>Ga0137308_100298_pt1 | contig 89451 bp, 77 predicted proteins | sample Inofrocosms_June_FD_97181 | JGI IMG/M metagenome (GOLD analysis project Ga0137308, IMG submission 97181) | Mouse cecal microbial communities from Vienna, Austria - N-Acetylneuraminic and N-Acetylglucosamine D2O microcosms_June | ecosystem: Host-associated > Mammals > Digestive system > Large...
ACTTTCATACCCAGGTGCGGCAACTACGCCAGTTTTTCCGTCATCTTCTGTTGTGGCGGCACTTACTGTACAGCTGCCATCCGAAAATTCCACAACGCTCCCTGTGATAGCCGCTGATGAATACAGGCTGTCTGCATCCACTTTCTCAACTGTACCATTATCTGTGGCATTACTCTGGTTCTCCTGCGAAGCATCCGCTCCGTCTGTTCCATCCCCATCCGGCAGGGAACTGTCTTTGTTTTCCTGGCTGCTATTGCCATCTGCATTATCTGCTTTAGGAGCAATGTCATCATTTTCATCTGAATGCATATCCTCGTCATCAAATATGCTGCTTTGATACTCTGTTGCAGGCATATTCCCACCCCCTGTCTTTTCATCTGCTCCAGTGCCACATCCTGTAAGAGCTGATATGCACAATCCAATTACTAAACCTTTCCACATTTTTTGATTTTTCATAATAAAACTTCCTTTCTGTTTTTTTTCATTTTAACTGCAAAGTCCTAAAAAAATCTTGTAACCGGAATCGATTTAAACGTCACTTTTTATAGGATTTTTATAGAATTATCTGCTATACTGAATAGAAAAGAGGAACCCGCAAATGGAAAAATGTCTTTCCAGCCATATGTGGAGCGACACCATGGAAAGAGGATTTGATATCATGAAAATACTATTGCTTGAAGATGATATAGAACTTTGCAGTTCCATACAGGATGAACTGCAAAAAGCCGGATATATAGTTGACTGCTGCTATGATGGGGAAACCGCCATGATCCATGCACTGAATATAGAATACTGCTATGACCTGGCAGTCATTGACCGTATGCTCCCCATCATTGACGGAATGACAATTATTAAGGCCATGCGCCGGAAGGGAATTGCAATTCCTGTCATTATTATTACGGGGATGTCAGAACTAAATGACAGGATAGAGGGACTGGACAATGGTGCAGATGACTATCTGGTAAAACCTTTTCATATCGCAGAACTGCTTGCCCGCATCAGAGCGCTGACCAGGCGTCCCGCCGAAATAAAACAGGAAATGCACATTTGCTTTTCTGATCTGTCTTTCAATCAGATGGAACGTATCTTGTCATGCGGCAAAAATTCCCTGCTTTTAACTGCGAAAGAGTCCGAGGTACTGTCTGCCTTTATAAACCACCCCCAATCCCTCATTACCAGAGAGCAGCTGATATACAAAATTTGGGGAACCGATACAGACATCGTACCCGGAAACGTGGATAATTATATTTCGTTTCTCAGGAAACGGTTACGGGAGATAGGAAGCTGCTGCGAAATAAAAACGGTTTACGGATCTGGCTATAAATTGGAGGGCAAAAATGCTGGAGCATTTATATAAAAAACTTCATCTTATTTTTATCAGTTCCATTATGTCCATCATAACCGTCATTATTGGAATTTTATGCAATGATTTCATTGATAATAAACAGCAAAACGACAGTATTTTTTTCGGGCGGCTTTCTACGTTAATGATTTATGAACTGGAAAATCCGGAAAAAAGCCCTCAAACGGTTATCAAGCCCTACGAAGATAACTATTCCATTTTTGCCGTGCTAAAGGATGCACAGGGAAATGTGATTTATCAAAGCCCTCTCTCATTTCCAACCGATATAACCTTTTTGTTAAGTCAATTTACAGAGAAGGCAAATGTTGAATCTGTCACAGCATTGGATCAGACAAAGGCTACAACACAAGGCGGGGTTTTATCTTTTTCCGGTAGTTCACATGATAAATATTGGGGGATACCGGCTGTTGTCATTGACAAAAACGGAACCCTGTTTTATCTGAGCCTGCTGCATCAGCAAAAGACAATTTTTGAACTGATAGGGAAACAACTGCCTTTTTATATACTGCTATGGGTTATCTCCTTATTCTGTATCATAATTGTAAGCCGATTTCTGCTGAAACACGCTATAGAACCAACCGAAAAAGTATTAAAAAGCCAGAAAGGTTTTATCGCCGCTGCCTCCCACGAGCTAAAAGCGCCGCTTGCAGTCATACTTGCCAACAATGACAAAATAAATAGATTAAGCGACGGCATACCGGATATTAAAAAGGCCGCAAATATTATAGATGCAGAAACTATGCGAATGTCAAAGTTGATTAAAGATATGCTTTTACTGGCCTCCTCAGATTCCGGAACACGCAATATCAATAAAACAATGGTAAATATTGATACTTTGCTGATCGCCCTTTATGAAGCTTATGAACCGATATGCGGCCAAAAAGGAATTCCTTTAGATGCAGATTTTATGGATGTCCACTTTCCCGTACTATACACAGACCGGGAATACCTTTTTCAGATCTTAAGCATTTTTATGGATAATGCCATTTCTCATTCTGAAACGAAAGCATCAATCCAAGTAAAAGCCACTCTGTCACGCAAGGCTATAACTATTTCTGTTATTGATCACGGGCAGGGAATCTCTGCCGAGGACAAACCTTACATTTTTGACCGCTTTTACTGTGCCGATAAGTCACATACGGATAAGTCACATTTTGGTCTTGGACTAAGCATAGCAAAAGAGTTGGCAGAATTTTTGTCTGCGGATGTCGGGATAAAGAATACAGAAGGTGGTGGAGCTACTTTTTTTCTTACACTTCCGTTAAAACAGGATCCCCATCCACACACAAAAAAGGGGGCTAATATCATCTTAAATTAATGGCACTGTACGCAAGCAGCCCTTCCAGTTTATAATATTCCCCACAGGCACCCCTCAGAGCCGTTTGGAGCCGAAAAAAGCCCTTCGGCGTTTGACAGGTGCGGGGGAATCTGTTACAATAAAAGCACAAAGAGAGGTACTGCCGATAGACGGTCAGCCTCGGTTTAGATTACTACAAAAAAGTAACCGCGTTCCTCAGCCAAAGGGCGGTTACTTTTTTGTGCTGTTTATGTAAGCAATCCCCCCTTTCCCGGTTTTATCCGTAGTCAGAGGGGCAGTCCCCTCTGCGTTTGCATCGAAAGGTTGAGTAGATACGCCCCTTGCAAGGCGTACCCCTCGCAGAACCGAACGTGCGGCTTTTCCGCATTCGGCTCTTTGTAAAGCTAATTGTTCAACAGCTATCCAGTCTGGTAGATATTTACATATATTTTCGGTTTCGCCAAGGGGAATGCTTTTAACAATTCGAGAAATCCATCCCAGTTGTAACTTCTCTTCTGGCTTCTGTGATTCAGCCAGTAAAACAAGAGATTTTCAACCTTTCTCTTCATCCTCTGCAAGCTTTTTCCATTGTCCGTGATACCATAATAATGATAATAGCCGATTAAAATCTGGTTCGTTTTCCTGAAAATATCAGTCAGCCTCCATGTTCTCATAGCCCTCATTGTCTGGCTGAGTTCCCTGCATTTCTTGGCGAACTTCTTTTTGCTGGTCTTTCGTTTCACCCGGAACCATCCTCGCCGTGATTTGGAGCAGTAATGCGTAAATCCGAGAAATTCAAACGTCTCCGGCTTTCTTTCTCCCCGTGCCTTCCTGTTCTGCTCTGCCATTCTGCCAAATTCTATAAGTCTGGTTTTGCTTTCTTCCATTTCCAGCCCAAATATTTTCATCCGCTTTTTAAGCAGTTCGTAGAACAACTCCGCTTCTTCTTTGTATTGAAAGCAGACCACAAAGTCGTCAGCATAAACTACCAGACCGCCATATCCCTTGAGTTTGGGCACAATACATTCCTCAAACCACCATACAAGTATGTAGTGCATATAGATGTTTGCCAGTATCGGCGAACATACTGAACCCTGTCCCGACCCTTCCTCTGTATCTTCGTAAGCGAAATCCTTTATGATTCCGCCTTTAAGGTATCTTTTTATCAACCTTATGATATTGGGGTCTTTAATCCGTGATTCCACAAACTTAATAATCCATTCGTGGTCCAGGTGGTCAAAGAATCCTTTTATATCTGCATCCAGAACCCAGTTTGTGTTTCTCATTTCAAGCATAGTATTTAAGTGTCTAATAGCAGTATGGCATCCTTTGTTTGGTCTGAAACCCATCATTTCGTCATAGAAGTGCGGCTCAAAAACTGCTTCCAGTACCCTCCTTAACGCCTCTTGGATTAGCTTGTCCTCATAACAGTAGATACTTAATGGGCGCGTCTTGCCTTTCCCTTTTGGAATATCCACCCTCCTTGCCGGTTTTGGTTTGTATGACTTATTTTTCAGCCTTTCCACTAGATTTGTAAGGTTTTCCTCTAAGTTCTTTTCATATTCCCCCTTTGTTACTCCGTCAATCCCTACGGCTTTCTTACCGTCCATTTCTCTATGGCATTCTTTAAGCAAATCTATATTTATCATGTGCCATACGGACGTGAATACCATATCTGGATTTTCTTTTGATAGCTGTGATATTCTCTCCAGTTTCGTTCCCATAGTTTTCCTATCCCTGTGTATAGACTATGTTTCCCTTTTGATATTGCCTTACATAGCCGCCTTCCCTCCGGTGGCATTACCCACTTTCAACGGTACTATGCAGCTATCCGACTGGCTGCATTCCGTTTGCCTTCCTTTCTTTATAGGATTGTCTGGCATACCTTTTATACATTAGTCCCCTTTTGGGGTGATGAGGGGAATGCAGTCTCTCCCCAGTTGATACAGTGCCATTGTATGACATGGCTGACCTCCGACCCCGCAATGTCCGCGACATTCTTGCCAGATACGAATGCCGCGATATTGGATTCCATCGTTAGTAGTATGTCTCCACATTGATTGACTAGGATTTCGGGGCTGAAATGCCTTATGACCCTATCACCTTGCTGTCTACGCTTAGTACCATAGCGTTGCCACCAGATACCCAAGACTCGCTATCGGTGAGTTGGCTAGACTCTTACCGAATGGGATTTCCACCCATGAAACACTATACCCTTTGCTGGGCGCACACTGACCGCCTACCCGTTATGGCAGTACCCCATAAATGTATTTTAACAGAAAGCATGGGGCGTCACAATACCGCCCGCCATATTTCTGCATTATTCTTCTTCGGGCATCTGATCCTCTCCACTGACAACCGCCTCCCCGCAATGATATGGAATAAGGGAACCAAACATGAAGTGTTCCTGCCTGGTTCCCTTTTATCGTTTGCGCTTTATGTAATAAATCTGAATGGTCTACTTCTCCAAAAATCCCAAGAACTTCTTCCACTCCATGTAGCCTTTCAAATCCCCATATTGGTACTCGGACTGCATGATATCATTTACAATTTTCACCCAATCCGTCTTTTCCGAAAAGCTCCATGAACCCGCGCTTCTCTGCTCCGCATTTTTCACAGCTTTAGCGACTGCTGCTTTCAGAACCGTATCCTCAAAACTGCCTTTCCCGCTTTCTTTCAGATTAGCGGTGTACGCATACATCTCAGCCGTATCACAGTTTTCCGGGTCTACCTTTGACACGTCCACCATCTGCTCCGTCACATTCCCCGACTTATCCCATGTTCTGACCTTATACACGGGATTGGATGCATCAAAGCCCTGCGTCTTATAGACAGAAACGGATGAGCCGCTCACAACATCCGCCCATGAACTGATTGCAATATCTCCTGAACCTTCATCCGCACCATGCAGTGTAGCTGTTGCCTGTGCCGCTTCTGCCGCCTGTTCTGCAAATCTCCCTCCTGCAACATTCCTTTCTGTCCTTCTCGTCTCATACCCTGCTGCCGAATATCCTGCTGCTCCTATTCCATTTATATTCATTTTCTTAATCTCCTCCATTATTTTGCTATGTCGGCCCCTCTGTCATTCAGAACCGCCTCTGCTCCCTCGTAATAAGTCCGAGCAGTTCATTGCTCCATGCAGACATACCGCCTAACTTCCCCTGTCAAACTTCATAACCAGCACCTCCCTTCGCTGAAATTGTCTGCTCTCTAGCCCTTTATCTGCCCAAAACCGGCACTCCATTGTTTCCATATATTTTAATGGTGGCATTTCTGTCATAAATTGAAAGAATCTGTCATCCGTTAATAATACGAACCAGCCCTCAAAAAAGTTTCATCTCTCTTATCATCAACAGCTGTTCCCCCTCTCCCGCTCAGAGCCGCCCCTGCACCCTTGCAGTCCGCAGAGGTAAAGGTTTGTGCGCCTCTGCGGAATAGGGTGTAAGCAATATCCCCTTATGCCTTTCCCCTACTTCTCTCCTTAAGCTCCCAAACATCGCCTTCCGTCTGTATTTCGGAATGAACACTATATGATACGTGCAATTATAACGACTATGTGATAGACTTTGATTATCCATGGATACCTTCGTTGTATTTTATGTGGTTTGCCAGACCTACATTTATTATACAACGGAGGTTTTTTATAGGACTCAGTTTATCGCCGCTTGCGTACACGATTCTCCCCGGCTCTGCTGGGAGGGTGGGAATGTTTCAATCGGACTGATACTCCGGCATCTCCCACAGCCGCTCGAACGGTGTATACTGATTCAACAGGCTCAAATACACAGCGTCGCCGTAGGTCTCAAACACATACCGGATCACATCCCTAGCATTCTTCTTGTGCCCGGGCAAAAGAAGATGCCTGACAATCACGCCCCTCTGCATCATACCATTCTCATCAAAGACCGGCTCTCCACTGTGTCTGCCATCTCGCCAAGCGCCCCCTTTGCCACCTCCGGATAGTCAGGAGCCGCCGAATATCCGGCCACCATTGTAGACCACCGGCAGCGCAAGCCCGCTGTCCCTCTGCCCTGTGTGCCAGACACTCTCTCGGACACAGATTACAGGGGCTGATGCTCAACCCTTTCCACTGCATAGATAATCCGCTCCTTTGGTATGGAAATCCCATTGCGCCAACACTTCTTTTGCCCTCCAGACATCCTTTTCACCCATCCAGCACACAACTAATTAGCAATCAACTACCGCATCCAGCCAAAGCCTTCAGATCAATCCAAGTCTGCAAAATTCATGATAAATACCGTCCTGCCAGACCTCCTCACAGACAGTATCCGCCATATCCTTCAAAGTCTGGCAGGCATTCCCCATCGCAACACTTATACCCGCCGCCTGCATCATCTCCAGATCATTCATGCTGTCTCCGAAAGCTATCGTGTCCTGCAGTTCTGCATCGTAGTACCGGCATACAAGTTCCATGCCCCTGCCTTTGTCGATTCCTCTCGGAATAATCTCCCCGTTAAAGCAGGCCGTACTGTTTCCATAGGAATGTACCGCATAGGTGAACCGGTCTTCCAGACAGGCTTTTGTTTTCTCGATGGAAGCCATATCTCTGCTGGTAAAACATATTTTATACGCTCCCTGACGCGGATATTCCTGATAAGAATGTACGGGAATCCCCGCCTCGATCTCTTTCTGCATCCGGATCAGCTCGGAGTTGCTCCGATCCGGCTTCACTGCTTTCAGTAGTGCTTCCATCTGAGGATCCGTATAAATCCCCTCTGCTGTCTCTATCCTGCAGTACATCCCCTGTGCATGGAACACGGAAAGGCATTCCTGGATAATCTCCTCTGCCAGGACGCTGTCAAAAAGCACCCTGCCCTCCACTTCCACATGGCTGCCAGCGCTGGCAATAACGCCGTCAAACCCTACATCCAGAATATCCTTGCCAATGATCGGCATATTCCTTCCCGTGCACAGAAGTATCTTATGCCCCTTTGCCCGCGCACTGCGCACCGCCTCCACGGTACGCTCAGAGGGCGCGGTCAATCCGGAAATTAGTGTGCCGTCGATATCCAAAAAAACGATTTTTTTATCCATGCCGTTTTCTCACTCCTAATACACTGAATACTTTGTAAAGCACAGCGTTCCTATGCATCTATTCTTGAAACGCTGTCTTACTGTCTGATATAGATTTCCCGTAGATAACAGTCCCCAGACTGCAGCTCTTTATTACTTCATTCTATAACTTTTATCCCCTGCGCACAACTACTGTCCTTGTATTGGGCGTCATTTCACCGGGTGCAGACACCTCCAGCTTCTTTTCGTTCGGGAGATCCGTAAAAATCATAGGGATTACCGTATCATATCCGGCCTTTTCAATCTGCTCTTTGTCAAACTCGATCAGAAGCTGTCCCTTTTTCACCGTATCACCGTCCTTCACATGGGCCGTAAAATATTTACCCTGCAGATTCACCGTATCGACCCCAATATGAATGAGAATTTCCGTACCGCAGCTGCTGGCAAAGCACACTGCATGCTTCGTATCGAAGATGCTCATGATCGTGCCGTCCGCCGGTGCGTATACCTTACCTTCTGCCGGTAGCACCGCCACACCGTCACCCAGAACCTTATTGGCAAATGTCTCGTCCTTCACATCCTCCATCGCGATCAGCTGTCCGCTTGCATACCCGAAGAAAACTTCTTCCGCCGGCATCTCTGTCTCCAACGTCGGTCCCGACTGCGCGGAGGCATTCGTGGAATTTCCCTGCACACCTGCTGCCGTATCCCGTCCGTCCTGCACCGCATTCGCCGCACCGGCAGGAACCGTTTCCGCCGTAGTCTTATCCATAAACTTCCCAAGAATCAATGTCATAATAAAACCTCCGGCGATGGCCACCGCATGCGCAATGATATAATTCACGTACCCGTTCCCTGCCGGATCTGCCAGTGCAATACCCGGAAGAACCGTTGTTCCGAAACCAACTGCCGCCAGGTTCGTAAGATAAACGACCACGCCACCCAGTGCACCACCGATACATCCGCCTATGATCGGAAAGCGATATCTTAAGTTAATACCGAACAACGCCGGCTCCGTGATACCAAACAGTACGGAAATGAAACTGGGAATACAAAGCTCTCTCGTCTTCACATTCCTTCTGTGCATCAGCAGATATCCCAGCACCGCACCGCCCTGCGCGATAATGGCCACGGACATCAGCGGATTCAAGAAGTTTCTGCCCGTGTCTGCCAGAAGCTGCGCTTCAATTGCTCCAAAAATATGATGCAGACCCGTAATGACAACCAACTGCTGCAGGCCCGAGAAGACCGCATAACCGACCACGCCCAGATTCTGCGTCATCCAAACCAGCGCATTGGTAATGCCTGATGAAAGTCCGCGTCCCACCGGACCGATCACGGTAAACAGCAGCAGAGCACCCACCAGCGTAGTCAGCAGCGGCGATATCAACAGGCGGATGACCTCCGGCACCTTTTTTTCGAAAAAGATATCCAGCTTTGCCGTCACAAATCCCATCAACAGCGCCACGATAATGCCACCCTGAAAGCCTACCAGTTCCACACCCATGCCAAAGATATGGAGCGACGTAACTTCCACTGTTCCCTGCGCCGCCGAGTAAGCATTGGCCAGACTGTCACTTAACATGATACATCCGATCACGATTCCCAGAATCGGCCTGCCGCCGAAACGCTTACAGGCACTGTAGGCAACCGCCAGCGGCAGGAATCCAAAGATTGCACCGGAAGATATATTGATCAGCCTGTTGATACCGTAAAGCGTATCATTTGCTTTCACAAAATCCAGATTGCCCAGTACCCCGGAAAGACCGGTCAGCAGCGCCGCCGCCAGAATACCCGGCATGATATCTACAAAAACGTCCGACAGCGCCTTGATGATCCTTTGCAGAGGATTCATCTTCTGATTCGCCACTGTCTTTAAGTCGCTCAAACTCATGTTTATCATATTGTTATGTTCTGCGAACACTTCATACACATCATTGACCAAACCGGCACCGAAGATGATCTGCACCTGATCCCCCGCCACGAACACGCCTTTTGCCAGATCCACATCCTCGATCGCCTTCAGATCTGCAATATCATTGTCCTTCAGAACAATCCTCAAACGTGTCGCACAATGAGCCACGCCCTGAATATTATCTTTTCCGCCGACCAGTCTGGTAAGTTCTATGGATATTTTTTCATACCGCTGACGCTTATTCGCATCCATTTCCTGCTCCTCCTTTATTCACATTAGCTACTGCGATTCTGCTTTGTAAAATCTCATAGTGTCGGTTTTCTGCGGCCACAGAAAAGTTATGTTTGTATCTATCATTATAATCTGCTAAGATTATATGTATATGGAGATATGTGACTTTGACATTAAAGATTATGACATTTTCCCGAACTTCCCGCAGAGGAAATCATAAACCCCGGAGACTTTACGACAATGCTGGATTATATTTTTTCCAATGATTTCTATAAAAATATAGACGCCATGATCTACACCTGCGGCTATGAGAGCTGCGCTCCAGGCCACAGCTACGGCCCTATCATGCGCAATGGCTACTTAATCCATTATGTTCTGAATGGCATGGGAATTTACAAGGCGCGCGGAAAGATCTTCCGCCTGCGTGAAGGAGACGCTTTCCTGATCTGCCCGCACGAGCTGATCTACTATGAAGCGGACCTGCATACACCGTGGACCTACACATGGATCGGTATGCAGGGAATTAAAATAAAAGGATACCTGGAGCGGACTTCCCTCCCGGATGATCTGGTCGTCCATTTCGGGCACGACGATCAGCTGCGTCTCTGCCATGAGAAAATGTCCGAAGCCGACAGGCTGACACAGAACCGCGATCTGATGATGAACGGCATTCTGTATGAATATCTTTTCCTTCTGACACAGAAGTTTCCCAACAGTCGGGCCGTCGTCTACGAGAAGAAAGCCAGCCATGCGGAGGATGCACTGAAATATATCGAAGACCATTACTGCGACCCGATCACGATTCAGGAGATTTCCGACCATCTGGGCATCAACCGCTCCTATCTGCACCGTGTCTTCAAAACCTTTACCGGTGTCTCCATACAGAGTTACCTGTTAGATTATCGCATCAGGCAGGCCTGTATCCTGCTGAAAAGCACAGACCTGTCTGTCCGCGTGATCGCACATTCGGTGAGTTTTATCGATCCGTTATATTTTTCACGGATCTTTCGGCAGAAGATGGGGGTTAGTCCAAGCGAGTACCGGAGGAATGCATAAGTGATTGACAGATCACGATGACACCCATACGGACAAACATCCGTCCTCTGCCCTGCACCGTTTTACGATATCCGCCGGAAGTCAGGTATGCTGACATACGCCGCGCTGGTACAGGGTATCGCGGCGGGCAGCGACCTGATGGGGGCCATCTGGACCTGCGTGGGTACACGGTGCTGCTGTGCTTCGTCCTCTTCAATCCCGGGAGCCTCTCAAAATCCATACGGGGTGCTCACTAAAATACTGCTGTAAAATATGCTGTTGAATTTTACATCAAATCAGGGTATACTAAGGGCAGGAAAGGAAAATGTGATTATGCCGAATATCAAACCAATCTCTGATTTGAGGAATTACAGCGATGTGCTCCGTGACGTATCTGTGGGCGCACCGGTCTTTCTCACCAAAAACGGACGCGGGCGCTATGCAATCATTGACATACAGGACTATGAAAAAACACAGGCGACCCTGAAGCTCATGGGCGAGCTTGCAAAAGGAAAAAAATCTGGAGAGGAAAAGGGATGGCTTTCGTCCTCGGATGTGAGAGCACATTTCCGGGCAAAGGCAAATGAAGAATAACATCTATTACTCCCCGGAAGCCCAGAACGACCTGGACGAAATCTGGGAGTATATTACCTTTGAATTATGTAATCCGCAAGCTGCTGAAAACACCATAAACAAAATCATGGACACTATTGATGAACTGGAAAATTTTTCAGAAATCGGCGCTCTGCTGTCCTCTGTGGCAGATATAGAAAGCGACTACCTATTTCTCACCAGTGGAAATTACATGGTTTTTTACCGTGTGAATGGGCAAGACGTGTACGTTGACCGTGTTCTCTATGGCAGACGGGATTATCTTCGGATTCTGTTTCCTGATCTGCCGCAGAATGACAACGAAGGATAAAACAAAATATAGTAACGATGGAACCGCTGGCTGACGCTGGCGGTTTTTTATTGCTCCGGTCCAACCTGACCCGAAGCCGGAAAAGAGGGGTCTACCACCCACCGTGATGAACCCCACCAAACCTCAATAATCCCAACAGAAAGCTGCGTTTTCTATTTTATTTTAAGCCATTCTGCAATACTTTTGCCTGCGAGTACCCAGTAAGAGATATCAATGAGCGAATTAAAAATCCGTCCCTTCCCCGTCAAAAGCAGGGATAAAGCTCTCCCTCGCCGTATCCCCCTCCTGCACAAAAGCATTCCGAACCCCCAGTTCCAGCGCATAGTCTACTACAGCATCGTATTCCCGCCGTGTCACTTTACGGCAAATGGACTGATACTCCGGCATCTCCCGCAGCCGCTCGAACGGTGTATACTGATTCAACAGGCTCAAATACACAGCGTCGCCGTAGGTCTCAAACACATACCGGATCACATCCCTGGCATTCTTCTTGTGCCCGGGCAAAAGAAGATGCCTGACAATCACGCCCCTCTGCATCATACCATTCTCATCAAAGACCGGCTCTCCCACTGTGTCTGCCATCTCTCCAAGCGCCCCCTTTGCCACCTCCGGATAGTCAGGCGCCGCCGAATATCCGGCCGCCAACGCCGGATCCATATACTTGAAGTCCGTCAGATAGATGTCCACGATGCCTGCCAGAGCTCTGATCATTTCCCGCTTCTCGTAGCCGCTGCCATTGTAGACCACCGGCAGCGCAAGCCCGCTGTCTCTGGCCAGCAGCACGGCCTCCGCCACGCCGGTCACATAATGATCCGGCGTGACCAGATTGATATTGGCCGCCCCTTTTGCCTGCAGGTTTAAAAAAATGTCCGCCAGCTGCTTTGTTGTCACCGCTTTTCCTTTTCCGCCGGCTGCGATCTCATAATTCTGGCAGTAGACACAGCGCAGATTACAGCCCGCAAAGAATACCGTCCCGGAACCCTTTGGTCCGGAAATGCACGGTTCCTCCCACGGATGCAGCGCCGCCCGCGCCACCCTGATCCCATCATCCGCCTGACAAAATCCCCGCTGTCCCTCTGCCCTGTGTGCCAGACACTCTCTCGGACACAGATTACAGGGGCTGATGCTCAACCCTTTCCACTGCATAGATATCCCGCCTTCCCCTGTTTCGTTCGTCCATCTTTTCAAAACCTACAGAATCTTCATAAATTGTAATTGAGATGTCATCATTACTGTACTCTTCTGCAATTTCTTTCAGCTTACTTATCACATCATCTTTTGTCATGCTTAACATTTCTTCAAGATCTGTTTCGTTCCAAAAATCCTGTATCCCGTTCATCATACTGCCGATACAATAGTCACGTTCCCCGACAGTAAGCGTCTCCTTGTCCGCGATATGATAGGAAAACTGATAGAATAAATCGCACCAGGCGCCGTATCCGTTTTCTTCCGCTGTTTTTGACGGAAGATATTGATTATAGCCAGGGTCTTCCTCTTTCCGTCCTGTGTTAATACTTTGCACATATTTTCCATTTTCCACTCCGGAAAGCCATGTGGTCAATGCCACAAAAGAAAGCTCGTCACTGTCCAGGTTCACGGAAAAATCCTGCTGGGCAATATCAATATTGATCCGTTCCATTCGTTCATAACTTTCATTTGCCCATTCCAGTAAATCCATGTTAAAATCTGCAACTGACCTGGTTTGGTAATCGGCTGTTTTCAATTCCAATAAGGAACGGTAATCTTCCTCTGTGCCATTAGGATATTCCCGTCTCTCCTGTTCTTCCTCTATCCTTTCCTGTCTGCCCCTTCCGGTGTCCGTTTCCGAAAGCAGCATGTCAAATTCTTCATCTGAAAAATCTGTACCCTGAACAGTATTACTTTCCCTGTCACTGCCGGCTGCGGAAGTCGCAAAAGTAGTCGTCACGCCCACAATCAACATTGCGGCAATACAAATTGCAAATAATGAGGTTTTTTTCATTTTCATAATCGCTGTAATCCTTTCTTCGACAGCATTTTTACTAAAGTTGTTACAAAATGGCAACAGTCCGCTTTTTGCCGCTTCCATGTTGACCAGCATCAGCGAATAGGCAGATTTTGACTTTTCTCCGAATTGCCGTATAACGCTCTCATCACAGGCCAGCTCGATATCACGGTTAAAGAGCCTGTACATCACCCACACAAAAGGGTTAAACCAATGAACACAAAGGGCACACGCCGCAAGCAGCTTTGTGACCGTGTCATAACGATAAATATGCACATACTCATGGGTGAGGATATACTGCAGTTGTTTCTCATTCTTCCAGTCCGTTTTTTTCGGCATTAAAATAACCGGACGGAAAATGCCATAAGTCAACGGAGTGGAGATCCGATCAGACTGCCTTACCAGGACCGGACGTTTTAACGTCTGCTGCTCCAGCCATTTTTCCACATAATGGCTGCGGACGGGTAACGCTGTCCGGAATTCCATCAGACAACGCAGGTAAGATATGACGAAAAACAATGCGGCAGGTATCATGCCTGCACACCATACAATAAACCACAGGGAAACAGATGACAAAATATCCGCCGGCGGCTGTTCCATCCCCCCTGTTGCAGCAAATACCCCTTCTACAACCGGCATGTTGTAATCTGTTGTTACTTCCGGCAATGCTGCGGAAGACAGGCCGTGAGTTACCAGTGTATAAACACTGAACACTGACGGAATCGAAAACGGGATCAGCAGTCTCACCATCACCAGTTTCCAGAGAACAAGGAACGTCTTTTTCGGCAGTTTATTGATTGCCGCCGCACGGATCATCACAACCGCAGTAATGAAAACAGCCCCCGAAAAGCTCATTTGCAGTAAACTCATCTACATCACCTCATTCCAAATCTTCCACAATCTGTCTAAGCTTCTGAATCTGCTCGGCGGAAAGTTTTTTCCTGCCTAACAGGGCTGCAAACAGCTTGTCAACCGAACCGTCATAAATCTTGTCAATCAATTCATTCGTTTCCGCTTCCTGTACCTCTTCTTTCGGAATAAGGGCATGGCACATGAAATTCGGTTCGGAACGCTCAATCGCTCCTTTTTTGATACACCTTTTTATCAGTGTGTAGGTGGTATTCATGTTCCAGCCGATTTCTTCTTTCAGAACATCGGAAATGTGCTTTGCCGTGGAATCGCCCTCGCTCCAAAGCACACCCATTACTTTTAATTCCGAATCAAAAAGTTTAATATCCATTTTCTCCTCCTGGTATCATCTGTATACTACTGCAGTAGTGTCTCTTGACTATACATTACACCTTTCTCAATCGTTTGTCAACACTACTCTGGTAGTGTATGAAAAAAAAATATACATAACTCAGAGATTTATTCTATTTTATCAGAGATTTTTCTTACCACAGATCCGCCAAAAATACTACAATAGCATTAATCTACAAGAACATTCATCTATAAGAACATTCATCTACAGGACGAAATCGAAAATCAGGCCGCCGCAGGTACATTGATGCAGCGGCGCCTGACTGCAGGAGGAATCATCATGAAGACAACAATCTTAAACGACCAGTGGACCTTAACCGTTATCGGCGAAAATGTGTACAACATCCCCGGGACACCCATCCGCACCGAGGTTCCCTCCACCGTGTACAGCACGCTGCTTGGGCAGGATCTGATCCCGGACCCTTTTTACCGTGACAACGAGCTGACCGCATTGAAGCTGATGGAAAATGACTTTGCCTACGAGACGACCTTCACGCTGCAGACCGCAGACCAGGAGGCCGACCGTATTTTCCTTCGGTTTGAAGGGATTGATACTCTGGCGGATCTCTATCTGAACGGAAAACATCTGGGAGCAGCCGACAACATGAACCGCGTCTGGGAGTTCGATATCACCGCCGAAGTCATGGAGGATGCGCCGGACACCGTCTATCAACTGAAAGTGGTGCTCCACTCTCCCACCCGTTTTATCCGTGAGGAGAATGAAAAGTGCCCCGTAGGCGGCAGCTCCGACGCCATGCCCGGTTTTCCGCATATCCGCAAGGCAGCCTGCATGTTTGGCTGGGACTGGGGTCCCAGGCTCCCTGACGCCGGCTTATTCCGTCCAGTATCCATCCAGGCCGTAAAGACCGCACGCATCGCGCAGGTTTATCTCACCCAGCAGCACGAGATAACGGAGAAGACCACCCACGGCAATACCGTCTCCTGTGTGCAGCTGGCCGCTGACGCCGAGGTGGAATGGATGCCCGGGATCTGCGCGGACAAGGTGAAACTGCTCCTTCTTGTGACCGCCCCCGACGGCGTTACCACCCTGTCCGCCGAGAGCGCACCGTTCGATGCCCTTACGAACTCCGCTCCTTCTGCGCCGCTGACCGGATTGTCAAGTGATCTGCGCAGCAACCATGTCCGCGTGGAACTGGCCATTACCGACCCGCAGCTCTGGTGGCCCAACGGCTACGGTGAGCAGCCGCTGTATACAGTCAAAGCTCTGCTGCTGCCCGATGCTGAAAATGCTGCCCCTTTGGATCTGTGGCAGAAGCGGATCGGCCTGCGGACCATGACCGTGAACACGGACCCGATGCCCGACGAGGTGTGGGACTCCCATCTCACCGATCAGGAGAAAGATCTGGACGACGGCACAAACGTCCTCCTGCATCACGGAGAAAAGACGCTTCTTGTCGCCGACAGAAAAGCGAAAGAACTGCCCGGCCGCAATTTCGCCTTTGAAGTCAACGGCCTGCAGATCTTCGCCATGGGCGCAGACTATATTCCGGAGGATAATATCCTCACAAGACAGACCAGAGAACGTACCGACCTGCTGTTATCCTCCGCACAGGAGTCCCATTTCAACTGCATCCGTATCTGGGGCGGCGGCTATTTTCTGGACGATTTCTTCTATGATGTATGCGACGAGCGCGGCCTTTTGGTCTGGCACGATTTCATGTTCGCCTGCGCATCCTACGAGCTGACGCCGGCCTTCGAGACAAACGTGTCCGTGGAGATCCGCCAGAACATCCGCAGGCTCCGCTCCCATCCCTGCATCGGCCTCTGGTGCGGCAACAACGAGATGGAAGCGCAGTATGAAGAGAATGCATGGCCCAAGTCGAAGAAACAATATTTCGACTATATCCGGCTGTACGAATATATCATCCCCCGGATCGTGGAAGAAGAAGATCCCATGACCTTTTACTGGCCTTCCTCTCCCAGTTCCGGCGGCAATTATGAGAACAGCAACGCCGAGAACGTGGGCGACGTCCACTACTGGGGCGTCTGGCACGGCGGTGAACCCTTTACCGCCTACAGGAAGCATCACTATCGTTTCCTGTCCGAGTTCGGCTTCCAGTCTTTCCCGGCCCTGCAGACGGTCCGCCGTTTCACGGAAAAAGAAGACCGCAACATTTATTCCCGCGTGATGGAAATGCACCAGAGAAATACAGCGGCCAACGGCAAGATCAGCAACTATCTGTCCCAGACCTACCTGTATCCGAAGAATTTCGACGAACTGCTCTACTGTTCCCAGCTTCTGCAGGCGGATGCCATCCGTTACGGCGTCGAGCATTTCCGGCGCTTCCGCGGTACCTGCATGGGAACCGTCGTCTGGCAGTTAAATGACATCTGGCCGGTGGCTTCCTGGGCCAGCGTAGATTATTACGGCAACTGGAAGGCCCTGCAATATGCCGAGAAACGCATGTTTGCACCGATCCTTCTCTCCTGTGCGGAACACGGCGAGATCGACCAGAAGCCTTACGTCAACACCCTGCCCCGGCCCGTGGATCTCAGCGCCGATCTGCATGTGGCCAACGAGACCGCCGAACCGGTAACGGGCACCGTAAAATGGGCGCTCCGCCTGCCCGATTCCTCCGTGGTACAGGAAGGCCGGTTTACGGTGACAGCTCCTGCCTTTGGCGGCGCATGGCTTCCTCACCTGGATTTCACCGGACAGGATCCGCTCAGGGTACATTTAGAGTATGCGCTTTACATAGAAGATACCCTCGTCTCTTCCGGCAGCACCCTGTTCTGCGCACCGAAGCATTATGCATTTCTCGATCCGCAGCTGCAGGTCAGCGTAGAGAATGATGTGGTAACTGTGACGGCCGCAAATTATGCGAAGTCCGTCAGCGTGGAGACCGAGAACGACGTCCTCCGGCTGGATGACAATTTCGTCGATATGGAGGCCGGCAGCAGAACCTTCCGCATCCTGCCCAGCCGCGATTTCACCGACGACGGCACCCGGGTTTCCGGCGCTTACCGCGTAAGAAGCATCTATGAAAGCGCGGAACGATAAGACTTTTGGTGCAAACCGATAAGGCTTTTGATGCGAAACGATAAGGCTTTCGGCGTGCAGTGCAGTTATTTTCCGGCTCTGCGCGCCTGTCTTGGCGTGACGCCTTTTATTTTCTTATAACAGCGTATGAAATAGCTGCAGTCGCAGTAGCCTACCTCCTGCGCGATGAAGGCCACATCATGACTGGAAAAGAGAAGCATGTTCTCGGCCACATTGATGCGGGTCGCATTGATATATTCCCGGCATGTCATGCCGTACCGCCTGCGGAAATGCAGCGAAAAGGTGGAATGCGACATGCCGCACATGGAGGCCAGCTTTTCAGCGGTCAGCTCCTCGAAATAATGCCTGTCGATATATTCCGCTATAAAGTCAAAACGCAGCTCATAAGAGGGGTGAATATCGGGAGCTGCCAGAAGATAACCGTCTTTCTGCCAGCTCCTTAATATCTTTCCCAGGATCCAGCAAAGACCGGCCCGCAAGATCGTCGCGTAGGCGTAGTCCTTCTCCGCATATTCCTGCATGATCTCCTCAAACAACGGCCGCAGATTCATTTGCGCGCTCTGCTCCGGCAAAAAACAGCAGGGACACGTGGATGTGCTGATGTTTCTCAGCGATGCATGCAGATCCACCTCTTCTTTTCTGGAACGAAGCAGGACTTCCGGATCAAACTTTATCACATGATACCGTACCCGCTCCCGCCTGTCAGCGTAGCCGATGGCATGCACACATCTGGGCGGAAACAGAACCACCGAACCGGGCGGGCAGGTCTGAACGACGCGGTCAATGGTGATTCGCACATTCCCCTCCAGCAGGTAGAGAAGCTCCACATAATAATGCCAGTGCGCCGGAATGGGCAGTCCGGTCGCATCGCTGTCAAAACAGAATGCCTCGTAAGGCGAGATGATGGGATCAATGTATTCATACAGATTGTTCATGGCGCTCCTCCTGCTGCTCCCTGGTCCGGATCCGGTTCGCTCTGTTTTTGCCGCTCTGGATGCAGAAATTTGCTATGTCGTTTACTATAATTATAACAGACCCGGACAGAAAGGCCGAGCCAAAACATCCGAAAAAACGCCAGAAAACTCTAAAAAGTTTTGGCTCCGATTCTGTACATCGCAATTACAATCATGTATAATGCTTGTTAGTCAAAGACCCCGCGGCAGTCGCCAAATATCCATGCAGGCATGGCTGCTTGGCTCGTTGCTTCGCGGGAATAAAGATGGCAGTTCCTTCTGCCAAAACATGATCGAAAAGGAGTTCCCGCCATGAAAAAAAAGACCCCAAAGCAGATCGCCGCACTGATCTGTGTCGTTCTGCTTGTTTCCCTGTACCTGATCACCTTCCTTGTGGCATGTCTGGGCGGAGCCGATTCCGGCCGTCTCTTTGCCGCCTGCCTGGTCGCCACCATCGGACTGCCTGTTATCCTCTGGCTCTTTATCTGGTTCTACGGTCTGATGAAAGAACGGCAGGCGGAAGCCCTCTCCAGCCTGCCGGATGATGAAGACTGATGTTATGTTAACCCTCTGCGGCGGTAGGCGGTCACGAAAAGCGCCGCCGCTATCGCAATATTCACCGCGATAACGATCACATTCTTCGCCTCTGCCGGCGTTCCGGCGCTTAAGCTGTTCATCAAAAGCTGAATGTGCTGCGAATAGGCGAAATCCGCCACTTTCGCAATCGCCTCGTTGAACATGGCCAACATCGGCAGAAAAGCGAAGACCATCATCACCGGCGTCACCACCGCAGTGGCCGCGATCTGGTTTCTGCTCCACACGCCGACTGCCGCTCCAAGCAGCATGGATGCAAGGATGCCTGCTGCCATGATCAGGCAGAAAGAAAGCAGCTTTTTCCCTGTATACCCTCCCAGAAAGCCGAAGACCACCCCGCCCGCCATGCAGGCGCTGAACACAAATCCGCCCACGCCGCACAGATATTCTATCGGCCTCACATTGGCAAAGAGCAGCATACGCAGCGTATTCTTCTCCTTTTCCTCCGAAATAATGGATGCCGATACCGTGAGCGGGGCCATCCCTATATGCATCACCGTGAACATGCCGACGAAAAAATGATCCGGCATATTTTCCACGCGGATGCTGTTTTCCATAATGGCTGCCATAATCGGAAACATCACGAACTGGATCCACAACGCCATATTCTTTCCGGTGTCTTTCAACTGCTTTTTGTAGATGATCGCTGTATTTTTCATGCCTGATTCCTGTCCTTTCTTTCTCCCTGTCCAATGGTGTTTCACTTTTTCCTCTATTCCGAAGCGTTTTACGCTGAGACCGCAAGCAGAATTTATTCAATCTTCTTCCCGCAGGCTGCACCCCGTCAGCTCCAGAAACACAGATTCCAGATCGGGTTCCGTGGAGTGGATCGTCTCGATCTGTCCTTTTTGCAGATAACCGCAGACTTCCTCTGCTGAGGCCGCCGTATTGGGCAGTTCCAGATTGCTGCCGCCGTACAGCCGGATTTTCAGCTTATTGCGGTGATTGTACCTCCTGTTGATCTCCTGCGGCGCTCCGTACTCTACGATCTGTCCCTCATGGAGGAGCGCGACATGTTTACATAACTTCTCTGCCTCCGTCATATTATGGGTCGTCAGAAAGATCGTCGCCCCGTCCCTCTGCAGCTGCAGGATCAGCTCGTGTATCTGCCTCGTTGTCGCAGGATCCAGTCCGGCCGTTGGTTCGTCAAGAAAAAGAAACGCCGGTTCGTGCAGCACCGCCCTCGCCAGTGCCAGCCGGCCCTTCATCCCCTTGGATAATTTCTGCACCGGGCATTTTCTGTCCTGATACAGTCCCACCTGTTCCAGCACCTCCCTGATCCGTTCCTCCCGCACTCCATAGAACCCGGCACACAGTTTCAGATTGTCATAACAGGATAATCGCTCATAAAAACCGAGATCGTCCATCATCATACCGATCCGCCGATACGCCTCCTGCTTCACCAGCGCCATATCGTTTCCGTCCAGACTGGCACTGCCCGCCGACGGGGTAAGCTGTCCTGTCATAATCCGTATCAACGTCGTCTTACCGGCCCCGGAAGGCCCCAGCAGCCCCAGAATCTCCCCTTTTTCTACGGAAAACGAGATCCCTGCCAAAACCTTCTTCTCCCCAAAATAGTGTGTTATCTCTTTTATACTGATCGCAGTCTCACATGTCATAAGCTTTCCTTCCTTTCGTCCTCCTGATATCTGTCACAGGCTTTCCTGCCTTTCGTCCCCTTGATACGACGCAGCGCCTCCTCCATCTTCCGGTTCTCCGCCTTTTCCTTCAAATGCATGACCGTAAGGCTGCCCGCAAAACACAGACCAAAGGTCAGGAAAAAGGCCGCCCACGACTCCCACATATCCACCGGGAACCAACCAAACAGTACCGTAAAAATCACGATCACCACAACCACCGCAGATAACATACACACCGTCCGCACCGTAATGGACATCTGCCTGATGATACGATCGGTAAAAAAGAGCACACGCAGGCCCGTGATACAGACCGCAACGACCAGAAACTGCAGCATGGTAGCCACGGACAGGCCTTCTTTGCCCAGGGAATAGATCGTGGAGACCTCCCGCGCCTCCTCTCCCACAAGCAGACACAGTACATTCATCACCGCCACGCTGAACCCAAACGTGATCATAACCTGCCCCAGATAATCAAAGATTGTTTTCTGTTCTTCCATCTTTTCCTCCATTCCGAAACGTCACAAACTCAAACTTAAATTCCGAGTCTTTTTTTCAATGCTTCCGAATACTGCCGCGACACCATAAGTACTTCCCCGTTCTCCATGGTGACGCGGATCCGTCTGTTGATATCCCGTTTCAGCGACTTGATGGCGTGCAGCTGGATCAGGCACGACCGTCCTGCCCGAAAGAAGCCGTATTCTTCCAACTGCTCTTCCAGTTCATACAATCGCAGATCCGACTCGTACACCCCTTTTTCCGTATAGACAAAAGTTTTTCTGTCCACGGCCTCAATGTAAAGAATCGTCGCCACGTCCAACAGAAAAGTCTCTCCCTCTGCGGACACGGCAAACTTCTTCTCCATGATCCGCAGCATGGCGATGATCCGTTCCAGCTCCGGCGTCAGTCTGCTGCAGGATATGCTGATGCAGTTTTCCTCGATGCCGCTGTCCACTTTGATCTCTATTTTCATACACCTGTTCCTCTCTGCGCCAACTGTTCGGATCCGCTCTCCTCCCTGTTGTCCATGTACTATCTAAAGATATCACACCGGCAGGCGGTCCACAACGGCTCACAACATATCCTGCCCCATTTCATACCTGAATGGTCACAATTTACGTCCTGACCGGCCGCAGATTCCAATGCTCCCGGCCCATTGTACAGTCTTCTGTCTGAAAAAAAGCAGCAGGATATCGAATAGGAGGAAATAATTCTTCCTACTCTATTTATTCTGTGTTATAATTTGCTACAGATTTTTCTTTTCCTTATTTTTTCCCTTATGAAAGTTCGTAACCGGTTTTTAATCAATCTAAGTTTTTTGGGGGGAAAGAATTTTATGTTTAACGAGATATGCATATATGAAGCAAAATCAACTAGGTTAGATGAAATAGAATCATTAATGAAAGAAGTAGCTGAATTTTATTTGAAGCAAGACGGTGTCATTGATGTACACTACATAAAACGTACTCACAGGCAAAAAGATTTTAATGCAGTTAAAGCAGGAGAATTACCGATCCGTCTTACCAAAAATACAGGCAAGGTGACATATGTTTTATATTGGGTGCTGGAAAATGAAGAAGCTCATGCAAGAGTATCTAAACTTGGTGTAGAGAAATTTTATAAACGCTGGAATCGTTGCTTAACCACAATGCCTAAAATAATTCTGGGCGAGAATGCCATCTAATTTACATACCATTTTGTAAGTAACGCTTTTAAAATGGGAAATCGCGAAAATATCTAACGAAATAAAGCCGCCCCAATAATGTGACGGCTTTAGGAATGTCCGTTCCCCATAATATTTTCTCCATGTAACTCCTGTCTTTATTTACCTTTTGTTGCCTGCTTCAGGACATTTTGTCCCAAAGGGCGGTTGTCCGGCTGTATCACAATTCACTCAATTATAAGTTTCACATATCCATCAATTTCTTTATTATATACGTGCTTTCCAATAATTGAGCGTAACTGTTTTATATCTTCCAAGTTGGGACTTGCAAATTCAAGATAACAATTCTGTGATTGGGCCAAATTGAGATTTTCATAAAAATCAGATATATGACAATAAAATTTGTCAAGTAAATCCTCCAATGGATACTGCGAAATTTCACTTGCATCTTTGCCTTCATCTAATTCTGCTTCTTGCATAAACGTCAATGAAGTTACATATAAGGTTTCTTCGTCTACTTCACTTTTGTAAATGCCATCTTCAACTAAAGAGTAACCGACATTCATGTATTTTGTTGCATTGTAATTCTGAATTTTTTTCATATCATACACTCCTTGTAAAAATATTAAAAAAGACGCTCCTCTCCACTTGCCTGCTTTGGGATGGCAGAAGTTATCATGTTTATCAAGCCCTCTCACTGAAATTTTTGAAAAAATATTGCAACGCAATTATAACAGAAAATTCCCCGCCATGCAAGGATGGGGAAAAGGTCTGATTTTAGCGAATTTATAGGAAGCGCACAAACGGCCAGTCAAAAATGTATGCGTCTGCTCATAGATTACATAATCGGCTCCCCGCAAGCGTCCTTTCTCGTCGTGCTCCCGTGAACGGACGATATACCCGGCGCGTTCCAGCTCCTTTATGGCTTCCCGGACAAAGCACTTCATGAATCCGACTTTATCCTGTATACATACGGATAATAGTTCTGCAGCTCGACTACATCTTTTACATGCCCTGCATATGTTGTCAGCCAGTTTTCATACTCTGGGTTATTCCAGACCGTGCCGTCTTCAAAAACGACCTGCTTTAGGCAGAACAGTGCATATGCAGCCTGACCTGTCCCGTCGTCTCCGGCTTCCGAAAGCGCCTCCGCGCGCTCCCCGTCATAGAGTGACCATCCGCCCTGATATTCCTCCGTCTGTCCTGCCAAAATATTCTCCTTCGACCGGACGACATGCGCAAAACTGCTCTCTGCGCTGCTGTCAAAAAAATTCCAATACAGCTTTAGCGGCGCTCCCTTCTCGTCATAGGCCAGCATACAATACTCCGTTTCTTTTATGCTCCTGTCTGTATTATTTGTAAGAATATCGTGAATATACGGAGCCCCGTCCTCATAACGGAGAATGCCCGCACTTTCATGGATAATTGACAGAGCGTCCTTCTCATCCTCTTCTGCGGCCATAACTTCTGCATCCGTCTGCGGCACAATGGCGGCCGATTCCTGATCCGGGCGGCCGTCCGATGAAGCGGCCGCGGAAGTGGCAAACAGACTGACGGTAACCAGTACGGTAAGATAGGCGGACAACACAGTACCAGGGGTTATTCTTTTTGTGTGCATGATCGCTGTAATCCTTTCTTCGATGACATTTTTACTGAAACTGCTGTAGAGTGATGGCAGCCCGCTTTTCCTTGCTTCCATACTGATCAGAACAAGCGAATAGGCAGATCTTGCCTTTTCCCCAAACCGTCTTACAACGCTTTCGTCACATGCCAGCTCAAGATCCCGGTTGAAAAAAACATACATCAGCCAAACAAAGGGATTGAACCAGTGGATGCACAGGACAAGCGCCGCCGCCAGCTTTGTCAGCGTATCAAAACGGCAGATATGCACATATTCATGCATGAAAATATATTGTAGGGAATCTGTATTCTCCCAGTCCGTTTTTGTCGGCATTAAGATAACCGGGCGGAAAACACCATAAGTCAAAGGAGTGGAAATCCTGTCCGACTGCCTGATCGTGACTCGGCGTCGCAACGGATGATCCCGCAGCCATCTCTCTGCACAGGCATGTCTGACCGGCAATGCAGTCCGAAATTCCCTGCGGCAGCGCAGATAAGATATGGCGAAGAATAAAGCCAGCAGCATCGCTCCGACACACCAGACAGCAGACCAAATCGAAACAGGCACGCTGACTGCCGGCAGCTGTTCCCTGCACTGCACTGCGCTCTGTACTGTGCCTTGTACTACGTCCTGTACTGTGTTTTTTCCTATGCTCTGTACCGTGCTTTCTACTATGCTCCGTACCGTGCCTTGTACTGTTTCCTGTACTGTACCCTGATCTGTGATGCCCAGAGCAGATGCAGCAGCACGAAGACCATTATATGCTCCGGCTTCCAGAAATACAGAAGCAACCGTACTGCGGCCGATAAACGTATATATGCTGAACACGGACGGAATGGAGAACGGCAGCAGCAATCTTAAAAGCACCATCCCCCACAAAACAGGAAACGTTCTCCTGGGGAGATGTCTATTCGCCACTGTCCGGATCACCATGACCGCAACAATAAAGACAGCCCCGGAAACACTCATTTGCAGTAAATTCATAGTTCCCCTCCCGTTCCTCATTCCAGCTCCGTGACCATCTGCCTCAGCCTTTCGATCTGCTGCGCGGAGAGTTTTTTCCTGCTCAACAGGGCGGCAAACAGTTTATCCACGGAACCGTCATAAATTTTGTTGATCAGTTCATCCGTTTCGGCCTCCTGCACTTCCTCTTTTGGAATAAGCGCATGACAGAGGAAACCCGGTTCAAAACGCTCGATCGCTCCCTTTTTGATGCAGCGCTTGATCAGCGTATAGGTCGTGTTCTTATTCCACCCAAGCTCTCCGGTAAGAACTTCCGCAACATGTTTTGCCGGCACGTCACCTTCTTTCCACAGAATGTCCATCACCTTTAGTTCCGAGTCAAAAAGTTTTACGGTTTTCTGATCCATGCTTTATAAGCTCCTTTCAAATAAGACTGTAGTAGTCTATATATTCAGACTACTACAGTCTTATTTGAAATGTCAATAGATAAAATTATTAAAGTTTCAAACTACCGCTTCTATCAGGAGCTTATCACCAATGATCAGCTCGGAAATTCCAATCTGTTTCTTTTTGTTAAAATTGAAACTGAGCATATACCCTTTCTTTAAGGAATAATGTGTCAGATACTCCAATAACTGCGCTTCCCCTCTGACATGGTATTCATTGCCGCGCCAGATTTTCAGCTCTATTACAAACTGCTCACCCCGGTAATCCACAATGACATCCGTCCGTTCCATGTTTCGTGTCCGTGCCTCTATATAATAATTGCCAACACCATTGATAATCGGCCGCAGATATAAGAGAAAATACCGTCGTCCATCTTCCTCCAGAAAAGTTTCGCCCCGGTCTCCATATAATTCGTCAAAATGTGCGACAAACTTTTCCAAAACCAGTTTCATATTTAAACGGCCATCCTGAACAAACTGATTCCTGCCCTTTGCCGCCGCTTTATAGATCTCGCTTTCTTTGGCTTCTTCTTCCGCCAGAAAAAGATTATACAAACGCATTTCAAAAATCCGGTTTGCAACTGTAACGGATCCGGAAGATCCAATTTTTACAAATCCAAACATAAACGCTACATCCATGTTCTCATCATCGGGATTATAGGAGATCGTTCTCCCCTGAAACAACAACGCGGAAAGCATATCATACAGCTCCGGATAATCTCTCAACTTCCCTGTCAGTGACTCGAATAATGTATTTTTCTCATCCAAAAGCTGATGCACCGCTTCCAGCATTCCCGCCCTTGTCCAAGCGGCGCTTCTGTCCGGAAACGCCTCGCTCCCTGCGATTCTTTCATCTAACAGTTTGCAGATACGGGATACCAGAAATGGATAGCCGCAGGTATAGTCATAGAGCAGGCCCGCCATCATGCCAGAATCCATCCCCGTCCTTGCATCCCTTTCATACTCATGAAGCATCCCGGAAATTTCTTTTTCAGAAAAGCTCATGTCCACGAGAAAATCAGCTGCTATGTTCCACGGGCTGTTCACTTTATGCCCATCCTCAGGAACGAACTTCCGCTTCAGATTCTTTACATCATAAACTCCAGCCAGAATCACAGACTGAAAGGCCGGCAGCCGTTCCCGGTTTATATAATAGACCCGCAGCTGCGCAAGGAAATCCAAAAACACCTGATTATTGCTGGCACTGTCCACCTCATCCACAAACAGTACCATCGGTTTACATGATGCACCGCAAATGTCACTTATAATTTCGAACAGCTCCTGCAGCACAAAATCCTGTCGTTTCTCCAAAACAGCCGTTTCCAGAACATACAATAACCTTTGGTATTCGTCTGTATTCTCGTTCTTCTGTCTCCGCACTGCCTGCAGAAAAATTCTTGCAAATGCCAGCGAGAATATATTTTCCGTATGAAAACTGGCCGCACCCAGCATCTGAAAGTCCAGGCTCACCACAATATATTCTGTTTTCAGATTTTTTTCCAGTTCCTTTAAAGTCGTGGTCTTTCCGTACTGTCTTGCCCGATTGATGATAAAATACTGGCCGTCATCCACCATGTTCTTAATTTGTATCAATTTATCTGTAATGTCTACCATATAATGCAGATTCGGATTACAAGCCCCATTCACGTTGAAAAATTTGCCCAGCACTCTTACGCTCCTTTCTCCCGTTCCCAGTGTATCACAGGCCGCTTTGGGCGACAAGCGAAACCACAATGTATCATCTGTCACATCACACCGCAGCCTGCGGCTTCCCTGCTACAAAATCTGCTCATCTGTCACATTACCGCTTTACGCTGCGTCAACTTATAAAGCTCCTCCGTGGCCAGTCTGGTCTTCGCCACGATATCCCCGCAGTTCTGCGGAAAGCAATAATACTGCGCCCTGGCGTCGCCGATGCAGATGACGTCGCCGATCTCATACCAGTAGAAATCCGAATACAGGCTGTAGGAAGCCATCGGCTCCTGTCTGTAATCCAGCCTGCCGTCACAGCCTGTCAGGTGAAAGCCTTCCTTCGTGTGCACCAGTGTACCCTCTCCCACCTGGTAGACACAGTCCATGTTGACCAGCATATAGATCGCAACCGGAACCTCCAGTCTGTAGGTTCCTGCTTCCAGCTCCTGTCTGACGCACTCCCGTTCCCACCGATACCAGTCCGGAATATGCGTAAACCGGAGCTGCCCGCATGTCTCTGTTTCCGCTCCCGATGCCGATTCTGTGCCCTTATCTTCATGCGCCTGCAGATAACCGTATTCTGTCAGCTCATAGGTTTCACCGCACTGTCTGCAGACAATCTTCGTTCCCTGCCCCTGCATCCGGCCTTCCGTCCTGCAGCGGGGACACTTATACAACATCCTGTTCAAACCGTCTGCCCGGAAAGGCTCAGCCACCCTGATCTTATTTTCCTGCTGCCATCTGAAATAATCGAAGGTAAACTTCTCCTGCAGAATATCGTTTAACTCCTGCGGCGACTTACGTGCGATCTCCTCCGGCGAAAGCAGATATTCCACCTCCGCCGACACCCGCACCTTGCGCAGCTGCAGATTATTGTACAACGGATCTCTGGCAAAAGCGCCGTTTGTCCGGATCATGACCACCGGTACTTTAAGCAGTTTAAGACACTTGCCGAGGCTTTCCGGCAGGGGCGTCTGCGTGCCGTCAAAGCTGTAGCTCGCCTCCGGGAACATCAGAATGGAGCTTTTTAATTCCCTGACCGCATAGACCATATCCCGCACCAGCGTCACATCCATCATAAATTTTCTGGTAGGAATGCAGCCGATCAGCCGCATCATCCATCGCTTCCCCACAAACCCATCCGATGTGCACACGACATGAAAAGGCCGCGTGACCAGAAGTCTGGCCGCTATCTTCAAATCTATGAAACTGGAATGGTTCATCAGCACCAGACAGGGTTCGTCTTTGTCCAGCTTCTCAAGTCCCACCGTCCGGTACGTGAATCTTGTCATCCACAGATCCCACACGGACAGCAGCAACAGGATCATGCGGAAAAACAGCCTCTGCCTGATCGGCTTCTCATGCTCCCGCACCGGAAGCGCAAGCACCTCCTCATAACCCATTTTTGCGGTCTTTATCTTCATATGTACTCCCCCGTCATACGGCAGTCCAAAATAACATGCCGCACTGCATTGCCTTTCGTTCCAATCGTGACAATTTCAGTATACTATACGGGTTATGAGGCCGCAATCTGTATCTTCACTCATAAATAATACTAAAGGATATTATACTTCCTTTGCATTATCCGGAATTCTGTACGACTTATTTCATGCCTTCCTTTTTTAATTTCCATTCCTGACAGGCATAACCAGTGGAGCTCCATTGCCCTGCTAATGCTCCATTTTCTGTAAGATTACTTTGAATTTCTAATAGTTTTTGGCTATTTCGATTGATAATCTTATAATACCCGTCAGATGATGGGTTTAACATCCAATCCTGGCAATAATTTCCACTTGCAGGATATTGTACAACAGCAGCACCTTCCTCAGTAGAAGCCAAACCTACTTCTAACAGTTTACCACTGTTTGCATTTTGTAACTGTATATAACTGCTGTCTTTATGCGTTATATTCCACAGCTGGCAATTATAATTAGTCCAATCATACTGGGCCGCCTGCACGTTGTCTTCCAATGAAGCAGAAGGAATTTCCAGAAGTTTATTACTGTTTCTGTTTACCAGCGCAAACTGATTATTCATATCTACACCTGCACAAAATACCTGTATGCAATCTAACTCCGCATATCCTGTACCAGTCTGGAATTTGATTGAATTCACCCCTTCATTCAGTTGACAGGTAAAACTCGACCATTGATATCTCCCCCATTTCACCGTTGGTTCATAAGATAGTGAAAATGTTCTTTCATTATTAACCGTAACATTATGGGAAGCGTTCGTCCCGGTTCCATTTGAATATCGAACATTAACCGTATACAGTCCTGCCTTAGGAACTACGATCTTATCAAATTCCACACTACTGTCAGAATAATTGATATATCCAACTTTCTTCCCGCCGGATGCATCTATATAACTATCCACTTCTACATTGGTCAACTGTGCATTTTCTGCTTCAAAAGCAGCTGCTGTCAACGGGATGGAACCAACACGCACTTCATTCCGCCCGGTTGAAAGATTCTCTACATTTGCAGCCTGATATAATACTGTACCGTCAATATTGGTATCAATACTGCAGCTAAATCCACTTAATAGGTTTTCGGTATTTGGCCCATCAAAGGTCACTGCCATAGGCATGCGTTCCCAGGTTCCTTCTCCATAATTATAATTTACAAAGAAATTCTGCCCGCCCTTTATCAAGCCATTTTTGTCTACCTGCCATTTAGGTACTACTACTACCATCCCGTTAGGCCCGCCAGCATTGATCCATTTTACAAATGGAGCTGAGCCACATCCAGTTCCATCTTCCAGTAAAATCGGTTTTCCTAAATCTACCGGGTTCCAGTTAATTCCATCATCAGAAATCTTGTAATAACATATTGCGGTATTTACCTCTAATGAAGGCTTATTTACCACCTCATATACCGCCATATACTTACCATTTCCCATTCTGGTTACAGTTACCATGCCAGGCCGATCATTGCGATTGGGAACAGCAACCACGTTTGTAACTTTTCCCCAGTTTATTCCATCTGTACTGGATTTGTAAACCAGCGCCTGCAGGACACCATTTGCCTTTTGACGTTCATCAGAATAATAACATGCCAGATTACCATTTCCATCAATATCTAAATATGGCTCCCAGACCGCGGAAGTTGTCGAAGTAGGCAAATTATCATAATCTGTTGGCCCTCCACTATCGACCACACTGATCGGTGTAAATGATTGTCCAACATCCGTACTCTTAAATAAGGTTATCTGGGTAGATGACCAGTCATCCGGGATCAATAATCCTGCTACTAAAATCGTTCCTTCACGTAATCCTCCTACATCCTGCGGCAGCTCAAAGATGCAGGGATTCATCTTATGCGTTGTGCCATAGACATGATCCCTGATGTCAGTTACATGCTGCCATGTCTCCCCATCATCTGTACTTTTATACACAGGCCACACCCCCTGGCCGTCTACAACAATTTGCTGGTCAAATACACATAACAACGTACCATTATTCGCACCATTATGTTTAAGTGTGATCATTCTCACATAAGTCACGCCGGAATCATCATAAGTTGTACCCGGATCCGGAGAAAATACTAACGTTCCATTCCCTGTCGTTGACGCTGCCGATACAGGCAAGTTCATTTTTCCAAAAATAATTCCTATAACAAATATCATACAGCACAGTCTAAGCACCTTTTTCTTATCCATAAATAAACTCCTTCCGTGTTCCCAACTGCTCTCCCTTATCTGCTCCCAAAACGCAGGACATTCCATGAATGTTTCTTCAAAGTTACAGAAACTTTCCCGTTCACTGGATCCGGAAGGTTTTTGTCTTGTGGCACAATATGAAACTCGTCTTCAAAAGTATTCTTCGCGTATGGGTCATCATCATAAAGTTCCCTCCATCCAGCAGAGAAAAGTTCTCCAAAAGAGCGCAGTTCCAATGTAAGAGACACATCATCTTCCATGTCGCAATTTACGACAAATACCGAAATCTCTCCACTTTCTTCATCATAGGTGCAGGCCGTTACCACACTCTTCTGATATCCGTGATGTTCTGTTTCTTTTACGGGCAGAACCGCTGAAGCCCGCAGTGCTTTGCCTCTTGCATATCGGGCAGCATCCTGAAACGGATAGAAAGTTGTCTGACGGATCGCCCGTCCTCCGGGATCCGTGGTGATCATACCCCCTTCATTTACCAGCAGGGACTGGCAGGCAATCTTTACCCGGTCTGCATTATTAAAGAACGTACACAAAATCCCTCCATAAATCACCGCATCTATTTCCTTGAAACTGGCATATCCGTATTCCTGACTCACGCATCCTGGAATGGCTCCTGTGTCTGTGATCACACCCCACTCATCAAAAGAAATATTTACACTTTTGTCCGAGTGCCTTTTTCCTTTTACATGATCACAAATTCCTGTGATAGTATCCAGATAATTCTGCAGGTCCTTAAAGATAAAAGGAATGTCCGCCTCTGTCTCAGACATCTTATAGGCAAGCTGCTTTTGCGGATTATAATTAAAGTACCTGTGTAAAGACAGATAATCAATGTAATCGTAGCATTCTTCCAGCACAGCCTGATCCCAGACGCCAAAAGGCTTATGACCCTGTTCATTCGTACAACTTCCGCATGCGACTGTCTCCACGGAAGGATCCATCCATTTCACAATCTTGGCCGTCTCCTTACACAGACGGGCATATTCTTCTGCCGTATGCATACAGATCTGCCATTCACCGTCCATTTCATTGCCCAGACACCATAACTTGAAATCATGGGGTTCTTCCACACCATGTTCTCTACGCTTGTCACTCCAGTAAGTCCCGCCCGGTACATTACAGTATTCCACCAGCTCTCCGGCTTCCCTGGGCGTACCTGTTCCCAGATTCACAGCCATCATCATATCCACATTCATTTCTTTCAACAAAGCCGCAAATTCATTTGTCCCCACTTCATTTGTTTCTGTCACGTTCCATGCAAGATCTTTCCTGCATGGGCGTTCTTCTCTGGGTCCCACACCGTCCTTCCAGTTATAACCGGACACAAAATTACCGCCGGGATAACGAATGCCCGTTACCCCCAATTCCCTGATCATATCTTTCACATCCTGCCGGAATCCGTTCTTATCCGCCGTCTCATGTCCCGGCTCATAAATACCGCCATATAGACAACGCCCCAGATGCTCCACAAAAGAACCAAATAACCGTTTGTCCACTTCCCCAATTTCAAAATCTTTATCGTAAATAACTTTTGCCTCTTTCATGTTCCTGTAACCGCCTCCTGTTTTTTCTTTTATTTTTATAAGATCATCCTGTCTGACGTCAGCCCTTTAACCCGCTGGTAGCCTGACCTTCCACGAAATACTTCTGCCCGAAGATATATAAGATCAACATAGGGATAAGAGAAATAAATGCACCGGCAAAAGCCGCACCATATTCAATGGTTCTGGCACCTACAAACATGGCAAGTCCGTTCGCCAACGTCCTCATCTTTGAAGAGCTTGTCATGATCAGAGGCCACAATAAATCATTCCAGTTGCCATTGATACTCAAAATAATCATCGTCACCAGTGCCGGCTTTATGAGCGGAAGCATGATCCTTGAATAGATTCCAAACTCATTCAGGCCATCAATACGCGCCGCTTCCTCCAGCTCCCTGGGCAATCCGGCAAACGCGGATCTCATCATAAAAATCCAGTATGCAGATGCGATCTTCGGCACAATAAGCCCCCAATAATTGTCATACATACCCAATAAATGTATTTCAATAAATTCCGGTATCATGATCACTTGAAAAGGAATCATCATAGTCGCCAAAAAAATCACAAAGATTATATTCTTTCCTTTAAACTCATATCTGGCAAAAGCATACCCTGCCAGCGAGTTCACAAGCAATGACGGAATCGTTGTCCCAAAGGAAAAAATAATGGAGTTTTTTATATACTGGATGATATCAATGCGCTGCATACACTTCGTAAAATTCTTCAACGAAAATTCATGCGGAAAGAACGTGGGTGGGTAAGATATAATTTCATTATCCGGCTTAAATGCTCCAAAAAGAATCCACACAATAGGAATCAGCATCACCAGAGCCAGAGAAATGAACAATATAAGAATCGGAATACGGATTAATCTGCTTTTTATCTTTCCTGATCTCATTCTGCTTCCTCCCCTAATCTTCTGTCTTCGACATTACATAATACTGGATCAATGTTATGATCATAATGAATAAAAACAAAAATTCTGACATTGCTGTAGCGTATCCCATACGGCTTCCGGAATCAAACGCCTTGGTATAAACGTAAGCCACCAATGTTTCCGTCGTGAAGTTCGGACCACCGTCCGTCAGTGTATAAATAAGGTCAAACACCTGCAAAGAACCTATTATTCTGGTCATAAGCAGGAACCAGAAAGAAGGCATAATAGAAGGCATTGTAATGGAAAAAAACTGTCTGATCCTGCCTGCGCCATCAATCTGCGCCGCCTCGTAATAATCGGACGGAATATTCTGCATCGCAGAAATCAGAATGATCGTGGAAATACCAAATGTCCTCCATACAGACACTGCGATTACCACTCCCAATGTCAACCCGGGCGTATTCAAAAAATTTACCTTACCAAACCCGAGTAATTTTATCCAGTAAGTAACCAGGCCAACATTGGAATGCAGGATGATCTGGAACATGATACCAATCGCCGTAGCACTGCAGATAATAGGAAGGAAATAAATGCTGCGGAACAGCTTGTTGGTAAATGTATTTTTGGTCAGGAGCGCTGACATCACAAGACCTATGACCATCTGAATCGGTACTTCAACGGCCGTAAACAGAACCGTCACTTTGATACTGTTTATAAAACGCATATCAGTAAGCGCTTCCCTGTAATTTGCCATTCCTACAAACGTGGCGTTATCAAAAGATATTACCATATTTAATGTGCTGATATAAAACGATGCAAACAAGGGGATAACATTAAAGACCAACAGCAGCAGAGCCGCCGGAAGGATAAACAGGTAAGCCGCGTGCTGTGGTTTATTCCAATAGGAACGAATGCCATGAGACTTATTCACTTCTATCTCCTCCTTCATTTTAAAATAGAGCGTTTACAACCACGTGTTACGAAGCCTCTTTTGAAAAAGGAGAACCGGAAAACAATACACCAGTCCTCCCATAAACGCTCAGCCGATCATTCTTTGAAACTATTCTGCAAGGGCATCTTCTCCTTCATAAGTTTTAACAAGCGTTTCTGCCTCTGCCTGTGCGGTAGCGAGCGCCTCATCAACAGGTGTATCATACACAACTGCCTGCGTCAGATTACCCATAACAGCAATGGTTTCCGCCCATCCCTTAAAATCCGGATCCGTCGTGATCCACAGGGAATCCTTGCTGTCATCATCTAATGCAAGGGCATTCAACCTTTCGTTATTCTTGTATGCTTCAGTTTCAGCAAGGGGAATATATGCTGTCGGAAATCCGATCTTTAAAGACCACGCGCCTGCCCCGGTATCTTCCAGTGCGGTTCCTTCATTGCCTGTATACCACCACTCCATAAATCTTTCACATGCAAGTTTCTCCGCATCCGAAGCACTGGTCGTCACAAAAAATCCTGCCACATCACCTTTCGGCTCACTTCCAAAAATCTTGCACATACCGAAGTTTATGCCGGCCTCGTCCGCTCCTGCTGCAAGCCAGGGGCCATTTACCATAATACCGATCTGCCCGGCTTTAAACATAGAATCAATCTCATTTTCTACCGGATTGTCTTCATTATTGTAGATTTCCTTCATCCAGGACAAGTATTTTTTATACCCGTCGTTATCTGCAATGTTCACTGACCATTTACCGTCACCAGCCTTGGTAACAGCCCAGCCGCCTTCCTGTTCCATCAGACACATTTCCTGATTGCCATAAGACATAAATAAGCCGGAACCATATGTATTTGTATCAGGGTCTGTGATCATTGAAGCATACTCGGCCCATTCTTCAAAATTTTGCGGTGGCGTTTCCGGGTCAAGACCTGCTTTCTCGAACAGATCCTTATTCCAGTACATATAATACAACGAATTCTGGAAAGGAAGGGCATAAAGAACACCATCCGTCTTACACACTTCGATCGCATTTGCGTTGAAGTCTGTTTCTGACAAGCCGGTATTTTCCCAGATATCATCAATCGGGAGAAGATATTCCCCATAACGGAACCGATCACCTGTTCCGGACAGGATCAAAGGTGCGCAGTCACCTGTCGGAAGCGTTGTTGCCAGCTTTTCAGAGAATTCAGAACTGATATCCATGTTAATGGTGATCCCCCATTGATTCGTTTCATTAAATTCGTTTACTTTCGCAACAAGAGTATCTCCATCCGAACCGGTCCATGAGTTCCAGAACTCAATCGTAACTGGCTCAGCGGCTTCTCCACCTGATGCCTCGCTGTCATCTCCCGCTGCATCTGAACCGCCCGCATCGGTGTCTGAGCTGCCTGCATCTGCGCTGCTGGAACCGGAAGCGCTGATGCTGCCGGAATTGCCACATGCAGTAAGCATTCCAACGGTCATGGTAAGGGTTAAAAATAATACAAGTTTCTTCTTCATACTTCTCTCCTTCCTCGGTTTTACCACTGTTTCACTTATCCAAAAGCCTTTCCGTACACCTTCCAACAAACCTTATATTTATTTTGCGGACTCGTGTACGCATTTAGAGTAAAAATAAAAGCTCTCTTTTTAACAAGCCTTATATTCCCGTTTACTTTTATTAAATTTGTTTTGCGGTTACGTGTACGCTTTTGAATTGACTTAAGTATACTCCCCTTCATATCCTATGTCAATACTTAACTTCATAGAAATTGGAGTTTTTGATTATTTATACGTCTCTTTCTCATAAATACATGTGCATTTTGCCATCATATATATACCAGCCATGCACTGCCCCTTTTCATTTCACAATCTCGCCTTTTATAATTATATATTTTTCGTCATTATGCCATCCTCAGCTCTTCCAACAGTCATAGAGTCTGCCCTTCCAATATATTATGCGGAATGACAATTCTTTGCCCTGCTTCTTCGCCGCGTATCATTTTTATCATTAAATCTCCTGCTGACAATCCTGTTTTTTCAACATGATTATCCAGACAGGTTATCCTTGGAAACAAATTCTCGTAGGCACTGACCTCATCAAAAGTCATGATCCCATAATCTTTCGGTGCATTATATCCGTGCTTTTTCAAAAATCCCATTACCTGTATCGCATATACTGCCCCCGAACACAAAAGTCCGGGTCTGGTCATATCTGAACAGCTGATAAAGTCCAGCACCTGCTTCAGATAAGCCGTGCTCTCCCGCTCCATAAGCACCTCATACTCACAGTTCCGGCTCTTCATGGCGGCAGTGAATCCTGCCAGCCGTCTGTGATGTCCCATATTAAGAATGCCATCCGAATCATACATGGGAGGCGCTACAAATGCCACTCTTCTGTATCCCCTTCCCCATATATACTCAGCTGCTTCTTTTCCTGCTGCCAGCTCATCTATTCCTACTGCCGGACAGTTTTCAAACTCATCAATTCCCAAAATACAGTAAGGCACCTTTACTTTACTCATCATGTTGTAAAAAGGTTCCCCTTTATTGACAGGACTTAAGATCAATCCGTCTACCCGATGGCCCGAAAGCATGCTTACGAGCTTTTTCTCCATCTCTTTATCATCCCTGTGTATCGTAATGTTCAGGATATAATTGTCCTCCAGCACTCTCTCTGCGATCGCATTCACCATCTTTGGATAGTACTGGTTTTTTAAATCCACTATGATAACACCGATCATCATGCTTTTTCCTGAAACCAGTGACCGTGCGACCAGATCTGGTTCATATCCCAACTGCTTTGCAGTATCTAAAATCCGCCTTTTTGTCTCTTCCTTAATTCTCCCGGTTCCTTGAAGTGCTCTGTTTACTGTAGTGCGTGATACCCCGCATATTTCCGCCAAATCCTTCGTAGTAATCCCCACAGAATACCCCTTTCCACAAAATATCTTGTATTCCCTTCCTCAGATCTCAGTAACAGTATACTATATGCCCTGCACAGCCGCAATCGCTATCTTCATCATCGCTCCGGCCGGTTTTGCCCATGAATGCTATCGTCTCTTCATTCTGCACTGCAGTCTCTAAGACTGTCCCCTGCCAGATCCCTGATCACCTCACCGGCCAGGATCAGACCCGCCACCGACGGCACGAAAGCCACGCTGCCCGGCACCGCCCTTCTCATGCTGCTTCGTTTCTCCTCCGCCATGATTTCTTGCTCCTGCGGCATCAACGGCTCTTCCTCCGAATATACTACCTTCAAATGTTCCACATTCCGCTTTTTCAGCTCCCTGCGCATCACTCTTGCCAGTGGGCAGACCTTCGTCGCATAGATATCCGCTACCCGAAACGCACTGGCGTCCAGTTTATTCCCCGCCCCCATGCTGCTTATGACCGGCACCTGCATCTCCTGTGCCCGCAGGATCAGCTCAATCTTCGCCGTCACGGTATCCACCGCATCCACCACATAATCATACTCCGCAAAGGGGAACTGCGCCGCATTTTCCGGCAGGAAGAAGCACCGGTGCTCCCGTACCCGGGCCGCCGGATTGATCTCGAGGATCCTCTCCCGCATGACTTCCGTCTTATATCGGCCCAGCGTCTTATGGGTAGCAATGATCTGGCGGTTTAGATTCGTCAGACATACCCTGTCATCGTCGATCAGGTCAAGCGCACCCACGCCGCTGCGGGCCAGCGCCTCACACACATAACCGCCCACACCGCCGATTCCGAACACCGCCACCCTTGCACGGGCCAGCCGTTCCATTGCCTCATCGCCCAGCAAAATCTCCGTCCTTGCAAACTGTTCTGTCATATACACACTCTCTCCTGCTTCGATTTATTTGCTTTCCAATATACTCTCTTTCCTCCTGTTTCGCAATCCGTTCCAGCCGGCAGTCCGGCCATTCTCTCCTCTGTAATCCATCCTCCCCTGGCCGCCTGATCATCACTGCAGCCTATACCGGTTCCACCCAATCACCCCACTTTTCCACCGCCTCAAATTAGCATTGATTTTTTCCCGATATCGCCTATAATATATAGTAATTGGCATAACAAATTGTTAAATGAGCCTCTATCAAATTTAAAATTTTATGGCAAAAGGAGTCTGATCAATGGAAATCACAAAGGATATTCGATACGCAGGTGTAAACGACCACGAAATAGACCTTTTCGAGGGTCAGTACAAAGTAGAAAACGGCATGGCATACAATTCCTATGTCATCATGGACGAAAAGATTGCCGTTATGGACACAGTGGACGCTTCTTTTTATGAGGAATGGATGCAGAATATAAAGCAGATCCTTGGTTCCCGCACACCGGATTATCTCGTTGTACAGCATATGGAACCGGATCATTCCGCCAATATCAGCGCTTTTCTGGAGACTTTTCCGGATACGGTCATCGTCTCTTCCGCGCCGGCCTTCAATATTATGAAGCAGTTCTTCGGCACCGATTATGCCGACAGACGGCAGATCGTCAAGGAAGGCGATACCCTGTCTCTGGGCGTACATACACTGCAGTTCATCGGCGCGCCGATGGTGCACTGGCCGGAAGTCATCGTGACTTACGACCAGCAGGATAAGGTGCTTTTCTCCGCAGACGGCTTCGGCAAGTTCGGCGCGCTGGACGTGGAGGAAGACTGGGCCTGCGAAGCCCGCCGCTACTATTTCGGCATTGTGGGCAAATTCGGCATGCAGGTTCAGAACCTGTTAAAGAAGGCCGCAGTTCTGGATATTCAGGCCATTTGCCCGCTGCACGGACCTGTCCTGAAAGAAAATCTTGAATATTATGTAAACCTGTACCAGACCTGGTCTTCTTACGACGTGGAATCCGAGGGTATCATGATCGCTTACACCTCCGTCTACGGCAACACGAAAGCCGCGGCGCAGCTGCTCGCCGACAAACTGACCGAGAAGGGTTGTCCCAAGGTAGTAATGGCCGATCTGGCGCGTGAGGATATGGCTGAATGTATGGAAGATGCCTTCCGCTATGGCAAGCTGGTTCTGGCCACCACCACTTACAATACGGATATGTTCCCTTATATGCGGGAATTCATCCATGAACTGATCGGACACAATTACCAGAAACGCACGGTGGCGCTGATGGAGAACGGTTCCTGGGCGCCTCTCGCTGCCAAAGCCATGCGCGCGAAGCTGGAAACCTGCAGGGACATTACCTTTGCGGAGCATACCGTACAGATCCGCTCTGCCCTGAACGAGGACAGCATCGCCCAGATCGAGGCACTGGCTGAGGAACTGTGCAGTTAATCAACAGTCAATTGCATCAAAAAGATGCAGGAAAGCCTGACCTGTACCGGTCTTCTTCCTGCATCTTTTTTAACGAAAGGATCTGCATCATGATTTTCCAGCTAAAATACTGCTGCGCACTACGCTATGCATCCACACCCAGCCTGCGCAGTTCTTCGATCGCCTGCTCCCGATCCCGGAAATGGATCGTATGGATGCCGAACTTCTCTGCACCAGTCAGGTTCACCACCGTGTCATCCATAAAGACACACTCCTCCGGCACCAGATCATAACGGTCGATCAACATCTGATAAATCTCCGGCATCGGCTTAACGACCTTCTCCCGATAGGACAGAATACCGCCGTCCGTATAAGGAATAAAATCCAGCGCATGGGCGCAGTCCGTCTCCGCCTTATTCGAGAAATTGGATAAATATAACACCCGATATCCTTTACTCTTGAGTTCCTGAATCCACGGGATCGCATAGTCAAGCCGCTTTATCATGGTGCTCACATTCTGCAGCACCTTCCAGATATCCTCCTCGATCTCCGGATCCGCTTTCACGAATGCCTGCACGATCTCTTCCTCACTCATGGCGCCTCTGTCGAATTCATTCCAGTCCGGATTCTTCACCGTAGCCTTCGCGATCCGCTCCACCATCTGTTCATCATATCCAAAACTCTCATAATGCTCTTTCCAGGTAAACCCGGCAAGCACATTGCCGATATCGAATATAATCGTCGTAATCATTTTCTCTCTCCTGTCGTACCAATTAATAACACCTTCTATCAAACTCATGAAAGCAGCAATTCCAGCATGTTCCCTGCCGCCACCGTCAGCGGGTTCTTCGGGTTTGTCACCACGCAGAAATGCCGGCCGGGGATCTTCCTGTTAAACCGCAGCTCAAACAGCCGCCCGTCCTCCAGATACTCTCCCGCAAAATCCCTGACCACACAGCCGATCCCGAGACTGCGCAGGGCAAACTGCACGATCATGTCGCTGGTGGCCAGTTCAAATTCCGGCCGGATCACCACATGATTTTCTGATAAAAAGGCATCCATATAACTTCTGGTGCTGGTGTCGCCTTCCAGACAGATCAGCGGCATTTTCTCCAGCTCCTGCAGATCCAGCATCCGGTTCTTGTACTGTATAAACCGCCGGCCTGCCACGAACACATCTTCAATCTCCCGCACCGTCTTCACGCACAGATCGTCCCGCTTCTCAAAAGGGGTGCTGACCACACCGAAATCAATCTTGTTGTCCCGCAGATTTGCCAGTGTCTCCGGCGTGGGCGCATTGCTGACCGCCACCTTGATTTCCGGATACTTCTCATGAAAACGCTCAAGATAGGGAAGCAGATAGAACCGCAGCGTCATGTCACTGGCGCCGATATGGATCTCTCCCAGCTCCAGCTCCAGCATCTGCCTCAGCTTCTGCTCTCCCGAAAGGATCTGCTCATATCCCCTGGCCACATAGCCGTAGAGCAGCTCTCCCTCTGCCGTAAGGCGCACGCCTCTGGAGGCCCTTGCAAGAAGCCGGACCCCCAGAGTCCCCTCCAGCTGCTTTAACGACTGACTGACCGCAGGCTGTGAAATGTTCAGTTCCCTGGCCGCCACGGTCAGACTGCCGGCTCTGGCTGCATGGTAGAACACTTTATAGTATTCCAGATTGTTCAGTATCGTACTCACTGTCAGGTTCTCGCCAGCCCGTCTACGTGAAGTACCTCGCCCGTAATATAGGAAGCACGCTCCGATGCCAGGAATACGAAGGCATTGGCAATATCCTCAGGCTGCCCCATACGCCGCAGCGGAACCTGGGCGATCATGGGTTCGATCACTTCTTTCGGCACGGCACGCATCATGTCCGTATATGTGATACCGGGCGCTACCGCATTTACGCGCACCCCCTTCGGCCCCAGTTCTCTGGCCAGAGACAGGGTGAATCCGTTGACTGCAAATTTCGAGGTCGGATAGGCGATTCCCGCCGGCTGTCCGTAAATACTCACCATGGAAGAGGTATTGAGGATCACGCCGCTCCCCGCCGCCACCATATGTTCGCTGGCAGCCTTGGAACAGTTGAATACGCCCTTCACGTTCAGGTCCATCACCTTCTCAAACTTTTCTTCCGTATAATCCGCAAAAGGCGTGCTCTCCGAGACACCTGCATTGTTGACAAGAATATCGATCCTGCCGTATTTCTCCACGACAGCGTCAAACGCCTCCTTTACCGCACTGTAATCCGACAGGTCAGGCCAGATCCCTTCCACGGCCGCATCCGCATATGCTTCCTTTAACTTATCCACCGCCGTCTGCGCGGTCTCCTGCCGGCTCGCACACAATACGACTCTGGCGCCCTCTTTGATAAAGGCTTCCACTGTCGCATAGCCGATTCCTCTGCTGCCGCCCGTTACGATCGCAATTTTATTCTCCAGTAACATTCGTTCACCCTCCTTAATGTCTTTGCCTTAACGCTGCCTATAGTATAGCATAAAATTCCATCCGCAGCACATTAAGTATGAGATTTATTTTTTCCTGTAGATGATATCGGAGCGGCCCGGGCCATTGGAGACCATGGTGATCGGATAGCCGATCTGCTCCTCGATAAACTCCACATAGCGGCGGCAGTTTTCCGGCAGGTCCTCATAGTTGCGGATGCCTCTGATATCGCATTTCCAGCCGGGCAGCTTCTTCAACACCGGCTTTGCCCGCTCCAGCTTACAGGTAACCGGAAAGTCTGTGGTCACCTCGCCGTCGATCTCGTAACCCACACAGACCGGTATCTCCTCCAGATACCCCAGCACATCCAGCACCGTAAAAGCCACATCCGTGGTGCCCTGCAGACGGCAGCCGTATTTGGAGGCCACACAGTCAAACCAGCCCATACGCCGGGGCCGTCCCGTCGTCGCCCCGTACTCGCCGCCGTCTCCGCCGCGTCTGCGCAGCTCATCCGCCTCATCCCCGAAGATTTCCGACACGAAGGCGCCTGCCCCCACCGCCGAAGAATACGCCTTGCACACCGTGACGATCTCCTTGATCGCATGAGGCGGCAGCCCCGCACCGATGGCGCCGAAAGCCGCCAGTGTGGAGGAAGACGTCACCATTGGATAGATACCGTGGTCGGGATCCTTCAACGTACCCAGCTGCCCTTCCAGCAGCACGGTCTTCCCCTCCTTCAGGGCCCGGTCCAGATAAGCGGACACATCGCACACATAGGACGCTATCATCTCCCTGTACCCGTGCAGCGTGTCAAGCAGCTCCTGCGGCCTGATCAGCGGTTTATGGTACAGGTGCTCCAGAATGACATTCTTCATCTCGCAGACACGGTTCACCTTTTCCTGTAAAAGAGCCTCGTCAAAAAGCTCACTCACCTGAAAACCGATCTTCGCATATTTGTCCGAATAAAAAGGAGCGATCCCGGATTTCGTGGAACCGAACGACTTACCTCCCAGCCGTTCTTCCTCATACTGGTCGAACAGGATATGATACGGCATCACCATCTGACACCGGTCGGATACCAGGATCTTCGGCATCGGTACATTTCTCTCCGTGATCGACCGGATCTCGTCTGTCAGGATCGGTATGTTAAGCGCCACGCCGTTGCCGATCACACTCGTCGTATGGCTGTAGAAAACACCCGACGGCAGCGTGTGCAGGGCAAACTTTCCATAGTCGTTCACGATCGTGTGCCCCGCATTCGCGCCGCCCTGAAAGCGGACGATGATATCCGCCTTCTCCGCCAGCATATCCGTGATCTTGCCCTTGCCTTCATCTCCCCAGTTGGCTCCTACGACTGCCTTTACCATTGTAATTCCTCCTTCTTGCTTCTGATCTGTACTTTTTATAGTTAACGACATAACAAAGACGGGTCGTGAAACCCGTCCGTTGCGTCCTGCCGCAGAACAGTCCGCCGCAGAACACAGGTTTACTTTCTGATTATACAGCACATTTAATTATAAGTAAAATCAATATTAATTATATATATCATAATTTATATTTATACAACATAGGCAGCATACGTTATAGTCAATGCCGGGATTCCTTATAGTACAGTGCCCTGGTCGCATTCAGCACCGCGATGATCATCACGCCCACATCTGCAAAGATCGCCCACCACATATTGAGTGTGCCCACTGCGCCCAATCCTAAACAGATAAACTTGACCGCCAGCGCAAACACGATATTCTGCTGCACGATGCGGATCGTCTTTCTGGAAATGCCGATGGCTGTCGCGATCTTCTCAGGGTTGTCATCCATCAGCACGATATCTGCGGCCTCGATCGCCGCGTCGGCTCCCAGCGCCCCCATGGCGATGCCCAGATCCGCCCGGGAAAGCACGGGCGCATCATTGATGCCGTCCCCCACAAACGCCAGTTTCTCTTTTCGTCCTTTTTCGGCCAGCAACGCTTCTACTTCCGCCACCTTATCCGCCGGCAAAAGCCCGCTCTTTACCACATCCACACCGATTTCTGCGGCCACGGCATCGGCCACGGCTTTGGCATCTCCGGTCAGCATGACTACTTTCTCTACACCCGCCGCCTTGACGCCCGCAACGGCCGCCTTCGCGTTTGGCTTCACCACATCCGCGATCAGGATATGACCGGCATAGCTGCCGTCCACCGCCACATGTACCTCCGTCCCGATCTGTTCCGGTATCTCATAAGCAATGCGGAGGCGCTCCATCAGCTTCCGGTTGCCTGCCGCCACCTGCCTGCCGTCCACCCGTGCGGTAACGCCGTGACCGCCGATTTCCTCCACATCGCTTATTCGCGCCGCATCCACGGGCCTGCCGTAAGCCTCCCGCAGGCTGCGGCTGATAGGATGATTCGAATAGTGCTCTGCATAGACCGCCGCCTCCAAAAGCGCCTCCCCGGCACCTTCCGATGTACTTCCCGAAACAGGAATAACATGTGTTACCTCAAATACGCCCTTTGTCAGTGTGCCCGTCTTATCGCACACAAGACAGGTGGTCTTTGACAATGCCTCCAGATAGTTGGAGCCTTTGACCAGTATGCCTTTGGCCGAAGCGCCGCCGATCCCGCCGAAGAAACTTAGAGGAATAGAGATCACCAGCGCACAGGGACAGCTGATGACCAGCGTTGTGAGCGCCCGGATGACCCACTGTGACCATCCGGCAGGCTGTCCTGTCAGCAGGTTGACAAGCGGCGGCACGACCGCCAGCGCCAGGGCCCCCAGACAGACGGCCGGCGTATAATATCTGGCAAATCTGGTGATAAAATTCTCGGATCGGGATTTCTTCATGCTGGAGTTCTCCACCAGATCCAGGATCTTCGACACGGTGGATTCCCCGAAAGCCTTCGTCGTGCGTATGTGCAAAACCCCCGACATGTTCACGCAGCCGCTGATCACCTCGTCCCCCTCTGCCGCCTCTCTCGGCAGGCTTTCACCTGTCAGTGCGCTTGTGTTCAGTGTGGAAGCCCCCTCCACGATCACGCCGTCGATGGGCACCTTCTCTCCCGGCTGTACCGTGATGATCGTCCCCGGCTCCACCTCCTCCGGATCCACCTGCACCAGCACACCGTCCTGCTCTATATTGGCATAATCCGGACGGATATCCATCAGTGCCGTAATATTCCGGCGGCTCCGGCCGACTGCATAGCTCTGGAACAGCTCCCCGATCTGATAGAAAAGCATGACCGCCGTGCCTTCCACATATTCGCCCAGCGCAATGGCCCCTACCGTAGCCACCGCCATAAGGAAATTCTCGTCGAAGACTTCCCCGTGCAGGATCCCCAGAACCGCCTTCCGCAGAATATCGTACCCGATAACAAGATACGGTATGAGGAAAAGCACAAGCCTCACATAAGGATTCTCCGCCGGAAGGAAGCAGAAGACCGCCGTCAGCAGCGCCGCTATGATAATACGGATCAGTACTTTCTTTTGTTTCTTTGTCATGATGACTGCACCTCCCATGGTATGATATGCATTCTTTTTTATAATTTTATTATATGAACATTTAAGCACTTATTTAATCGTTTGTCAAGATAATTTCACAAAAAACCGCCCTGAAATGATCAGGGCAGTTCTTTCACCATGGCGATTGCCTGTTCGATGATATTCTGGAATGTCTCGATAAGCACACCTTTCTTACTGTCGTCAATGTCCATCTTATCAATGATGTCACTGTAAACGCCTGCAGTCCCGGCCAGAGAATTCTGAACGGTCTGTACATAGGCACGGTTTCTCTCCACTGCACTTTCGATCGCTTCCCGCACCTCGGTCGTGCCGGAAACACTTTTCTTCACATCATCGAAATATTTACCGGTCTGTTCTATGCTTTTGATATTACACAGCATCGCCTCATCGGAGGCTTCAATAAACCTGTTCAGCTCATTACTCTGACGCTCCACTTCCACGATATTGGCGTGAATACCTTCGACCATGTCCCGGCTCATCTTCGCGAGATTGCCGACTTCCTCTGCCACTACCGCGAAGCCTCTTCCCTGTTCACCGGCTCTGGCCGCCTCGATGCTTGCATTCAGCGCCAGCAGGTTCGTCTGGTCGGCAACCGCCCGGATCCCTGTCAGACTGTTCCTGATCTTATCCAGTGCATCCTGCAGCATCTCAAAGGTTTGGGACATATTTCTAAAGTTTTCCTGCAGGGCATTGGAATCCTGTTTCAGTTGTTCCATCTGCCGCTGTGCTTCTGAGACGGATCCATCAATCTCCGCCTCCACATCATTAAAATGATCTGCCGCCGTCGTGATATCCTGAAATCCCTCGTCCAGCGCGCTCACCTCGCCCTGCGGCCCCACCATATCTTCTTTCAGCTCCGAGAGACGCTCCGTCGCATACCGCATCTTCTGTGTCGTCAGAAAGACATCCTCCGCCAGTTCATTCACGACCCTGTATGCACTTGACAATGCATAATCCACCGGATGCTTATCAAAATCCATCTTCTTCTCCGCCGTCACAGCGGACGCGGAACCGTTTTCCTTGTCTTTATTCCCAGCGTTTGCAAATAATTTAAACACGTCTTCCTCTTCCTCCCCTACTCAAATGCCAGACAGCACATTGTCTGATTCACAAACTGTGTATTATAATGTTCACCGACACCGACCATGCCTGCATGTGAAAAGCTGCGGCACATCTCCGAAAGATAGCTGTCCCAGTAATTCTCGTCGTTAAACATGATATACCGGAACAGACAGTTGACGGACAGCACTGCCGAGGCGCCGCCGAGGTCGCTCTTGATCCTCGAGATCGTATCCTGCACCACCTCACGATAGTCGCCCATACTCAGTATCGTAAGAAAGTCCATCCTGTTTGCAGGGCGGAAGGTGGTAATGCTTCCATCTGATTCAACGCCTTTGATCGAGACGATATATGTATCATTATTACACACATGTCCAAACGGGTTCTTGAAAGTCTGCGTCGTGATCTTATCCCTGCCGATGCCCAGCTCGGAAGTGTACACCTTCTCGGCGGACGTGTTCTCCAGCGTGCGGATCTTATATTTCTTCGGATCTGCCTCCGTCACCATGAACTGTTTGGCATTCTCCTCCGGATGTACGTAGATGTTTTCTTTATATGATTTTATCTTTCCTCTGAGATTCCTGAAGATGAAAAAGGCGCATGCATCCTTGTATACCCTGCCGTTGCAGGCAACCATCGCCGAATTGCTTGTACCGCCCGCAAGATCATAGCCAAGACGGCACAGATAATCGGACAGTGTTGTAACGGCGCGCACATCCGCGCCGGCCGAACAGATATCGAAACATGCCGTATTGCCCCGTTCGCCTCCTACTGCCCTCACGGCATTCTCCAGCCGTCTGATATATTTGATCGGCATGACAGATGCCTCTTCCAGAACGTCCGCCACAACCTTAATGTTTTCTTTCATCGCGATGACCGTGATGCCTGCGTCAAAAAACTGTCTGTCAATATAGGCCTGCCCGACACCTCCGATGGATGCCACACCGGGAAAAGTCTTCTCGATCTCACTGGCCGCACGCTCAAGCATATCCTCTTTCGCAACAGAAAAAAACAGGGCCGCAGGCTCTGTAATAGTTCTCAATGCTTCTGACACATCGCCTTTCTTACTGCTGCCGTATGCAAACTTCATATCAGTTTCCTCCATTCTCTCTATCCGCTTTATCATTTCTATTCAAAAATACCTTTGACGATCAAATCTTTATAATCATACCATATAAGAAGTCCATTTCCTACTGTTTTTTCACAAAAATAATTATAGTAAACAAAATTCCTAATGTCGTTTACTTAGAAATGCAACAGGTTCAGCAAGGGACTTCGCGTCTGCAGCTAAGTTCCCTGCTGAACCTGTAAGTCCGGCCAGAGGATCTGCCCCTCGCCGCAGACACGCAAAAACACCGCTATACCGGAATCTTAAGCACCTGTCCGATCTGCAGCATATCGCTTGTAAGCCCGTTTAACCGCCTGATGGCGTCCACCGTCGTGCCGTACCGGTTCGCCAGAAGCCACAACGTATCCCCGGAACGCACCGTGTAGGTGATATACTGCTGCGTCTGCGAAACCGGGATCTTAAGCACCTGCCCGATCTGCAGCATATCGCCTGTAAGCCCGTTCAGCTGTCTGATGGCGTCCACCGTCGTACCGTACCGGTTCGCCAGAAGCCACAGCGTATCCCCGGAACGCACCGTGTAGGTGATCACATTTCCCGGGTCGGGCGACGGGGACGGCGAAGGTCCGGGCTGCGGAACATTCTGGTTGATACCCTGCCAGGTTTCATACAGGGCATTCCAGGTCGCGCGCCCCACTATCCCGTCCGGCACCAGCCCCATTCTCTGCTGGAAGGCAACCACCGCCTGCTTCGTACCGCTGCCGAATACTCCGTCCTGTGCGGGCGCCGGAATGCCCGGATAATATTCGGAGATGACATTCAAAAGATACTGCAGCGTGACCACATCCTGCCCGGCGGAACCCTGCCTGAGCACGGCAGAGGGCGGGACCGTGCCGATCCCCAGCGTATTGCCCTCACTGTCCAGCTCTGCCAGCCTCGCCACCGCCGTATAGAGGCTGGAAATCTTGTACCAGGTGGACTTCCCCACAATACCGTCGCTGGCCAGATTAAAGACACTCTGGAATTTCGTAACGGCCGCCCTGGTGCTCTCACCGAAGGTGCCCGGCGCATCGGTGATCACCGGAATGGCCGGATAATTCCTTCGGATCCTGCCCAGATAGGTTTGTATCGTCTGCACATCCAGCCCCGAGCTGCCCACCCGCAGCGGCGTCCCCGGATATGAGGAGAGCATATTCGTCATGATATTCGTCTCCGCGATCTCAATATCGTCCGGATAATAGGTACGCAGGATCGCCAGCGGCGTCTTCCCCTGCTCCGCCAGCGTCACCGTTCCCCACTGGGATAAGCCCTGACAGGTAGCGGTGGTGCCGTTGCAGAAGGAAGTAAAGTACGGCGCGCTCTGTCCTTTTCTGCGGACATATTCATTGAAGATCTCATCCACGATCCGGCTGATGGAGCCATAGATCGGCCTGCCGTATACAAAAGCCTGATCATAGGCCGTACTGTTGGTGATGTCAAAGGAATACCCCTTGCTCCTGTACCACTCCGTGTAAACCCTGTTAAGGGCAAAGGTGATGATCGCGTAGATGTTGGCTCTGAGCGCCGCCTCCGGCCACGTCGGATAGATCTCACTGCTGGCCACATTCTTGACATAATCGGGAAAGGTAACCTGCACATTGGACGCCGAAGAAGCCGGCGTGCCCAGATGGACCGTGATCGGGTTCGGAATCACCACCTGCCGCAGCACATACGACGAATCTTCCGGTGCCGGCCCTTCCTGTCTGCGCTCTCCCGACATGCTGACCGCAGGCGCTCCGACCGCAATCTGCGTCTGCACCTGCCGGCCCTGCCCCGCCTGCATCGGTACGAGCGTCACCGGCAGCACCGCCTCCTCCCCGTCATAGATCGGGATATCCGCTACGTAAACGGAATCAAACCCTTCCGCCTGCGCAAGCACATTGTAGCTGACAAAAGGTGTGCCCGTAAAATCCTCATTCAGGGAAAACCTCTTGTCCACCGTTTCAAGAGGCACCCGTCTCGTCTCCCCGTTCTCGTCCGTCCGCAGCTCATAGACATGGTTCTGCTCATCATCCAGCACGGTGACAAGCACGCCCGCAAGCGGCACCGCGTCGTGGGCAGTCCTCGTCTGCATCGTTAAATAGCCGATAGCCATAACTCTTCATTCTCCTTTTCGCATAAGCAATGCGCAGATACGGCTGCACATTCTTTCATATGCTATAGAGTATGATAAGATATGGCTATCAGTTACAACATAAGACTATTAAAATACAAAGCACCGCGTTTAATTCACAACGCCGTCGTCCGTTCTCGTCCACACGATGTTCTGGCTGATCATCTGGTCGATATCCATGCCGATGATCTCCGATGCCCTTGCCTTGACGATTCCTTCATTGGCCGTCCCCAGATTCTTGTAGATCTCATATGCCGGCTTCCTGTTACCGCTCAGGTCATATAATCCCAGAGCCAGATTGCTTTCCATCTCGTGCGCATCGTCGGTCTGCCGGAACAACATAAACGCATCCACATCCGGCAGAGAAGCCGCCTTCAAATACCCGTAGGCAATGGATGCCTCCTGCGCCTCGTCGCCAAAACTTGATGTATAACCGATCTCCGCCAGGGAAATACTGCGCACCTGCCCCTCCGGATTCAGGAACTGTGTCCTGTGCATATAGTCGATCAACAGGTCGATATTCTGCATCGTGATATAGGGCGTTGACAGATCCCTGCCCACCCACACTGCAGGGCCGTTCCAGGCGTAAGGATCATACAGCGGGGAATTGTAGGGATGATAGGAAAGTCCCCAGTCGATATTTCCCTCTCTGTTGATATAGTAGTTAAACTGATCCAGATAATCTCTGGCCAGGAAACTGCCCGGATTGGATTTCCTGTTCCACTCCTGGTCAATGGAATTGTAGACATTCACATTGGCATTGGCGCTCTTTAATTCATTGTAGAGAAGCCGGAATGCCTTCACATAGATATTCACATTAAAATCCAGCGAATCAGAGCTGGTATACCACCAGGAAGTCCTGGCATTGACTTCATTGCCCACGATCCAGTTGTCCACCTGCCCATGGCCGGCTTGACCGGAATAGCGCTGTCCTAAAAACGCGCCGATCGCTTTGATATGGTTGGTTCCCGCAGCATCCTCCACGTTCAGCGCATAGCCGGGACAGTCCCCGCCTGCTGCCATCGGATGGATCAGATCCTGCGTATAAGGACTTTTCCCACCGTTTAAAAGAACCATCGTCACCTGCATACCGTAGACATTCAGGCTTCTGATCATGGAGTCAAACTTGCCCACCATGCTGCCGTCAAAATACCAGGTCTGTCCGTTATAGTCAAAAGGAATCGCGCCCGGAACGGATGCGTCGGCGCAGATATCGTCCACATACATGTTATAGACGATCTGTTTGACACCCAGCTCCTGCAGCTCCTCTTTGGATGCCTTCGTCAGATCCAGCAGGAGTCCCTTGATACCGGCATCCATCCTCGCAGAAGTGAAAGCGGCGATTGCCTCCGGATTGGTAATATAATGCTCATCGCTGACCTGCACCATCTGCCCGCCCTGCTTCACGGCAATCAGAAACTTCCGGCTCAGATTGGACTGCTCGGTATTGTACTGCAGCGGAAAACTGACAGAGACAGACGTCCCTGCCGGCACGGTAGCCACAACCTGCCCGGTCGTGCCGTCCTGCCACACTTCATCCGCATAGACATAATAATTGCCGTCGTCGGTGGCGGGCACCCTGCCTGTGCTGACCTGACACACCACGTCCCCGCCGGAGATTGTACAGGAGTCGATCGACACCGGACGCCCCTCCGCTCTGGCCATAAGCGTACAGCCCGGCGATACCACCACGACTCCCACTGCCAGGATCACAGCCGCCAGCGCCGCAAACAACGCTGACCCTACACTTCTTCTTTCACTTCTGTCTCTCTTCATCTTTCCTCTGCCTGCCCCTCTGTTCTTCCATCTTGTGCAACGGGCGGTTTCCGCCTTCTTCACTGCAAAGCCGCCGGAGCCGGACCGTTACCATCCTGTCGGATTTTATCTTAAGATACGTTCACGCTATTTATTATAGCTGTAAAAATCCGGATAAGCAACCTGTGTTTTACGCTTAAGAGAATTTTAATTTTTTATCCTGTTATTCACAACGCCTCCCCGGGATTCACATGCACCATGATGTGTTTTACCTTGGGAAAATTCTTCTCGATCGCGTCATGCACCCGTTCCGCGATGCCGTGCGCCTCCCTGAGCGTCTTGCTGCCGTCCACCCGGATCTCGATATCCACATAGATCTTATTGCCAAAAACCCGCGTATGCAGAAGGTCTATGCCCTGCACACCATCCTGCCCGGCGGCGCACTCCCTGAATGCCTTCTCCACCTCTTCGCTGCAGGCCTTATCCACCATCTTGTTCACCGCGTCCATAAAGATCTCGTAAGCTGCCTTCTCGATAAAAAAGCAGATCACCACGCTGGCTGCCGGATCCGCAATGGGAAAGCCCATTCTTGAGCCTGCGATACCGATCAGCGCGCCCACCGACGACAGCGCGTCGGAACGGTGGTGCCACGCATCCGCCAGCAGCGCGCCGGAATCAATCCGTTTCGCATGGATCTTCGTGTATTGATACATGCCTTCCTTGACGACGATGGACAAAACAGCCGCCACAAGCGCCAGTATTCCCGGCACCGCCAGATTTTCATATTCCCCGCCTGTGATCTTTGTCAGCGCAGAATAACCGATTCCCAGGCCGGTAACCGCAAGCACCGTTGCCAGGACGATGGATGCCACGCACTCCATCCTCTCATGTCCGTAGGGATGGTCCTTATCCGACTCCCGGCCCGACATCCGCACGCCGACGATGACCACGATGGTGCTGAATACATCGGAAGCCGAATGGATCGCATCCGAGATCATGGCGCCCGAGTGCGCGATAACCCCGGCCAGCAGCTTGAATACCGTGAGCACAAGGTTCGCCACGATACTGACCATGGAAACCCTCATCGCCACCTTCTCATAGTCCCTTGCCGTTTCCGCATTTCTCTGCTCTTCTGTCATATTACTGTTACCTGTTCCTTTCTTCCGGCTGATATCGCAGCCGGCCAACACAGAGCCAAATGATTACGATGACCGGAGCCTGCCCCTGTTGGGAAGACTCCGGTCCGGATTCTTGTTACTGTGCCCACGAAAGCGCTTCTTCCAGGCTCTCCGCCCCAAGGATATTCAACATGAATTCCGTATGGCTTTCCGCTTCTTCAGTATCTATGTATTTAAAGGTATCAAAAATGTATTTTGGCGACTGATCCAGATCGTAGATCCCAAAGGCCAGTCCCTGCTTGACTTCTTCCATGGCATCGGTCTGGCGGTTCATGATAAAGGCGTCCACATAAGGATTCGCCTCTATGATGTAATAACAGTAGGCAAAAGCCGCCGCCTGCAATTTCTCACCTGAGGCGGATGTAAAGCCAAGCTCCGTCACGGTAATACTTCGTACTTCCCCGTTCCTGTCAAGGTATTCTTCCTCTTCCAGTACATCCGTCAGCGTACTTAAATTCATCAGCGTCAGGATCGACGCGTCCGGCGTCTTATCATAAGTCTCCGTCCAGTAGTTGACCCTGGTGAGCGGATTCGGATAAGGATGGATCGCCAGCCCCCAGTCGTAATTCCCCTTCTGATTCGCGATATCATTGATCGCCGTCAGAATATCTCTGGCATTAAAGTGATGCTCATTATCTCCTTCGTTGTTATTCCAGTCGTGATCGATGCTGAAATAGACATTCGCCTCCGCATACTGACTTCTGGCCGCATTGTAAAAAATGCGCATCGCTTTCTCAAATTCGGCCGAATAAAACCGGAAGTCCACCGTATCCATATAGTTCCAGGTCTTATGCTGGTTGATCTCGTTGGCGATCACCCAGTTGGATACAAGCCCGTACTCTTTGCCTGAATACCGCTCCGTCAGGAAACTGGCGATGGCCTCCAGATACCGGCATCCCTCTTCCTCCGCAGTATTAAAGGCGTAATAGTAGGCGCCCGCCTCACGATTTCTGGACTGCGGATGAATAAGCTCCGGGCAGGCATCGTTCCAGTCATTTAGCACAATGGCCGTAGCGTTCATGTTGTTTTCCGACAGATATCCGAAAAGATAGTCGTAGCCGTTGATGCTGGCGCCGTTAAATTTGTAGGTCTGCCCCTGATATTCATAGGAGATGGTCGGAAACTGCTCGTTGGAAGTCTCCCCAAGGATATGGGACAACGGAATATTGTAGATGGCATATTTCACGTCCAGATCTGTCAGCATCGGCGTATCAATCATCATCGGATCCAGCAGCAGCCCCTTCTTGGACTCCGGCTTCGGCACGCTGACCGAACCGTCCGCCAACATCTCCGGATTACAGATGCACATACTCGTGGACAGGGGCACATACTTTCCATCCAAAAGCAGCGCCGGGACAAACTGTTCAAACAGATGCGCATTCTCATACTGCCACTCCAGCTCACAATCCGTCGCCTTCTTCACACTCGTCAACGGTTCTTCGTCAAATTCCTCTGTAAATTCACAGTCCTCATACAGCTCAAAGGCAAACAGATAAATCATCGGATCGTCACTTTTGGGAATGTCCGGCATACTGAATTTCATGCGGACCGTCTGCTTATCCTCCTTCACCAGACACTCCTCGATCTTGCCGTATGAGGCAAGCTGTGCCCCGGATAAGACCACATTCCCTTCCGTCAGATCCTGATCCGCAGTATCCTCCTCAACGGAACCCTCCGATATGGCGGGAGCCGCCCCCCCCCCCCCCGGAAGAAAAAAAAAAAAACCGAGAATTAAAGAGAAGACCGCTGTTGTTAAGCTGTGATAAATTGTTTTTATGCTTCCGGTATTCAAGAATCTTCTTCCTCCTGCTGATTATGGTAGACAACCGAAACAGCTGTCTCCGGCAGCTCCTCCGTATCGGCAAGAATCTGAATCTCACCGGTTCTCAAACGGGCAAGCACCTGCAGGTACTCCCCTACCGTGACGTTCTGAAAACGCCACGCGTCGTTCTGCATCGGAAGGCCGATGCACTTTTCTCTGGCACCATAGGAAAGAGCTGTTCCCGCCAGATCCCCCGGCCATTTCTTGCCGTTGGCGAAGAAATCATCCAGTGCAACGACGACCGAAGATTCGATTCCCTTCTTCGCCGAAGTCAGAAACCGCCCGGAAATCTCACTCTGATCCACATCCGCACCGATCATCATGCCGTCGCAGGCTTCCGCAGCGGGCAATACCGCCTCATACAGCATACCACCGCAGGTAAAGATGACCTCGGTGCCGTCCCGATACCATGCTGTGGCCATCTCCCCGATCTCCTCCACCGGCAAAGCCGCATCCACATACCAGTAATCTATCTGTACCTCGCTGTCAACCTCCAGCCCCTGCGCGGCAGCGTCAATCCCCTGCAGATAGCCGCAGCCGTATTTCTCCACGGCAGAGCGGTCCTCCCCGCCGATAAAGCCGAATTTCCTGTATCCTTCCAGGACCGACATATATCCTGCCAGATAGCCGGCCTCTTCTTCCTTATAAATAATGCAGTGAACATTGGCCGCGATCTCTATTTCCTCTTCTTCGGCATCCTTCGGCACGCCGCCCAGCAGAAGAAAGTAGACATCTTTGTACTCTTCCTGCAGGCTGCCCACCGCCTCCTCAAAATCAGGCCCCACGCAGACAACCAGCTCCGCGTCGTCTTCGATCGCCGTCAAAATGGCCTCCCTGTAAGCCGCCTCCGTATCCCCCTGCGCACTGTAGCAGGCATACGGCACACAGGCCGCATCGGCATAAGTCTCCACGCCCATGAGCGCCGCCTGGTTAAAGCCGTTCTCCATGGCAGAACTGCCGTCCGTGACCAGAGCGGCCTTACGGCCCTTCGCCCCCTTGTCTTTGGACTTCTCTTCTGTCTCCTGCACGGGGGTCTGCTCTTCATTGTCCTCTTCCTCACCGTCCGGATCCGCCGGCTGCGTGCTCACATCCTTTGCCGGTTCCTCCACCGGGGCCGACACGTCGCCGCACCCTGTCAACGTCAGTAAAAATGCTGCGGTCATAAGTATACTTTTTGTTCGCAGTTTCAATCCTGTCTCCCTGCCTTTCCCTTACGTATAAAATCGAATCCCCCTAAAAGTATATCCCTATCAGGCCGTTTCGTAAATACCCAGTGAGGATAAATTTTCCTGCACCATGCTTTGGATATAAAAAAGCCGGCTGATCTTCCAGTTGAAAACCAGTCGGCTGCAGATAAACTTCTATTTTATGTATTCAATCCGGCTTGTCTTGATGGTATTAATGCCGCCTTCCTGACTGAACAGCGGGTTGTCCGCTCCCATACCACCGAAATATTCATAATCCCGGTTGATCGCAATATAATTGCCCAGCATGAAGAACGGAATGAAATTCATGATCGGATTGATACTGTCATGCGGCGTGGCAGGCAGCCGGCACACAACAGCCCCTTCCGAAAATGCCTCTCTGCTTCTGTCTGAGACAACAAGTACGTTCCTGCCCGACTTTAACATGGACCCGACAGTCTCGACCGTTCTCGAGAAGGAAGCACAATTCCCGAAGGCGGCCACGGCCGTTCCGATCTTGTCCCGGTCTGTCTGAAAATAATCAATATGGCACCAGTCTTCCGAGTCGTTCAGGCAGTTTAGACTGCCGCACAGTTCAAAAAACTTTGCCGTCCCAAAGTAAGCTGTCGCGAAGTCCGTGCCGCCGCCCACAAAATCAAATCCGATATACGCCTGCCATGTCTGTGCCAGCTCATACATCTGTTGGTCGATCCTGCCCAGAACCTCCTCGCAGCACACGGCCCTGCTGTATTCCAGAATCTCCCTGCGCATCAGCTCTGCCGCCTCTTCTGTTATGCTGCCAAAGAGCTTCCCGGCATGCATACCAAACAGCAGCGTCGTGCAGAGTGCCGCCACATAGGTTCTGGCCTGATAGGCCGGTGAAAACGCTTCCGCCGCGGGTATCCTGATCGTCAGGACATGCTCTGCCTCCTTCGCCATCGGCGAATCCGGATTTCCCGTGACTGCCAGTGTCGTACAGCCTTTCAGGGCCGCACGCCGCATTGCCTCCGTCACTCTCGCACCGCCGCCCGACACACTGATCACGATGACCAGTGTCGCTTCCGGATCCTGTGTCGGAAATACGTGGTGCCGGCTGACATCAATACAGCGCAGCGCCTGGTATTCCAGATTATGGAACATTCTGCTGTTAAATTCTTTTGTCGCCAGGCAGGCCGCATAGGAATCCCCGTTTCCGGTGATGATCACCCTTTTTATCTTCTTTATCTTTTCATCCGGTATGGCCTTTGCTATGGCCTCGTCCGTCAACTCCCCCAGCAGGGTCTGCAAAAACGCCGGGAAATGCAAAAATCCATTTTTTACCTGATTATCTCTTCCGATTACTTTCATAAAAATATCCTTTCTTTTTTCCTCTTTTGACGGAGATCATCCCCATCGCCCCTGCTGCCACATACAGGATGATCCCCATCAGAAATGCACCGCTGTAGGAACCGAACCGGTCATAAAACAGGCCGATGGAAGAATACAGTCCGCCTCCGATCAGGCTGTTGACCATCATCATAAGTGCCCAGATCTCAGAATATTGCTTGTCCCCGACGATGCTGCCTGCAAGAAGCGGACACTGTACCATATACATACTGCTGCCAAGACCCGTGATGAAGGCCGCAGGATACAGAAACAGCGGATTGGTATAGCTCAAAAACATCATCGTATAACCGATTCCCGTAGTGACTGCTCCCCATGCCAGGCCTGCCTTAACGCCGAATCTGTCATTGATCCTGCCCACGATCAGGCTGCTGAACGTACCGCCAAGACTCACGATCACAGCGGCCATCGCACCGAAGTTTACCGTCTGGTGCAGCTCCATTGTCGCAAAGGGCGTGATATATCCCTGTACACCGCTGCCATAACTGTAAAATACGCACGCAGTCCAGGCAAGATAGAGCAGAGGCAGTTTGAAGGCTTCCTTCTTCGACAGTCCACAGACAGCCTCCCCGCCTCCCGGCATCACCTTTTTCTCTGCTTCTTCTATTCCATAGGGTTCGCATCCCACTTCTTCCGGGCTCTTGATCAGGATAAACACCGCCGGAATCGTGATCACCGCCGACATGAGCGCCATGATCAGATAAGCCCACCGCCACCCGAAAGAAGTGATCAGCTGCCCGGAAAGCAGCGAATAGCCCATCGTGGCCGCCGTCCCTACTGCGGTAACGATGCCAAGCACCGTGCCGTTCTTCTTTTTGAACCACATGTTCAGAAGGATCGGCATCGCTACGAAACCGCTGAATGCCTGCGCAATACCGATCAACGCGCCCGACAGGTAAAACATGGTCACCGAGCGGTAAGACGCCATCAGCGCCAGCCCGCTGATCTCTACAACAGAGGCGGCGCCTATGATCAGGCCGGGCCGTCTGGTGGTCAGCAGTTTTGCCGCCGTCGTATAAAGAAGCGCCATGGCAACTGCCTGAATGCTCGTAAACATGGTCAGCTCACTGACCTGGCAGCCCAGTTCCTCCACGATCGGCGCCACGAAATTACTCATCGCCGCATGGATCGCTCCGGAAGATCCCAGCTTGATCATGATACAGGCTGCCATGATCTTCCAGGCATAATGCACAGTCTGTCTTTTGTTCTTTTTCATTGCCTTGTTCATGCCTTTCTCTCAGTCTTCTTCCAACTCTCTGACATTTCTCACATATTCCGCCACGATCGACCCGATGACCGGGCCGCCCCATTTTCCGCCTTCAAAGGCAGTACCCACCAGCGCACCGTCCGCGTAGCGCAGCCTGTCCTTACAGTTCTCCACTGTCGTACCGCCGCCCAGGATCACAGGAAAGTTGCCGGCTTCCTTCACATCCTTTACAAGACGCTCGTTCATCGCAAAATCCTTATCGTACACCTCGATCGCATCTGCACCCAGCCGCATGGACGCACCGGCCAGGGCTTTGATCTCATCCGGGTTGTACTGTGTTGCATGATGATACCCTGATATTTCCGACAGCATACCGATCTTCCAGGCATTGATCCTGCTGCGGTATTCTCCCACCTTCAGCGGATCGCCCCAGACCATTCCGTAGGGTGACTCTGCTTTTCCTGTCAGCACGGAACATCGGGTGAAATCCGCGCCGGCCGCCTTACAGACTGCAAGTGATGGCGTGATACAGTTCCACATGATCTGTGCGCCGATGATAAAGCTGTCTCCCACCGCATCCCGTACACGGGCCGTCACTGCCGAAAGCCCCGCCACCCGCGCATAGTCCGTATCATCCGTAGACGGGTAATAGACATCCACCGTCTGGATCAGACAGCCGTCTGCGCCGTTTGCCTGCAGCGTCTTACAGTCCTCGACCGCCTTTCTTATCATCTTGTCTATGTTGCCCTCCTCATACAAAGGCGTACCCGCCATAGGCAGAAGGTGCACCAGTCCGATGACCAGTTTCTTACCGTTTAAATCGCTGAAACATGTTTTCATTCTTTTTCCTCTCCGGCAGGCAGACGCCCAGCAGAAAGATGAGCGCCCCTGCAAAACTAAAATACGATGTCACATAAAATACTGCCCTTAAATCCACAACAGTGACCAGCCAGGCCCCAAGCATATTGGCCGCTATCATGCCGATCCCACACACCGATACCGCACATGTCTGTGCCGTAGAGGCATAAGCCGCCGGTGTACAGGAGGCGATAAAACTCTGACAGGCCGGCACCGAAAGCGCCAGTCCGAAAATCTGCAGGACAAGACAGGCGATGGCCCAGCCCGGATCTGCCGCCAGGCTTACGCAGATTCCTTTCACCCCATACCCCAAAATCGACAACAGAACCAGCCATCTTATGGGAATCTTCTTTTCCAGTGCGGCATAGAAAAGCATGACCGGCACCTCTACCACTGCCAGTACGAACATGGCGATCCCAAGCTGCCTGTCCGTGCCTCCAAGCTGTGCAAAATAAACCGGGAAATAGGTAAAAAAGATACCTGACGGAATCCCGTATAAGATGCTGCACAAAAGCAGGATCACATACGGCCTGTTGTGGAGAAGTTCTGTCAGAGCCGGCAGAAACGCCGCCTTTCTGTGTCTTTCTCGAATCGTCGGCTGAGCCGGCAGCCTGATCGTCACCGCGAACAGCAAAACTCCGAAAACAGTCAAAAAAGCCGGCAGACAGCCCGTCCCGAAACGATCGACCACACTTCCCAAAAGAACCGAGACAAAAGCAAAACTGAGAGAGCCAAAAGCTCTGGTCCCGGAATAACTGATCTGTCTTCCTTCTGCATTCAGCGCGGCGATCCACCCTGCCGGAACAGACTGGAGGCAGATACAGAAGGCATAGAACACGCCGCCCCACACGGCAGCACCGCCGAAACTGCCGGTATGCTGCATCGCATAAAAGGAAAGCGGTGCAACGGCCGCCCCCAGGATAAACAGCCCCCTGTTGATCTGCCGTCTGTCGCACAGCCACCCCCACAGGGGCGGCGCAAGCAGCGATGCCGTACTCGTCACGACAGCCACTCTTCCTATATCTCCTTCCGACAGCCCCTGTCTGGAAAGCGTCAGGGAAAAATAGCCCGTCTGAACCGCTATGATACAATAATACGCCGCGAACAACAGCGCAAAATACCCCTGCTGTCTTAAGCCCTTTCTCTGTCCCATCCTCATTTGTCCTTTCCGGAAAGCGCCGGATATGCCGGCGTCAGCTGCCAAACACCTTGACCTGATACACCCGCTCTTTTGGCTCACAATATTCTGCCAGAAAGATTCCCTGCGAGTCTCCCAGCACCAGTTCCGCCTCCTCCACGATAAAATCCATCACCGTTCCCGCCGTCGCGGATTTACCGTGCGCCGCGCCTCTGACCACGCTGCCTGCAAAATGAAAGTTATCCCTGGCCGGCCAGATACGGACGAAATCATCCATGATATCCTCATGTCCCTTCGGATCATAAAATGAGGTACACAAAATCCCCGCATCCGCATGAGGCGTGCTCACGACGGCAATCCCCTGCCGTATGCCGCTTGCTCTCACCGTTTCTTTGACATACTCGGTTATCTCAGCCAGCATGCCTTTTTGCTGTGCCTGAATGGTTCTTGTCTGAAACATCTTCTCCCTCCTTTACAACACCTCTATCTCACTGGAACGGATCGTATTGCTGCCGGGCGCCGCCCACACGCCGCCGCCCCTGAAAAGAGGTTCTCCGTTCATCGCGCCTGTGTAGCCGGCCAGTAGCGCTCCCGGCACGTAGTTCATCATCGCCAGCAGAAACGCAAACCCTTCCGGCGGATCCGGCACAGTGCAGGTATTGATCTGCGCATCAATTCCGAATGCGTCCTGCCCGCCGTTTGCGATCAACAGTACCGGGCGGCCAACGGCTGCAGCCCGCATGGCAGTCTCCCCGATGCGGCTTCTGTTATGTGCCTCCTTATCCGCCACGATCACCGTCCCCACCGCCTGCGGTTCCCGCTGCCGGATGCCTGTGTGGCACCAGTCCTCGGAATCATCCGTATATGTCATTTTTCCGGCAGCCTCCACGATCTTTGCCCCCATGAAAAAGGCGCTCGCCCAGGAAATATCGTCTCCGATGAAATCATAGGTCTCAAAGTCCTTCCACGTCTCCGCCAGCCGGCACATCTGACCGTCAATGCGCTCCAGCGCACGCTCCCACCGCTTCGTATTCTCCACGATCGCCGCCGCAAGCTTCTCTGACGTCCCCGGTAAACTGCATCCTGTCGCTTCTCCCAATCTGGCTGCCAGCATATAAAGTCCTGTCAGGGACGCATAGTAATTCCGCAGTCCGGGATTGGCCTCCGGGAACGCAGGCGTATGGACGATCAGGCTTTTTTTCGCTGCCGCTGCTGCCGGGGACTGCGGATTATTGGTCACGGCAAGTGTCATACAACCGTGCTGTCCCGCACGTCGCAGCACTTCCTCGATCCTGGCGGGAGAACCGGAGCAGCTCACTGCCACCACCATCGTCGCATCGGCCTGTTTTTGGTCAAACACCAGATAGCGGGCCGCGTCGATCGCACGCACATATCTGAATTCCGATCCAAACCGCCCGGCAAACTTCTTAAAAGCCGGGATGGCGGCTCTGGCAGCGGCATAGGAATCTCCGCATCCTGTGAGGATGATGCGTCTGTACTGCAAAAGCTCTTCCATCGTAAACGCATCGTCAAGTCCCTTCTGTACGCCCTCGATCTGTACCCCGCAAAGCGCCGGCAGGCTCATACACTGCTTTCTCAGCGAATTATCATACAATACCCTGTCCATCCGTTTCTCCTCCTTTTTCTTTTCCTGCGGTATCCGCCAGCACCGCCGCATAGTAGCTTCTGGGCCTGGGGCCGTCAAATTCCGCGAACACAACAGCCTGCTCCTGTCCGAGTACGATCCTGCCGTCGCATACCGGCAGCGTGATCTGGGATCCCGTCAGGGCCGTCTTCACATGGCCTCCCGCATCGGAAGCCGTCTCCCTGTGCTTGAAGTCTACCCGGGTCGGAACCATCCGTTCGATATCTTCCATAATATCTTTTGCCGCTTCCGGATCCCTAGACGCGATCAGAAGCCCCGCTGTCGAATGCAGCATGGCAATATGGCAGATACCATGCCGGATCCCGCTCTTGTCGACCACCGCCTGTATACTTCCGCTGATATCGTGCATCCCCATATAGACCGTCTGCAGGCTGCACTTTTCCATAGTCATATTCTTTGCCACGATCTGCACATGAAACTTTCTGTCCCGCGGCCCGTCGAATTCCACGAATACCAGTCCCTGGGAAGAACCCAGCACAAGCCTGCCCTCATGAATCAACAATGTCGCCGAACTGCCGGTCAGGGCAGATTTCACATGCCCCGACGCATCATACGGAGAATCCTGATGCTTGTAGCTGACACGGGTGGGAATGTTCCTGTCGATCTCGTCCATCAGATCCGACAGCCCCCTCGGATCCCAGAAAGAGGTGATGGCCAGACCGGCCGTCGTATGAGGCAGAGCCACGATACACAGCCCTTCCTGCACGCCGCTCTTTGCCACCAGTTCTTCCACCTTTGCCGTAATGGAAATGCAGGAGCGGAATTCCGTTCTTAAATTTTCTACATAAAACATGGCATCATCTCCTTATATATAGATTTCGATCTTACTGTTATCCGTTCTGTCTTCTTCCCCGCCGATAGACCGGCTGCTGCCGCCAAAAGCAGAAAGATACCCTGCAAGCAGTGCAGCCGGAATGTAATCCAGCAGCGGGAGCATCCAGCCAAACCCTTCCGGCGCGTCCGGTATCGTGCAGACTTCCGCCCCCGCTTCAAATACTCCGGCATCCGCATTCGTCACCACCAGAACCGGACGGCCGATGCGGACAGCCGAACCAACCGTCTCCCGGATCCTGCCGAAAGAAGGCTGATTTTTGTCTGCCAGTACGATCGTCCCCACCTTTTCCGGACAACCGATGAAATAGTTGATATGGCACCAGTCTTCCGAGTCATCCACAGATACCGCACACCCCGCACACTGCAGTAACTTCGCTGCCCCGAAGAATGCGGAACCGTACTCTACATCGTCGCCGATCAGATCAAACCGTGTCAGATCCCTCCATTTCCATGCCAGCTCAAAGATCTGCCTGTCGATCTGCTCCAGCCTCTCTCCAAAACGTTCGACATAAGAACGGATCGCTTCTTTAAACTGTGCCGGGCCAAAAGGCGGCAGGGTTCCTCTCACATGCCCCATACGGGATGCAAACGCGATCAGTCCCACCAGAAATCCGAAATAAGAACACAGTCCGAACGCCCGCTCCCGGATCGCCTCTGTCCCGGTCACATAAACCCGCTTTGCATACTTCCCGGCCGCGGCCGTCGGATTTCCTGTCAGCAGGATCGGGAAGGCACCCAGCCTGTCCGCTTTCATCAGCGCCTCACAGACCCGTGCCTCATCTCCCCGCTCACTGATCACGATCACCAGCGGGCTGTTGGGTTCCCCGATCCCGATATCCGCCCCGGACAAAAATCTGGTAAACTCCACCATCCGCATCGTTTCCACCCCAAAACAGTCACAGTACTTCTCAATGACCGGCGCCATCGCCAGCGCCGCGGCATAGGAAGCGCCGCAGCCGGTCAGGATCACCTTTCTGGCATCAAAGATTTCCGCCATGGACATCAGCCCTTTCAGCTCCGGCCCAAAACATACCTGCAGCTGCTCTTCGCAGAACGCCGGCAGCCAGAATACCTGTTTTCGGATCGCATTGTCATATTCCATCCTGTTCACACATAAACCTCCTTCGTCTCATGATTTTTATCAGCCATAGTTATAAAGGAACAAAAGTCCCAGCCCGGCAAAATAAAGCAGCAGACCGGCAGCCAGTGTTATCATCGTCTTCTTCTTTGCCCCTTCAAATTCCCTGTAATAGAACCCCCAGAAATACGTCCACAGATTCGCCGTCTTTCCGAAAAGGAAAGACATCGTCGCGCTGATCGCCGGCATGGCGTAGATCGAGATCACATTGCCGCCATAATGGCAAAGCGCCGCTGCCACGCCGAGAAAAAGCGGTTTCTTGTCGGAACCGATGCAGAGCACGGTCTTCCACTGCCTTTTCCCTGTAAAGACCACGCTCCCGATCACTACCACCGAAAGCGCAGAACCCGTAGCCATAAATGCACAGGTCAGAATCGGCGGCAGGCCGGCCGACGTGCCTGTTGCCGTCCCGCTTGCCCATCCGTTCATCAATACCGAATTCACGATGATCAGCGCGATCACCTTCACCGTGACCGGACTTTTTTCCTGTTCCTTCGGCCTGCTGTCCTGCTCTCTGTCCTGCGCACACATCGCGGATGCTCTGGAACATATGTATCCTGCCAGCAGGAAAATGGCCGCCGTAGCTGCGATCACCGGCAGCGCATATGGCGAATCCGGCAGACCTTCTTTGTAGATGGAAGTAAGAACGCCCAGAATGCTGGTGACGGCCCCGGAAAGCGTCGTTGCCAGAGTCAGACCCAGCCGCTGCATAATATCAAGGCTCAGGATCATTCCCGCCGACATCATGGCGCCGCCCAGCATGATCTCCCACATAACGTCCCTGCTTCGCCCGATGGTCGTGACCAGCCCCTCCGGCAGAAGCGCCGGCGCCAGAAGCAGCGTAATGGTCCACACCAGGATAAAAGAAAACAGATACAGCAGAAACGTCAGCCCCAGAATGGGATATTCTTTTTTGTGTTTGATTACCTGCATCCAGCTGCCCCACATGGCTGCCGCCAGCAATGTGAGCACGATGGAAACCGGTGTCGAAAAATATATTGTCAAGATCCTCACCTCTGCATCTTCGTATAGAGCCCGTCGGCCGTCTGACGGGCAAGCTCCATCTTCTCCTGTGTATAAAGCGGATACGGTCCCCGCTGCGCCGCGTTAAAACCTGCCGCCACATTTGCCATGGCCGCCACCATAGCCGGCTCCTCTCCCTGAAAATATGCGTAAGCCGCTGCGCCGGTGGAGCAGTTGCCGCAGCCTGTAGGATCCACTGCCGGCCCTGCCGGAAGCACCGAAGGTGCAAAGTATGCCGCCGTCTTCGTCACCGCATAAGCGCCTCTTGCTCCCACACGGTAGAAGGTAAAAGCGATCGGCAGCTCCTGCAGTCTGCGTATGATGGCATCATCGTCCTCCCGCGGAAGATCGAACAGATCCGCCGCCTCGTTATGATTCAGCGACCAGGCGTCCGCGGTCTGCATTACGTTTCTTATCTTCTCCAGCATATGTTCTCTGGAAATACCGCACTGTTGTCTGTATATGCCCGCATATTCAATTTCCCACATGATCTTAAGACCATGTTTTTCCTTGATCCGGCGCAGATTTTCCCAGACCACCGCATCGCAGTTATGTGCCATATACATGCCTTTGATCCGGCAGCCGGCAGCCGCCTCGTCAATATCGTCCGCATGGGTTTTCAGATACCCCAGATGCTCCATGGAAAAATGCGGCGTCGGCGTAAAAGAACCGTCCCTGTTATAGCGCAGGGTATAACGCGTATGCTCTTCCAGTTCCACCCGCACCGACTCCCGTGTCACGCCGTTATCATCCATCCACCTTCCGTAAGAATCTGCATAGTCAGCCCCCGTCTTACAGACCAGCTTCACCTGCGGCGTCCAGATCCGCATACCGGAAAGCGCATAGAAAGCCGGTCCGCCCATGTTCCACTCCGAATAACTGCCGTCCTCACTCTGAATCCTGTCCGACATGATATTGCCGCACGCAAGATACTCTACTCCCATTGTTACAGCCTCCTTTCCACCGGGCATTTCTCTACCTGTCTATCACATCGATCGGGGAATAATACGTCGGTATGAAAATAGAAGGATCCATACCGCCTCGAAACATCGGTTCCCCGATTGTCGTGTGACGGAATCCTGCAAAAACCGCTCCCGGAAGCCAGGCATGGACAGCCGCAAGAAATGTCCATTCCCTGTCCGGCACGGGAACATGGCAGTACAGCACACTTTCCGGCATTCCAAGCTCTCGCGGCGTCCGGTCGGCAAAGAGCAGAACCTCCCTGCCTTTCTTCACCATATCGTGCACGGCCGCGGCCATATTATCCACATTAGAATCATGACTGTTCAAAAGGACAAGCTCTCCGAATGCTTCCCCGGGACCCATAAATCCATTGACGTGTCTGTAATTCTCACTGTCCGTCACCGTACAGGCATCCCCCGACAGTTCTATGATCTTGGCCTGAATAAATTTCCCCGCCCAGAACAAAGGTCCGTCCGCCGTGATCTCAAAATACTTTTTGTCCATCCAGCGGATGGCAGTGGCGAAGCATGTCCGGTCCATATTGTCCCATTGCTCAAAAAAGCGGTCGTGATACTTCTCTACCTGCTCCTGCAGACATTCCAGATGCGTTTCCCCGGTACGCGACTGTGCCATGGCCGCCGCCAGCAGGATCGTACTCATCACATTGACATAATAGGTTCTCAGCCCCGCATTGTTGTCGCCGGCAGGCGTATTTTCATACAGTACGATATCTGCTTCCTTGGCTGTGGGAGATTCTATGCTGTCCGTAACGGCTACCGTCGTGATCCCGTGTGCTTTGCACTGACGCAGGGCTTCAATAGTGCGGAAGATCCGCCCCGAAACACTGATAAAGAGCGCTGTCGTTTTGGAACCGTCCTCCGGAAATATGTAATGCCTGCTCAGCTCGATCGCTTCCACGGCCTCATATTCCACATCCGGCAGATAGTGGGCAAAAGCCTCCTTCACCGCAAAAGCCGCAATGTTGGAATCCCCGCAGCCGGTGGCGATCACATGCTTTACATCTTTCAGGGCAGGCTCATGCATGATCTTCTTTACCGCCTCCAGTGAGCGCCGAAACTGGATCATCGTCAGCGGACCCACATCTCTGCACTGTGCATAAAAGCTGTCCTGGAAATAAAATTTACGATAATAAGACGTATCGTTTAATCTCTGGTACATCAGTCTTCTCCCCCCTGTCCTTCCATCCATTCCTGCGTCCTGAAATCATACCTGCCGCCGAAATACTTCTTCTCATTTACAGCCGCATGATATCCGGCCAGAAGGCTTCCCGGTATAAAATCAACAAGCGGTGTCATCCACGGTTCCGGCGCTTTCGCGATCCGGCAAAAGGCCGGCTTTCCGGCCGCGGCTCTGGAGTTATAGCCGATTACCGGCATCTCAAAAGGCATATCCGGTATCTTCGGGTCAAAGGCAAACCTGTCCGGGTCTGCATCCGTGACGATCAGTGTAGGCCTGTGCTGTGCAAGGGCGCCGATGATCGTATCCTTCATTCTGCCAAAACTCGGATCCTTCTCCTGAATCATGACGATCGTGCCAAACTCCCCCGGCCTTCTGTACATATAACTGATGTGCGCGAATTCCTCCGAGTTCGTATGGTCGCAGTAGACACCACTGCACTCGATCATTTTTTCTTCTACAAACTGTGCGGAGAACCCCTCGTTACCGTCTGCGATCACCTCAAATCTTGTCAGTGCTTTCATCCGCTCTGCCTCCGCAAACATCTGATCGTCGATGACCTCAAAATCTTCCATAAACCTTTCCGTATAAGAGACGATCTGCTCCTTTACCTGCCGGAATCTCTCCCCGTCAACAGTCCCGTTGCAAAGACCGATAAAGGCTCCCAATGCGGCAAGTCCGACCATGCTCGCGTAATAAGAACGCAGGCCCGGTGTATTGCAGCCCTCCGGCGTATCCACGCCAAACACATGGCCCGCCGCCTGCCCGCCTGCAGACTCCGGATACCGCGTGATCAGTAAGGTCTCTGCTCCCAGACTTTCCGCTCTTTTCAGCGCATCGACGATCCTTGCCGAACCGCCGCTGAAACTTACCGCAACCAGCAGTACCTCCTCCATCCGAAATCCCTTCCTGATCTTTTCCTCCGGATAAAAATGACAGAAATCCATGATATCCGGCGCGTTGCATTTTGGCAGCCCGCTTAAAAGTTTGAATCCCGGCAGCATGGCCCCGGCGGCGGAATAGGAATCGCCGCAGCCTGTGATGATGACTCTCTTTATCTTTCTGCCCGTTTCCTCAGGCAGCGCCTGCCGGAGCCTGTCCGTATCGAAACACAGCGCCGCCTGTATACCTGCCAGATTCTTTAAATCACTTACCTGACAGGTGACAGAATTATAAAACTGCTCTTTGCCCATATTGATACCTCCGCCTTTCTCCTATTGTGTTTTTTTGTACTGCCGGTAAAGTTCTTCGGCCTGCCGCAGCGCTTCTTTTCTTGCCGCCGCAAAATCCTGAATCACGCCAAACTGTCTGATATTCCAGGAAGCCGCCACATTGGCCATGATCCCCGTCATCAACGCGTCATACCCTTCCGCATAGGCATACAACGCCGCCCCTGTAGACGTATTCCCGCAGCCGGTTGGATCAACCACCGGTCCCGGCACAGGAGGCAGATAGTAAGCCTCCTGCGGTGTGACCGAATACGCGCCCCGCTCTCCGACCCGGAACAGTGTGACCTCTACCGGCAGCTCCTGCAGCCTGCGGATACATGCCTCGTCTCCCTGCACACCAAACAGCCGCTGCGCCTCCTGAATATTAATGGAAAAAATATCCACGTACTGACAGGCATAGAGCACCTTCTCCAGAAATTCCACCCTGGCGCTCGGCCCTTCGATCTCCCACATGATCCGAAAACCGTCCCGTTTCCTGATTTCACCCAGACGATCCCAGAATACCCGGTCGTAATTCTGTGCCAGATAAATGCCCTTTGTATCACCGTCCTTCGTAAAATTTGCAAAATCCTCGGGCGATGTTTTCATATAACCAAGGTTCTGTGTCCATTCGCCTACTGTTTCATAGTCGAACTTATCCTGTCCGTAAGTGCCGTCTTCGTTATAGACCAGAAAGCTGTGGTTGCACCGCTCCGATACAACCTGAAACCCGCTGCCTTCTATGTTGTTGCGCGCCATCCACGGGTCAAACAGCTCATGAAAATCCTCCCCCACTCTGCTGCACTGCATCACGGAGTCGGTCCAGAGCTTCACACCGCTGTAGGCAAAGGTAGCCGGGCCGCCGATGCTTTCTCTTCTGTGCTCGGAACCGTCGGCGAAACGGACAGAATCCAACATCACATTGCCGCCAATCACATATCTCATCTCAGACCCCTTTCTCTTCTGCCGCCTGCTGCAGCTTAATCTCTTCTTCCAGCTTCTGCCTTGCCGCCTTTAACCTCCGCGTCTCCTCACCGGAACGCCAGGCACTGACCAGAAAATACAGTATGATGATCAGCAGAAACGGCAGCGCCGACAGGAAATACGAATCCACAATATAAGGTTTCAGATAGTTGGTGACCGCATAAGCAAGTCCGAAGACAAAACTCATCACGGTTGATCCGATCGGCATGCCGTTTCCGATCGTTGAAGCCGCCATACCGATAAAGCCGCGGTTTGCGGTCATATTCCTGGAGAAGAAATTCTGATACCCCATGGAAAGATACATGCCGCCGAAGCTGCCGATCGCCGCCGCCAGCACAAACGCCAGTGTGTAGACGATACGGGGATTGATGCCCACGGATTCCGCTGCCTGCGGATTCTGACCGGCTGCCCGGATCCTTAATCCGATCTTGGTGCGGAACAGCAAAAACCACACCACAAATACCATCAGCAGGGAAATATAGGTGAAGACGTTATGGCCGGAAAGGATCGCGCCGAGAATCGGAATATCCTTAATGAACGGAATATCAAGATTGCCCAGAGACAGACTCTGCACAACACCCGCCGTAGTATTCTTGGTGCCGGTCAGCAGATAGACCACAAACACAGTACCGGCCATCAACGACATGTTCAGTGAGATCGACATCAGATACAGGTCAACCTTCATCACAAACGTCGCAAAACACAAGAACAGCACCAGCACGACGGAACAGGCCATCCCGGCCAGGATTCCGAGCCATACATTACCAAACACCGCACTGAACACGCAGCCTGCCAGACAGGAAGTCAGCATCATGGCCTCCGCCGCCATATTCAGCAGTCCCGCCTGTTCCGAGATCGTAGAGCAAAGGCCCACGAACACGATCGGCGTCGAAATACGGATCAACGAGTAAATAAAATTGGTGATATATTCCACATTTGATATTTCCATCATGCCACCTCCTTCTTGTTGTCTTCTCTGCTGGAAATGTTATAGACCGCCCTGCGGCGAAACGTTCCCAGGAAATCCTCTGCCGCTACAAACAGTACGATCACAGCCGACAGCATGGTGACCAGCTCGATCGGGATATTTGTGTTGGCGTTCAGCACAGCCGCAGCCTGCCGGATATAAGCCATCACAAACGCCGTAACCGGTACGAAGATCGGTTTCTTCTTCGCCATAACGGCAACCAGCAGTCCGTCCATCCCGACATTCGTCAAAAGACTCAGAAAATACATGTCATAAAGCCCGAAGATCTCCACAGTCGCCGCAGCGCCCGCAAACAGGCCGCCGATGATCTGCGCAAGATACATCATCCGCTTCGCGTTGATACCCGAATAAACCGCAAACTGCAGATTATCTCCGCACAGTCTGATCTTGCTGCCCAGCGGTGTGCGGTAGAACAAAACAATCCCGATTACCACCCCAATGACCGCCACATAAATGCCGCTTGTAAAATTACTGCCGTTCCAATATCTGGTAAAACGCATATTATCCGGATAAGCGGGCGTCGAGAGCGCTGGGTTGCTCCTGTCCGCAATCGTCCCTTTCAGGATCCACAGCGCCGCATACAGACAGAAATAATTCATGATTGAGGAGGTTACCATCTCATGGGCGCCAAGCTTCTCTCTGCCGAAAGCCGGCACCAGATGGATCAGGGCACCTGTCACCATCGTCACGGCCAGGATAATCGCCAGATTCACGATCCTGGGAAATGACGTCATGACATTTAGTCCGAACCCGGTGCCGAACATCACCACCAGAATCGGCATCGGCGCCAGATTGATACATCCCTCTCCGGCCATATTCAACCTGCCTGCGGCATAGATAAAGCACATCCCCATTCCTGCCAGCATATAGGAGCTGTACTTCGCAAGCAGCTGTCCCATCCGCCGCGTAGACAAAAACGGACCGATCACAAAAGTACGGATAGACTCTCCTGCACTCGTATCACTCATCAGTGCAATGATGATGATGCAGATCGCAAATGCGATCAATATACCAAGGAGAACCCGCAGCGCTTCAAAAAACATGTCCACTCTTTCTATTTTTTTCAAAATAAGTCCCCCATTTCTTCCGACGTCATTTTCCTGACGCCCAGCATATACTCGCCAAGCTCGTCCACTGTCAAAGTCTTTAAATCTGTCAGATGAGCCGTGATCTGTCCGTCATGCATGACAAGCAGCCTGTCCGAAACCTCCATAAGCTCATTCAGATCAGAAGAGATCAGCAAAGAGCCGTATTCCTTCTCTCTCGTATAACGTACCAAAAGCCTGCGGATCAGATCCGCCGTGCCGATGTCAATGCCCCTGGTCGGCTGATTGGCCAGGATAAAGTTGGCGCCGCTGCAGAACTCCCGGGCAATGATCACTTTCTGGATATTGCCACCCGACAGAAAACGTACTGCGGAGCTTCCCCCGGTACATGCGATCTCGAAGTCCTCGATACACTGATCCACAAAGCGGTTCAGCGCCTTTATATTCAGGAAGAGACCCTTCTTAAATCTGGGATCTTCCAGATAAATAGATGCAATGTTCTCGCGGATCGACAGATTCGAAGCGATCCCGTATTTCATGCGGTCTTCGGAGATATGTGCCAGGCCAAGTCCCCTGATCTCTTTGATCTTCTTTCCTGCCGTCTCCGTACCGTTTAACCGGATTCCCCCTGCCGTGCGGACGCGCAGCCCGGCAATGATCTCCGAGAGCTCCGTCTGGCCGTTCCCCTCCACGCCGGCAATGCCGACGATCTCTCCCGCGCGGACTCCAAAGGTAATATCCCGCAGAACATGTTTCCCTATGTCATTGACATAGTTGAGTTTTTCTACACGCAGTATCGTTTCTTTCGGCTGCACCGCTTTCTTGTCGATTTCCAGTACGACATCGCGTTCCACCATCATTCTCGAAAGCATCGCCGGGTTCAGATTGCTGATCTCCCCATGTCCCGTAACACGTCCGTGACGCAGTACGGTACAGCGGTCACACAGTTCCATCACTTCTTCCAGCTTATGCGAGATGAAGATCAGCCCGAATCCCTGCTCCCGCAGGAGCTTTAACTGCACGAACAGCTCCTTCGTCTCCTGCGGTGTGAGCACAGCCGTCGGCTCATCCAGGATCAGCACCTTGACGCCGCGGATCAGGGCCTTCAACAGCTCCACCTTCTGCTTATAACCGACACTCAGGTCACGGACCAGGGCATTCGGGTCCACATCCAGCTGATACTTCTGCGCCGCCTCTCTTACCATCTCGACGCCCTTCTTCGCATCATAGATCTGCCCTTTGCCCGGCTCCATGCCCAGTATGATATTGTCAGCCACACTCAATTTGGGAACCAGCATAAAATGCTGATGTACCATACCGACTCCCTTTGCGATCGCATCGAGGGGATTGGCGATCTTTACCTCCTGCCCCTCGATATAGATCCTGCCCTCCTGGCAGTTTTCATGTCCAAAGAGAATCTTCATCAGAGTCGTCTTCCCTGCACCGTTCTCACCGATCAGTGCATGGATCTCTCCCTCATTTACGGAAAGCGTCACATTCTTATTCGCCATAAATCCATTCGGATAGACTTTCGTTATGCCTTCCATTCTAAGAAGTTCTTTTGGCATTCTTTCCTCCATTCCAAAGCATCCCGCTTTCGTCAATCTGTATTCTACTTGACAAACTCTGCCTCAGGATTGTCCCTGTACTGTGCGAAATCACTGTATTCAGGGAAATCGAAGTAAGAAACCACGTCTATTTCGCCGTTTGCGATCTTGTCTGAAATCTCACGGATCTGATCCTGCACCTCCTGCGGGGTATTCTCCTTATACCAGTCGTTCTCCACCAGTCCGGTGCCACCGACTGCGATCCCGTATACGGAATTGCCCGGTTTGATATCATCCGCTTCCCCGTTTATGTTTTCATAGATCAGCGCGCAGCAGTTCTCGATATTCTTCAACATGGAGGTGACCATCGTCTCATAGCCCTGCACGTCGCCGACGCTCTTGAAGTAAGCATACTGGTCATAGTCTGTTCCGATAATGAATTTTCCGGCTTCCACGCCGCCCTTTTCATCGGCTGCCTGCATGGCACCCATAGCCACGGCGCCCCCTATGTTGTAGACATAATCACAGCCGTTGTCCATAAGTACATTGACCGACTCGTAATCCCCCTGCACGGTAAGCTCTCCCATGTAGGTGTACATCATATCCACATCCAGGCCGAGTTCCTTCACTGCATATTTATAACCGCTCAGCCAGCCTGTTCCAAAATCGTTGGTGATCGGCGCATCTACATTTACGACACAGCCGATCTTGCCGGTCTTGCTCATCAGCGCCGAATAGACACTGACAAGGAAGGAACCTTCATTCTGTCCGAAGGAAACGCCGTAAATATTATCCAGTCCCGCCAGATCCAGATCCGGTGCCGTGTCATAGAGGATAAAGGTCATATCCGACCATTCACCGCTTCTTGATTTCTCAACTACCGTATCCGTGATGTACCATCCCATGGCCATGACATAGTCATAATGCTTCGTCTCAAGTGCATCCACCAGCGAATTGACTGCCTGGGAATTATCATTGCCGTACTCTACCAGCGTCACATCATAACCGTATTTCTCTCCCGCTGCCTGCGCTGCGCGCCATCCCATGTCAGCCAGGCCAAAGTCACCGATATACGCTACATAACACAACAACGACTCCTTCTCTCCGGAAGCCTCTTCCCCCTCACCGGAAGCTTCGTCTGTGCCGCCTGTCTCCTCTGCTGCCGCCTCTTTCGTGCCGGCTGCTTCTTTCGTCTGACTGTCCGTACTGTTCCCGCAGGCCATCAGCCCCATACACAACGCTGCTGCTAAAATAACCGCCAATACCTTCTTCTTCATTTGTCTTCCTCCTGATCTGTAATGTCTGTTGTTACTTTTACTTATTTCCAATCAAATAAATTTTATCAGCTCCTTTCTTCCGCACATCCTGCTTTTTTCATTTTGTTCACAACTTCGAACATTTTGTTTTCTCTTTACAACTTTTTGTTTTATTTTATAGTTGCACTATACATTACCAAACATAATATGTCAATTATTTTCGTAAAAAAGAACAGAAGTGGCATGTTTTGTTCTTTTCCATTGTTCGTTTTGATGAATTTACTATTTCTGTGAATAATACACCACTCCTATAATCTGATTGACATTGTCTTCGATACTATTTTATAATTTAAGTTAAATTCCATTTTTTGTTCATATACGAAAAAAGAACAAACATAACAGACATGTTTGTTCCATTCCTTTTTTACAATTCGCTGTTAATTCATTTTCCGTGGAGGATATGCCGTGAGCAATTCATTTCGCCTTGACCAGATTTATACCCTGCTACTCCATAAAGAACGTCTGACCGTCGAAGAGCTGGCCCAGACTTTCAAGGTAACACCGACCACGATCCGCCGGGATCTGCTGGTATTGGAGGAGCGCAACCTGATCCACCGTACAAGGGGAGCCGTCATGCTCTCCCAGGATCCGAGACGTACCACCAACTTCCTCCTGGATGAGAAAAAGAGGATCGCTGCGGCCGCTTCCCGCTTTCTGTCCGATACGATGTCGGTCATCCTGGATTCCGGGACAACTGTCGCGGCTTTTGTTGACTACATTCTTGAGAGCAACAACTTCGACAAAATTAATTTTATCACCCATTCTCCTCAGACCGCACTGCGGGTATCCGCCAAATACGCTGTATCCCTTCCAAGCGGCTGTCTGATGCCGCAGTCGGATTATATCGTCAGTTACGATGTAGAGAACTTCTACCGCTCCGTGAACGTGGATCTCGCCGTCCTCAGCAGCACAGGCGTCTACGATTGTCCGGGACTTACCATAAGTTTCCCGCTCCAGCTAAACGTAAAAAAAAGCGCTGCCGAATGTGCCAACAAACGGATCGCGCTTCTCGATTCTTCCAAATATTTCCGACGCGGTATTTACGTCTTCTGTGATTTTCAGGATATCGACACCCTGGTCACCGTCGAGACAGAAGAAAACAAGCCGCAGCTCGACCGCATCAGCAAACTGGGCACCGATATTATTCTGGCCTGACCGCCGGATTTGGCACACAAAAACTGCGTACCAAATCCCTGGCGTCAATATCCTTCCGGCCTGACCGCCCTACTCCGCAACCTCCACATAGAAAGCATAGTAAGCCACACCGCCGCAGCCGCTTCTGTCCGTATCCCAGCGGGCGCTGACTTCATAGATCCAGCCGCCCGCTTCAAGAGTCATCTCATTCCCCCGCACGGACACTGTTTCGTCTGCCGCAGCAGTGTCGCCCCAATGCGCCCTGCTCCAACGGCAGGCAGTCACCTCATCCGGATCCTGCCCGAAACGAAGCGTTGCAGTCGTCTCTGTCGTCTCCAGCACAGGCAGCCGCCCTTCACAGTCCAGCGGATGCGGAGCGTCCGCCTCTCCTCCCGTGACCGTACCGTCACCGTTCTCACACTGCCAGGAGTACGACCCCGGCAGGACGCTACAACATGTCTCGTCACTGACCACATCCAGCACAGGCGGCTCCTCCAGAATGAACACGGCATCCTTCTCCTGCAAAAGACGGTTGGCATAACCATTCAGCGCTTCGCAGGGCTGATACTTCGTCCGGTATCCGACACCGTCAATCACGAGAAACGGATTATAGGCCATAACCGTTGTCTGTGTACCATCTGTCATCGTCAGCGTATAAGTAACGCCCTGTCCGGCATACTCCGTATAGGAATCATCTTTCTGATAGATCACCACATCCCGCAGATAGCCGGCCAGCGTCTCCGTCTCCGGAAGCCGGATGGTCACATCCGACGGTACCAGCCGCACCGCAGCCGATGCGAGCTTCGCCGCCTCCAGATCTTTGAACGGCTTCGTGCCGACTGCTGTTTCCAATGGACTCCTGCCTGCTTTCAAAGTGTAAACGGCACTGCCGATACAACCCGCCAACAGGATACCGACTGCCATGACGATGATAGATTTTTTCTTAACCTGTTTCATAATGCTCCCTCTCCGCCTTTCGTATCTATATTGATTCTATCATAAATACCTTTCAGGCACAAAGCAGGTTTCAAAACCAGGCTTTCATCGTATCCAGTACTCTGACCAGTTCCTCCTCCGTTATGATATAAGGCACCATGGCGTACATGCAGTTTAAGAAAGGACGGCTGAATACGCCGCGTTCATATGCGAACTGCTGATAGCCCTTCAACACGCCCGCATCCTTCACTTCCACACAGACACATCCGCCCATGATCCGTACCTCTTTGACCCTGTGATCCGCAAAGCCCTCCATCTCACGTCTGGTAATCTCCTCGATACGGCGGATCTTCGCCATATAGTCCTCTCTCTCAAAAAGCTCAATCGATCTGAGCGCCACGCTGCATGCCAGCGCATTTCCCATAAAAGTGGGGCCGTGCATCAACGCCTGATCCGGATCGTCGCTGTAAAAGCCTTCGTACACCCTGTGGTTTGCAACAGTCACCGCATGGCCGATATAACCGCCCGTCAGCGCCTTGCCCAACACCAGAATATCCGGCAGTACCAGATCCGCCACAAAACGGTTGCCGGTCCGGCCAAATCCCGTCGCCACCTCATCGAAGATCAGCAGCACACCGTACCGGTCACACAGCTGCCTCGCCCGTTCAAGAAAAGAAACGTCATACATGCGCATCCCGCCAGCGCCCTGCAGCAGCGGTTCCACGATAAAACAGTTAAGCTCCCGGTGATACTTCGCAAAAGCCTCTTCCAATGCCTCTGTCCGTGCAGGAATATGGATCACATTTTTCTTCTCCCCGTAAGCCTCCAGAATAAAGTGATAATCCGCATCGTCTCCCACTTCCATTGTCTTGAAGGTGTCGCCGTGGTAGGCATGTGTCAGGGCAAGTACTTTTGTTCGTTTTTTATCTCCTTGGTTAACATAATATTGCAGAGCCATTTTCAGCGCCACTTCCACGGCAACACTTCCGGAATCGGAGAAAAAGCTGTAATCCAGATCACCCGGCAGAAAACTCTGTAATTTATCGGCAAGCCTCTGCACCGGTTCATGGGTCAGCCCGCCCAGCATCACATGGGAAAAAGCATCGGCCTGAACCTTGATCGCCTCCGTCAGCGCCGGATGCTTATACCCATGGATCACGCTCCACCAGGAGGAGATCGAATCGATCATCTCCCGCTCCGGCGTTTTCAGCCACACCCCCTGCGCGTCTATGATCTTATAGGGTTCTTTCATTGTTTTCATCTGCTGGTATGGATACCAGATCATCTCGTATGCCTCCTTTTTCCTGCCCTGTTTTTGTTTTCTGACTGTCCTCATACAGCGCTGTCTATTTTCCGGCAGTCTTCTATCACTCCTCATACAATGAAGTCAACTTCTCGATCTCCATATCGAGTGTCCCGCTGTCAGCTTCCACACAGGCAAGCACCGGCAGTTTCGTCCTGTGCTCACACATGCGCAGATTATCTTCCTCCATCCTGTCTCCCGGATGAAAACGATTGAAGATGATACCCTTCACAGGAAGGCCTTTCGCGCGCATGTATTCCACAGTCAGCACCACACTGTTGATCGTACCAAGCCCCGCATCGGCCACGATCAGGCTGGATAAGCCAAGCTCTCTGATCACATCCTCCAGCCACAGCTCCCTCTCATCAAAACAAATCGGACACAGAATGCCGCCGCTGCCCTCCATAGTCACATAATCGTACTGCCGGCAGACCTCCTCGAAACCCTTCACCACCTCCTGCAGCATGACCGGATTCCCCTCGATCCGTGAGGCAAGATGGGGCGAGACCGCAGCCTCATAGACATAAGGGCACATGCAGGCAAGAGACTGTTCAATCCCCGATACCGTCTTCACATACTGCGCATCGCCGGGAAGCAGCATCCCTTCCTCCGTCCGCTCGTTGCCGCTCATGGCAGCTTTATAGTAGGCGGCGTTCATGCCGCTTTCTTTTAACTTTTTTACGATCAGGCCCGTCACATAAGTCTTGCCCACATCCGTGCCGGTGCCGGTGATAAAAATTTTCTTAGCCATCGTTTCGCTTCACCTCGAATCCTGAACTGCGCAGCAGTTCCATGTCCGTCTCCACCGTAATGCCGGCCGTCGTCAGCATATCGCCGGAGATGGCCGCATTGGCGCCGCTTAAGAAACATGCTTCCCCTTTGTCGCCCAGCAGCCCTCTTCCGCCCGCCAGCCTGATCGACGCATCCGGAATCAGGAAGCGGAACATCGCCACGCACCTGCACGCCTCCTCATTGTCAAGCGGAACCCGGTTCTCATAGGGCGTCCCCGGAATCGGATTGAGAAGGTTCACCGGAATCGACTTTACCCCCAGCTCCCTGGCCGTCAGCACCATGTCGATCCGATCCTCCATCGTCTCTCCCAGACCCAGGATCCCGCCGGAGCAGATGGACAGCCCTGCCCGCTTCGCCGCCTGCAGCGTCCGGATCTTCTCCTCATAAGTGTGCGTCGTGCAGACCGACGGAAAATAACGTGCCGAGGATTCCAGATTACAGTGCACTCTGGACGCGCCCGCCGCCTTGATCTTCCGAAACTGCACCTCGTCCAGCAGGCCGAAGGAGACACATACCTCAATCGGGACTTCCGCCCTGATCCTGCGGATACTCTCACAGGCCTGCTCCACCTCCTCTTCGGAAAGCCTCCTGCCGGATGTCACCATCGAATACCGCAAAACACCCTGCTGCGCATTGCGCCTTGCATCCTCCAGCAGCTCCTGTGTGGAAAGCAGCGGATAACTCTCCTCACAGGCCGTCCGGTAATGGGCGCTCTGGGCACAGTACCGGCAGTCTTCGGAACATCTGCCGCACTTTGCATTAACGATCGTGCACAGGTCGAAGCCGCTTCCGCACACCTTCCTGCGGATCTCATCCGCCGCCTGCCGCAGCTCTTCAAGCGGTTCCTCTGCCAGCCGCAGCGCCTCCTCGCGGCCGATCCATTTTCCCCGCAATATCTTATCCTTCATCTCTTCCGTAAAGCTCATCCGCTTTGACCTCCTTCTTTACATCTTTCCATTCTTACATTCTGGCGATCACCGGTTTGATACGCTTCGTCAACACCGCCGCCACAAAGCACAGACAGATATCCCCCGGCACCGCCAGCAAAAAGCAGTACAAAAACAACGGCCACAGCCCGATCGGCGTATTGATCACATAATTACAGATGATATAGTAGTATACCATGCCTGCCCCGTAAACGATAGCCAGACCGACAAAATTCGCAGCCAGAATCCTGCCCAGAGTCAGCCCCGCAAGTTTCTCCGTCATCCTGCCCGTCACATAAGCCGCCAGGATGAAGCCCAGAATATAACCGAAACTCGGTTTCAGGACATACCAGAAGCCGCCTCCTTCCGCAAATATGGGAAGCCCTGCCAGTCCCAGAATCGCATAGGCTCCCACACTGACCGCTCCCAGCCTGCCGCCCAGAAGAAGCCCCGCCAGCATCGTAAACAAAAACTGCAAAGTAAAAGGAACGACCGGAACCGGTATCCTGATAAACGCCCCCACCGCCGTCAGCGCCGTAAACAGGCTGCACACAGCCATTTTCTGAATCCTGCTCTTCTTTTCCATCTCTTCCTCTCCTTTTCCTATCTTAGATGTAAAATTTTTCCGGTTTCCATCCCCTCCGCAATCTAAAGTAACAAAAAAGAGGCGTATTGTCAACCACATATTTATATAGGTTAACAATACGCCAATCATAACAACACTGCACCGTTCTCTTGATTTTCCCACGCCGCCGAAAACCAGCGGACTGATCGTCAGCCGCCGTGACGGCAAAGAAGTATATTACCGTGCAGCAGATACCAGGCAGAACCGTCTCCTGCACCAGATGATCAAACAGGTCATGGAGGTCACCTGACTGAATCAGTTATGATGAGGAGCCTTACTCGTCAACTTCAATGTTGTCATACATCAAATATCTTGTCCTGATCGTCTCCAGCGTCATCTTGTAGTTGATATAGCAATAATCCCTGCCGCGTGTATCCGTATATTGCAGGAACAGGCTGTATCCATTTGCACGCTGGGCGTCCGGCTGATCCCAGAGTTTCAGGACAGAACCGTCTCCATACGAAAGTACGATCGGTTCCCCTTCCGGTACGCTCCTGCTCTCTTTGCCGGACTTGTTAAAAGTAATATAAGAATAGATCCCGTACATATTGTCTGCCGATATTTTGTAATGCCTGCCGTCCATCTCGGCGATAAGACTCTCATTCTCATAGGCGTAAGTGGTGCTGTTTGACAGATTTTTGACAAAAACCTTGAACCGCCTGTTATACCCTACAACCCAGCCGCCGACAATCAGGACCACCGCAGCCAGGACCAGGATTCCCGCGATAATAACTGTTAATGCTTTGTCATGCCCTGTTTTTACATCCTTCCTGATATTTGCATACAAATCATCCATCCCTTATTCCCCATTCTTTCCACTGCACTGGCAGACTGCCGCCTCCGTACATACCTGTTTTGATCAACGCCGTCATTCTTTCCGTTTTCTTAAATTATAAACCTCATCCACGAAATGTGCAATCTGTCAGTATTCATTGGAACAGGCATCTGAAACCGTTGGTTACTATTCACGGTGCCCTGCACCCTGCTGCAGGGCATCCGGACGATAACTTTACGGTTTCAGGCATCCAGCCCCTCGCCGAAGGCGACTTGGAATGGGCTGGATGCGTTACAGTTTGCGGCCGGTTAGGCCGTGAACTGTAACAACCGTTGGTATCGCAGTTATCGGCCAAATGCCCTGCTACGAAAAATCTCCTATCCTGCCAAGCAGTTTTCCGATGCTGTGATACATGCCCGAATAAACTACCGGATCCAGTTTTGTAAGGTCAACATCAAAAGTATCTTCGCACGCAACCCGCTCATCTACCTGAACATTCCTGATTCGGCAGAAAAAGGTGGTAGAATCTCCGGTTTCGACTGAGCGCACCACTTCACATTCATAGACCCACCGGCTTGCGTCCAGAATAGGAACATCCACGACCTCTCCCCTGCAGACATCGTATGAAATATCCTCCTTCTTCCCGTCTTCGGCGTGATGTGTGCCAAAATAGTCCATAAGCTCCAGCATATCCGTACTGACGAGGTTGACACTCAAAACACCCGTCCTGATCACATTCTGTTTCGTCCTTTTTGTCCCAAACATACTGATGATCAGCAGATAATCGCCGTCTTTCTCCCCTGTAATGCTGACCCATGTGATCGGCGCAAAGTTATGGCTTCCATCCTCATTGTTCGTGCCGATGATAAACGCCGGCTGGACGCACATCGAAAAATGTGTTCCCCTCGAACTTCGTTTTACAATTTTCATACGGTTCCTCCTTCTCCAATCCCCAGCAGAATACGGCTCTCCCGCAGCGCCGGGGCCGAATCATAGTCATATTCGATGGTATGTATATTCACACCCGGGTAGCGTTCATGCAGTTTCTTCATAATCCCCCGTTCACACACGTGGCTGACAAGGCAGCCGAAAGGATGCACGATCAGAATATTCTCATACCCTTTTTCCACCAGGTCTGCCACTTCTGCCGCCACCAGCCAGCCGTCTCCGGTGTGACATCCCTGGCTGATCACCGGCTCCGCCATTTCTTTCATTGTTGCAAAATCCGCATCCGGTACAAACCTGCCGTCCTCGAACATACTCTGACTGATATCATGCTGCATACGAAGCAGATAGCGGATAACCATATCATGCGCTTTTAATATCATCCGCCCGGAGCAGCGAAGTTTGTGATCTTCCAGCTCGCTGTCCACCAGATAAATGACATAATTGATGAAGCCGCCCATGCGGTATGCACAATCCCGCTCCTGCAGAAACTGTTCCAGATGGCCGTTACCGACAGGGGAAAACTTCATGTAGATCTCTCCCGTGATCCCCACCCTGCGGATCTTTCGCTCCTCCACCGAAATTCCGACGAAATCGCGGACAATCTGCCGATAACGCTCCTTCCGCTTCTTTCCGGAAATGTTTCTGCCGGCCCTTATGTCCTCGCACAGACTCTTGATCCAGCGCTCCCAACATGCCTTCGCCTCTCCCCGCCTGCACTCACAGGGTCTCACCTGCTGATAAAGCGACATGAGCAGGTCGCCGAAGCAGACGGCGGCAATGGCGCAGCGCAGCAGCTTCGGGGTGATCGTAAACCCGGCATGTTTCTCTTTCCCGAACGCATTCAGAGAAATGACCGGAATCTGTTCATACCCAGCCTTTTTCAAACTCTGTATGATGGTATTGTAGATATTGCCGGCGCGGCAGGCCCCTCCTGTCTGCGGTTCCATGAACGCGATCCGCTCCGGTTGAAACCGTCCTGACCGAATCGCGGCCAGTATCTGTCCAAGGATCAGCACTGTCGGAAGGCAGTAATCACCGCTGATATAAGGCAGAGAATATCCCGGCAGATTCTTTTCTTCCGGCAGTATCTCCAAATGATACCCGCAGGCATCAAAAGCCGCCTGCAAAAGCGCGTTGTGATAATGCAGCATGTCCGGCAACAAAATCGTATGTGTGTCTTTCATCGCCTTTGTAAACTCCGCCGCTTCCACTTTCTTCACAGGGAAATCTCCTCCCGATCTCTTTCTATAGTCAGCGCCCTGGAAATTTCGCTTACTATATTTATTATAATATCGGCAGATGATGCCCTTTTGATTTGTCATCATGCTTCTTTTTTCTGGTGATTTAGTCCGGAACATGATCCGCCTTGAAAACGCTGCAGCTTATGAGCGGACAGCATGAACGCCATAGCGCCGGTGCGCTCTGCGCAGCATGTGCGCAGAGCTGTTACCAGAATTCTTTTTTTAATAAACGGCACTAATTAATACTTAAGCCAGCGCTTGCATATCCTACAACAGTATTGAGCAGAGACACCCCGCTTGCCGTTGCCGAAAATACCAGCATCAGACGGGTTTGTGCCGTTACCGGAATATTGAGCCCTGTCAGAGAACCGTTTAACAGAGTGCCAACCGATACTGCTCCGGTAAGTGCCGGCGCCAGATTTAACAATGTTCCGGAGATTGGAGAAAATACGTTATTCGGTGTCGCCGACTGATAGATCTGTGCTCTTACCGTAACTGTCGAACCGATTAATGAAAGCGCCAATGTTGTACTAAAGAAGGCACTGAACGAAGTAATGATACCGCTGCGCGGAACCTGGAATGCGAAGTTGGAAAGCGTTCCACTGGCATTGGTGATATCTATAGTTGATCCCAGAAGCGTTAACCCCTGTGCGCTGCTTCCAAAGCCAACAAAAGCTGGAATCCCTGCAAGCCCTCCGGCGATCGTCGTCACAGAAACCGGAACCCCTGATGCAAATGGAATGATCGCTCCCGTACCGGCAACCCCTGTTGGTCCGGTCGGACCCGTTGCACCGTCCGCTCCTGTTGCTCCCGTTGCTCCGGTTGGGCCTGTCGCCCCTGTTGCCCCATCTGCTCCCGTTGCTCCTGTCGGACCCGTCGCTCCATCTGCTCCCGTTGCTCCCGTCGGGCCTGTTGCTCCATCTGCTCCCGTTGCTCCCGTCGGGCCTGTCGCTCCATCTGCTCCCGTTGCTCCTGTCGCTCCCGTTGGGCCTGTCGCTCCTATCGCCCCGTCTGCTCCTGTTGCTCCCGTTGCACCCGTCGGACCCGTCGCTCCATCTGCTCCCGTTGCTCCTGTCGGCCCCGTCGCTCCGTCCGTTCCTGTTGCTCCCGTCGCTCCTGTCGGGCCTGTCGCTCCTATCGCACCGTCCGCTCCTGTTGCTCCCGTTGCTCCTGTCGGGCCTGTCGCTCCTGCTGCTCCTGTTGCTCCCGTCGGACCCGTCGCTCCGTCCGCTCCTGCTGCACCTGTCGCGCCTGTCGGACCGATCGGGCCCGTTACACCGTCTGCTCCTGTTGCCCCCGCTGCTCCCGTCGCTCCTGTCGGCCCTGTCGCGCCCGTCACACCGTTCGCCCCCGTTGCACCTGTCGCTCCCGTCGGCCCGGTTGCGCCCATCGGGCCATCATCACCTGGACACCCCTTCGGCCCCTGCGGTCCGATCGGGCCTGTCACACCCTGAACGCCCTGCGGACCTGTTACACCCTGGGGCCCCATGGCACCCGTTGGGCCTGTCGCTCCCGTCGGGCCGGGAATTCCCCTGGGTCCCTGCGGCCCCACATCTCCCTGCGGCCCCACAGGTCCTGTCGGGCCCGTCGGTCCTGCCGGCCCCTGCGGCCCGGCATCTCCTCTGGGGCCTTCACATCCCGGATCCCCTTTCGGGCCAATGTCACCACGAACACCCTGAATGCCCTGAATACCCTGCGGACCGGCATACCCTCTTGGACCGGCATACCCTCTCGGTCCCGTGTTTCCGGTAGGTCCTACCGGACCTGTATTTCCTCTGGGTCCTCTCGCTCCGGGAGTCCCGGGAATACCCTGCGGCCCCATAGGCCCCGGCTCACCTCTGTCACCCTTCGGCCCAGGACAGCCGGTATCTCCTTTGATTCCCTGGGGGCCCATCACTCCCTGATCGCCCTTCGGCCCGGCAGGACCACGCTCACAGCAGGGTGCACAACAATGATGCTGACAATGCATTTGATAATTGTTACACGAATTGTTGCATGAACCGTTACCAGAGCTGTTACATGAGTTGTTCCCGGAACTGTTACATGAATTGTTGCATGAATTCTTATTATCCATAAAATCCGTATCCTTTCTACTCAATGAATTAAAAAAATACATTTAAGTATCTTTTTCTACAAATAATTTATGCTTACCCGAAATTTCTGTTACATATTGTAACAAAACAATAGAGCGTGTCGAAAACACGCTCTAAGAAATCTGCCGGCTGTCAAAATACTGTTTATTATAAAGATATGCTTTAGAGTAGGGCTTAAGGGCCCCTGCCCTTTCATTGTATTCTTTTGCCCTTTTTAAATCGCCCATTTTATCAAAGCAGACACACAGCTGTAAAAGAGGTATATAATCATAACAATCAGGAAGAACAAACCCGTTTGCCTGCTCATTCCTCGGTCGGTTCAACGCAGTTTCATACCAATAGGCCGCCGTAGAGTAATCCCCATGCTCCAAAAAATATTTCCCGATCCCGCAGCACAATTCCGCTCTCGGCTGGTCAAAACTCATGCTGCGAAGCAGCGTATCCAGCGCAGACCGCTCACGTCCCAGACCGCGGTAACAATCGGCACAGATCGAACATGCTTCTATCTTATTCTCGATCCATCCTTCCTCCGAGAGCAGAAATCGTTCCAGCACTGAAACAGCCTCTTCGTATTGCTTATGATAATACAGCTCCCGGCCAAAGTAATACTGCTGCCGCGGATCCAGAGTTTTTCCCTCTGCAAGCAGCTTCCGATAGATATTCAGATTACGGTCCGGGTCGCCGGCATTTATTTTTTTATGGCTGACCGCAATATCGGAATACACAACATTGCCCGCCGGAGGGATCACTTCATGCACCGCACCGACCCAGCGGTATTGAGGACAGTTTCTGATCCATCTTTCCCGGAAATAAGAAAAAGATGGTTTCCCGGCTTCATCAAAAGAAGTATGATATTTCATCATCACAAAATCTATATCCGATGACAAAGTCTGCTTTAACTGCAAAAACTTATCCTTTTCCTTTTCTTCCAGAATGTCGTCCGCATCCATCCACATACAGTACTCCATGGATGCCCTGGAAAACGAAAAATTCCTGGCATCAGAGAAATCATCTTTCCATGGATACGAATAGATTTTGGAAGTATAGTTGGATACAATGTCCACCGTCCTGTCTTCGGAGCCGGTATCGACAACAATTATTTCATCCACAAGTTCTGTTATACTCTCAAGACAGCGCGCAATGTGCATTTCTTCATTCTTAACGATCATGCAAAGACTTATTGTCGGCATATTAGTCTCCCTCTCCTCCGGTTCATTGTCTGCCAAGTTTTTCTATGATCAGATTCATATCGACCTGCACTTCCCCTGCCGAAGAATCCCATACGAAGAACAATGTGGACTCGCATGGTAATTCAACAATAAAATATCTTGACAGCACGGACATTTTATTTCTTTTTTCCGCCTCGGCATATGCACTGTATACCGTCTGCGCACAGTCGTTAATGACCGGCGTAAGTTTCATAAAGCCATGCCGCCTGGTCTCTGCTGCAATATAATAGTAAACAGCATAGCAGCCGGGATTCAGCAGCACGGAATCATCATCGCAAAGGAAGATGCTGCCGGTCATATCTGCTATATCCATTTTAAGCGGAAGTCTGATCTTCTCCGGCAGGATAAGTCCCTCTCCTGAAAAAGAGGCAACTATACTGTTTTGCGGATGACCGGGAGGACCTGCCGGACCGCGCGCCCCGGGCTCCCCTCTCGGCCCTTGGGGCCCTGGTTCGCCCTGCGGGCCCTGCGGCCCTGTGACCCCCTGCGGTCCCGTTTCACCGCGGTCCCCCGGACAACCGGGCGGGCCGGCTTCTCCTCGCGGTCCCTGTGGCCCCGGCTCTCCCGGTTCCCCGGGATATCCCTGGGGCCCCCGTTCACCTCTTGGGCCCTGCGGGCCGGGTTCTCCGCATCCGGCGCAGTGACCGGACCGGTCACATCCCTCTCTTATCCGCTGCCGGTCACATCCCTCTCTCACCTGCTGCCGGTCACATTCTCTGCATTCCTCCGGACAGCCTGTCAGATCCGCTTCCTCTGCCGGCCCCATCTCTCCGGATTCATAACAACCGGATTCGCAATAACCGGACCCACGATCGTGCGGAGGCCGCGCCGTGTTCTGATCATAATTTCTGTTGTAATTTCTCCTCATCCCGAACAGATTCGGCGGATTAAACATGCAATTAAAGTTATTCATTGAAACAACCTCATTCCGGTATCGATCGCTGTTATTTGTATCCTGTCTTCTCACCGCTCCGAAGCACTCCATATCGTGCCTGCCGGAGGGTATAATAAATTATATGCGTGACATACGATTTTGCCTTTGTTTAATATCCATACCGCTTTTTATATTTCAGGAACATGAACGCGGACAGCATAAGCGCCATCAGCTCCGCCGCCGGAGTCGCCAGCCAGATACCGTTCACGCCAAGAAGCAGCGGAAGCACGATCATGGTGATCAGCATAAAAACAAACGATCTGGAAAATGCCAGCACAGCCGAAACGATCCCGTTGGACAATGCGGTAAACATCCCGCTGGCAAAAATATTAAATCCGATAAAGAAAAGCGCCACCGTACAGATCCTGTTCCCCGTTACCGCCAGTTCGTACACCGGATTATCCGGCCGGGCAAATACCAATACCAGCGGTCTTGTCAGCATAAAGGAGGCGGCAACCGTGATCAGGCAGATACATGCGATCACTTTCAGACTCGTGGCAACCAGCTTTTTCAGTTTTTGGTGATTTTGTTCCCCGTAGTAATAACTCAGCACGGGCGCCACACCGTATGAATACCCCGTATAAAGGGAGCTGGCAAACATCAGTACATACATGATGATGGTGACGGCCGCAACCCCGTCCTCCCCGACATAGTGAAGCATCGTCCAGTTAAACATCATCGTGATGATCCCGGTGACAAGCGCGGTAGCCATCTCCGAGCATCCGTTTGTGGCCGCGCCGGCGAGAACCTTGAAGCGGCATACCGGTTTCGTAAAATGCAGCAGACTCTTTTTGCGGCTGAAAACAAACAGACCGGCAACCGCCGTCACCGAATATCCCAGCCCTGTTGCCACCGCCGCACCGCTGATCCCCATGGAAAACCCTGCGATAAACACGTAGTCGAGTACCATATTGAGGACGCCGCCTGTCACGGAACAGATTAAGGACAGCGTCGCCTTCTCGCTGGCGATCATATAAAGCGTAAAGTTGTTCATCAGCAGGATCGGCACGGTGAACACCAGATAGCGGCTCAAATATTCCACACAGTATCCCTCTACGGCCGCCGAAAGATTCATGCCGGCGAAAATATGCTCCATCGCCACATATCCGGCCCCGCACATAACAATACCCACCACTGCATTTACCAGGATCAGAAAGGTAAAATCCTGCTTCGCCTCCTCTGTTTTCTGCTCTCCCATCTTTTTCATGATCACCGCGCTCCCTCCGGTGGCGAGCATGGTAGAGACTGCCGTCACAAGCTGGATGACAGGAGCCGTCAGATTGATGGCCGAAAGCGCATCCGTACCGATCAGATTCGATACAAACAGGCCGTCTACCATCGTATAAAAAGACATGAATACCGTCATGGCAATGGTCGGCACGGCAAATTTCAAAATATTTTTCAGCGTTACAGGTTTTTCATATACATTTTTGTTTTCCATATGTTTATCCTCCGATCATCTTGTATTTTCTTCCTGTATCAGGTATCATAGACCGTACAGTAACTGTACGGTCAAGACAATCTTACAAAAAATCACATGGAAAATTTTTTACACGAAAAACAAAGAAGGAGGCAGATCATTATGGACAAAAAAAGCAGGCTGCTCACCATAGGCCAGTTCGCCGCCATGCACGGAATCAATAAAAAAACACTGATGTGGTACGATGAGATCGGTCTGTTCAAGCCCGCCGCCGTCAATCCCGAAAACGGCTACCGCTGCTATAACTACCATCAAAGTCCCATTCTGGAGACGATCCTGCTGCTCCGGGAACTGGACGTTTCCATTCAGGAGATACAGGATTTCATGCAAAACCGCTCTGCCGGCAGTTTAAAAAGCCTGCTGGAAGACAAGATCGCGGAGCTTGACCTGCGCATTACCCACCTGCAGGCAGTCCGCTCCACCCTGTGCTCCCACCACCGGAACATGTCCACCCTGCTGACGATGGATCTGTCCGAGATCAGCATCATAG
>Ga0137308_100299_pt1 | contig 89447 bp, 72 predicted proteins | sample Inofrocosms_June_FD_97181 | JGI IMG/M metagenome (GOLD analysis project Ga0137308, IMG submission 97181) | Mouse cecal microbial communities from Vienna, Austria - N-Acetylneuraminic and N-Acetylglucosamine D2O microcosms_June | ecosystem: Host-associated > Mammals > Digestive system > Large...
CAGATGAATGACAAGAGGTTTTTGAAATTTTTAGAAAAGTAACTTCCCGTTTGCAGATTATAGTCAACAGGAAATTTCCTCTCCCGTTTGGCAAATACGCAGGCTGTCCGTGAAGGACGGCGAAAAGAAATTTCCAGAAATCAACGTCCATTTTGCTTTTTGCTGGTTTGTAGGGATTAGAGGGAGAAATATCGCCGCAGCTTTGGCAAAATCCCCGCTTGCGGCACTAAAGGTATTGACGGAAGCCCACACAGAGGAAACCGCCACTTTCTTAGAGCAAGATTCTACCATAGTACAACCATTCGCTTATCGCTCTATTACTCTTTTGTCTGCAAGGAAAATACAAACTCATCTAAGGAAAGCGAAGAAAGAGACTCTGTTACAAATCTCACAACATAGCAATGTTGCCCCATATGCAAAAAGCACTGGTAAGACATATCGTAAAATTATATTGCCACTACATACATTAAATAAAAGATATTGGAACAACACTACCCAAATAAAATGAAAAATATAAAAAGTATAGGACCTTTTTGACATATATTTTGATATTTCCCCGTTAAAATTCAAATACCCTTTTCCAATCCCTAACAAGGCACTAACCATAAACCACTCCGATACGTATTTAGCAATCGTATTAAACAATGTCTGCTGTGTATCGGACCAAATAAACAGATATACATTGAAAATCGTTGCTGTTATGCCTATACACAAGAACATCCATTTCCATTTTTCTGCTTTGCTGCTTGCATCATCATTTGAGAAAATATAGTAGCCAACAAGAAAAATGTACGTATATTCCGCAAGGCTTTTTCCTCCTATCGAAAGCAATCCGCTAAAAAGCGGCAACGGTAATCCCCAAAGAAAAATCAGCACAAGCGGTATATCAATATCTTTTCGGTACATTATTTTTCTTTGTATCACGAAAATTCCAACAGCAATCAGCGAAATCAGGAACAGATATAGAATAAACCAAAAATGTCCAACCGAAAAACCACCGTCAGCACCTGTTAAGTCAGTAAAATGTGTAAAGAAAACAGTATAATGCCCAAATAAATTCCCTTGATAACCATAATTAAATTTATCGGCTATATATGTCATAGGCGGCATAATTAGCACTGTCCCCAAAATAAATGGCAGCAGTAATTTTTTCGTCCTTTCCAACACATATTGCCCGATTGTCCGCTTTTGCAGCGCAAATCTTGTGGAAATGCCTGCAATGAAAAACATAAGCGGCATAAAATACGGACTAAAAAATACTACAATGCTGCTAATTATTTTATTGCCTTCAAAATAAATGTAATTTGGTTCTCCCCATACATTCCACGCCATTGCTGCATGGTAGGGAACAAGAAGTAAAATGATAATCCAACGTATATTGTCAACATAGTATTTTCGCATACTTATCTCATTATGTGCCAATGCTCTCTCCTGGCATCCCTTCCTGTAAAAATTGTCCAAAACAATTCATGTTCTAACATTTTTTATGAAACACAATTCCTTTTATTACATTCAGAATCGCATTTTGGGATTTTTCTGACAGGTAAGCTGGATTTAATTTCTGCTTTTTATAATGCAGATACGTATCCTTTGTATACTGTACCAAAAGGCTTGTAAAAAATCGTTCCCAATTAAAATACTCCTGGCTTTCGATAAAATCCTGCGGATGCTCCAGCAAGTCTTTCAGTGCATTGCCATCGATCATGCCTGATTTTAATATTATCCACTCAAAAGATTCCGGCAAATAGCACTTTGTACCTGGATGTATTTTCATATACTGATTCAGCTCATTCATTTCCGGTCCAATCGAAGCTCCGTCTGCAATCACAAGCTTATTTTCAAAATCCGATGTCCGCAGCTTCTGGATAATCTTTGATTTTCCCCCGGAATGTTCACAGAAAATCCCCTGTTTTCGGCAAACCTCCTGAAAAAATTCGTATCCAGAATTGGAATCCTCTACAAGCAGGTAATCTGGCTTCACGGGCTTCGTCATATTGCTTCCTGCAATCTGCTCAGCTCCATATATATGGTAAAATTCATTGTAAGTCCTTTTCATATCATGGTATTTTCCTGATGTGTGTATACCATAAATCTCCTCAACAGAATATGGAAGATTTGCAAGGTCTTCTCTTGTAATAAGCACAAAATAATTATCCGATTTTTTCACCATGCCTGCAAATTCTTCTGACTTTATAAACGCACTGCCCTCATCCAGAAAAATAATCTGATCATGCAGCGTCGGCAGCACCAGCTTCCAGTCAGGCGCTTCCAGCGTACGGCATTTTTTCTCACACTGTACCTTTACCCCTGAGTTGTCGCCGTTTCTGGCTGCTAACGAAATCATATCATACAGTGTCGTTTTCCCTGTCGCACTGTCGCCACGGATCAATGTGATATTTCTTTGAATATCAAATTCATAATGCAGTCTTTTATTTTGTACAACAATATGATATTTTCCCTTCATCCTGTTATCGCTCCTTAATGCAGATTGCCTCTTCCAGATATTCTCTATAGCCATGAACCATCCGATTTGTATTTAGCATCAGTGCGTCAAAATCCCCCACAGAACTAAAATCCAGCACATGGTGCAGGTTAATGGTCAGATCCTTTCTTGCCGCAATGTTTATAATCCATTTTGCACAATTATCCCCGCACAGCGAGGCATTAAAGACCTTTCCCGAATCGTCAAATGCCATAAGCATTAACGTTTTTACACCACCGGAAATTTCCTTTGGCGAAATCGCGCCAAGCACTGGGCTTTCAATTAAATGCGCACTAACTACCTCAGACCGGTCGATCTCGCGGATCATTGCAATAGACAGCGGATCGGTAATCCATGCATCCTCATACTGGTGGTCAAAATAGGTTGGCGGATGATAAACCGCATTTTCAATTTCTCCAAATATGATTTTTAACATCTTGACATTTTCTCCTTAATCCAATACCATGTTCTGCAACTGTTCACATTTTTTCATAAAAGGTCAATGTAAGCTTTTCATTAACGACTTCTGTTTTGCCCGTCTGCCGATACCCCATTTTCTCATATAAATAGCAGTTTTTACGTTCCTGTAAGATGGTGGACAGTTCCCAGCTTTTGCTGCCATGCAGTTCTTCACACAACCGGATTGCTTTTTGAGCAATGCCCTTTCCCTGAAATTTGGGCAATATAAATATAGGGGATATTCGCTTGTTTTTTCCGCTTTCTTTTTCGTCAACAATACGGACAGCTCCAGCTTTTTGCCCGCCAACACAAATAAAATAGTAAAATGTAACATCCTGTTTGAAACGTGCTTCCACCTTTTCCAGACTTTCATTTCCAGGATTTGTGTCAAAATCCTGATATTTTTCCAGCAGAGCTTTAAAGGCTTCTACCTGCATAGCATGTATTTCTTTTGCATTGTTAATTTTTGCCCTTACTAATTTTATGTTCATAATGTTTCCTTTCTCCTACAGCGAACAGATTTGAATTGCTTTGGTATATTTTTACAGGAAGGGACGCCGGGAGAGAGGATGTGCCTCCCCTGGCTGCGTCCGTTCCAGAATGCTAAGAATCCCTAAGTATCCTGCTGTTACGTTGTGGCTGCGCACGGTCGCGGCACCTAGTTCGCTGCCTGCTGGCAGCTAAAGGTGCCGCTTGGCTGCGCCCCTGGTTGCCCCGCAGAATACGAAGGGCTTCTAAGCATTCTTCCAAAGCCGCAGCCAGGGGAGGCACATCCACTCTCCCGGCTGCTTTTCGTAAATGCTACGGAACAAGCGCAATATGGTTTGGTTTGTCTACCATGAGCAAAATCAACCATATGATAGAACAGATTCTAGGTTGTTTTACATGGAGAACCTGTACAAAATAGTTCCTTGGAAAACGCAAAGCAGATAAAATTCACTCTCGTACAGCGAACAAACCATATCGGGCTCATTTGGCAACATTTGCGAAGAACAGCCGGGAGAGAGGATGGATACACTCTGGCGGCGGCTTTGGAAGAATGGTTAGAATTGCTTGGTATTCTGCAAAACAACTAGGGGCGCAGCCAAGCGACACCTTTAGCTGCCAGTAGGCAGCGAACTAGGTGGCGCGACCGGACACAGCCAGGGCGTAGCAGCAGGATACCTAGTACAGCATTGCAGAAATAACAGTGAATACAGCACCCGCTATTTCTGCCATCACCGCGTTGTCGTCAGTCACCGATGCACCCGGCATCGCCTCCTTCCTCCGCCTTGTGCTGACAAAAATAACGTGCACTGTATTCACTGTTATTTCTGCAACGCTGTACTAGCAATTCTTAACATTCTGGAACTGACGCCGCCAGAGTGTACCCATCCTTTTTCCTGGCGTCCCTTCTTGTAAAAATTTACCAAAGTAACTCAAACTTGTTCGCTCTAGCATCCCTTCTATCCCTATCATAACCCTATTTATTTCTATGTCAAGAAAAATATTCACCAAAACCGCTCCCTCCCCTCTGTTCACCCAATTTATTTGTTGACAATTTTCCAATGATTTGTTATATTGAATTTAGCAAAAATATACAGAAAATTTTACACACAGTTCATTTTTTATTAGTTAATTCATATATATCATGTAAAAAATCCAGCAAAAAGGAGGCAATGTTATGTTATTCCAGACAACACCAGAACAAGAAGAGCTGCGGGCAAAAATCCGTGCCTTTGCCGAAGAGGAGATCAAACCAATCGCCTTTTCGCTAGACCAGGAAAACCGTTTTCCTGACGAAGCTGTGAAAAAGCTCGGTGAAATGGGACTGATGGGCATTCCGTATCCGAAGGAATACGGCGGAGCCGGGCTTGATGTCAACAGCTACGCAATCGCGGTAGAAGAGCTTTCCAGAGTAGACGGCGGTTCCGGCGTTATTTTATCGGCGCACGTATCTCTTGGTTCGTTCCCGATCTTTGCATTCGGCAACGAAGCACAAAAGCAAAAATACCTGGTTCCTCTCGCAAAAGGCGAAAAGATCGGCGCGTTTGGGCTGACCGAACCGAATGCAGGCTCTGACGCAGGCGGTACGGAAACGACCGCACTGGACAAAGGCGACTACTATCTGTTAAACGGCGGAAAGATTTTTATTACCAATGCTCCAAAGGCTGATACCTATGTTGTATTCGCAGTCACGACACCGGATATCGGCACCCGCGGCATCTCTGCTTTTATTGTGGAAAAAGGCTGGGATGGCTTTGAGTTCGGCGACCATTATGACAAAATGGGCATCCGCTCTTCTACTACCGCGGAGCTGATTTTTAACGATGTAAAAGTACCAAAGGAAAATCTGCTCGGCAAAGAAGGCGACGGATTTAAGATCGCTATGGCGACACTGGACGGCGGACGCATCGGCATTGCCGCACAGGCACTTGGCATTGCCCAGGGTGCGTTTGAGCAGGCGCTTGACTATGCCAAAGAGCGTATCCAGTTCGGCAAGCCGATTGCTGCACAGCAGGGTATTTCCTTTAAGCTTGCGGATATGGCGACCAAGCTGCGCTGCGCGCGCTTTTTAGTATACTCCGCTGCTGAATTAAAAGAACACCACGATCCGTACGCAATGGAAGCTGCGATGGCAAAGATGTATGCTTCCGATATCGCCCTGGAAGTGACAAACGCAGCGCTGCAAATCTTTGGCGGCACCGGCTTCCTAAAGGGCATGGATGTAGAAAGAATGTACCGTGATGCCAAGATTACGACGATCTACGAAGGCACGAACGAGATCCAGCGCGTAGTGATCGCAGCAAACCTGATCGGAAAAATGCCAAAAGATTCCGGCGGCGGCAGCCGTTCCACAGCAAAAAAACCGGCTCCCATCACAGGCGTAAGAAAAGGCCATATCTTCCGTGAAGGCTCCGCAGAGGACAAAGTAAACGCACTTGCCGAAGCACTGAAAAAAGACGGCCATGACTTTACGGTAGGCATCGCTGCCGATACGCCGATTGCACAGGCAGAGCGTGTCGTTTCCGCCGGAAAAGGCATTGGCTCCAAAGAAAATATGAAATTGATCGAAGACCTTGCAAAAGCAGCCGGCGCAGCAATCGGCTCTTCCCGCCCGGTTGCAGAGACGCTTAAATATGTACCGCTCAGCCGCTATGTGGGCATGTCCGGCCAGAAATTTACCGGCAACTTGTACATTGCGTGCGGAATTTCCGGCGCTACCCAGCATTTAAAGGGCATCAAGGACGCCTCTACCATCGTGGCAATTAATAAAAACGGCAACGCTCCGATCTTTAAAAACTGCGACTACGGCATTATCGGCGATGTAAACGAAATACTGCCGCTCTTAGCACAGGCACTAGATACCGGGGAAAAACAGCCGGCGCCTCCTATGGTGAAAATGAAACGCCCGCCGGTTCCAAAGCCAGCACCGATCGGCAAACGCTATGTATGCGGCGGCTGCGGCTATGAATACATACCGGAAAACGGAGACGAAGACGCTGAGATCGCACCTGGCACATTGTTTGAAAAGCTGCCGCAGGACTGGGTATGCCCGGAATGCGCAGAAGGCAAAGACCAGTTTATCGAAGCATAGCCTGCGTTTTAAACGCAATCAAGTATAGAAAAAATAAGAGGAAGAAAGGAAAAGCTATTTATGTATTGTGTACGTAATATTACAGAGGATCTGTACTGGGTCGGCGCCAACGACCATAGGCTCCACTTATTTGAAAATATCCATCCGATCCCATACGGCGTAAGCTACAACGCTTACCTGCTTTTAGATAAAGAAACGGTACTGTTTGATACGGTAGACTGGTCAGCTTGCAGACAGCTTCTGGAAAACCTGGAACATCTGCTGGACGGGCGCCCATTAGACTGGCTGGTAGTCAACCATATGGAGCCTGACCACGGCGCCTGTGTAGAACAGATCCTTCTGCGCTACCCGGATGTAAAAGTAATTTCCACGGAAAAAGCATTTATGCTGATGCGGCAGTTTGGCTTCCATCCTGACCAGCACGAATGCGTTACTGTCGCAGAAGGCGACACCCACTGCTTTGGCAGCCACACGGTAACGTTTGTCGCAGCACCGATGGTGCACTGGCCGGAAGCTATGGTAACGTTTGACGTTACGAACGGCGTACTGTTTTCGGCAGATGCCTTCGGCTCCTTTATCGCATTGGACGGCAAGCTGTTCGCAGACGAGGTCAACTTTGACCGCGACTGGTTAGATGAGGCGCGCAGATACCTTGTTAACATCGTAGGAAAATACGGCCCGCATATTCAGCTTTTGTTAAAGAAAGCAGGCGGCATTGTTGACCAGATCAAATATATCTGCCCGCTGCACGGCCCGGTATGGCGCAAAGACTTTGGCTATTTTATTGACAAATATGACAAATGGAGCCGCTATGAGCCAGAGGAAAAAGGCGTTATGATTGCTTACGCTTCCATGTACGGCAATACCGAAGCCGCTGCACAGGCACTTGCCAGCAAGCTGTGTGAAAAAGGCTGCACCAACGTAAAGGTACACGACGTGTCCAACACCCACGTTTCCTATCTGATTTCGGATGCATTTAAGTACAGCCATATCGTACTGGCATCGGTAACCTACAACCTGGGCATTTATCCGGTCATGCATAATTTCCTTATGGATATGAAAGCGCTGAATATGCATAACCGTACGTTTGCACTGATTGAAAACGGTTCCTGGGCATGTAAATCCGGCGACTTAATGCAGAAATTTATCGATGAAGAATTAAAAGATATGACTGTCTTAAACGAACGGTTAAGCATCGCTTCTTCAATGGGCGCGGACAAAAATATCGAACTGGACGCACTCGCAAATGCGATTATTGATTCTATGAACGAATAATACCAATCGCTGTCTATGAAATAAAAAATAGGAAATAAAAAACAGGAATACGGCTTTGCAGCAAGCAATCCCGCATTCCTGTTTTTATCTGTCAAGATCATTGTATAAATTCGTAAATCCTGCACAACCTATCTGTATGAAAAAATTACAAAACTTTATGGTCTGCGGGCTGACTGGCTGGTGTATGGAAATTTTATTTACTTCTACCGGAAGCATGTACCGGCATGACAGGCGCCTGCTTGGACAGACTTCTCTTTGGATGTTCCCTATTTATGGCATGGCGGCAGTGATCGCCCCTGTATCCCGCCGTCTGACAAGCTGCCCTATCCTGCTGCGCGGCGCGATCTACAGCATTGGCATCTTTACCGGGGAATATGTAAGCGGCAGCTTTTTAAAAAAGCATAAAATGTGCCCCTGGGATTACAGCAAGGCAAAGGCAAATATTAACGGGATTATCCGGCTGGACTATGCGCCGCTTTGGATGTTTGCGGGACTGGCGTTTGAAAAGATTCTTGCCGTTACAGATCCGCACTGACTGTAATTTTGATTTTGCAGCTTACTTCTGTAACCAGCACCTCTGGGCGGATGCTGCGCATTGGAGAAAACGGCATGTCTTCCACTTTAGAAACATGCCGTTATTTTTTATCTGTTTTTTAAAGACTGACTATAATCCTTTATTCTCATGCAATGTATTTTTTAAAATGGAAAGATCTTGGCATTTCCTCGCATATATTTTTTCTAATTCCTGCTTTTTTAGGATCGTATTATCATATTGTAGCTGGATATTTTCTGGCATAACATTTCCCTGTCTGCTGTATTCGTTCTTAAGCTCATCTAAAATCTTCTGACGCCGCAATATCCTGTTTTGGATTTTTTGAATCGTATCCTCCAATACTGCAATTTTCTCTGATAAAGAACCTCCATGATTGCTTATCTCCCGATTCACCAAATCTGATTTTTCCAAACCAATCACTTCATCTACAGCACTTTTATCAATCGGATTTTCATTCATTTTATTATAAGTGTGTATAAAACCATGCATGGAATACATATGAAACTCCTGATTTGTTTCTACATAAATAATTTGCCTGCGTATTTCCTTCCACCTTTTTCCCAAGCATATAGGCAGTATACTGGTCGATCTTTTTCTTATTAAAAAATATCAAATTTTCAAACACTTAATTCACCTCTTTTTCGCTTCTTCCATTTATGTACGCCTTCATACTACCATAATTTCCTTTATTTATCAAGCTGAAACCAATGATTGCAAAATCAAAGATTCTGACTATTCTAGCAAAAACTCATTTTATTCAGTCTTGAATTTTCTCCTTCTTTATTATATGATTGTAAAAATGCTCCCAAATAGAAAAACCAACAGCAAGGAGGACAACCTATGAAGCACTTACTTAATCCATTGGATTTTTCTGTATCAGAACTGGATGATCTGCTGCGGCTCGCCAATGCCATTGAAAAAAATCCTGAAAAATACGCACATGCCTGTGAGGGCAAAAAGCTTGCCACCTGCTTTTACGAGCCAAGCACCAGGACAAGGCTCAGCTTTGAAGCTGCTATGTTAAACCTAGGCGGCAGTGTCATTGGATTTGCCAGCAGCGACAACAGCTCTGCGGCAAAAGGAGAAAGCGTATCCGATACGATCCGCGTGATTTCCTGTTATGCTGATATCTGTGCGATCCGCCACCCAAAGGAAGGCGCTGCATTAGTTGCCAGCAGCCGTTCTTCGATTCCGGTCATCAATGCAGGCGACGGAGGCCACCAGCATCCGACGCAGACACTTACCGATTTATTAACGATCTATTCTCTCAAAGGCCATTTGGACCATTTAAAAGTCGGTCTTTGCGGCGACCTGAAATTTGGCCGCACCGTCCATTCCCTAATCAACGCCCTGATCCGTTATCCTGCCATTGAATTTGTACTAATCTCGCCAGAAGAGCTGCGCGTGCCTGGCTATATCCGCGAAGACGTATTAGACGCCAACCACATCCCTTACAAAGAAGTGGAACGCTTAGAAGACGCGATGGCTGACCTTGACCTGTTATATATGACACGTGTGCAAAAAGAACGGTTTTTCAATGAGGAAGACTACATACGCATGAAAGATTTTTATATCTTAGACAAGGCAAAAATGAAGCTCGCCTCAAAGGATATGCTGGTGCTCCACCCGCTCCCGCGTGTCAACGAAATATCCGTAGAAGTCGACGACGACCCAAGGGCAGTTTATTTCAAACAGGCACAATACGGCGTCTATGTCCGCATGGCGCTCATACTGACCTTGCTTGACATCCACATCCAGTAAACCAAAGGAGGACAAAAAATGCTAAATATCAGCGGAATCCAAGAAGGCTTTGTATTAGACCATATCCAGGCAGGCATGAGTTTCCAGATCTACCACGATCTAAAGCTCGACCGCCTGGACTGCTGCGTGGCGATTATAAAAAATGCCAAAAGCAATAAAATGGGAAAAAAAGACATTATTAAAGTAGAGTGCCCCATCGACGCCTTAGACCTTGAGATCCTCGGATTTATCGATCATAATATTACCGTAAACATTATTAAAAACGACAACATCTTTGAAAAACGACAACTGTCTCTTCCAAAAGAAGTAAAAAATGTAATCCGTTGCAAAAACCCGCGCTGCATCACATCAATCGAGCAGGAATTAGACCAGATTTTTGTACTGACCGATACCGAAAAGCAGGTGTACCGCTGCAAATATTGCGAAACAAAGTTCAAAGGAAAGCGTAAGCTTACAAGCCTGAAATAGCGCAAATTTAAAAAATAAGGGGATACCGAAAAAAGGCAGTAGCCCATAAGGAATACCAACTGCTGAACAGGATTTAGGGCTATGACCTTGAGGGAACCACCCAGACGGCAGACACTCAATTTGAGGTAGCGGTATGAGATTAAAGGATAATTTTACGTTTCGTACAGTCCGCAAAAAGATACTAATGGTTTCTAAACTGGCTGGTATTCTGCTTATCCTTTCATACATCCTTTCGACCAAGTTAGAAATTGAGCCTGATATTTCACTTGCCATTTGGTTTGCCTTTGTGATTGCCATTGTCCTTGTTGTCGATTTTTTAATGGGGCACTTTATTTCAAAGCCCATTTCGAAACTCAGCCAAACGGCACGTAAAATGGCAAAGCTGGATTTTTCCGCCCCATGCACAATTACGACCAATGACGAATTTGGGGAATTAGCCGTAAGCCTCAATACGATGGCTGATAATCTGCAACAGACACTTGCAAAATTGGAAGCGGCTAATATACAGCTTGAAAAAGATGTTGAGCAGGAGCGGCGGTTACTGACCGAGCGCAAAGAGCTGACAGACCAACTTTCCCATGAAATGAAAACTCCGCTGGGCATTATCCGCGCCTATGCCGAGGGTTTGCAGGACGAACCTGACGAGGACAAAAAGCAGAAATATGCAAAGATCATCCTAATGGAAACAGAACGAATGAGCGGACTGATCACAACTCTTTTAGATTTATCCGCTTTGGAAACCGGGGCTTCCCGGCTGATCCCGGAACGGTTTGACTTCGTAGAATTTCTGGAAACTGTCGCCGGGCGGCTATTGATCGACGTGCCAAACGCCAATTTTGAACTGCATTATGAACTTCCTGAGCACAAAGCTTACGTCTATACGGATAAGACCCGTATGGAGCAGGTTTTAGACAACCTAATCGTCAACGCAAAGAAAAACGTCCAGCCAGGAGGGACTTTGAAATTATCCCTGCTGGAACAGTCTGGCGTATTGCACTTTTCCATCTACAATCAAGGCACCAAAATTCCACAGGAAAACTTGTCAAAAATCTGGACAAAATTCTACCGGGACAGCAATTCCAAATACAGCGGTTCCGGGCTGGGGCTTGCTATTGTTGCACAAATTCTGTCCATGCAGGAATTGGACTTCGGCGTAAAAAATTGTTCCGATGGCGTGGAGTTTTATTTTTCTGTTTCAACCGTCAGTTAGACCGTGTTTTCTATAAACGGCTCTGCTTTTACTCAAAAGCAGGGCCGTTTCATTTTGAAGATTTCACGCCGATTTCACACCGACCTCACGCCGACTTCACCGCATTTTCATAAGCTTACCTCAACAAGAGGGCAGGCAGCTTTCGCAGACAAAGGAGGTAATTTTTATGACGTTTTTAGGTTTGATCAGGAAAAGAAAAAACAGCACGGGAAATGGGGTGATGATAAATGATTGAAGTAAAGAATTTGACTTTCTCCTACGACAAAGACAAACAAGCGCTGCACGGTCTGGACTTCACTGTGGAAGACGGGGAAATCTTTGGCTTTCTGGGGCCGAATGGCTCCGGGAAATCAACGACTCAAAAAATCCTGACCGGGATTTTGAAAGGCCACGGCGGCAAGGTGTCCCTGTTTGGACAGGACATTTCTGCGGCGCATACGCAGGAGTTTTTTCAGAAAATTGGGGTTTTGTTTGAGTTTCCCTATCTGTACGCCAATCTGAGTGCCGTAGATAATCTCAAATATTTTTCTTCGTTTTATCCAAAGGAGCAACTGCGGGGTATAGAAGAAGTTTTGGAGGAATTGGAGTTTAAGGCTGACTTCTTAAAAAAGCCCGTTTCTTCCTATTCAAAGGGGATGCGGCAGCGGGCAAGCATGGCACGGGCGCTGATCAGCAATCCCAAATTGCTGTTTTTGGACGAACCGACCAGCGGGCTTGACCCGTCCGGCGCTGTCTTGTTCCGTAAAATCATTGAAAAAGAACGCAAGAAAGGCACAACGGTATTTTTAACGACCCACAATATGCTGGATGCCGATCTGCTGTGTAGCCGGGTGGCATTTATCGCGGATGGCGAAATCAAGGCACTGGACACTCCAAGAAGCTTAAAAGAGCAAGGCAGCAATCACTGTGTTGTAATTGACTATCTGTATCAGGGGCGGCGGGAAGAAAAAATAATTGGGGTATCGGAGTTGGAGGCAGGCATCCCCTTTGTACATGACGAGATTATCCGTATCCATTCCCAGGAGCCGACGTTGGAGGATATATTTATCCAATACACAGGAAGGGGGCTGTCTTGATGTTCAAAAGCCTTTGTTTTCTATTAAAAAAGGATTGCCGGATGATGGTTTCTGGAAAATTCTTCCTTATGTCGTTGGGATTTTTGGTTCTTTACACTCTGTATGTGAACTTTGGATATATCAAATTCATGAACGCCAGCCTATACAACGTGTACCTGTATGACCCAGAAGGAACACAGACAACGGTCTCCACGCTGGTTCAGCAAGTTTCTTCAAAAGAAGCACTTGACGCAGTTTTGCTTGATGATACCAATGGCGTCGGCATTGATGCCAGCAGCGGGCAGCCACAGCTTGTATTTTATAAGGGAACACAAAATGCTGACCGCCACCGTGCCGACTACGCGCTTTCTCTCCTGCAACCGTCAGGGAATGATAGCGCCGAGTTGATTGGCTGCCATACACCAGAGCAAAAGGCAAGGAAAGAGATCACCTGTGAACTGCTGTTTTTTGAAATTGCCGCTGTCGGATTTTTAGGGATTGCTGCTGTATTGTTCAAAGAAAAGAGTATGGGCGTTATCCGTGTCCATGCCATTCTACCCTTACAAAAAAACCTGTTTATCCTGTCCAAACTGGCAATCTTCCTGCTGTCCGATCTTGCCTTTGCAATATTGCTTACTGTGCTGAATGTCGGACTGGCTGATACCGCATCGATATTGCCTGCGGTGTTGCTCCAAACGGCACTCCTGTCCTTAATTATGGCATTGACCGGACTGGTCTGCGCCCTGCTTTTAAAAGACTTTCGGCAGTTTACATTGGCATATCTTTTCATTGCCATTTTTGTAGCAACCCCAGTGTTTTTGTCTGCAAATACGGCGGTCAAATTAGACTGGATTTCCTTTCATCCATTTTATCATATTTATATGGGCCTGAAAAATGCTTACTTTGGAACTCCCTCGCATCGTGTTGTCTATTATTTGGGATGCCTGGCTGCCATCGCGGTATTACTTGCCGGCGTACAGCGTGTGTTCCAAAGAGAAATGGGAAAGGAGGGCTGAATATGATAGGTTTACGTTACCAACTAAAAAGCGTACTGCATGACAAGTTTTGTGTGATGACCTTTCTTTTACCTATTGTCGTTGCGGCAGCTTTGCATTTTGTCGGCGCAATCGACTTTTCTGCGCTGGGCGAGCTGCATTTTGGTGTTCTCAAAGGCGATTTGCCGGCACAAACCATTACATGGCTAAAACGCTATGGCTCGGTGACAGCTTATCCGACGGCAGAAGAACTGGCGGACAAAATCAAAGAGCCTTCTACAAATCTAATCGGTGTGAAAGCTGACGGAGACAGCATCAAAACAATTCTTTCCGGCGACGAGTTGGATATATTTCGCCAGACCGCTGACACGCTCCCTGACCTATACGAACAGCGAAATACCGCTGGACAGACACAGGTACGCATTTTAGAGCGTCCCAATGTGATGGCTGAATTTCAAGATATGTTTATTGCTGTTACATTGATTGTCGCTATGTTTATGGGATGCACCTTTAACGCAATGAACATGATTTCTGAAAAGGAGGACGGCGTTGCGTTTATCAACGAGATTTTGCCAATGACGAAGAGCCAATATATTATGCAAAAGCTCTTTGTTGGATTTATCTGCGGTTGCTTGTCCTCCATTCTTACGGTTTGTATCTGCTTTCGGCTTTCTTTGCAAAATGTGGCTCTTATGCTGGTGCTTATTGTACTTTCCGCATTTGTTGCAGCATTGACAGGCGTATTCATTGGCAGAGCTTCCAGCGGGCTGATGGTTGGCGTTGGTTATATCAAGATCGTTATGCTGCTGTTTATCGCTGTACCAATCTTGAGCTTTCTTTTAGAAATAAGCCAGCCGCTTCTTTCCACAGTCTGCTACCTTGTCCCCTCGCAGGCGACATTCGAGGGGATTATGGCATTGTCAGCCGGCAGCGGAACAGCGGCAGTAAAAGATATTTTTATTCTTGCCGTTCATTGTTTGCTCTGGTTTTTGCTCTATATATTTATTTGAATATTTATCCACTCCATAGAAAATCCGTCGCAGGAATCACTGCGGCGGATTTTTTGATATCGCTTATGTTACAATAAATAGTCATTCTCCTTATCAGCTACCTGTAAAACTGCAAGCGTATACTTTGCATAGCCTTCGGCAACAAGTGGCTCTAACTTGCACAAATCCTCTGCTTCTTCATAGCTGCCGGTCTTTAAAATCACCATGCCCGCAACACCCGGGTAGCCCTGAAATGCGCCGCAAAGCACGATTTTCCCGTTCTCATCCAGTTGCTTTAAATGCCCTACATGCCTTTCAATCACAGCCTTTGTCACCTTGTTAAAAGACTTTCCCTTTTGAATCATCATTACATAATACTTTTTTTCCATTGTCAAACCTCCTAAACGAGCTGATTTCTCACAGCGTTATGCATACTGCCCCGCTATAAAAGCCGCCGTTTCTCTTAGCATCGTACGTGCCGCTTCCGGTTCCAAAACCTCGACGTACTTTCCAAAGGACAGCAGATAATGCAGCGTCCAGTGATTGAGTGCAAATGCCGCCTGTACGTAGTAAAAACCATCTTCCCCCAGGCATACCTGGCTTTCCTTAAACTCGTCAAACAGCCTGTGAGCTATTGCAGGCGAACACTTTAACCGGAACACAAGCAATTCGCTTTCCTCTTTGCACTCCGGCGCAAATGCATCCTCCGCGGGCAATTCCCGTTCAAACTGCTGCGGCAGTACCCGCACATGCCTCATCCTGGACAGGCGAAAGGTTCTGATTTCTTCTCTAAGACAGCAGTATGCCGTGATATACCATGCATGGGATTTAAACACAAGGCGCAAAGGTTCGGCTGTTCGTTCCGTTTTTTGGCATTCCGTATTAAAATAGTCGAACGCAATCTGATACTTATGAACCGTCGCATACTGCAAATCAAAAAGCTTTCTTTTTTCCTCCTCATCGCTTCCCCAGTAGGAAAAATCTACCTCCAGCCATTTTGTCTCCCGGATATTTCGAAAAACCGCCCGCATTTTATCCAACGCCGTCTCTGCATCCGGGTACCTGGCTGCCTGCAAAATTTGCAGCCCCTGGCAGACGCTTTTTTGTTCCTCTTTGGATAAAACCGAATGATCTATCGTATACCCGTCGAGCAAATAAATACCCCCGCCTGTCCCCTTTGACGAGCATACCGGAATCCCGGCGACCGACAGCGTATTGATATCCCGGTAAACCGTCCGTGTCGACACCTGAAAAGCATCGGCTAACTGCTTTGCCGTTACATGCCCGTGGCTGGCAATATAAAATACCATCTGCACCAAACGTTCCATCTGCATTGCACTCACTCCTTCTGCGCAACCTTACTCTACCACATCCAATATGACAGGTAGCTGTCACATTAGATTCTATTTTCTATCAAAAATCGATTGACTTATCACCTACAGTATGTTAGTATAATTATACCTACAATATGTTAATTAAGAAAGGAGGCTGTTATGCCACAAATTTCCGAATCCGAATTGATTCTTATGAAAATCATATGGAAAAACGGAGGGACAGCGCTGTTTTCCCATATTATGCAGGAACTTGCAAAAGAGCAAAACGAATGGAAAAACAACACCGTACTTACTCTCCTGTCCCGCCTGACTGCAAAAAACTATTTAAAAACCAAGAAGCTCGGCAGGCGCAACGAATACATCGCCGCCGTAAGCGAACAAGAATACCAGACAGCACAGACACACGGATTTCTGGACAAAGTGTATGAAGGCAATGCAAAAAACCTTGTAGCAACCCTGCTGCGCCAGGATATCCTGACCGAACAGGAATGGACAGAAATCGAAACATTCTGGAAAGAGGAAAAAAGAAAACTATGAACGCATTTATGATTCAACTGCTTTCGCTCTCCGTGTCCGGCAGCCTGCTCGTCCTGCTGCTTTTGCTTTTAAAAAAGCTGTATCAAAACCGTCTGAGCAAATGCTGGCAGTATTATATTTTGCTTGCGGCAGCGCTGCGGTTTTTGCTCCCGTCAGCGCCGGACGCCGCACTTGCCGCCGCCCTGTTGCAGGCGCCGCAGCTTCGCGCCGCCTTTTCTATGCCTGCACCCGGCTTTGCACAGCCGCATCCAGATAAACTGTCCTCCAGACAGCCTCCTGCTCAGCAAGCAGACGCCGCTGCTCCTGCCCGGCAGGCAGATACCTCTGTTTCAAAACCACCCGCTCAGCAAACAACCAAGCAGGCTGATTCCACACATCTGCCGTCTGGCTCCGCAGTCTTGTTTTTGCTATGGCTGGTTCCCGCGCTCACACTGTTTTTGAAAAAAATAAAGTCTTACCGCGGATTCATACATCATATTCGAACCTGCGGCACCGCCGTAGACGATACTGGTATCCTGAACCTGCTTGCCTCCTGCGAAGAAGCCTGCAAGGTCAAAACGCCTGCTGAATTATACTGCTGCCCGCACCTTGCATCGCCTGCGATGACCGGATTTTTCCGCCCGTGTATCGCCATCCCGGACAAAAGCCTTCCCAGGCAGGAACTGGAATTGATCCTTCTGCACGAGCTGTATCATTACCGGCGGCGGGATTTGTTTTATAAATGGCTGGTGCAGATCGTCGTCTGTATCCACTGGTTTCATCCATTCGGATACCTGCTGGAAAAAGAAGTCAACCATGCCTGTGAACTGTCCTGTGACGAAGCTGTGATCCGCTCCTTACCAGCAGAAGGGAAAAAAGCTTACGGCGATATGCTGCTGCATTGTTCCAGGGCAGCACTGTTTCCTAAACCCCACGCGTCTTCCCTCACTCTGACGCAAGACGCCAAACAGCTAAAAGAAAGGCTAGGTGCAATTATGAGATTTCAACAACCTTCCAAAAAAACAAAACTGGCAACTGCGGTACTGACCGCCGGAATCTGCCTTGGTTCCGCAGTGATCGGCGCATACGCCTCTCCCTCCCACCCTGCACAGAATCCTATGCAAGCGGACGGACAGGCAGCGGATTCCATAATTACAGGCTATCAAGAGCTGTTAGCCCTGCGCACCGATTCCTACCAAGACCAGACAGTCCGGCAGTTCCGCAATCAGACAGCAGAAAAACTAGATACCCCACAAGGAACTGCCCTGCTTGAACAGGCACTCCAGGACGAAGCGCTCCACCTGCACCGCCTGGACAATGCGGACGCCTTTTTCCTGTGCAACACCCTGCGGCTTGCTACCGGTTCCTGGAAAAAAGTGTCTCTGGAGGCAGCCGCAGTCGAACGGCCGCTGAAAAACGGACAGTTTGCCGAGCTGGACTTTAAGGCATCCATAAAACTAAATGAGCCAGATATCAAAGTTTCTGAATATGAAGCTGCCTACCGTGGGCTTGCCGATACAGCAAACGCTTATTTAATGTCCAAAACCGACAAAGAGCTTACGGATCCATCTCGCAAATCGATCCGCAGCCTTTCCAATGAAGCTATGGCTGCGCTTAAAAAATACGCCAAAAGCATCAACCAGAAAGGAAATCTGACCCTGAAAATCTATATGTGCGGCTATTCGCCGGAAGGCACCGCTATGCGCTCGCATACTGCGCCAAAGGATTCCTATACGCTGCCGCAGGAGATTCAAAAAGTGCTGACATTAAAAACAAACGGCTATCAGGATCATACGCTAAAACAATTTTTAGACGATATCCAAAAACAATACGCAGACGAACATTCGTTATGGAAAGCAAGACAGCGTTTAGAGACTGTGCTGGACGAAGAAGCAAAGCAGCACTTATCCATAGAAGACTATCGCTTTTTGACAACAACACTGCCTTGTACCGAAAGCGAATCCACCTATCCAGGCGACCGCGTGGCAAGCCTTCCTCCAGACTTTTACGACCGCTATACGCTCCCATATCCAAAGCACGGCACCAAGGTCAGTTTTGAATGGGCTGTACAATACGAAATCAAAGACCAGACACTGACCGTCGGCGAAAGGGACAAGCTGATTTTCCATGTGAAAGACAAAATGGAAGCATTTGTGAACAGCACCTGGGAATCGGCGGATATCGGCACAATGGACTACCTGAAAAAAGTACGCAGGCGCCTGAACCAGCTTGTAAAAGAAAGCAGCGTGCCTGGACTGGAAATGACAGTATTACACTGCTTAAGCGACGGGAGATCCGCATAAACAAAACGGTTCCCTATAACAGTATCCGGCACAGTGCCTGCTTTTGCACTGTGCCGGATCAAAACCTGCGATCAGTCAAACAAATAGTTTATTCTTTGATGCATCACGACACACTCCTTTTTATAGCAAGCAATGCCATACATATGAACCTCATTCATATTTTTCTGCAAAAAATAGTCCGCATAATTTTGACACTCGATCTGGCGCATTGCCATTTTGCAATATTTCTCATAAGCACCATTTTCTGCATACTTCATTTCGATAATACAGCCAATTTTATCCTTTGGGCTGGCAAGAACAATATCCCCATACCCAGTTCCAGATTCCTGATTGGACTTTACAGACCAACTGCCCTCACACTGCAAGATTCCAAGAAGCATCCCATGATAAAAATTTTCTTTCATTTCCTTTCTTGCATACGTATCCCGTATACTAATGCATCCGCTCAGACAGTCATTAAATACCGCCTGCACCTTTGCCGCCTCTCCCTGTATAAATGCCTGGCACAATGTAGTAAGCCTGTCCGTATCGCCTCTGACACTTTCCCGAAACCAGGCGCTGATTTTCTCATTGTAAATCTCTAAAATCTCACGGTTTGGAATTTTCAGCCTGCTGACTCCACCAGACAGACGCTCTGTTTGCGTAAGGTATCCGGCAGCATACATCACACTCCAAAGATATGTTTCTCTAATAAGCGCATCTGGATGATCAAGGTCTTTGTAAGTAAGTGCCGGAACAAGCTTTTTTTCAATCACTTCACCAGAAATAAGCAGTTCAAGCTGTTCTTTTACCGTTTCTGTAGCTTCTGCCAGGAGCTTTTGAAGGATGGCATTACTGCTGCTGTTAACCCAAAAAGATTCCGGCATAGCATTTGGATTCCTTCGCAGCTTTCTCAGATAGTTCAGCACATCCCAAGGGCAGTACACCGGCGCAGCGCCAAAATGATATCCATTATACCACTCTCTGACCGTATTAAGATGCCCATCAAGCCCATAATACGTCAACATCTGCTGTACTTCTGCCTCTGTAAAGCCAAAGTATGCACTGTATTCTTCATCCGAAACAGAATTGACGACAAAATGGTTTAAGCCTGTAAAAATACTCTCCCGGGCAATCTGGAGGCATCCGGTCAAAACAGCAAACTGTAAGTGTTCATTCGATTTTAACAGCATACTCAAAAGACCGCGTACGACATCCAGCATTTTGTCATAATATCCTTTTTGATAAGCTTTATCTAACGGTACATCATATTCATCCAGCAGCAAAATAACCTTCTTTTTGCAATGTTCGAATAAATACTGAGGTACTCTGCATAAGCCCTGTATCGCTTTGCTGTCCTGACTGCCGGCAAGGACGTCTTTTAAAAACAGTTGGTCTGTCTCTAACAAAACACTGCTTTGCAGCAAAGCATATTTCAGGCACTGCCTCCGTACTTCCATAAAAGCCGCACTGCACAGCGCCTGATACGCCGTTTCAAAGCAGTCCCCGTCCACATCCTTAAAGTTTAAGTAAACGACTGGATACGCGCCAAAATGCTCTGCGCAAAGATCCTTCGAATTTAAAATTTCCAAACCCTCAAATAAGTTGCGGTCTGCACCTTTCTCAAAAAAATTTTTCAGCATATCCAGATTCAAAGATTTGCCAAACCTGCGCGGCCTGGTAAACAGCGATACTTCACAAGCTTCGTCTAACAGCTCTTTGATCAGCCCGGTCTTATCGACATAATAACAGCCTAACCTGCGCAGTTTTTCAAAACGGTCAATCCCGATCGGCAATTTTTTCAATCCATTCCAACCCCTATCTTTACATAATATCCATGCTGCTTATCCGCATATTCTAACAAATATACCTGCAAGTCCATCTCTCTGTTTAAAATACAGATCTTTTTCTTTCTGAAATTTTGCACAATCTCGATATCCTTTCGGATTCCAGAAGCCGCGATATCATACTTCATTCCTACCATTCCCAGATTGCGGCTGCTTACGCAAAGCGTATCACGCAGCTTTTCTTCCAGCCGCTTTAATTTTTCCGTGTCAAATTCCCTCGTAATAATTCCTGTCCTGACATGTTCTTTATATCCGTAATATTTCACATACGGCACTGTCAGCCCGTCCTTATGAATGATACTGTCCTGTATCTGCAATAAAAACTCTTTGATGCGTTTTACAATATCCCGGCGCAGCTCGTCTGCGGTTTCTGTCTCGTCAAAAGCTGTCATCGTGCGCTTGCTGTCAAAGATCTGCGTTGAAATCCGCTTGTTTTCATGGTCAAATACCATGCACAAAATGTCCGCAGCCTTGCTCTTTCGAAAATCTTTATTGCGGTATTCATTTGCCAGTACCGCGCAGCCGCCTTGTGGAACGTTAAACTCTATGTCTACAATTTCCGGTTCGCTGTCTGTATGCTCTTCTATCCACGTAATCACCGGATCATCGGCAGATACCTGGTACAGCTTGTTTCTTTTCAGCCTTTCCTGGCTTTTTATCGATTGCACATTTAATTCCATCGCTCTACTCCAAAATAAGCCTTGTCTCATGAAACAGCTTTTCTACGGAATCCTGAAATAAGGTAAACTGATATCCTGTGACTTCGTCGTAATCCAATTCCCTGACAAAGCTTCGCCCGCTGCTGTCATTTTCAAACTGGTAGACATGAATTTGATCCTGAAACAAATCTGCTTCTGACAATCCTGTCTGCTTTAAAATCTCCGCCCGCTTTCCATTTAACAGTTGGGAAAACGACAGCAGGCACAGGTTATTAATCTTTGCCGCCATCGTATCGCTGTGCGTGCTTACTGCCATCGAAAATCCGGCGTTGCTCATGCGGCTTAGCAAACGCGCCAGCTCCATCTGTTTTTGCGGATGGAGGCTGGTTTCAATCTCATCCCAGACCAGGTACTTTGGCTGCTCTGCGCTTTGCAGTACATACAAAACCGGCATCAGCTCGTTTATCATAGAAGAGCTTAGGTAAAGCGGAAGCTCGCGCTTTGCCCCCTGCGCCTGATAAACCGGCTGGTTTCTTAAGTCAATCAATATTTTTCCTTCTATTAAATGTTCCTCAAGAAAACGGATCAGGCCGCTGTTTACATCAGCATCCCCATGTAAGCCAAACGTCTGCATAAAGCGCAGAAAATCGTAAACCGGCTGCGTAATTCCCATTTTTTTCGAATTCGGATACAAGCTTCCATCGACGGACAAACGCACCGCTTCATCTGTCTTTGCCGCAAAATACTCTTTATACAGCATCAAAAGCCCTGTCCTAGAAGCTGGCAGAAATAATTGATCCAAAGAACCATTTATAAAAAAATCCACCGTCAAACGAACCAATACCGAAGGGAGCCATCGTTTTGCAACAACCGGATAATACTGTGCAGGCTCTTTCCCCTGTTCCGACAAATGAATCGGAATCAGCAGACAGAGCATATCCTTCGACAAAACGGCAGCATTTTTCTGAATCAGTCGTTCCACCGCTCTCTTACTGTCGTCAGGCAGTTGTTCGAATACGCCGCTGCTGTATGCCTCTGGATTACCCGGATCATAAATAAGATACTCATAACGCTCCTGTTCTTCTATAAAAAGCTGTATCTGAATGCTGCCTATTTCAAGCGGTTCATAAAAAGTATCCAGCACGATCTGTTCCTTGTATTTTTGCAAAACAGCATTTATAAACTGCACCATCCATCCGCCAGAGGAAGCATCGATGATAATGCTGCCTGTTTCGGTCTGTGTTTGCAGCTCCTGCAAATATGTTTCGCAGATTTCCGTGTCCTTTAGATATTTCGGCAGATTTTTCATGACCCCGTACAAAAGCTGCATGATATACGTTTTCCCGCTGTTATTGTTGCCGATAAAAACGGAACATCCGCCGAGGGTTACTTTTGCCGTTTTTATTTTTCCAAAATCCTCAATCCCAAGCACTACCCGCATACGTTTCCCTGTCTCCTGTCTTAGAGTGTGTTTGAAAATATTATAAAGACTCCCGGTAAAGCTGTCAACTAAAAAAGGAACACCCATTTAAGCGCAACGGATGCCCCTTTTTCTGACTGACAAATTTTTATTTTTTCGCTGCTTTCGCAACTTCTCTTTTATTAATATAATAATTCAGCAGCAATACAATCAGAAGCAACGCTCCCCAGATAATCTGCTTGTAGAAGTCTGAGATATTCTGGTACATGCTCAGCCATGTGCTGACCATCTGGATAATTAAGACTGCCACGCACACACCCTGGATATTGCCCTTGCCGCCTGCCGGGTCGATGCCGCCCATAACGGCGATCATAATTGCCTGCATAGTATAGGAAACGCCGTTATCTGCTTTTGCAGAGCTGTAGCGCCCAAGCATAATGATTCCCGCGACTGCGGACAATATACCGATCATCATATAGTTAATCACGCTCAGCTTTACATTGTTAAAGCCGGAAAATGCAGAGGCTTTCATATTGGTGCCCATCATCTTGATCTTTTGGCCAAGTGTTGTTTTGTCTACGATAAAGATCATAACAGCCGCACAGATTACAAAGATAATCGCCGCCATCGGAATGCCTGCAACCTTCTTGCTGATAAAAAACGATAACGGTTTGCTTCCGGTTACGCTGCTCCCCTTCGAAGCCACTACCCCAATGCCGTTAAACAACGACTGTGTGCCGAGTGTCGCAAGCATCGCCGGAATGCCGACCGCGGAAATTAAAAGCCCGTTTAAGGAACCGCAGATCATGCCCACGATAATCGCTACCAAAACACCTGCTAAAATCGCGCCTATGCCCGCATCGCCTTCCGGTGTCATTGCCTTAATCGTCAGCGCAGCCGTAATCGAGCAAAGATTTGCAATATAGACTACGCTTAAGTCGATCCCCCCTGTAATCAGCGCTAATGCCATGCCGATCGCAAGCAGGCCGAACTCAGGAAACAGCTTGCCCATAGACTGAAAGCTGGATACGGACAGGAACGACTTCCCCTGCGTAATGCTAAACAGTACAAAGCACACGAGAAATACTGCCAGAATACGGGTCAGATTTTTGTCTTTATTTAATATTTTATTCATATGTATACACCCCCGCCTTACGATTCTGTCAGCTTAACAGCCAGTTTTTTTGCATTTTTCTGGTTCTGGATCGCCGTTGCTGCCGTACCTGCAATAATAATCAGGCCCGTTACGACATTCTGCCAATGGGTGCTGATCCCAAGCAGGATCAAGCTGTTGGATACAACGGTCAACAGCGCCATGCCAAGACATGCCTGCAATACGGTGCCTTTTCCGCCTGTAATGCTGACACCGCCGAGCACACATGCTGCGATTGCTGTCATTTCCAGCCCTTCTAAGTTGTTTGGATGCACTGCCTGAAGCATACATGCACGGAAAACACCGATAATGCCTGCCATCATGCCGGAAAATGCATAAATAAACACGGTCGTCCCAAAGACATTAAAGCCGGCACGCTTTGCTGCAATAATATCGCCGCCGATGGCATAAATGCCTCTGCCAAGCATCGTCTTATTTAAAATAAACCAGCCAAGCAATAACAGGAGCACCATAAATATCGTAATCATCGGCAGGTCAGAAGAAAGCCCTGTTTCCGCGTTGGTCGCTGTAAAAAGCTTTGCCTTGCCTACCGCAAGCAGCGTAGCGCAAAGCGGATACTCCCTGGACTGGAAGACGCCCTGCATTACGCCCCAGCAGATGCTGGAAGTACCTAAGGTTACGATCAGCGCCGGAAAACGGTATTTTCCGATAATCACGCCGTTTAACACGCCAAACGCAAGCCCGATCAGCGCTGCTACGACAAAAAACAGCAGCGGGTTTGTCGTTACATCCTCTAAATATTTACATACGACAAACATAGACAGCGATGCGATCGCAGGGAAGGAACAGTCTACGCCTCCTGAAATCAGCACCATCAGCTCGCCCACGCAAAACATCACAGGAATCGTAAACGAACGGATAATATCTACCAGGTTGTTCCCGGTAAAAAACTGGCCGCTTCGTACCTGGATCAGCATACAAAACAGGATAATAATAATCCCTACGTAAAACTCAGAACTATGTAATATTTTTTTTGTCTTGTTATTCATCTGTCCCCCTCCTTAATCCGCAACCGCAAATTCAGCCAGGCTCGCCTCGTCCATATCCTTCGTTAAGCCTTCCTTTACGATCTCGCCCCGGCGCATAACAACAACGCGGTTACAGTTGGATAAAATCTCTGGAATATCATCTGAGATAATAATAACGGACAGCCCATTCGCTGCAAGGCTTTTCACCAGCTCATAAATATCAAATTTCGCACCGATATCCACACCGACGGTCGGCCCGTTTAAAATCAATACATTTAAGTCCAAAATCAGCCATTTCGCCAGGACGCATTTCTGCTGGTTCCCGCCGGAAAGCGTATTCATCGGGTCTTCAATGCTGTGCAGCTTAATACGCAGCTTTTTCACCCAATCGTTTACGACTTCTTCGATCTTTTTCTCGTTCATAATACCAAGCGGCCCTGCCCATTCATCCCACTTTTCAATCGAGATGTTCTGCTTAATCGACTGCGGCAGAAAAACACCCTCTACGATACGTTCCGGCGGCACATAGCCGATCCCGTTTTTAATGCCGTCTTTTACGGAATTGATCTGCACCTTTTTCCCACGGATATAGATCTCACCCGAGTCCGCCTTGTGGTAGCCAAAGAGCGCCTGTACAAGCTCGGTACGCCCAGAACCAAGCAGCCCGGTGATCCCCAGAATTTCACCCTCTCCAAGAGACAGGTTTACATTTTTAAAACCATTCTTCAGGTTCAGGTTTTTAAGCTCCAGAACCTTCTTTGCACCCGGCTTTTCCTCGTAGATAAAAGGCGTTTCCTTAATCTCACGACCGGTCATATAGTAAGTAAATTTTTCCTGTGTCAGCTCAGACGCATCGCCTGCGCCTGTATTTTTTCCGTTGCGGAAGATCGTAAACCGTTCTGCTATCTCAAATACTTCGTCCAGCTTATGGGATACGAATAAGATCGCGATATTTTGCTTTTGCAGGTCACGGATTACGTTAAACAGCGCGCGGACTTCTTTTTTCGTAATCGCCGTCGTAGGCTCATCCATAATAATCAGCTTTGCATTGTTTAACAGCGCACGGCTGATCGCGATCAACTGCTTATCCGCAACCGACAGGTTTTCCACTTTTTCATCCAGGTCAATTTCAAAATTGATCTTTGCGACTGCCTCTTTTGCAATCTCCCGAAACCTTTTTTTACTGACAAATTTTTTGCCGCTTGCCAGCTCCATATTCAGGGCAAGGTTTTCCATTACGGTCAGATTTGGAAATACCGACAAATCCTGGTAAATAACCTGTATCCCTGCAGCGATGGACTGCTGCGGCGTCATCTTCGGATAAGAAACACCGTCGATCTCAAGCTCCCCGCCGTCCGGCGTATAAAAACCGGAAATAACGTTGATAATGGTGGATTTCCCACAGCCATTCTCTCCGGCAAGACAATGCACTTCCCCTTTTTTAATCTCCAAGTCTACGCCATCCAATGCCTTTACACCGCCAAAGTATTTCTTGATTCCTTTTGCTCTTATAATGTAATCGGACATACTTTTGCCTCCCAACATACCTTCCTTCTAATCGAACAGACAGCCAGCCATGCACTGGCTGGCCGCCGCCCGCTTTGCCGCTTAGCACTTTCTCCAAGATTTCTGATTAGAAATTATAATTGTCCACATTGTCTTTCTTAAGAGAAATCCAGCCTGCACCTTCTACAATATTGCTGTTGTCTGCATTGACTACCATATCTGAGTAGGAAGCAAGCCCAAGGTCTGTTCCTTCGCCGATGGTCTGGCCGTCCAGCATCATTGTAGCCATAACGCACATTGCATATCCTGCTTCTGCCGGGTCCCAAAGCTGTGCAGAATGAATGGAACCGGATTTAATCAGCTCTCTGCATTCATTTGGCATACCTGTGCCGCATACGAATACTTTGCCGTTTAAGCCAAGCTCGTCGATCGCACGTGCGATACCAGGGGTGTCCATCGAAGAGGTTCCTACAAATCCCTTAACTTCTGGATATGTTTTCAGTACTTCTTTTGCTACTTCGTATGCTCTCTCAGAGTTGTTTTCGGATTCTACTCTTGGAGAAGCTTCCAGGTTTACCAAGTTCGGATAAGCTTCCTTTGCACGTGCCACTGCGCCGTCTGCCCATTCGTTCTGGGACGCGTTTGTCAAATGCGCTACCATTGTGACATAAGTGCCTTCTTCACCCATTGCTTCTGCCAGGTTGTCCATAATATACGCGCCGTACCCTGCGTTGGAAAATGCTTCCAGGTCGATGTCGCAGTTTGCGCTGGAGCCTTCATGGCAGATTACCTTGATTCCCTTATCCTTTGCGTCCTGCAATACGGTATCACAGGTAGCAGGGTCTACCGGAACGACGCAGATCGCATCGATATCCTGGTTGATCTGGTTCTCGATTACTTCCACCTGCTGTGCGGCATCGGTTGCCACCGGGCCTTTCTGGTATGCATTGATGCCATAGTCTTCTGCAAACTGTTTTACGCCTTCTTCCATACGTACGAACCAGCCGTTGGAAGAATCCTTTACTACGACTGAGATCGTCCAGTCAGACGTATCTGCCGCCGGCTTGTAAATCGCGTTTGGCGCTACCGCAGCGCCGTCTGCCGCAGTAAACGCTTCCAGCGCACCGCCGCCTGATGATTCACTGCCGCCTGTTTCACTGCCTGACGTCTCTGTACCACCTGTTTCTGCTGGTGGGGTGCTGTCATTTGCCTTATCGTCAGAGCTTCCACATCCAATCATGGATACTGCCATCATTGCGCATAAAATCATGCTAATCACTTTTCTTTTCATTGTTTCTCCTCCTAATTCTAAAAATAATTCCTATATTCACAGCCCTGCTGTAAATACCAATCCCATTATGCAGTGTCTGCTATTTCACACCTTTTTGCATAATAATGCATCCGTATGTACCTGTCTCGCTCGTAGACACCGTTACAAACGCATGTGACGCCTTCTCGTAAAAGTCTGTCCTGCCGATATAGCCAACACAGTCTTTTGGCTCATTCTTTTTTACCGCTGCGATTACATCATCCCATACCTTTGGGCGCTCCGGCAGCGTATGCTCAAACCCCGGATCCGGCTTCATAATCTCAACCGGATATTCACAATAATCCACATCCAGCGGCATAAGCTGTAAAATAGATTCTACCATCTGCGCAGCCGTATTGCCCTTGCAGTGAATGGTAATCCCGTCTTTTGCCTTTGAAACGGACGGATAGAAATTATCCGCAATTACAATCAAATCTCCGTGTCCCATATCCGCCAGTGCCTTTAACAGCTCCGGGCTGATGTTTTCTGGTATTCCCCGCAACATAGTTTTATCCCCCTTATTTCTTTGTCGTTTCTTGTATTACTGATCGGCAGCATGTTCTTTTAAAAACGCGTCCACTTCTTCTCTGGTCGGCATTGCCGGCGTCGTACCCATACGGGTAACCGAAATCGCCGCGAGCGCGCTTGCGAACCTTGCCGCTTCCCACTCGTCTTTTCCTTCTGCAAGGGCTGTTAAAAATCCGCCGTTAAACGCGTCCCCTGCCCCTGTCGTATCTACCGCATCCACGCGAAAGCATGGTACGATCTCTTCCCTGCCGTCTGCGGAGATAAAAACGCCTCTTGAGCCAAGCGTAATCACAACCTTTCGCACGCCTTTGCTGCGGAATACTTCTGCCGCCTTCTTTGCCGCTTCTAAGCTGTCCACCTTTACGCCTGTCATTTCTTCTGCTTCTACCTCGTTCGGCGTTACCATATACACTTTGGAAAGGCATTCGTCCGAAACCGGAGAATACGGCGCTGTATTTAAGATTACTTTTGTCCCGTTTTTATATGCACAGTCAATCACACGCTCATTTGCATCCTGGTTGACCTCAAGCTGGAGCAGGATATATTCGGATTCCTGAATCAGCCCTTCGATCGAATCCGTATCTTCCTTTGTGATCGTCGCACATGCGCCAGGCACAATGACAATCTCATTCTGGCTCGTACCCTCATCGACAAGAATCAGCGCAATGCCGGTAGCATCCTGTTCATTAAAGAAAATATGATCTTTTGGCATTCCAAGCTCATCCATCACGTCCAGTGCCACATTTGCAAAAGAATCACGCCCCATCTTTGTCACCATCGTCACGTCCGCCCCTGCCTTGTGGGCTGCGACACACTGGTTAAACCCTTTTCCGCCGGCGCCCATCTTGAACAGAGAGCCTTTTACGGTCTCCGCCGGAACCGGAAGGTGCGGCGTACGCGCCATCAGGTCGACAACGAAGCTTCCAAATACTGTAACCTTACTGCTCATAAAATCCCCCTTTATTATTTATAAAATCAAGCAACTGCATCTTCTACTCCACATTTCTGTGGCGCGCTTCCATCTGGTCATGCGTCAGCCCCATGTCCTTTTCAAGCATCATAACCAGAATGTCAAACAGCAAAAACAAATGCTGCTCGTACAAGTTGCCCATCGGCTGTTCTGACCAGACGACCCTTGGGTCGGTTCCTTTGTATACCGCTGCCGGAACAAACACATTGACATCCGCCTGCGACGGCGTGCGTTCCTTTGGCGCCCCGGTAATCACGGCAACCTTCGCCCCGGTCTTTTGCGCCTGGTCTAAAAAATAATCGATAAATCCGATCTTGCCCGAACCGTTGACTGCAAGAAACAAATCCCCCTCATGCATCCCCGGCACCGTATCATCCAGCAGCCAGTGCGTCTCTTTTCCAAGGTGCATCAGGCGCATCGCAAAGCTGCGCGCGGCAATGCCTTCCCTGCCTGCCCCAAATACAAAGATCCGTCCGGCGCCTTTTACCGCTTCCATAAGCGCTTCTAAATCTTCCACAGGCTGCGCTTCAAATACCTTGCGGTGCTCTTTTAAAACCATCTCGTATAACTGTTGATACATCATTTGCGATACCCTTTCTCCTGTTGTATATTTTTGAATGTTATACAGCCCCGATTTTTTCTGCTTTTATTTCCATATCCTGTGCCGGCGCGTTCTGTATTGGTTCTGCTTCGCGGCGCGGCGTTTTTTGTCTGGCTGGTTCTTTTTTTTCTGCCATTTTCGCGGACATCCGCTCTGATCCCCTTAAAATAAGCTGCGCGCCCAAATAAATACGCTTGCGTGCCCCGTTTAAGTTGTCTGTATGCGTGATCCGCTCATGAAGCAGCATCATCGCGTCATAACCCATCCGGTTTACCGGGCGGCTTACCGTGGACAGGTTTATATCCGTATATTCGAGTACTTCGATATCGTCATAGCCGACCATCGAAATATCCCTGCCAAGCCGCATGTTATGTTCTTTTAAGTATTTTAATACGCCGATGCTTGTTAAGTTATTTGCGGAGAAAATAGCCGTAGGCGGGTCTTTCAGGCGCATCAGCTTTTTCATCGCTTCGTAAGACGCTTCTTTTTGAAAAAAGCCCTCTACCACATATTCTTCCCGGTACGGGATGCCGTTTTCCAAAAGTGCCTGCTCATAGCCTTTTAAGCGTGTCCTGCCCGGCTTTGTCGTCTGCGGCCCTATAATCTGCGCGATCTTTGTATGCCCGTTTTGAATCAGCGCTTCGACCGCATGAAACGCCCCTTCTACATCATCGGAAAACACGCCGTCAAAGTTCGTATTATACGATTCCCGGTCAATCATAACGACCGGAATCGGAAGCCGCATCAAATAAGAACGGTTGACCGTATCGTTTTCCACGACCGGAACCATCAAAAGCCCGCGCAGCCGCTGTTCCTGCGAAGTCTGCAAATACCGCAGCTCCTTTTTTACATCTTCATTTGTATTGAATAAAAACGGATTGTATCCGCATTCATCCGCCGCGGCGCTCACCCCTTCTGCGAGTGCCGCAAAAAAAGGATTGTCTATATTTGGAACAATCAGCCCTACGTTATTGATCAAATTTTCGTTGCTGAGACTTCTCGCAAATACATTCGGAACAAACTTGCTCTCTTCCACGATCTTTAATACTCTTCGCTTTGTTTCTTCTTTAACGAGTCCATTGTTGTTCAGTACCCGCGATACCGTCGACGGCGAAACTCCTGCCTGTTTAGCGATATCATTAATTGTCATTTTGCTGTCCTTTTATGCTCTGCAAACGCTTTCATTTGTTATCTTGCATATACAATATCATTGTTATGTCGAAATGTCAACAAAATATTTCAAAATAAAATAATTTTTATGCATTTCGTATATTTTTTCTGAACTGTCTATTTACAAACCATGAACAAAATGTTATGATAGACGCGTAATAATGAAAACGGTTGCATATAAAGTACTAAATAACAGTACTAAAATTTTAGGAGGAAAACAAATGAACACAACGATTGCAAAAACGATTGACCACACGATGTTAAAAGCAGAAGCTACCACAGAGACAATTAAAAAATATTGTGACGAAGCAAAAGAATACGGATTTGCTTCCGTCTGCGTCAATACGTGCCAGGTACCGCTTGTCGCAGAACAGTTAAAAGGCTCCGGCGTCCTTACCTGCTGCGTCGTAGGCTTCCCGCTGGGCGCCATGCTCACCTCTGCAAAAGCATTTGAAGCAAAAGAAGCAGTCAAAGCAGGCGCCGAAGAAGTCGATATGGTCATCAATATCGGCGCAGTCAAAGACAAAAACTACGGCCTTGTAAAAGAAGATATCCGTGCCGTTGTAGAAGCTTCTAAGCCGGCGATTGTCAAGGTAATTATTGAAACCTGCCTGCTGACAGACGAAGAAAAGGAAAAAGTATGCGAACTGTCTGTCGAAGCAGGCGCCGCTTTTGTCAAGACTTCCACCGGATTCAGCACCGGCGGCGCTACAGTAGCCGACATCGCGCTGATGAGAAAAACCGTGAAAGACCGCGCCAAAGTAAAGGCAAGCGGCGGCATCCGCACCCCGCAGGACGCAAAAGCGCTTTTAGAAGCAGGCGCAGACCGCATTGGCGCAGGCAACGGAGTCGTCCTGCTTTAATCAGGCAGTGAAACGGAGGCAGTCATGAAATCCCTGTTGCGTTTTCTGCTACCGGTCTTATCCTGCGCCGTCCTTGCCTGCGGATGCACCGCAGGCAGCGGCACAGGCACAAAGGCCAAAAATGAAACCGGTTTCAAAAATGATCCTGGTTCTAATACAGATACCGAGATTCAAACAGAAACCGATCCCAATAAAAATACCGACGAAAAAATTGCCGAATCACCTACGGACAGCGTTCCATACGCGGTTGCTCCTGTTATGGAAAACGGGCTGTGCGGCTACGTGGATGAAAACGGTTCCATAGTAATCGAACCGCAATTTGAAAACTGTGGAAACTTCAGCTCCAACGGCATGGCGCCCGCCTGCAAGGATGGAGCTTACGGTTATATCGATATCCGCGGCAGCTTTGTGATTGAACCACAGTTTGACTCTGCCTCCGTTTTTTCCAACGGTTTTGCCGCCGTTGAAAAAGACGGTCTGTACGGCGTCATAGACGAAACCGGAAGCTATACGGTGACGCCTGCCTATCAGGGCATCCAGGATTTTGCAGCCTGCGGCATTGCCGTCGTCTTAAAAGACACGCTGTACGGCTACATGGACAGCGCAGGCAGGCTCGTCGCGGACGTTCAGTACGAGACCGCCGACCCATTTACCGAACAAGGGCTGGCACTGGTTGCAAAGAACGGCGCCTACGGCATCATCGACACCACCGGCAGCTACGTCGTTCCGGCAAGCTACGAATATCTGGAAATGTTTGCCGAAAACGGGCTTGCAATGGCAAAAAAAGACGGCAAATACGGATTTATCAATCAAAAAAACAAGACCGTCATTAATTTTCAGTTTGACGGCGCCTTTTCATTTGCTGAAAACGGGCTTGCCGCAGTTATGCAGGACGGCAAATGGGGCTTTATCGATACGTCCGGGCAAATCGTAGTCAAACCGCGCTACAGCCTTGTCTACTCTTTTTCAGGCGACCGTACGATCGTAAAATCAGACGGGCTTTTTGGCATTATAGATGAAACAGGCAATGTGATTTGTAAGCCTTCGTATGTCTATCTATCTTCTTATTCTTATGAAACGAAAGACAAAAGCAGCGGCACAGCCGTCTTTCGTGCCGATCACGGCAAATGGGGGTTTTTGGATACGGACGGCAATGTCATCATAGAGCCTGTCTACGATTATGCCGGCTCGTTTGAAGCAGGCTTCCCGGCGCTTGTCCAAAAAGACGGGATGTGCGGCGCTGTGCGAAAGGATGGAAGCCTTGCTGTTGAGATGAAATATCAAAATATTGGGTCGTTTACCTGTTATAAAGAATAAGGAAGCAGTCACGGACTTTCATTTCTGGCTGTTGGGTTGCTTTGGTTATTTTTACAGGAAGGGACGCCGGGAGCGGGGATTGGCATACCCTGGCGGCGTCCGTTCCAGAATGCTAAGAATCCCTAAGTATCCTGCTGTTACGCTGTGGCTGCGGACGGTCGCGGCACCTAGTTCGCTGCCTGCTGGCAGCTAAAGGTGCCGCTTGGCTGCGCCCCTGGTTGCCCAGCAGAATACTAAGGGATTCTAAACATTCTTCCAAAGCCGCCGCCAGGGTATGCCAATCCCCGCTCCCGGCTGCTCTATGTATAGTTCGAATTACAGGAAAGCAGCAGAATTTGCCGCGGCGCTTGGAGAATTATTGCTTTCCAAAATAGGAAAGAAGCCCATTGGCTTTAGACAATGGGTAGTTCACAGCTATTTGTGTCACTGTAAGTCAGACATCGGAAAATATGTAAACTCTCCCTCTTTGTACAGCACTTCAAACAAAATACGGCTCTCCTCTGCCTCGATCCCGTTCATATATAAAGTCGGCGTATCTATCACCCCTAATAGCGCTGTCTCCAGAAAAATCCTGTCTCCTTTCACCTCAAATGCTGTCCACGTCGAACAGGAAATCGTAATCTCGTCCTCATGCCCCACATAATCGGGTGACTTAGAAAAGTCTACTTCCTTTACTGTTTTTCCATCTCTGACAACGGCTGCCTTCCCGGTCTTTTTGTCAAACCAGATAAACGGGTCTAATTTTTTCTGCATCGTAAACATATCCGTATCCAGCTCAAAACAGACAAGTGAATGATCGTCCTGCACTTCAAAAACCCGAAGCCCGTGAATCATTACTCCCGTTCCATATGCGTCCAGATACGTAAAGGCAAATTCCAGTGCAGAATCTCCGTCAAAATCTCCAGCCGCGATCACCGGCCCATAGCGCCACGAGCTCCATGCAAAATCAAAATAAGAACGTGTGCCCTGATAATCAAAGACCATTCCCCGCTCCCCATATGCTTTGCTTTTGTAACCATAGACCCTAAGCCCTGCATCAGGCTCCTGCGCCAGCAGCAATACTCCTCCCGCTTTGCACTTGTTAGAACCGCCTTCCTCATATACACCAGCTTTTTCATAAGCTTCTGCCGGCACCTGTTGCAGCAGGCGAAGCACTCTGTCTGTATCAGACAGGCACTGTTCTTGATATGCCCCCTGCCCGTCTACCCTTACCAGATACCGTTCCTCCTGCCCGCCGCCAAGATCCACTGTATAACGGACTTCTCCGTCAAATGCAGGATGCGCAGAAGGTTTTGCCTCAAACTGCAAAAACCCGTTTTCCGCCGAGGCATCAAAATTTTTGCTGTATGCCAGATTTCCATTAATGTATCCGTATATATCCATCGTCCCGTCTTTTGCATCCGCCTGCTGCGGACGTCTTACCACGATGATAAACAAATCCTTGCTGCCGTTTCCATCCACATCCTCATAAGCACAGCCCGTAAAAACAGCTTCCTGCTCTTTTGTGCACAGCCCGTCTTTCGTAAACTGCTGATACCACCGCTGCGCCTGCTGCTGATCCATTCCATAAGAAAACGCCAGCGCCTGCCATCCCTGTTCGCCTGGTTCTGCGGGCGCCTGCCTGCTTTCATCAGCCGCTGCCGTGTGCTGCACATCTTTTGCAGACAAAAATGCGACACTGCCTGCTGCGATCATGCCTGCCAGCAGAAGCTTTCCGGCAAAGCCAGGCTTTTTTACTTGCAGAATATGCAAGATCCTGCGCTCAGTATTGCTTTTTCCAAACTGCATCGTAAGCGGCACCCCGCAGGATTTTACGGCGTACTCCAACAGCACGGCAGAATATTCCTTGCGCTCTTTCAAACCCTTTCCGCGCAGTACGCATTCATCACAGTACATTTCCATATCTTTTTCAAACATCGACACCGCTGCCCACACAAGCGGGTGAAACCAGTAAACGACGGCTGCAAAGACAGCCACGCACTTTAACAGAGGGTCTAAATTTTTCATATGCTGCCTTTCATGCGCAAGCACTGCTTCCCTGTGCTGCTGTTCCATGCCCATTGGCAGATAAATACGCGGCACAATTCCCGGCAGCACAAACGGCGTGCCAGCCGTGCAAAGCTCCCATACCCCCTGCTCTGGTATGTACACCGCCCCTTTGACCTTCCGTTTTATACGTACAAATGCATACACCTCACAGGCAAAGCATACGGCTGCTCCAAGCAGCCAGATCCACACAAGCAGGCGGCTTGCAGCAGCAGTGCCCTTGTGCAAAGCAGCCGTTTGTTCCGCTCTTATGCCTGTATCTGCACCCGACAGCACCGCGCCCGCTGCATTTTTCGGCGGCTCTTTTTGCATATGGTTTTCCATTTCATTTGCGATGATACCGTCAGCCTTATTTCCATTCCTGTCCGCTTGCGCACCTGCACCTGCAACCGCTGTGCCTGTATCGCTGCTGTTTTGCCCGTCTTTGCTTGTGCTGAACAAACCCGCAGGAAAATCCCGCACTGTATAAAACGGGCTTTGAAACAGCGGCGGTGCCAAAAGCTGTACAAGCAGCAGTATCCATAAAGCGCGCACATACCCTTTTGATAAGCGCCCCGTAACCTGCCGGAACAGCAAAATCAACAAAATCAGTACTGCCGCTGCCGCACTGTTTGGCAATACAAATTCATAAAAAACTGTCTGTACGATTGTCTGAAACATCCTACCTCTCCAATCTGCCTGCGTCTGGTTCTGCCAAAATCAATGTTTGGCATATGCAGGCGAATGTGTTTTCCTGTGTCATATAGTTTCAGGTTTATAAATATAGACCTTATATGAAAAGTCTATACTCTTAGACTTGTTTTGTCAAGTATATTTTAAAAAATGGGCTTGGAATGGGATTGGTTTGGTAGATTTTTACATAAAGGGACGCCGGGAGAGAGGATTGGCACACCCTGGCGGCGTCCGTTCCAGAATGCTAAGAAGCTCTAAGCATTCTGCTGGTACGCTGTGGCTGTGTCCGGTCGCGTCACCTAGTTCGCTGCCTGCTGGCAGCTAAAGGTGCCGCTTGGCTGCGCCCCTGGGTTTCCCGCAGAATATTAAGAGCTTCTAACCATTCTTCCAAAGCCGCCGCCAGGATGTGCCAATCCTCTCTCCCGGCTGCTCTTTGTAAATGTTACGAAATATTCACTGTTATTTCTGCAATGCTGTACTAGTCAGAAATTAGGGTACCAGATATGGGGAAATTTCGCCAAGTAAAAGGCGCACAGTGTGCCATATAGCCTGAATTTAGCGTAAGATAGTTTCTATTTGATTTGCGTTTCCAAAAGAACTATTTTGGACAGGTTTTTCATGTAAAACAACCCAGAACCTGCCCTATTATATAGTAGACGTTATTCATAGCAAATAAACACATTTAAGGTATTCGCTATAGTTATTCGTAATACTTATGAAAAACAGCCGGGAGAGGGGATGGGCACACCCTGGCGGCGGCTTTGGAAGAATGCTTAGAAGCCCTTAGCATTCTGCGTAAAAACCAGGGGCGCAGCCAAGCGCCACCTTTAGCTGCCAACAGGCAGCGAACTAGGTGGCGTGACCGGACACAGCCACAGCGTACCAGCAGAATGCTTAGAGCTTCTTAGCATTCTGGAACGGACGCCGCCCGGGCGTGCCCATCCCCTCTCCCGGCGTCCCTTTATGTAAGAAAAAGCACATCTCTCTTTTTATATACCAACACTTTTCTTTTACACAGATTTTTTCGGCATCTTGATAGCCTTCTTTTCCCCTGCCACTGCCTGTGCACTAACCGTTTTCTTCTGCGCAGTATTCACTCGCGTACCAGCACTTTCCTTTTGCACAGTCCCCGCCTGTACAGCAGTTCCTTCTTTTTGCGCAGCCCCCGCCTGTACAGCAGTACGTTCTTTTTGCGCCGCCCCAACCTGTATACCAGCATCCTCCTTCGCTCCGGCTGCTGCCTGTTCCTTCGTACCTTCCTGGCTGCTGCTCTCTGTAGGCATTCCTGCCGGTGCATCTTGTTTTAGCTGGTTTGCGGCTGCTTTTGCAGACGGCATTCTGCCATATGTTTTCGTCAGCTTTTTCATAAACAGCCCGGCGGCAGGCGTTAGCTGTCCCGGGAGCAGTCGCCATCTCCAGTTTTTCCCAAGCGTAGACGGCTCATTGATCCTTGCCCGGTTATCCAGGCACAAATAGTCCTGCATCGGGATAATGCACAAATTTGCCGCGCTTGCCTGTGCCAGGCGGATCACCTGTGCCACCATCTCGTCCTTGTCCGCCACTTTGCGTCCCAGGTATTTTTCGATCATGCCGTAATCTGCCTTTGGAATGGAATCCAGCCATCCGCGCAGTGTTTCATTGTCATGCGTGCCTGTATAGACGACGCAGTTTTTATCATAGTTATACGGCAGGTAGTCCCTTGGGCCGTTATCCTTGGCGTCAAACGCAAACTCCAGTACTTTCATGTTCGGGAAACCGACCGCGCGCACAAGCTCCCGGACGGACTCTGTAATGTACCCCAGGTCTTCTACGATCACATCGAGCTTTCCAAGCGCGCTGCTTAATGCGGCAAACAGCCCAATGCCAGGCCCTTTTTCCCATTTGCCGAACTCTGCCGTCTGGTCTTTTGCCGGGATCGCATAGTATTCATCAAAGCCGCGGAAGTGGTCAATGCGGATGACATCGTACATCTTGTAGCTGGCGCTGACACGCTTGATCCACCAGTCATAGCCTGTTTTTTTATGGTAGTCCCAGTGGTAGAGCGGATTGCCCCACAACTGTCCGGTAGCGGAAAAAGCATCCGGCGGGCAGCCTGCGACCGCAGTAGGCATCCCGTCTTCTCCAAACTGAAACAGGCTTGGCTGCGCCCATGCATCCGCACTGTCCAGCGCTACATAAATCGGGATATCGCCAATGATCCGAATGCCCTGTCCGTTCGCATAGCTTTTTAGCTCTCCCCACTGTCTGTAAAACTCATACTGCAAATATTCGTAAAAAAGAATCTGTTCTTTTAATTTTTCCTCATAGCTTTGCAGTGCCTGCGGCTTGCGCAGCCGAATGTCCTCTGGCCATTGTGTCCAGCTTTTTCCTTTGAAATTGTCTTTCAGCGCCATAAATAAGGCATAGTCACAAAGCCACTCTGCCTCCTTTTCCTGAAATTCCAAAAATTTTACATAGTCTGCATCCTTGATATCATAAAATAACGCAAACGCTTTTTTTAACAGGCGGTAGCGCGCCCGGTACATTTTGCCGTAATCGATATCCGCCGGATTGCTGCCAAAATCATAATTGTCGCAGTCCTTCTTTTTTAACAGCCCCCTGCTGATCAGGTCTTCCAGGCTGATAAAATAAGGGTTGCCTGCAAAAGTAGAAAAAGACTGGTAAGGGGAATCCCCATAGCTTGTCTGTCCTAACGGCAGGATCTGCCAATAGCTCTGCCCGTTTTTTTTCAAAAAATCTACAAATTGGTATGCTTCCCTGGAAAAGCACCCAATGCCATATTTCGATGATAAGCTGCTTATTGGAAGCAGCACTCCGCTTGCACGCATGAATAAGTCCTCCTAAAATAATTTCGCTCTTTATTTAAGCATAGCAGATTTTAGAGGAATTGTAAACTAAAGAACCGCCGCGAAATACTGCAAATATTTCGCGGCGGTTTTTCAGAGCGTGTCCGGGATCATTTTTTCGATGTCTGCATATTCTGCCATAAGCCTTGGGCTGTCCCAGGTGCTTCTGGCATGTTCTAACAGCTTCTTTGCGGCTGTATAGTCTTTTCTCGCAATCGCACAGAGCATATCCAGTACGGCGATGTTTCCGCCGTAAGCCGCACTTTTGCGGTAAGAATCAAAAATCTTTTCACTTTCGTTATAGAGCGAGAGCGCCTTGCCGTTTTGGGAAGTATAAAAATAGCAGGCTTTTAACGCCTTCCATATAGGCATCTGTACTGCCCTGCTCAAGAAGTACCATTCGAATTCGTTTTTTCATAAATACCTCACTATCATCCAAACGATTGATTGCCACAAGTTTATTATAGCAGTACCATGCCGGTGATTCAATTATTTTCTGCTTCAGATTCAGATACGGCAAATCCCACGGTCACCGCAAACAAATCCGCATCTGTTTCCAATGCAAAACTGCCCCCGCACGCCTCGGTAAAGCTCTTTGCAATCGAAAGCCCCAGCCCTGCGCCGCCGTCTGTACGGCTTTCGTCTCCGCGCACAAACCGTTCCGTAAAGTCCGCGCCGCTGCAAAGCTCCTGGCGCGAAGTGTTTTTTATGCTTGCATAGGCAAATCCGCCTTCTTCGCGTAAGGTTAAAAATACACGCGAGCCTTCCAGGGAATACTGGAGCGCATTTTGAATCAGGTTTTGAAATACCCGGTACAGCCTGGTGCCGTCCGCCCTGATGCGGACAGGCTGGGCTTTGATCTCTGTCTTAATCGTTACAGGTGAGCGCAAAATCTGCTCCTGCATATCTGCAAGCGTCTGATGCAGCAGCTTTGCATAATCGAGCACCTTTAATTCTACCGGAAGATCGCCGGACGCCGCCTGGCTGACGGCAAAGACATCCTGCACCATACTGTTGAGCCGCCCTGCTTTTTGGTCAAGGATACGGATATAGTCCTGCACATGCGCGGGAAGCCCTTCTTCCTGTTTTAAAAAAGCAAGATAGCTGATAATCGAAGTCAGAGGGGTTTTCAGGTCATGCGAGACATTTGCCACCAGCTCCACCTTCATGCGCTCACTTTTTAGCTGCTCAAAAATAGCTGCTTCCATGCCCTGGCGGATCTTTAAAATACCGTCTGAAAGCGGCTTTAGGATGGAATCCTCCGCAAATTCCACGGCCTTTTTTTCCGCGCCACTTTGTACCGACTGGATCTGCGCTGCCAGCAAATCCAGTTCTTCTGCCTGTCCGCGGATGCCGCTAACCGTACGGACAAGCACAGCCAAAAGTACTGCCGCCACACTGCACTGCGCAACCGCCGCTTCGGTTTTATTAAAATATCCGATCCCAAACAGCAACGTAATGAGCATCAGCGCTGCGCACGCAGCCATCCCCGCCGCTGTGCCTGCTGCCACCCGCCGCACCTGCGAGACTGCAAACGGCTGTTTTAAGCTGTCCGTCTTTGCCTTGCGCAGAAGCGTTTGTATGGCGCCGTTGAAAACACCCTGTCTATTGTACAGCAAATCCAGCAGCAGTAAATAGCACAGCCAAAAATACAGCAGTAAAAGCAACGGACGGTTTGAAAAAAAACTGCAAAGCCCATGCCAGACAGCCAGACGGGTTTCCCATTCCATCCAGGTTCTTTCCTCTTCCCCGTCTACATTTGCAAAAGATGTCTCATTTTCTACTGCAAACTCATCGAGGCTTTTAAGATCATCCTGTACAGGTGCAGCGGTGCCCTGTATCAAAATGCTGGCTAAATCGCCTGCTATAGCGTTTTCTTCCTGTATCTGAAATTCATATCTTTTATTTGTGTCAAATCCCGTCCATTCGTTCAAGGCATTTGGCGCTTTCCTTACAATCCCCACAATGCCTGCCACCATTGCAAACAGCACGACAAGCTTTGCCTCAAACCAGATCCTGCCCATAAACCGGGCGATTGCACGCTTTACTTCTTTTTTTCCGCCGCGCACCTGGCGTGCCAGTATCTGATATACAAAGAGCACCGCACCCGCAGCCAGACCAAACGTGATCCACACCACACGTTTTCGGTTCTCACAAACTTCCTTGTAGATCTCGTACAGGCGGCTGTCTGTCTGCCCGTAACCGCCTTCTTCGTACTTCACATAAGAATAGCTGACCGGGTTTTGTGCCGCAAACATAACGACCTCTACATTTTTCATCGTCTCATCCGCCGTAAAGTTCTCATATCCCGGCACATACCACTGGCTGTCGTCCCGGTAATAGCCGTCACCGTACAGCTTTAATTCTTTTTTGTCCTTTGATGCAGACACCTTTTGTCCGTCAAAATACAGGAAAAAATTGTAGCCCGCCGGCTGCGTACTGCTTTTTTCCCATCTGCCGCCTTCCATATTGGTATACAGCACCTTCCCGTCCCGCACAATCTGGTACAGCAGGTTTTTATCCTTTTTCACTGTCTCATGATATTCCTTTGTACTGTCTAAAAATCCCACATCATCTTCCCAATAAGTGCCTTCTACGTCGAAATATCCGTATCCGCCGACTTTTTCTATGCCCGCGCCCATTGCAAGGAAATTTGACAGCCTTCCCTGCATAAAGCGGCGAAACTTTACCGTATTTTGATAATCCTTTTCATACAGGCTGGAGATCTTCTTACCGTCCCCGTTTTCTAAGTCCAGCACATGCCCAAGCAGCAGCACGCCGTTTCCAACGAGCAGGCTGACGCTTAAGAAAAATACCGCAAAGCTAATGCCGATGTTCCTTTTTTTCCATTTTGTATCCAATTCCCCACACCACCTTTAAATATTCTGGCTCTTTCGGATTCAGCTCTATTTTTTCACGGATACGCCGGATATGCACCATTACCGTATTTTCCGACGCAAAGCTTTCCTCTTCCCAGACACGGCGGTAAATCTCCTCTGCCGGAAAAATCCTGCCAGGGTTGCGCATCAAAAGATCCACAATCTTTGTCTCCGTGGCTGTCAGGCGGACAGGCTCCCCGTCTGCATACAGCACATGCTCCTTTGTATGGTAGGAAAGCCTGCCGTTTTGGATCTCGTCTGCGGATGCTCCGGCACGGATATCTCCAAGCGTCGTATAGCGCCTTAAATGGCTTTTTACCCGCGCCGCCAGCTCTGCCGGATTATACGGCTTTGCGACATAATCATCCGCGCCGATTGAAAGCCCAAGCACCTTGTCTGTCTCTTCGCTCTTGGCACTCAGCACAATAATCGGGAGATTCTGCCGCTCCCTGATCTTCATCACCGCCGAAAGCCCGTCCAGCTTTGGCATCATCACATCGATTAATACAAGCTGCACCTGCTCTTTCGCCAGCAGCTCCAACGCCTGCATTCCGTCATAGGCACAAAGCACCTGATATCCTTCCTGCTCTAACAAGATCGAAATCGCCTTTACAATCTCCCTGTCGTCATCTACGACAAGAATACGTCCGTGATTCATGGCTGCGTCCTCCTTTCGCCTGTGTTTATGTTAATGGATAGTTCTTACAAAAGTGTGGGGGATTTTCTTACAGATTTCTTACAAAAATAGGTGGGGGATATGTGTTGTATTTTTTGTGGATGAGGGACGCCGGGAAAGAGGATGTGCCTCCCCGGGCGGCGTCCGTTCCAGAATGCTAAGAATCCCTAAGTATCCTGCTGGTACGCTGTGGCTGTGTCCGGTCGCGGCACCTAGTTCGCTTCCGGCTGGCAGCTAAAGGTGCCGCTTGGCTGCGCCCCTGGTTACCCCGCAGAATACCAAGGGCTTCTAAGCATTCTTCCAAAGCCGCCGCCCGGGGAGGCACATCCTCTCTCCCGGCTGCTCTTCATAAGTGCCACGAAACAAGCTCAATATGGTTTGGTTTGTTTGCTGTAGTACTAGAGCGTGTTTGAAAAATCATTCCTGCCATCTGCATTCCCCACTTTGCGTGATATTTGCGCCAAATTCAGGTTACATAGCCCGCTATGCGCCCTTCATTTGGCGCAAATCTCCCACAAATTGTGAAATACATCTGGCAGAAAGCCTTTTTCAAACACGCTCTAGGTATTTTGCAGAATGCCAAGAATTTCTAAACTTTCTTCCAAAGGCGCAGAAAGGACATGCCAACTCCCCCTCCCGGCTGGTTTTCGCATGTGCTGCATAAAATACGGTACACGTGGTAGCAGCACTTACAAAGAGCAGCCAGGTTATTCTAGCCCCTCTCCTAAAAGCCTGTCTTGAACACTCCTATCATACTATGGCAACCTGAAGCTTGTTTTCGTAACATTTACAAAAACCAGCCGGGAGAGGGGATGGGCACGCCCGGGCGGCGGCTTTGGAAGAATGGTTAGAAGCCCTTAGTATTCTGCAAAAAAACCAGGGGCGCAGCCAAGCGCCACCTTTAGCTTTCGGCTCAGCCGGAAGCGAACTAGGTGGCGCGACCGGACACAGCCACAGCGTTCCAGCAGAATGCTTAGGGCTTCTTAGCATTCTGGAACGGACTCCGCCCGGGCGTGCCCATCCCCTCTCCCGGCGTCCCACCCCGTAAAAAAACAACCCCAATCAAATTCCAACAAATCAGAAAAAGCGCAGACCCACCCCAGATCTACGCTTTTCACACCTCCCTATTTCGCTGCAATCACATCCGCCATATCATACATCCCCGCGTCTTTTCCTGCAAGAAATTTCGCCGCCTCCACGGCGCCTTTTGCAAAAACAGCCCTCGAATACGCTGTATGCTGTAGCGTAATGACTTCATCCGTGCCGGCAAAGATCACCTCATGTTCTCCTACAATGCTGCCGCCGCGGACAGACGATATGCCGATCTCTTGTTTTTCCCGTTTCTGCCGCCTGCCGCTGCGGTCGTACGTATACGTATACGTATCAGGCAGCGCTTCATTGACTGCGTCCGCAAGCGCCAGCGCTGTCCCGCTCGGTGCGTCCAGCTTCTGGTTGTGGTGCTTTTCCACAATCTCGATGTCAAACCCGGCGGGAGCAAATACACTTACCGCCTTTTTTAACAGGTCGATCAATGTATTCACGCCAAGCGACATATTTGCCGATTTTAATATTGCTGTGCGTTTTGCTGTTTTCTGCACGCCGGCAAGCTGCTCTTCTGACAATCCGGTAGAACATAATACGAGCGGAAGCTTTTTGTCCGCACTGTAGCTTAAAAGCGCATCCACCGCGCCTGCATTTGTAAAATCAATGATGACGTCTGCCGGTACCTCGCAGTCCGTAATTTGGGAAAATACCGGATACGTATTTTCCACGCCGTCAAATACATCAATGCCGGCAACGATTTCCACGCCGTCGTCTTCCTTGCAGATTCCGGTAATCATCCGCCCCATCTTTCCATTGCATCCATGTAGGATTACCTTTACCATGCCCTGTTCCCTCCATCTTATGTACTCTTAGTATTCCCTGTTTTTTTCGCAGTATTCCCTGCTTTGTATGCTTTGCTTTACAAAAGCCCGTATGCCTTCATAACCTCTGCAAGCTTCGTTGTTCCCGCTTCTGTCATTTCACACAGCGGCGCCCGCAGCGGCCCTACTTCCATGCCCATTAAATTCATCGCTTTTTTTACCGGGATCGGGCTGACTTCGGAAAACAGCGCGTCGATTAATGCAAGCCCCTTCCTTTGCAGCCTGCGCGCCGTTTCAAGGTCACCATCAAAAAAGCTCTGGCACAGGTTATGCACATCGGCTGGCGCAACGTTTGACCATACAGAAATTACGCCTGCCGCACCGATTGCCAATAGCGGAAGGATCACCGCATCTTCGCCGGAATACATATCGATCTTTCCGTCGGTCAGATCCATCGTCTTTGACGCCTGTGTAATATTGCCCGTCGCTTCTTTTAAGCCTGTAATATTTTCCACATGCTGGTACAAATATGCCGCGGTCTCCGGCAGCAAATTGCATCCTGTCCTTGCAGGTACGTTATACATAATGACCGGCAGCTTCACCGCATCCGCAATCTGCGTATAATGCGCAATCAGCCCCGGCTGCGTCGCCTTGTTGTAATACGGCGTCACGACAAGCAGCCCGTCCGCGCCTGCTTTTTCCGCTTCCTGCGACAAATAAACGGCCGTCTTGGTACAGTTAGAGCCAGTACCTGCAATGACCGGAATCCTGTGGTTGGTATACTGTACGCAAGCGCGAATCACATCCAAATGCTCTTCTTCTGTCATCGTAGAAGATTCCCCGGTTGTACCGGTAATAATAATCGCATCCGTACCGCCTTTGATCTGGCTGTCTACCAGCTCCTCCAGCTTTTCATAATTGACTTCCAGATTTTCTTTCATCGGTGTTACGATTGCTACGCCTGCCCCTTTAAAAATTGCCATATTTATTCCTCCTGATTCTATGTTGTCATTCGATATGTGATTTTTAGAGCGTGTTTTGTCCGCCGTAAAGAAAGCCGGCTCTGATGAGCCGGCTTTTCGAACTTCCTTTATATGGAACTGATAAATACTCGTTATAGATATATCTGTTTCAGATCTTATATTATATACGATAAAAATATGTTAAGATGCTGAGATCCATAATCTATGTGATTTATCCCGATCCGATAGCGCCCCATCTTTTTCGATGACAGTCATGGAATTGTTCACTCCATGCCCAAGCATCAAAGCGCAGGACTTTGACCCTTTCGGCGTCCTTCCCTTTCACATATCTTCTTCTGTGCCTGCCGCATCGGATATGCTACTGATGAATTACGCAACCTCTATCCACTTTCTACTGTTTTTCACTTTTGCAATGTCCAGTTTGACTATAACACTGTTCATTCAGTCTGTCAACCTGTTTCCGCTTTTTTCTGTCTGGATCTCGTAAATCTCATCTGCTAATTCCCTCATATAATCTGGAAGCTTGCGTCCCGTTACTATAATCTGCGCCCCGTCTGCTTTTGCCCGAAATAAAGCTTCCACATCCTCTTTTGTAACTATCCCGTTATCAATGACTCCTAACAGTTCATCCAGTACCAATAGGTTACATTCGTCATTCATCAGAACCTTTCTGGCAAAATTTACGCCATTTCTGAGGTTTCTGTTTTCTTCCAATTTTTCCTGTTCGGACAGCTCCTCATACCGTCCTTCCGATTTTTCAAAATGAAACAATTTGATCTCCGGCTCCAAGCGCTGCATAAACGCAGACTCTGTCGCCATTTTCCCTTTTAAAAAGTGGATTACAAACACATTTTTACCCGCAGTAGCTGTTTGCAGTGCATATCCCAGTGCGGCGGTTGATTTCCCGCGGCCATCTCCATAATAAATCTGAACCTTGCCTGAATCCATAATATCCTCCTTTGGAACGCTTCAGATTCCTTTAAGATACCACACCTCGATCCAAAATGCAAATTTTTCTGATTCTTTCCTCTATTTTCGTCAAAATTTACAAATGCCAGGCTCTAATAATTTTTATCGTCCAGATATTCAATCTTGCTGACGGATACCTCATAAGCAACCCGTTTTTCTGTCTCAAGTTCGTTTAGTTTTTTCACATATTCACGGCTTTGTATCCTGCCCCAGATCTGTACATGCGCACCTACGGTAAAGCCGGAAGCAAAACGTGCGTTCCTGCCCCAGCAGATACACGGAATATAGTCGGATTTGCCATACGAACGGTTGACTGCGATAAGCAGGTCTGCAATCTCACGTCCAAGCGGCGTCTTGCGGTAAATCGGCTCCTTACAGATGTAACCATCCAAAAAGATTTGGTTGCTTTTTACATCCTCTTCTTCCTGCTCCATAAACTCCAGCTCTCTGGCGAACACCGACAATACAAGGCGGTTTTTCTTTTCCTCGTGGCGGTTATACGAACGGAACTGGCCTGTCACATAGATGTATTGACCTATGTAGTCCTGCGTCATATCGATCAGCCGTTCCGATACCATGACCGGAATATAATCTACAAAGTTGCTCAGCCTGTTTACGGATACATCGACCATATAAAATCCCTCGCCATATACCTCGTGACTGAATGTAAAGTCGGATACGATCCTTCCCGCTATAGTTACCTGATTGTTTTCAAATATTTTATCTGCCATGAATTTATTTCTCCTTCCTCTTTTCAACGTGACAGTTAATCTGATTTTTTGTACTCCTTCCACTGCCAAGCGGTACTATATCCGCCCTGAATGCCGGGCCGATTTTAGCTACTACCATTGTATTCTCCTGCCGTCGCATTTAGAACTGTGGTACTAAGCATCTGAGGAATTGCGAAACACAGTACCAGGCGAGGCGTTTTTGACAAGACAGAATTTACCATGACGTATCTAAAAAACACCTCATAACATGTCGACAACTTATCGTTTCCAAAAAATTCGAAAAACTTTTCCATATTTCACTTTGTTACAATCGCTTTTTTTGTCATATCGCCTAAAAATAGGCGCTTGCTGACAAAAAATCTTGCACTGGGCTTAAAATGTGATAAAATGGGCGAGTAGCAATAGGGATTTATATCTATTATAATCGAAAAAACCCAAACCGTCATCTACAAAATGTACGTATTTAACGAAATTTTTTATAAAACTCAAGAAAGAAGGTTTTTCCAATGAATATCACAAGAGACAATGTCCGCAATATCGCAATTATCGCCCATGTCGACCACGGCAAAACAACGCTCGTGGACGAGCTGTTAAAGCAAAGCGGCGTATTCCGTGCCAACCAGGAGGTACAAGAGCGCGTCATGGATTCCAATGACATCGAACGCGAACGCGGCATTACGATCCTGTCCAAAAATACTGCCGTTTTTTATAAAGATGTAAAGATCAATATTATCGATACACCCGGACACGCGGACTTCGGCGGAGAAGTCGAACGTGTGTTAAAGATGGTCAATGGCGTCGTACTTGTCGTAGACGCATTTGAAGGTGCCATGCCGCAGACCAAATTTGTCCTGATGAAAGCGCTTGAGCTGGCACTGCCTGTCATCGTATGCATTAATAAAATCGACCGCCCGGAGGCACGCCCGGAGGAAGTGATCGATGAAGTACTCGAGCTTTTTATGGACTTAGACGCTTCGGACGAGCAGCTTGACTGCCCGTTTATCTACGCTTCTGCCAGGGACGGCTACGCAGTCACCGACTTAAATGACGCGCACAAGGACATGACCGCGCTGTTTGAAACAATTATCGACTATATCCCTGCACCTACTGGCGACCCGGATGCAAATACCCAGGTGCTGATCAGTACGATCGATTACAATGAATATGTCGGGCGCATCGGCATCGGCAAGGTAGACAACGGGTGCCTGTGCATTAACCAGGACGCTGTCGTCGTCAACCACCACGACCCGGACAAGTGCAAAAAAGTCAAGATCAGCAAGCTGTACGAATTTGACGGGCTGAATAAGGTCGATGTCAAAAAAGCTGAGATCGGCTCGATTGTCGCGATTTCCGGCATTGCGGATATCCATATCGGAGACACGATCTGCGCGCCGGAATGCCCGCAGGCAATCCCGTTCCAGAAAATTTCGGAACCTACGATCTCTATGAACTTTGTCGTAAACGACAGCCCTCTTGCCGGACAGGAAGGCAAATATATCACCTCCCGCCATCTGCGCGACCGCCTGTTCCGCGAGCTGAATACCGATATCAGCCTGCGTGTCGAAGAAACGGAGGACACCGACGTATTTAAAGTATCCGGGCGCGGCGAGCTGCACCTGTCTGTGCTAATCGAAAACATGCGCAGAGAAGGGTACGAATTTGCTGTCAGCAAAGCCGAGGTACTGTATAAAACAGACGAAAACGGCAAAAAAACCGAACCGATGGAAATCGCCTATGTAGACGTCCCGGATGAATTTACCGGCGCCGTGATCGACAAGCTTTGCCAGCGCAAAGGCGAAATGCAAAATATGCACTCCATCGCAGGCGGCTATACGCGGATTGAGTTTCGCATCCCTTCCCGCGGGCTGATCGGCTACCGCGGCGACTTTTTAACCGATACCAAAGGCAACGGCATCATCAATACGATCTTTGACGGCTATGACGCTTACCGCGGCGATATCCAGTACCGCAAGCAGGGCTCCCTGATCGCGTTTGAAACCGGCGTTTCCGTTGCGTACGGCTTGTTTGGCGCCCAAGACCGCGGACAGCTTTTTATCGGCGCCGGAGAAAAAGTATACGCCGGCATGGTCGTCGGACAGTGCTCCAAAGCAGAGGATATTGAGTTTAACGTATGCAAGAAAAAGCATCTGACCAATACCCGTTCCTCCAGTGCGGACGAAGCGCTGACCTTAACGCCGCCAAGGATCTTAAGCCTGGAGCAGGCGCTTGACTTTATCGACACCGACGAGCTTTTGGAGGTTACCCCAGAAAGCCTGCGTATCCGCAAGCGGATCTTAGACCCGACCATGCGCAAACGTGCCGGCATGAAAAAATAACCTGTCCTTAAAGCCGCAGACGTACGGATGAAGCATCTTTTATTCCAGAATCTTTTCCATCCCGACCTTCTGCGGCTTTAGCCCGCACGCTTCGTAAAACCGCATTGCCGGCTGATTACATGCCCATACATTCAATGTCACATTATAGCATCCGGCGTCCTTTGCAAAAGCAAGCACCGCCTCATAAAGCTGTCTGCCGATCTGCTGCCCGCGCATCGTCTCATCCACGCACAAATCATCGATATACAACGTCTTAATATCCGTTAAAATATTGTCGTCCACATGCTGCTGAAAAATGCAAAACGCATAGCCAAGCACCTGTCCTTGATCCCCCGCTGCAATTAATATCGGCGTTTTCTCATTATGAATCAGCCCTTTTAGCTGCGCATCCGTATATTTTTTCCGATCTCCGCCCAAAAACAAGTCCGGGCGCCCCTTATGGTGCACCTGCAATACCTGCGCCAACAGCCGGTTGATCCCCTCCATATCGCTTTCCTGTGCCCTTTGAATCGTTATCATTTGTATCCTCCTTTATAGTTAAAAGTCCTTCACCAGAAGGTGAAGGACTGCCAATTTTTATCTATTTTAGCTAGGTTCGCAAAAAAAGTCAATGTATTTATTCAAATACAATTTTCATTCTATTGTTTGATTTAGAGCGTGTTTGCATTTTGGGGGGGGGACGCCGGGAGAGAGGATGGGCGCGCTTTGGCGGCGTCCGTTCCAGAATGCTAAGAAGCCCTAAGCATTCTGCTGGAACGCTGTGGCTGTGTCCGGTCGCGCCACCTAGTTCGCTTCCGGCTGCCCGCCGAAAGCTAAAGGTGCCGCTTGGCTGCGCCCCTGCGTCCTCAGCAGAATACTAAGGGCTTCTAACCATTCTTCCAAAGCCGCCGCCAAAGCGCGCCCATCCTCTCTCCCGGCTGTTCTTCGTAAATGTTACGAAAACAAGCTTGATATGGCTTGTGAATAGTAATACAACAAACAATTTACATTTAAGCACAAAAGAAAACTAGCCAGGTCATGCTAATTCCATTTTCCGGCTAATTTTCTTATATTCACAGTAAAGCATACAAATAAAATATTCGCTGTAACACTAACACTACAGCGAACAAAACCAACCATACAATATAACACAATCCCAACTATTTTCATACAAAATAAACCAACTCGAACCTATTTTCGTAACACATGCGAGAAACAGCCAGGAGAGAGGGTGGACACGTCCTGGCGGCGGCTTTGGAAGAATGGTTAGAAGCCCTTGGTATTCTGCGGAAAAACCAGGGGCGCAGCCAAGCGCCACCTGTAGCTTTCGGCGGACAGCCGGAAGCGGACAAGGTGGCGCGACCGGACACAGCCACAGCGTAGCAGCAGAATGCTTAGGGCTTCTTGACATTCTGGAACGGACGCCGCCAGGACGTGTCCACCCTCTCTCCTGGCGTCCCTCCATGTTTCCTACAACGCCTGTATCCGCGCAAGCGCCGCCTTCGTATTTTCATAACTCCCAAACGCCGTCAGCCTGAAATACCCTTCCCCGCTTGGCCCAAAGCCGCTGCCTGGCGTCCCTACGACATTTGCGCGTGCAAGCAAATCGTCAAAAAACTCCCAGGAGCTCATTGTTTCCGGCGTCTTTAACCAGATATAAGGCGCGTTGACGCCGCCGTATACCTCATATCCTGCCGCAGACAGCCCTTCTTTAATCACTGCCGCGTTCCTCATATAATAAGCGATCTGCTCCTTAAGCTGTTGCCTGCCTTCTTTGGAATAGACCGCTTCCCCGGCACGCTGGATGATATACGGCGCCCCGTTGTATTTTGTCCCGTGGCGCCTTGCCCACAGGGCGTGCAGGGAAACACCGCCTCGTATCAAAGCTTTGGGAACAACCGTAAAGCCAAGGCGCACCCCGGTAAAGCCCGCATTTTTGGAAAAGCTGCGGATCTCAACCGCACATTCTGCCGCACCCTCGCACTCATAGATCGAATGCGCTACATCCGGCTCTGTAATATATGCCTCGTATGCGGCATCATAAATAATAACCGCTCCGTTTGCATTCGCATAGTCCACCCATTCCTGAAGCTTGTCTTTTGTAATCGTCGTCCCGGTCGGATTGTTTGGAAAGCACAGGTAAATAATGTCCGGCGTTTCTTTTGGAAACTGCGGGACAAACGCATTTTCCCTCGTGCATGGCAGATAAATCACATCGCTCCACATCTGCGACTGACTGTCATATTCGCCGCACCTGCCTGCCATTACGTTCGAGTCTACATAAACCGGGTATACCGGGTCGGTAACCGCAATCTTGCAGTGACTGGAAAAAATCTCCTGGATATTGCCGGAGTCTGACTTTGCCCCATCAGAAACAAAAATCTCGTCTTCCTGTATGCTGCATCCTCTCTCTTGATAGTCTTTCGCCGCAATTTCGCTGCGCAAAAACGCATACCCAAGATCCGGCGCATAGCCGTGAAACGTAGCTGCCTGTGCCATCTCGTCGACCGCCTTGTGCATCGCTGCAACGACTGCCGGGACAAGCGGCTGCGTCACATCCCCGATCCCAAGACGGATCACCTCCTGCTTCGGATTTGCCTGCGTAAATGCCGCCACTTTTTTTGCAATCGTGCTGAACAGATAGCTGCCAGGCAGCTTTTGATAATTTTCGTTTATTTGAACCAACTGTTTGTCCTCCTCGTTTCTACAGCGCAATTTCACCGTCAAACACATGTGTTGCGCTTCCTGTCATATAGACAATGCCCGTCTGTTCCTCCCACTCAACGAAAAGGTCTCCGCCAAGCAGCTTTACCGTAACCAGACGGTTCGTATATCCGTTTAAAATACTTGCTACCGTAACCGCGCACGCACCTGTCCCGCAGGCAAGCGTTTCGCCCGACCCTCTTTCCCATACGCGCATCTGCACTGTATGTTTGTCTAATACTTTGACAAATTCGGTATTGATGCGGTTTGGAAAAGCTGCATGGTGTTCAAACTGCGTGCCGATTTTTTCAAGTTCCAGGCTGTCCACATCATCGACATAGACCACACAGTGCGGGTTGCCCATCGAGACACAGGTCATCCGGTAAGATGTCCCAAGAACCGTAACCGGGCAGTCCACGATCTGGGACAGATCCTGTTGCGTAACAACCGGAATCTTATGCGGCGCAAGCTCCGGCTGTCCCATATTGACACGTACAGACTCTACTTTGCCGTCTTTTATTTTAAGGCCTGCGTATTTTATGCCTGCAAGCGTCTCAATGCAAATCTCTGTCTTATCTGTCATATGATGGTCATATACATATTTTGCCACGCACCGGATCGCGTTTCCGCACATCTCGCCCCTAGAACCGTCCGCGTTGTACATTGCCATCTCAAAATCTGCCTTCCCAGACGGTTTAATCAGCACCAGCCCGTCGGAGCCGATGCCAAAGTGCCTGTCGCTTAACACCCTTGCCGCCCTTTGCGGATCTGCCACCGTTTCCTGAAAGCAGTTCACATAAATATAGTCATTGCCAAGCCCATGCATTTTCGTAAATTTCATCTGTTTTCTCCCATCATGCTTAAAATCATCTGCGCCGTTTCCGTCAGGCTGGTACCGTTTTCCATGCTCCGCTTTTGCAGATAACGGTGCGCCTCTTGTTCTGGAAAGTGATTACGCTCCATCAAAAGCCGCTTTGCCTGTGTAATCATACGCTGTTCCTCCTGCGAACGGACGGCTGGCTTTTGCCTGCGTTTCTTTTTTTTCCGCGCCGATACCTGCGCCATCATTGCTACGGTCTGCAACAGCTCATGTACCTTAAGCGGCGTACAAAGCCCGACGACCTGCTGCGTCACGCACTCTTCGATCTGCGCCCCGGAACCGATCAGCAGCATATCATAGTACGGCGCCAGATATTCATACAGTTCACTATAGAGCATGTCAGACAGCCTGTAAGCACAGATAATGATACCGCCGTCCAAACCGCCTGCCGCCCGCAGCGCCTGCGCGCCGCTTGTGCATACCGCATCCACCGTATAGCCGCTGCGCTGCAAGATGCTGCGGACGCTTTTTGCATGTTCGATCTTTGGAAACACTACGATCATATTCATATCTGCCGCCGTCTAAATCTGATAGAAGTATTCCCGGATTTCCCAGTCCGTCACTGCCATACGGTACCTGTTCCATTCCTGCTTCTTTGCCCTTACGTATTCCCTGCTGATATGCCGCCCTAGCGTATCCATAACAAACGTATCCTGCTCCATCGCGCGCACTGCTTCCATCAAATCGCCCGGCAGCAGTCCGATCCCGGTCTTTTTAAGCTCCTCCGCGCTTAAATCATACACATTGCCGCTAATTGCAGCAGGCGGCATGATTTTATGCCGTATCCCGTCAAGCCCCGCCCTTAGACAGAGCGCCAGCATGAAATAAGGGTTTGCCGCCGCGTCCGCACTGCGCAGCTCAATCCTCGTTCCGCTCCCTCTCGCAGCCGGAATGCGTATTAAAGACGTCCGGTTGCTTAGCGACCAGGCAATAAAATTCGGCGCCTCATTGCCCGGCACGAGCCGCTTATACGAGTTTACAAGCGGATTGCCGACCGCCGTCATGCCCCCGATATGCAAAAGCAGCCCGCCGATAAAATAGTAGGCTTCCCTGCTTAAGCCGCACGCATCCGACGCATCGCAAAAAAGATTGCTGCCGTCCTCTTTGGACAGCGACAGGTTTAAATGCATCCCCGAGCCATGCGCGCCCGCCTTCGGCTTTGGCATAAAGCTGGCAAACATCCCATGACGCTTTGCAATCATCTTAACCGCCAGCTTAAACGTCATAATGCGGTCTGCTGTCCAAAGCGCCCTGTCATATTTCAGATCGATCTCATGCTGTCCGGGCGCTCCCTCATGATGGGAAGCCTCCACGGCATACCCCATTTCTTCGAGCGTCAGCACCATATCCCGCCTGGCATTTTCCCCGGCATCCATCGGCCCCAAGTCAAAAAAGCCCGCTTTTTCATTGATTTTTGTCGTAGGGTTCCCATCATCATCTGACTGGAATAAAAAGAACTCACACTCCGGCCCGACCTTAAACGTATACCCCATTTCCCGCGCTTCCGCTTCCGCCCTGCGCAGTATATAGCGCGGGTCTCCTTCAAACGGCGTACCGTCCGCATTGTAAATATCGCAGATCATCCTTGCCACCTTGCCCTGCTGCGGCCGCCACGGAAATACGGCAAACGTGTCCAGATCAGGATGCAGATACAAGTCCGACTGTTCGGCTTTTGCAAATCCCCTGATCGAAGAGCCGTCAAACATACACTTGTTTTCCAGCGCCTTTGGAAGCTGGGATTTTGTAATCGCGATATTTTTCAGCGTCCCGAACACGTCGGTAAACTGGAGCCTGATAAACTCAATATCCTCTTCTTCGGCAAGCCGCAGTATGTCCTGCTTTGTGTAATGGTTCATTTTTGTGATCCTTTCCTGTTGTATGTTTATAATATTGTATGTTTATCATATGCGTTCGTCCTGCCGCACATAGGACAGCACCTTTTCATACGCCATCGACCCGCCGAACAAATCCAGCGCACTGCCGATCGTTACATGCAGCCTGTCCTTTCCGTATGTCTTAAGCGCGTCAAGATCCGCAAAGCTGCTGACGCCGCCCGCATAAGTTACCGGTATCCCGTCCCAGCCTCCAAGCATTTTTACAAGCTCCGTCTCAATGCCGGATACCCTGCCTTCTACATCTACCGCATGGATCAAAAATTCATCCGCGTAGTCCGAAAGCCGCTCTAACAGCTCCTGCGTCACCATTTCCTTTGTATACTTCTGCCAGCGGTCTGTAACGACCACATATCCAGACTGTGTCCTGCGGCAGCTTAGATCCAGCACCAGACGCTCTCTGCCAACCGCCTGCACCATCTTTTTTAACTGGTCAAAATGAATCATGCCGTCTTTAAATACGTACGAAGTCACGATTACATGGCTCGCGCCCGCTTCGATAAACCGCGGCGCACGCTCAGGCGTCATCCCCCCTCCAACCTGCAACCCGCCCGGATAGGCGCCAAGCGCCAAAAAAGCCTGTCTGCGGTCTTGTTCATATTGTGCCGTACCAGCAGCGTCCAGCAGAATTATATGCCCGCCGCGGATCCCGTCTTTTTGATACAGGCGCGCATAAAATGCCGCATCCTGCTCAGATACAAAATTTTCTTTTGCCTGCCTGTCCGTTAAGCTGCCGCCGACAAGCTGCTTGACCTTGCCGCCATGAAGATCGATACATGGGCGAAATTCCATAAGTATCCCTGCTTTCTTTCTGAATTTTTCTGCTGTTTCCCAAGTCATCAAAGAGGATACCATATTCTTCCCGAAAAAAAAACAGTTTTTTCAAATTCCGAATGAAATAAACCTTTATAAGAGCTTTAACACACTTTCATTCGCCAGATTCGCCTGCGCCATAATAGCAAGATTTGCCTGTTCCAAGATTTTATCGCGGGAAAATGCCACCATCTCCTCAGCGATATCCGCATCTGTCAGCAGGCTTTCCGATGCGGATATGTTCTCTCCGGTAATGGCATTTGCCTCATACAGATGTTCCAGCGCATTCTGATAGCTTCCGTAGCGGCTTCTCTGCTTAGAAACATAACTGATCGCCCGGTCACACAAAGTGATCGTATCTCCCGCAGCGCTGTGGCTCATTACATCTAAAACCGCGTTTTTTCCAAAGACCGCTGTCGTACGCATATCGGCATAATCGATCCGAAAGCAGTTCCCGCTATTTGCGCCCACTTGCAGATAAATAAAACCGTTTTGTATGGATGCGGCTTCACCGTCTATACTGCCACCCCCTGGCGGTGCGCTTCCGCCTGTCTGCCCGTCCAGCTTGAGAAACCATGCATCATTTTTCCCTTTGTTTTTATCTGCAAGATCCCCGTCGTTGGAGCTGCTGTTGCCGCCAAGCAAAATACCGCCGTCTCCGGTTTCGTAAATAAAGGCAAAAGAGTCATTGCCGCTGCCGCCATGCACTTCATCCCAGATTATATTCCCGGAGTCTTTGTCTATCATAAATACCCAGGCATTTTCTCCAGAATACCCCCCCCCAGGCTTTTGGGTGACATCTCCGTCTACCGCGCCTACTTTTCCCGCAATGACAAAGCCTTTTTCCGTTTCTACAATACAGCTTCCAGAATCATCCTTGCTGCTCCCATAAGACCTGCTCCAGATAGGGGTCAGATTTTTATCCAGCTTCATTACCCAAATATTTTTACCGCGTGTTTCGTCAGTGGAAGGCGCATCGGTTCCGACCGTATCTGAAATGGAGGCTGTTCCGACCACGACATACTCTCCGGCAGAAGTCTCTATAATCTGATAAATATTTTCTCCGCTGTTGTGGTAGATACCAGGAGCAGGACTGTCCCCAAACAGAAGTACTTTTTCTACATCCCCGTTTTTGTCAAACTTTGTAATAAAGGAGCTGTGACTGCCGTTTCCGATTGTATCGGTCGGCGGCTTGGTGACCGTGCCGTCGTTATTGCTCTGCACGACATTTGTTGTGAGCGTATAATTTCCGCCGATATATCCGCCGTCTGACGTAGGAAATAGCTTGGAGATTTGTTCGTTCCCGCTGCCGCCGACCCGATATGCCTTTTTCTCAAAAGCGTCATAATCATCATTCGGGTTGACCGCAGGATCAATGACCAGCATAATCGCGTCTCTGCCGCCCAGCGCCTGCCCGCCCAAAGGATTGCCTCTGCCGTCCTTAATGCCGTTTCCGTCAAATGACTGTATCGAAAGAAATACATGTCCGCTGCCATCCTGCATCAAAAACGCATTATTGGCATTGTTATCTGTGCCGCTGCATTGAAACTTATACGTCCATGCAACGTTTCCATCTGCATCCAGCTTTGCCAGAAGAGGACTTCCGCCGCTTTTTCCCACAGCCAGATATCCGCCGTCTGCCAAAGCAGTGATCGAAGTAAAGTTTTCCGATGCGGAACTGCCCACCTTTGTTGTCCATAAAACCTCACCGTCCGCCCCGACCTTGGTGACCCATCCGCTTCGTGTTCCCGGTGTACCTCCGGCGCCTGCAAGATCCTGGTCACTGCTGGACGTGTTTCCGCAGAAAACAATCGTACCGTCAGGGTTGCAGACAGCACTATAGAGAGTATCATCCAAAGAGCCGCCGTAAGTCACACGGTTAGAAAGCGCGTCAGAAATGGTGTCGTCTACCACAGGGCCCGTGCCGCCGCTGCCGCCTATGATACCTCCTCCTATCGTATCTCCACAGAGCATATAATGCTCGTTGAAAGAGGTGCCATATGCGACTCTGTTTATTTCCACAGAAAGGGCGTCAATCTCACGCTGGATCGAGCTGCGTTCGAACTGTGTATTTGTATCGTTCGCTGCCTGCACAGACAGCTCGCGAATCCGCTGGAGGATATCGTGCACTTCCTGCATTCCGCCCTCGCCGACTTTTACAAAATTAATGCCGTCCTGGATATTTTCATTTGCCTGCGCCAAGCCCCGGATCTGCGCGCGCATTTTCTGTGAGACCGAAAGCCCTGCCGCGTCGTCTGCCGCACGGTTAATGCGAAAACCGCTGGCAAGCCGTTCGGACGTCTTTGCTTTTCGAGAAGTAATAAGCTTTGATTTTCCGAACGCTCCCATACTTGCTAGATTATGTTGAATGATCATGGCATTTGCTCCTTTTTAAATGGCTTTGGTTATTTTTTTACAGATTGGCATCCCCTGGCTGCTCTTCGTAAGTGTTGCGAAAATAAGCCTGATGTGGTTGGTTTTGTTCGCTGTAGTATTTTTTTATTATATCAAAAAACAACGGGAAATCAATAAATTGCCATAAATAATTTGAATATTTGCTTACCCTGCCTGTGCTGCCGCCTCCGTGCGCACGGCGATATTTTCGGCAGCGGCACAAAGGTTAGCTCCGCCGTCCCGGATTTCCTAGAGCGAACAAATTTGGATTGGTTTGGTATATTTTTACAGGAAGGGACGCCGGGAGCGGGGATTGGCACACCCTGGCTGCGTCCGTTCCAGAATGCTAAGAAGCTCTAAGCATTCTGCTGGTATGCTGTGGCTATGGACGGTCGCGCCACCTAGTTCGCTGCCCGCTGGCAGCTAAAGGTGCCGCTTGGCTGCGCCCCTGGTTATTTTGCAGAATACCAAAAGCTTCTAATCATTCTTCCAAAGCCGCAGCCAGGGTGTGCCAATCCCCGCTCCCGGCTGCTCTTCGTAAGTGCTACTAAAACAAGCCCGATATGGTTTGAAAAGTTCGCTCTCGTACTACAGCGAACTAATTTGGATTGGTTTGGTAAATTTTTATAGGAAGAGACGCTGGGAAAAAGGATGCTTTTCGTAAATGCTACGAAACAAGATCAATATGGTTTGGTTTGTCTACCATGAACAAAATCAACCATATAATATAACAGATTCTAGGTTGTTTTACATGGAGAACCTGTACAAAATAGTTCCTTGGAAAACGCAAATCAGATAAAATTCACTCTAGTACAGCGAACAAACCATAGCGGGCTCGTTTGGCAGCACTTGCGAAGAACAGCCGGGAGAGAGGATGCGTACACTCTGGCGGCGGCTTTGGAAGAATGTTTAGAATTGCTTGGTATTCTGCAAAACAACCAGGGGTGGCGCGACCGGACACAGCCAGGGCGTAGCAGCAGGATACCTAGCAATTCTTAACATTCTGGAACGGACGCCGCCAGAGTGTACGCATCTTCTCTCCTGGCGTCCCTTCCTATAAAATAGCAACACACATTTAAAAAAGATAAAAATGTTTCCAAAAATTCCAATGTCTCCATTGACTTTTCCATTTTCCTAGTGTAGAATTGATAAAATTCATTAAAAATTCACAAGAATCGGAACGCACCCGAAGAAAGAGAGGATACTTGCATATGGCAACCATTATCGGCGAAGGCATTACATTTGATGACGTACTTTTAGTCCCGGCTTACTCAGAAGTGACTCCAAACATGATCGACCTGTCTGCAAAGCTCACGAATAAGATCTCCTTAAATATTCCTATGATGAGCGCAAGCATGGATACGGTTACAGAGCACCGGATGGCAATCGCTATGGCGAGACAGGGCGGCATTGGCATCATCCACAAAAACATGTCCATAGAAGCACAGGCAGATGAAGTAGACAAAGTAAAACGTTCTGAAAACGGCGTTATCACCGATCCGTTTTCCCTTTCCGAAGACAATACCCTTGCAGACGCTGACGATTTGATGGCAAAGTTCCGCATCTCCGGCGTCCCGATTACAAAAGGCGGCAAGCTGGTAGGCATTATCACAAACCGCGACTTAAAATTCGAAACCGATTATTCCAGGAAAATCAAAGACTGCATGACCTCCGAAGGGCTGATTACCGCACATGAAGGCATTACGCTCGAAGAAGCCAAACAAATCCTTGCAAAAGCCAGAAAAGAAAAACTCCCGATCGTAGATAAGGACAACAATTTAAAAGGGCTGATTACCATTAAGGATATTGAAAAACAGATTAAATACCCGGATTCCGCAAAAGACGAACAGGGACGGCTGCTCTGCGGCGCCGGCGTCGGCATTACCGCGAATATGATGGATCGTGTTGCCGCGCTTGTAGACGCGCACGTAGACGTAATTGTCGTAGACTCCGCACACGGGCATTCCAAAAATATCCTGGAAGCTGTTAAAAATATCAAAGCCACTTATCCAGACCTGCAAGTAATCGCCGGAAATATTGCAACCGGTGAAGCGGCAAAGGCACTGATTGAAGCTGGCGCTGACTGCGTCAAAGTCGGCATCGGGCCTGGTTCTATCTGCACGACACGCGTCGTTTCCGGTATCGGCGTTCCGCAGATTACCGCAATTATGGACTGCTATCAGGTCGCTAAGCAGTACAACGTCCCTGTTATCGCAGACGGCGGCATCAAGTATTCCGGTGACATGACAAAAGCACTTGCAGCCGGCGCAAACGTCTGCATGATGGGCTCTATTTTCGCAGGCTGCGACGAAGCGCCTGGCACCTTTGAACTGTTCCAGGGCAGAAAGTACAAAGTATACCGCGGCATGGGCTCCCTCGCCGCAATGGAAAACGGCAGCAAAGACCGCTATTTCCAGGAAAATGCAAAAAAACTCGTGCCAGAAGGCGTTGAAGGGCGCGTTGCCTACAAAGGCTCCGTTGAAGATACTGTGTTCCAGTTAATCGGCGGCATCCGCTCCGGCATGGGCTACTGCGGCTGCCCAACAATCCCTGAGCTGCACGAGCGCGGAAAATTTATCAAGATTTCCGCCGCATCGCTAAAAGAAAGCCACCCGCACGATATCCATATTACAAAAGAAGCGCCAAATTACAGCATGGATGAATAATTTTATATTTTACAGGCAGATGCATCGTTCCTCTGCCTGTTTTTTATGTAAATTTCTTTATTCTTGTAAAAAATGCATAAATTCTTTGTAATATTTTGGTAAAAAATCAGTTGCATTGACAGCGCAGATTCGTTATACTGTGATTACATACAAAAGAATGATGGATCGATAGAAAGGAGAACTTATGAAACATTGTATCCAAAAAACAACCTGCTTCCTGTTCGCGTTTGCGCTGCTGTTAGGCACCATTTTTTTAACGCCGGTATCGGTAAATGCCGCGTTGAAAAACATTGTAAAGCCGCAGTCATGGGAAGTGGCAAACGGTGGTGAACCGGTGGTTAAAGATATGACGCTTCCGGCGCCTTCCGACGAAGTGTATCTGCTGATTGGTACCAATGCACCTGCCGCATGTACCATTATGATTTTTAACAGTGAAGACATGGAAGTAGATTCTCTCCAGATTACGGAAACAGACGCTTCCTGGGCAGAAAGCGAAAACGGTATTTTTATAAACGGCTACTCAGGCAGCTTTGCAGCCGGAGATTATCATATCGCGCTTACCTTTGAAAAAGCAACTGCTTATCAGTTTTCCGTCGTTGCAGAAATACCAGAAGCAGTAATCAGCAATACCACGCTGACACTCACTGCCGGCTTTACCAAAACCTTAAGCGTCAAAGACAATACCGGCTCCGTAAAATGGAAATCCAGCAAGCCAGCGATCGCCTCTGTAGACAGCAAAGGGACCGTTACCGCAAAAAAAGCTGGAAAATCTACAATTACAGCTACCGTAGACGGCAAACAGCTCAAATGCACCGTTACGGTAAAAAATAACAAATATACGGCATCCAAGCTGACAAACAGCGAGATCTCTTACGGAGAAGCAAGCTGAGAAGCATACAGCGCCGCTTATAACGCTAACGGCGGACTAGACATCAAGTTCCGCATGGTCAACAGCTCTGGACACTATTCCGAATATTTAAAAAACATCGTTGTAAAAGTAAAGACCGCAAAAGGCTCGACTGCCGCTGTTTATAAAAAAGCACATTTTCCACTGTATGTATCCGACCAAAGCTATAAAGATTTTAAAATCACGATTCCAAAATCCGATTTAAAAATCAAAAAAACAATCGACCTTAGAAACGCATCGATCCAAACCGATGGAAAATATGGATATACCTATTATTCTTACTAAAACCAAAATCTCTTCTGCACGCTTTTGCCGCAGAAGAGATTTTTACCTGTAACCAAAATAATTCTGACTTTTCGTTTGCAGATATTTATAAATATCCCAAATAAGTTTGTAGTTATTTATTTATTCTTTCCATTATTATTTTTATCTTTGCCATTGTCTTTATTTTTATCCTGATCTGAGGCACCGTTGCCTTTTCCATCGGTACCTGCGCCGTTCGTATCCGTACCTGTACCGTTTCCATTGGTATTATTTACGTCCGTGCCTGTATCGTTTCCATTCGTATTATTTACATCTGTACCTGCACCGTTTCCGTTGGTACCATTCACATCGGTATCATTCGTTGTATGATTTGTGTCATTGCCTGTCATATCATCCACGCCGTCTACAACATCCTGTCCGATATCTTCTGCCCCGTCAATCACGTCGTCTACAACATTGCCGCCCTGGTCGGTGCCGTTTGTAACCGAATTCGTATTGCCGTTTCCATCGTCCGTTACACTTCCTGTACCATTTGTATGATCTGTCGCATTGTCCTGTGTCGTGCTGTTTTGTTCATCCTTTGTCGTACCGCATCCGGCAGCAACCGTCAGCGCCGCCGCTGTCAATAAGCCTAACATTAATTTTTTCATACGATAATCTCCTTTTTACTTATGGTATTGTCCGCTCATCCAATGACCGGATGAAACATATTGTCCCCGCTTAAAAAGCAAACTATACATTATTTGCGCATCTTTGGCTGAAAAATAAGCGATGCAAGATAACCGAGCACAAGCGCGCCCGACACACCGACTGCACACGATGTAAACCCGCCCATAAAAAGCCCGATAAATCCATTCTGGTCGACTGCTTCCTTCATGCCCTTCCAAAGCAGGTTGCCAAACCCTAACAGCGGCACGCTCGCTCCGGCGCCCGCATACTCCATGATCGGCTCATAAATACCGATCGCCCCAAGCACCGCCCCGGTACAGACAAGCGTAACCATAATCCGCCCTGGCAGCATTTTCGTTTTTTCCATTAAGATCTGGGCAAGTGCACAAATAACCCCGCCTACCCAGAATGCATTGATATAATCCATTCTGTTTTCTCCTTTCCGCCCGCGTGTTTTTTAGCAGGCATGTTCTATAATTACCCCATGCGCGGTTCCAGGCACATTCTGCCCTTCGTTAAAGCTGACCTGCGAAAGCATCGCCCCGGTCGGCACAAACAAGATCCTCTGTAGCTTGCCTGACTCTACCTGCGGCAGAAAATGCGCACTCAGCGTCGTCGCCGAACAGCCGCAGCCGGAACCGCCAGACTGCGTCCCCTGCTCCTCCTTGTCAAAAATTTCGATCCCGCAGTCCATATGGACGCTGCTGATATCATACCCCTCATCCTTTACAAGCTTGCATAATATCTCCTGCCCGACATACCCAAGGTCTCCGGTAATAATCTTATCGTAATCCTTTGGCGTGCGCCCAAAGTCCTTAAAATTCTGCACAATCAGCTTAGATGCCGCAGGTGCCATCGCAGCTCCCATATTCATCGAATCCCGGATTCCATAATCCGTAATCACGCCTGTTGTAATCCCGGTAATCTTTGCTTTGCCGCCGCTTTTCCCAACGACAAACGCCCCGCTGCCAGTCACTGTCCAGGTCGCCGACAAGGGTCTTTGGTTTGCATACTCGACCGGAAAGCGAAATTGCTTCTCCGCACTGGCAAAATGGCTGGAAGTAATTGCAAGCACATGGTCTGCATACCCTGCCGCCACACACATCGCACCAAGAGACAGCGCCTCCCCGCAGGTCGAACAGGCGCCGTATAAGCCAAACAACGGAATCTCATAATTCATCAGCCCAAACGACGTCGCTATCGTCTGTCCCAGCAGGTCACCCGCAAATATATAGCGGATGTCCGCAGGCTTTAACGATGCCTTGCCCATCGCGAGTGCCGCCGCTTCCTTTTGCATGGTGCTTTCTGATTCCTCCCAGCAATCCTCTCCAAACTTATCGCTGTCACATACCATATCAAACTGCTTACCAAGCGGCCCTTCCCCCTCCTTCTTCCCGACTACGGATGCACTGCTTAAAATAAAAGGAGCCTCCGCAAACTGGAGGCTCTGACTTCCCATCTGCTGTGTCATACTGATTCTCCTTTTTTCAGACCGATTGCAGGCGGAGCTTTCCACCTGCTTTTTGTCTGTCTTCCCTCAGTATTCCCTGCAACAGATTTTTTATGTGTGATTTTTCTGAAATTTCGCCGTTTGAAGCTAATTGTCTATACAACTGCCTCAATCAACACCTTATCTCCAAAAACAATACGTTTTACTCCTATTTCTTTCTTTTTATTAAAATTAAAGCTCAACATATATCCCTTTTTTAAATGATAATGCTCCAGATACTCTACAAGCTGTGCTTCCCCGCGTTCCCTGTATGCATTTCCCCGCCAGATCTTTAACTCAATCACCATTTGTTCTCCGCAGTAATCTACAATTACGTCTGTACGCTCCATATTTCTTGTCCTTGCTTCTATATAATAATTCCCTGTGCCGTTAATGATCGGTCTTAAATACAGCAGAAAATAGCGTCTTCCATCTTCTTCCTTAAATTGGTCTGGCAAATCTCCGTATAGCTCATCAAAATGTTGTACAAACTTTTTTAGCAGTAGTTCCATATTCAAATGCCCGGCATAAACAAACTGGTTCTTATCCCGCAGCGCCGCTTTATAAAGATCTGTCTTCTGGTTCTCGGCTGTTGTTAAAAACCAATTATAAAACACAGCTTCAAAAATCTGGTTCGCAATCGCAACAACACCGTCCTCATTTTTTACAAACCCAAACATTGTAGCTGTCCAGACCGCCGGGTCCAGCGCATTGTACGGCCATTCTTTTCCCGTAAATAATATCGAATATACAATACCTCTCAATTCTGGAAAATCATAAAGCTTATTTATCATAGATTCAAACAGCGTATTTTTTTCTCTTAGAATGATTCTGACCGCTTCCAAAAATCCAGCATATGTCCAGGCGTCTTTTTTTTGCGGAAAGTTCCTGCTGCCGGCAACTTCTTCGTCGATCAGCTTGCACAGCCTAGACACAAGATACGGATACCCGGCTGTATGCGCATAGATCCTGTCAGACATTTCCACAATATCCATTCCAGTCGCATAATCTTTGTCATAATCCTCCAGCATCCCGGCGATATCCTGTGGTGAAAAGCTTATATCCACTTTAAAATCTACTGAAATATTCCACGGGCTGTTCCTGCTTCCTGTTTCCAGCAGATCCCCATGCATTTCCACGCCGCCTGCTTCCAATATTGCTTGCTGTCTCACCCGCCTTTTCAGATTTCTGATATCATAAACGCCCGCTAAAATGACAGACTGAAATGTCGGTGTCTGGTCTCTGTCAATATAATATCCCCGAATCTGTGACAAAAAATCCAAAAATACCGGATGCCCTGCCGCCTGGTCGGTTTCATCGACAATCAATACAAGCGGCAGGTCTGCATTCGCGCAAATATCACTAAAATATTGAAACAGCTCTACCAAATCCAGCTCCTGAGGATGATCGAAGGCTGCTGCCTTTAGTAAATCCGCTGCCTGTTGCATCTTTTGCGGCATCTTATTCCCATCAGCCTGCATTTGCAAAATACGCACAAACGCCTTTGCAAACGCAGTGCAGAATAAATACTCACTGCGAAACTTCGCGTCGCTCATCTGCATCTGAAAATCCATGCTGACCACATAATAGGTTCCTTTCAGATATTCCTTTAACGCCCGCAGCATCGTCGTCTTTCCATACTGCCGTGCACGGTTAAATGCAAAATACGCACCTGCATCCACATATGCACGCATCTGCTCCAGCCTGGAAGCAAGGTTTACCATATAATGAAGTTTTGGCTTACAGTCTCCTGTAACATTAAATATCCTGTTAATAATATACTCCTTCCTACACAAGCAACACCGCCAAAGCCTTCTTCTTGTCCTTTGGCTGATACACCAGGCACTGTCCGCTGCATTCGACCTGCTCTTCCTTTTCAGAATAAACCGCTGCCACCTTTGCCGGGCATCCCTTCGGCAGTGCAATATGGATCTGCTCTGGCAGATCCCCTTCAAACAGATGGAGCACGATATATGCCGTTCCATTAGTTCCGATGCGAAGCAGTGCCTGCCAGCCCTTTGGATGGCGTGTGCTTTTGACTGGCGTGCCGTAATGGTAAGACTGCCCATTTCGAATGATCGGGGCGATTTTTCGGTAAAATTCCATCCCGGCATCAATGATGCGCCATTGTGCCTGGCTCAGCTTGGTGACGTCTCCTGAGATGCACATTCTTCCCAAGAAGGTATTTGCCACTGAGTATGCGATCCGCTGCAACGAATCCTTTTCTCTGATAACCGCCCAGATCTGGCTCTGTGCAGGATGGATGACCCAGTGAAGGTTTGCAGCGATCACAGGGATCTCTTCGCACTCATGGGCATCGGAAAAAGACGCCATGCTCATCTGGCTCATCAAGCCCGGCTCCAGCCTGTGCCCGCCTGACGCACAGTTTTCCAGTACAATGCCTGGCACTTCACGCTTTACTTTTTCAATAAACGCCTTTGATGCCGCCATATTCCTGCGCAGCCCTTCGCCCAGCGATTCCGCGCCGTCACACCCTGCGCCGATCGTTTCATTATAATCGATTTTCATATAGCCGAATCCGTACTGTTTTAAAGTCCCGATCACCCGTTTTGTCAGATACTGCTCTACCCACGGATCGCACATGTCCAAAAACCTGCGCGCATAGCTGGTCAGTGGCTTTCCGTCCTTATGGAGCAGATGTTCCTGCTTTTGGTAAATATCCGATTCCCTGCCTGCATTTTCATACTCAAACCAGATGCCAGGGATCATGCCTGCTGCGCGGATCTTGTCTGCCGTGTTTTTTAGCCCCTTTGGAAACAGCGATTTTGAGACTTCATAATCTCCCATGCTAAGATCCCACGGAACGCCGTCCTGCTTGTACCAGCCGGCGTCAATGACAAAATATCCAAACCCTTTGTCTTTGATGCAGTCTAAGATTTCGCAGATATTTTCATGCGATGGATTTCCCCATGTCGTACAATATTCATTAAAAATAATCGGCAGGCTCTTTTCACTCTGCGGTACCTGCGAGAGCCCTTCCAGCGCCGCTTCGGTCAGCCTTGCGCTAAAGGCGTCAAACGAATCCGTATGTGCCACGCTTACGATCGCTTGCGGCGTTGCAAATGTCTGCCCCGGCGCGATCCGCTTCATCCAATGCCCAAAATCCCGGTCTGCCATGCCGCCGCTTAGGGCAAGCGCATCATCCCTGCGGTACAGCTCCATCTGCCAGGACGCATTGTGCGCGATCTGAGCGCCCCAGAATACCTGATTTTGCTGGTCTTCGACTGCCGCAAACGGGAAAAACTTATTGACCGGCATCGATCCAACCTGTCCGAATTTTTCACAGCGTACGGCATACCCTGCCCAGGAAGGCTCCAGTTGCAGATCCTCCAGCGGAATCCTTTCCGGGCGCCCCTCCTGGCTCCACACGCTGCGGATCCTGTGCAAAAACATCTGCTCATGCCCGTCTCCTACAAGATACGGTGAAATGCTGCCGAAAGAAAAGCTTTCGAACAGTTCCAGCATAAAGTCTTCCTGTCCCGTATTTTCAATCGTACAAAAAATCCGCAGGTAACGGCTTGCTTCTTTCCATATAAGATGATGGATCACCCGGTACCTGCCGCGGGCTTCTAAAACTGTCTGGATGTGTGTACGATCTCCCTGCTGATGCATCTCCTGTTTTTGGTATTCCAGCCTTCGCACCGTTTCACTATTGCGCATCGTATTGCCCATCGCGTACGGTTCGTTGTAAATATCCCCCGTGATTTTAAGCTGCACCAAAGAATCAATCTGTTCCTTCTTCTGCCGCGCCAAAACCGGCCTGTCAGCCGGCAATAAAACGAGCCCCACCTGTTTTTTCTGATCGTCTGTCAGATACCTGACCGTCATATCCGCAAAACAGTAATCCTTCAATATCTGTACCGCCATACTGCTACCCTCCTAAACTGCCATGCTTTTTTCTCCAATATATGCCATCCCCCTTTGATTGTCAAGCTTTCAGCAAAAAGATTCTTTTGTCTGGATACTTTTAGTAGAAAAATCCCGCTATCTATGTTAGACTGGATGTTAGCAAAAGCAATTTTATAAGAATCGAGGACATCATGGGATTTTTACAAAAACATCTGACGACAACACAGATTATTACATTCAGCTTTTTATTTCTGATACTGATCGGCTCGCTGCTGCTTGCCACGCCTTTTGCTTCTGCGGACGGCAGCGCCACGCCTTTTGCGGATGCCATGTTTACAGCGACGAGCTGCGTATGCGTGACCGGGCTTGTCACGGTGACGACCGCGTCACACTGGAATCTGTTCGGGCATATCGTAATCCTTATTTTAATCCAGATCGGCGGCCTTGGCGTTGTGGCGATCACGACCGTATTTAATATGCTGCTCGGCAAAAAGCTTTCGCTCAGCAGCCGGATGCTGCTTGGCGATGCGTTTAACCTGGAGACGATGCAGGGGCTTGTCAAATTTTTGCGAAGTGTTTTTCTCGGCACCTTTCTCGTAGAGGGCGCTGGTGCGCTGCTCTACCTGCCCCGCTTTGTATCCGAATTTGGCGCAAAAGGCATCTGGTACAGCGTGTTCCATTCGATTTCCGCCTTCTGCAACGCGGGGATTGACTTAATCGGCGCGGAGAGCTTTATTCCTTATGCACACGATGTATGGATCAATGTCGTTACCATGTCGCTGATTATACTGAGCGGGCTTGGATTTATCGTCTGGTTTGATTTTTTAAACGCCTGCAAAAAAAGGTTTGCCGCAGAAACCTGCCACCGGAGTATCTGGGCATATTTAAACCTGCATTCGAAAATTGTATTTGTAATGACTGGATCCTTGCTGTTTGCAGGAGCAGTTCTTTATTTCGCATTTGAGTACTATAATCCGGCGACAATCGGCAGCTTTACGCCTTTTCAGAAAATGCTGGCTGCCTGCTTTCAGTCGGTCACAACGCGTACGGCAGGCTTTGTCACCATTCCGCAGAGCGGGCTTACCGCACCGTCCGTCATACTTACGCTGCTTCTCATGTTTACCGGCGGCTCACCGGTCGGCACTGCCGGAGGCGTAAAGACAACGACGCTTGCGATTATCTTTCTCGCCGTAATTGCCACGGTCCGCGGACGGGAAGACATTATCTGCTTTCATCGGAGAATCCAGCCAAAGACAGCCAGGAAAGCGCTGTCCGTCGTACTGATCAGTTTTTTTGCGAGCATTGCAGCGATGATTGCGATGATGGTCTTTGAGCCGGGCGCAGCCGTCGACCAGATCTACGAGGTATACAGCGCCCTTGGCACAGTCGGCATCTCCAGAGATTATACCGCTACCGTCGGCATTGCCGGAAAAATCATCCTCTGCATCTGCATGTACCTTGGACGCATCGGCCCGATCTCTATGGTACTCGTATTTACGATGCGCGATAAACAGACCGCCGCAAAGCTGCCAGAAGAACATGTAGCCGTCGGATAAGCAGTGCTCCGCTCTGGAAATTTAGTACAGAAAAACAAGAAAGGACTTCACATACAATGAAAAAACAAGAAACAAAAAATTCTTATGCCGTATTCGGCTTAGGTGAATTCGGGCGCAGCGTCGCAGAGGAATTAATGGTGGCAGGCGCCGATGTCATGGCTGTCGATAAAGACGAAGACCTGGTCAGCGATATCGCGCCGCACGTTACGATGGCAGTCCAGGTAGACGCTACCGAGCTTCACGCGTTTGACTCGCTTGGCATCTCAAATATGGACGGCGTCATCGTAACGATGACAAGCTGCTTAGAAGCGAGCATTATGACGATTATGGCTGCAAAGGAGGCAGGCGTGCCGTTTATCCTTGCAAAATCCCGCAACGCTACGATGAGTTCGATCTTAGAGCGCATTGGGGCGGACAGGATTGTGACGCCGGAACGGGACGGCGGCATCCGTGTCGCAAGGAACATTGTAAACGGCAACTTTATCGATTTCTTCGAGCTGTCCAAGCGGGTGCGCATGATTGAAATCAGCGTCAAGCAGGAATGGATCGGGCATAACTTAAAAGAACTTTCCCTGCGCCAGAAGCATAACCTAAACGTCGTCGCACTGCGCCGCGGCGGAGAACTTACGACGATGCTCAATCCCGACCAGCCGTTTCAAAGCGGGGATTCTGTACTTGTCATTATTGATAAAAAATATATCGACGAATTGCGGTAGCCGCTTAAAACTGAAAATAAATAAACTGGCTGGCATCAAATCCCGGCCCGTAGATTCCAAACAAAAAAATATAGGCAAACAGCACGCAAACGGCAAGCCACCGAAACCACGCGCACTGCTTTGCCAAAAATACGTCCAGCGTTTCGTTCCTTTTATATTTGATAAGGCTTGCCGCAAACAAAATCCACAGCGAAGACAGCAGGATATTCATTTCCATCCGTGTAAGCCCCAGCCGGTAGATCGTGCCGTCTGACAGCGCCCACCAGTCCGGCTTTGTAAAGATCCTGGCGATATAGCTGCACGCCTGCGATAAAGACTCTGCCCTGAAAAAAATCCATGCAAACGTCGTCAGTACAAAGGTGACCGCCATCTGCCCAAACCGAAAGCTGAACGACGTGCATTTTGTATTGTATTTTTCATAGAGCCCGTCACGCAGCTTTCTTGTCTGCGCTGCAATTACCTGGAACAGCCCATGCATCCCGCCCCAGACGACAAAATGCCAGCTTGCCCCGTGCCACAAGCCGCTGACTAAAAAAGTAACCATCAGGTTTGTGTACCTTCGCAGCCTGCCGCAGCGGCTGCCGCCAAGCGGGATATACAGGTAATCTTTAAACCAAGTGCTCAGCGAGATATGCCATCTTCTCCAAAACTCCTGTATGCTTCTGGAAAAATACGGCGTATCAAAGTTTTCCATCAGCGTAAAGCCCATTACCTTTGCCGCGCCGACCGCAATCGTGGAATAGCTGTTAAAATCGCAGTAAATCTGAATCGAAAATGCCGCCGCTGCAAGCACCAGCTCTATCGTCCCGTAAAAATACCAGGAATCAAACACCGTATTGACCAAAATAGCAATCCGGTCTGCAATCACCATCTTTAGAAAATATCCCCAGAGCATAATCCGAAAACCGCTCGCAATCCGGTCATATTGATACAGCGTTTTCCGGTTTAACCGGTCAATCTGTGCGATCTGGAGCAGCAAATTTTTCGACCGCTCGATCGGGCCTGCCACCAACTGCGGAAAAAAAGAAACAAACAGCGCATACGTTCCTATATTTTTCTCCGGTTCGATCTCCTCTCTGTATACATCCATCGTATAGCTCAGCGCCTGAAACGTATAAAAGGAAATCCCAACTGGCAGTATCAGGTCAAACGGGCGCGAAACTGCCTGCAATCCCGCTTTGCCAAGAAAAAAATTCACATTGTCAAGCATAAAATCAAAATATTTGAAAAAAGCAAGAATGCCAAGGTTGATCACAAAGCTCAGCACAACGATCCATTTTTTTATGCTGCCTTTCGCGCCCCGTTTCCTGCACGCGCCAAGCAGCATACCGCTTCCCCAGGTCACAAATGTGGAAAACGCAATCAGCACCGCATATTTTGCATTCCAGCTCATATAAAAATAATAGCTGGCAAGCAGCAGCCACACATACCTCAGCTTCGCCGGTACCAGAAAGTATACAAGCACAACTGCCGGAAAAAATAGGATAAAATGAAATGAATTAAACAGCATGTCTCTTTCCCGCTTTCTTAAAATTGCTCTTACAAACAATTTTTTCCAAAATTTCAAAACTTATACCATACGGGCTGATTCATTGCTGTGCTTTTCTTTGCAAAAAAAAGGAGCCGCCTTATAAGACCTGCCCCTTTTCTTACATGTACCTGCTAATCTTCCTTCAGCTTAAACTGCCCTACCAATGCATCCAGCGTAGCCGCCTGTGCCGACAGCTCCTGGCTTGTTGCCGAGGACTCTTCCGCGGTAGCGGAATTGTTCTGCACAACCTCTGAAATCTGGCTGATGCCCTGCTCTGCCTGGCGCATTGTCTCCGCCTGGGAGATCACCATGACGCTCAGGTTCTTGGAAGATTCCGCGATCTTTTTAATACCGCCGACGACATTATCAATCGAGCCTGAAGCACGCTCTACGGCGCGGCTGCCCTCTGCGATCTCTTTCATCGAGCTTTCGATCAGTTCTCTTGTATCGACAGCCGCTTTTGCACTCTGCTCCGCAAGCTGGCGGATCTCCTCGGCTACAACGGAAAAACCGCGTCCTGCCTCTCCTGCCCTTGCTGCTTCTATGGAAGCATTTAAAGAAAGCAGGTTTGTCTGTGAAGCAATCGACTCAATTTCAGAAATAATATTTCCGATCTTTGCAGAAGAATCGCTGATCTTCTCCATCGCTATTACCATTGTATGCATTTCTTCCCGGCTGCGGTCAGCCTCATCCGCATAATTTTGTGCCTGGTTGTAAGATTCCTCTGCGCTTTGCGCGCTCTGTTCCATTGTCTCTGTAATATCGATAATCGTAGCCTGTAATTCCTCTACGGCGCCCGCCTGCTCTGTTGCCCCTTCGGCAAGGCTTTGCGCCGCGTCGGCAAGGTTCATGGAACCGCTGGACACCTGGTCGGAAGCTTCTCCGATCGAACGCAGTGTCTTCGTCATCTGGTCACGCAGCCCGCGCATAGATACTACAACCTGCTGGAAATCATTTCCGTATTTTTCTTTTTCTTTGGACTCTACGGCATAGTTTCCGTGCTCCATCTCACTGAGCACTTCGCCGATATCACGGATAATCAGGTTCAGCATATTTGCCATTTCTGTAGCGTCCGTAATCATATCCGCGACTTCGTCCTGTGAAGCTGCCTGTGGGAACGGAGAGGACAAATCTCCCGATGCAAACAGCTTAAAGCGTGAGCCAAGTTCCTTTAACGGGCCTGCGATTCCATCGGCAATCCGTTTTCCGATCCGCTGGGAAATCAGGACGGACGCGATAATTACCAAAATAATCGCAAGAATCAAAACAATACTCAAAATTGTAAGCATCCCGGACAGCTTTTCGCCTTCTGTCACCTTTACTTCCATCAGGCTGTCTAAGTCCGCATAGATCACCTCATAAATCGGGGCAAGCTCCTTGATTGCAATGTCCTGTGCCTGCTTACACAGATTTCTGTCTGTCGTAGCGCCCAGGTCTATAATTTTTGCATCAAGTGTCCAATAGTTTTCAAGCTCTTTTGCAATTTTATCATAGGTTTCTCTTCCTGATTTGGATACAATCGTATCCTCTACCTTTGCAAAATTCACTTCAAAGTTTGCTTTTGCTTCCTCATGCTGTTTTAAAACGTTCTGAATCGCATCTTCATCATCATAGCCGATGGTCGCCCGCAGGGAAGAACGGACGTCTGCAAACTCGAACATTGCCTTTCCAATATCCCCCTGCGCAAATCCGAAGTTTTTCAGTGCATAACTGTACCTGTTTGCGACAACAACAAGTGCAATCAACCCGATCACCGCTGAAACAGCCGTGATTAATGATACCATTAGAAAAGATTTTGTAAGCTTTTTTTCGATCTTTTCGTCTTTAAACATAAATCTCTCCTCCTCATTCGATTCCATTCATTTCCCTTTTTTGCGTCCGCACAAAATAATCCACGAACATACAAATATAAAATTCGAATGTGCTGGCTTATGCATTTCGGATTTCTTATCTGCAAACTTGGAGTAAAATGATGAAACGCCATATTTTATTTTGTTTCCGGTCTGTCAGCATATGTATGACATTCTGCTTACCTAAAACTGCTTACCATTTTATTATATCTCTTTCTTGTCCGGTTCACAATAGCTATTTTAAATTTTTTCATTTTTATTGCCGCTTATATCCTCTGGATCTTTTCTTTTGGCAGCCAGCGCCTGAGCACTCTGGATACATCCTGCATTTCGATCGGCTTGGATGCAAAATCATTCATGCCGGCGGCAAGAAATTCCTCCTGTACGCCTTGTACGGCGTCCGCGGTCAGCGCAACTACCGGCAGCTTCTGATAATACGCATCCGGCAGGCTGCGGATTCTTTTGACCGCCTTGATGCCGTCCATAACCGGCATATAATGGTCCATAAATACAAGATCATAGTGCTTTTTCTGTACCTGCTCCAACGCCTGCTGCCCGTCAGACGCCAGATCTATGTGCATTTCAAACGGCTCTAGCAGCGCTTTTGCCACCTCCTGATTGATCTCATTGTCGTCTACAAGCAGGATTGCCGCCTTAGGTGCCGTAAAATTAAACACCTCTTCCTGTGCTTCCTCCTCCTGCGTCTGCTCTTTTAGCTGCGCAAAATTGCCGACCGTTTCGCTGCTTTGTGCACTGATCCAGAACGTAAAGTAAAAGTTACTGCCGGCGCCATATTCGCTCTCGACAAAGAGCTCGCCGCCCATCATTTCCACAAGCTGCCTGGAGATCGCAAGCCCAAGCCCGGTTCCTTCCTTGCCCTGGTTCTTTTTGATGTCTACCTGCGTAAATGCGTCAAACAGGCGCTTTTGGTCTTCCTTTCGAATTCCCTGCCCGGTATCCTTGACCGATACGTACAACTGGATTTTTTCCGCTTCCCGCTTTTGCTGCCTGACCGTCAGCGTCACGGTGCCTTTTTCCGTATATTTTACCGCGTTGTTCATAATGTTTAAAATAACCTGGCGGATACGCAGCCCGTCCCCATACAGCAGCCTTGGAATTTCTTCTTCAATGTCCATCACAAGAGAGACGTCCTTTTCTCCGATCCTGGTCATACCGATCATCTGGATGTCCCGCATCATCTGCGCCAGATCAAACACATCCTCGGATATTTCAAATTTGCCCGCTTCGATCTTGGAAAAGTCAAGCAGGTCGTTAATCAGCTTTAACAGCGCTTTCCCGGAACTTTGAATATTCAGCAGGTATTTTTCGTCCTCTTCCTCCCACTCTTTGCGCAGCATTACTTCCGTAAGCCCTACGATCGCGTTCATCGGCGTGCGGATCTCATGGGACATATTTGAGACAAAAATTGACTTCGCCTCGTTTGCCGACTCCGCCTGGTCTTTCAGCTCCTTCATAATGCCCGCCTGCTCCTTGACGCGCTCTGTATAATGATAGCTGTCGGTAATATCCGTCAGCACATACATCCTGCCGTAATAGTTCGTTTCTTTTTCGATCATATGGCTGCTGACCTCGTAGATCATCCTGCCCCGCTCCAGTTTCTTTTTATCCAGAATGCAGGCATCCATATCTTCCAGGATCTTTTCGTGCCTGCCTGGTGCGATTTCATGATAGACCTGCTGTGCCGTCTGGTTAAAATAGATAATATTTTCGTCAATATCAACGACTACAATGCCCTCCGCCAGCGTATCCATTGCAAGCTCCTTTGCAAGCGTCAGCGTATCGACGATGCCTCCGTGAAAAATCAGGACACTTAATAGAACCGAATCGATTAGACAAGCAGGCAGCGTGGTGTCATAGCCTCCGGTCATGCCGCTTAAATAAATCACATAGCCAAAGAGCGCGATAGCAACCATTAAAAGCAGGCATCCAAACTGCTTTTTGTCTGCTTCTTTTTTTGCCTTGCAATAACCCGCCATACATACCGCAAGCATAATGACTGCATAGAGGAACATCATTACACAATACAGCCAGTAAAACAGCCCATGCTCCATCTCAAGATGCGCAAACAGCCCGTTTTGTGTGAATGAGATGTTTTTATAAAACAGCGTATGGTGCTCACAGGTAAGCACAAGCACCACGATCAAAAAATGGATACTGAACAAAATATGCTCCAGGCGCTTTGGAATCTTTACTTTGCACGTATGCATCACAAACAAAAACAGGCACAGCACGATAAACGGCTTTCCAAAATAGGAAAACTTTACCGCCATAATCGCCTCTCTTTTTGTCGCCGCCTCCAGCTCCAGCAGATATCCCGTAAAATTCGTACAAAGCGAGATAATCAGATACTGCAAATACTGCTGCTGCCTGGACGGCCGTTGTCCTACTACATAAAAGGCTTCCGCCATTAAAATAAGAATTCCCAGATATTGCAGGAAGATAAAAAATGTATGCATGTTATTCCCTTTCATAAAACCGCACCGGCAGGATGACCGCCCTTTGTCAGCAGTCGCGTTTTATCCGTTCATTAAACTCCTCTACCGGCATCGGTTTTGCAAAATAAAATCCCTGGATCATATCACAGCCCTGTTCCGCTAAAAATTCCACCTGTTCCTTTTTCTCTATGCCCTCGGCTACGATTTTCAAATGCAGCGCCTGCGCAAGGCGGATCGTTTCTTTGACCACGATTTCCCCGCGCTGCTGCTCGTCTTCCCCTCTGAAAAAGTCCATATCCAGCTTGAGCACATCGATCGGCAGGTCTTTCAGTGAATTTAAAGAAGAATATCCAGCCCCGAAATCGTCCATCGAAATGCTAAATCCGCACATCTTAAGCTCTTTTAAAATCTGCATCAGCCGCTCTTTGTTGCCGAAAACCGCGCTTTCTGTCAATTCCAGCTCAATGCCCGCATGGTCTGCACCATAGCTGTCTACCAGATGGCAGATATGCTCGGCTAAGTCTTCTTTTACAAAATTGACTCTTGATATATTGACAGACACCGGCACCTGCTTTTGCCCCTTTAGCTTCCACTCCGACTGCAATTTTGCGACCGCCAGTATCATATAGTCGTCCAGCTTTGTAATAAATCCGTTTTCTTCAAACACCGGGATAAACCGATTGGGCGGGATCATCCCGTCTTCCGGGGAAATCCAGCGTACAAGCGCCTCCGCGCCTACGATCTTTTCCGTTACCGGGTCAAACTTTGGCTGCAAATACAGCTTAAACTCTCCGTTTAAAAGCGCGGCTTCCATCGTTTCTTCCACCTTGTTTTTCCAAAGCTGCTCCTGTAGGATCTGCTGGTCAAATACTTTTAAGTACTCTCCGTCCTTTCCCCGCATCGTCCCTCTTGCAGCGCAGGCAAAATGATAGATCTGGTCAATATTGATCTGCCTGCGTCTTTGCACTTTGCGGTTTGCAGCCGGATGCAGCAGGTAAATACCGGCGCTGAAAGACATCATTTTATCTTTTTTAATGCCGGTTAACTCCACCAGCATTTTTTTCAGCCGCTTTTCACACTGCTCCTTCGAGGTACTGCGCAAAAGCAGCCCAAAATCTGCTTTGCCAAAACGCGCAAACGTCTCGCCGCTGTCCATACTGATCTGCAAAAACCCGTCGATTTTTTTTAACAGCGCCTCCCCTTCCCTGCTTCCGTTGCAGGCGCAATAATCCTGATAGCGGATCATATGCAGGTTTACGATTGCGTATGTATACTTTGTATTTCGAAACTGGCACAGGATCTTTTTGCTCTGTTCTAAAAAATAGTTCCAGTTTTTCCCTCCGGTCACAGGATCCTGATACAGCAGGTTCACCATGTGCCTTTGCATGGAGACCGAAGAACAGACATTTAAAAACAGCAGCACGGTAGGCACGCCTAGCAGGATCAGTTCTGCGAACACTGCAATATTCATATAAAACACATTTTTCTGGGCAATCACAAGAGCATCCCTGTAATACATATGGTAGCCCTGCTTGTTGATCGGAACCTCCACCCAGTAATATTCATGATACAGCGGCGTCTCCAGCCATTTGCTGTCTTCAAAGCTGCTGTTTAAAAGCGCTTCCATGCTCCTTTTTAAAATCTCCTGAAACGTCAGCTTCGAAACACTGTCTTTGTGTTTCTTTTTCCAATCCAGATCCGGCATCAGCTCGTATGGTGTCAGCACACGCAGCGGCGCAAAGACTAAAATATGCTCTGTCTGCTCAAAATCTGGCACCGTCTGCCCAAAATGCTTTAATACCTGATTATGCTCATCCGTAATGCACAAATCTTTATCATCCGACAGATATACCTCCACAAAAGAAGCTGCCTCAAAAATCGTCTTGTTTTTCATATGCAGGTTCATCAGCCTGCCCAGGCTGACAGCATCCTCCTGGATATCGGCGATCTTTGAATCAACCAGATACCCCTGAAAAGAAACCATAAATGTCAGCACCAGCCCTACGCAGCTTATCGTAAAAAAGACAAACATTCCGATTGACGGCCAGATGCTCTTTTTATAAAAACGCTTTCTTTTTTGATTGTTTTGTCCGTACATGACAGTCTCCTTGCAAGATAATTGTATCACAGCAATACTTTATTATATCATGCCGGGCAAAAAAAACAACTAGTAAATTTACCGAATCACAGGCAAAAGGCATGTACTTTCTGCCGTACATGCCTTTGCCTGCGCTGTCTTATTCTATTTTTGACAAGCCCTGTTCTTACGCTGAATACCGACCTGCTCTCCAAGCCGTACTTTCGTCTCGATGCCGCTTTTGGAATGCCGCAAAAGATCCCCGTCCGGCAGCACAGCGCCTTTTTGTGTCAATAGGATTACCGTAGAGCCGCCAAACGCGAAATACCCTTTTTCCTCTCCACGCTCTACCATACGTTCTCCCGCCGCATTCTCGATCCGCCCTACAAACATCGCTCCTACCTCCATTTGCAGTATCGTCTGAAAATGCGCCGTTTTAAGCAGGCAGTATTCCCTTGTATTCTCTTTATAGACCTCGCATACGTCATTTGCCGCCGGGTTTACCGTATGCAGCACGCCTGGTATGCGCCGGATCTTGGATACGGCAGCATCGTCTGTATAAATATACCGGTGATAGTCGTCCACACACAGCCGAAAGACCCATGCATACCCGCCCGCAAACCGCTCCGCCAGCTTACGGCTCTTAAGCAGGCTTTCTATCGTATAGCGTGTATGCTTGACCAAAAACGAGCATTCCTGATCCACTTTGTAAACGCTCAGCCTGCCGTCACAGGGGCTTACAAAGCTCTCTGGCTCCTGCATGACCCTGCGCGCCCCGTCTGCCAGCCTTCTTGTAAAAAAATCATTGAACGAACGGTATTTTACCTTTGCAAAATCCTCCATTGGTATGTGGTGGCAGCGAATCAAAAGCATCGCCAGGCAGAGGGAAGCTCTCGTATCCAAAAGCCGCGCCCCGATCCTTGAAGCGCACGGCGCCACCAGAGGCTTTAGCAGCCTCCTCCCTGCCTTTGTACCATATAACACCCCAAGCAGGCGGTCTTGCATGGAATGTTCTTTTTTCACCGTCCCCATCCGGTCTGCGGTTAAATGTACCATGTTTTTCTCCTTTCCCGTACCATCATTTTCCAGCCTGCTCACCGAAAAACGGAACCTGTAAATCTCGCATGATGGATAAACACCCACCAGCTCCTCCCGATAAAAATCAGTATCATGACCGCAAACGCCACGACTAAGACAAGCAGCACCATCTCTGTCACGGTCGGCTTGCGCAGCTTAAAATCCACAATAAACAGCGCGCCTACTGTCATCACCAAAAGGTGCATCAGCAGTAAAAACACCTTCCGCCCCGGCAGCAGCGGAGACAGCACATACAACAGCGGCAGTGCAATCGCCATTGAGGTAATTGGCAGCCCATGATAGTACTTTTTATCCTCATCGGTCATCTCCTGGCGCTTTTCCTCCATCACATTAAAATGCGCCAGCCTTACCAGTCCGGCAAGCCCGTATAAAATTAAAATCGCCATGCTGTACAAATGCTTCATCCCGCTTTTGTAGCATATGACCATCGGCAGTATGCCAAAGCAGACAAGATCACAAAGCGAATCGATCTGAATGCCAAACTTTTTTTCATCCTCCGTGCGGTCTTTTTTTGTCCTCGCTACTTTTCCGTCAAACATATCACACAGGCCAGAACAGGCGAGAAAAAAAATCGCCCATTGAAGACGCATCGATATTGCGCAAAAAATACCTGCCCCAGCCGATGCAAAGCTGATATAGGTCAGTATTACCGTATAATCCCAAATCCCCAGCATGTATGATCTCCTATTCCGCTACAGCATTTTGCTATGCTGTAAGTCCTTTTTTCTACATTATTGTCTCGTTTCATCTTTTCATTCCCTCTGCACAAGCGTGTTTTTTTGCTCCCGCAGCGTATAATAAAGCTGCGCCACAATCGTAAACAGCGCGCTGATCAAAAGCTGGCTGTAATACGAAAGCCCTCTGGAAAGTACCATTGCCGGAAGCGTCAGCACCGCAAACACGGTTCGAAAGATTTTTAAAAACAGCGTTTCGCTGATGCCCATTCCTCCCGGCAGCGGCAGCATATCGACAGAGACTGAAATTACTCCCTGCAACAGCACAATATCCTGCGCCGGCGTCCCTTTCAGGCGCAAAGATAAATACACCATCCATGTCACTGCAAACAGCGCCATACGCTGTACAAACGTAATTAATATTACGGAAACAATCACGCCTTTATGCGCCTTTAAATACGCTGCTGTTTCCCGGTAAACGTCCATTGAAGCTGCAAACCTTTCCCTGCGCGCCTGCTTTTTTTTCAAAAGGTGCAGCCGCTCCATCCAGCCCATTCCGCTTAAAACGATCTTTTCTGCCAGCACCGGATGGAATACGAGCACCGTCATAAAGCTGACGCAAAATACGTTTAGCAAGATCCCAAGATAATACACCGGAAGGATCTCTTCCAGATAGCGGTGCAAAAATCCCTGTCCAAATGCAAGTATTCCAACCCCAATAACGACAAGCACCAGCTTATATGTAATCGTAACGACCATTAAGATCACAGCCGCAACCGGGACCGGTATATTTTCTTTTTTCATATAATAAATCTGCATTGGCTGCCCGCCTGTAGCAGAAGGCGTAATACAGCAGAAAAAAAATCCTACCGATGAAAATAAAAAGCAGATCCTTTTCCTGACCGCAATTCGAAACGAGCGCATCATATGCCAGATAATCACCGACTCACCCCAGATCGAAAACACAGACAAAAAGACTGCAAACGCCAAAAAACGGAGATCAGCCCTGCCAATCGCCTCCATCATCGCCTCCATGTCTTCTCCATGAAATACGCCGTAGACAGTAAGCGCAAATACAGCCGCAAGAAAAACCGCGTTTCCGATTGCTTTCTTTTTACCCTGCATTCCCTGCTTCCTTTCGTAAGATCTTCCGATTCACCTGATCCAGCACTTTTTCATAACGCTTCCAGACAGCCGGCCGTTTCGCAACAAAATAGCAAGCCTCTGCCAGCAAGACGCCGCCAAATACATCTATTACAACATGCTGCTTTGTCGTCAGCGTCGAAATACAGACTAAAACCGCCATCACAAGCGACGCGCCCCGATACCAGAGCGAATATTCCTTTCTGCCCCGCAGCCCGATATAGCAAAACCAGCTCACTAGGCAGTGAATCGACGGAAACAGGTTGTCAGGCGCATCCAGCTTATAGACAAGCAGCACGACGCGGTTCCAAAATCGGTCCGGTGCAATCGTCGGCCTTGTATTTGTAGTTGGAAACAACAGGTAAACAGCAAAACAGGCCACCCTCGACAAAAAGTCCGCCGCAAAAAAACGGCACATGTCTTTTTTTGACTGCCGCGCTATACATATATAATTCCATGCCCAAAAAAGATAGCATCCCACATAAATCGCCGCTGACGGCGCCCACAAAGGAATCTGCTGGTCAAACGCGCCTTCAATATTGTAATGCCTCCACTCCCCTGCAATCATCCTCGCCCCCGCATAGACCGCCATATTAAATGTAAATGCAAATACCAGCGGCAGCATACGGTCTTTTGGAATCATTTCAGAAATCTTTAATTTCCTTTCCATTACCACACTCCTGTCCTCCATGTTTTTTACAACCACACACTCTGCACTTTAGTATAACAAGCCTTTTTCAATCACTCAAGTGTTTTTCCGCATCTTAAGCATATCTTAAGAATCTTCACATAATGTTTATGATTCTTACATTTTTGTCATATAAAATGCATCGGTTTTCACAGAAAGCAAACACTTAATGTAAAGCTATATATTTCCTAGCTACACATCATTATACGTCAGCAAAATAAATATTACAATAACAAAAACAAAAAATTTTAGAGGGGTGTTTTTTATATGCAGGAACTGGATTTTTCTTTTATAGGACAGCGGATCAAGGAGATCCGCACCGGCAGAAAACTGACACAGGAAAGCCTTGCCAGCCTTACAGGGGTCAACGTATCCCATATCAGCAATATTGAAACAAACAAGGTAAAAATCTCACTGACCCTGCTCGTTGGGATCTGCAACGCTTTGGACATTACAATCGATTACCTGCTGGAAAACGAATATCACAGCCCGGCATCCGTCGTCGAAATGGAGCTGTTAAACGTGATCAAATCGATGCAGAAGGAAAAGCAGGAAACGCTGCTTCGAATTGCCAAAGTCTTATAGACGCCTCCCTGAAAACGCTCTGGCAGCATTTCACTCCCGGAGCGTTTTTCTGATTTTCGTTGACTGAGCGCTTTACACTTTTGGGAACATCCGCTATAATAGCTGTAACAAAAAGCTTTTAGAAAGGAACCCGCCAATGAACATCCTGCTTGTCGCAATCAATGCCAAATACATCCACTCCAACCCTGCGATATTTTCCTTAAAAGCCTGCACCGGCATATACAGCCCCCATGTCCAGACTGTCGAATTTACAATTAACCAGCCGTTTGCTTTCCTGTTGCAGGAAATCTACAAAAAAGAGCCGGACGTCATCGCCTTTTCCTGCTATATCTGGAACCGCAGCCTCATCGGGCAGCTTATTGGCGACCTGCATAAAATCCTGCCGGATACCGACATCTGGGCAGGCGGGCCGGAAGTATCCTACAACCCCTATGAAGTCAAAAAGGAATGGATGCTGCGCGGCGTCATGGCAGGCGCGGGTGAAGGTTCCTTTTCCTTTCTTGTAGCCTCTTATGTACAAAAAACAGCGGACAGCCTGCCGGATGTACTGACAACGGAAAACACGCCAAAGATGCCGTTTTGCGATATCCCGTTTTGGTATCAGGACATGGAAAGCTTTCAAAACCGGATCGTTTATTACGAAAGCAGCAGAGGATGCCCGTTTTCTTGCAGCTACTGCCTGTCCTCGATTGACAGGCAGATGGAATTTCGCCCGACAGAGCGCGTGTGCGAAGAGCTTGCCTTCTTTTTCGCGCAAAAAGTACCGCAGGTCAAATTTATCGACCGCACGTTTAACTGCAACAAACAACATGCCCTGCCAATTTTGCGCTACCTGCTTAAGCATGACAACGGCATTACCAACTTTCATTTTGAAATCGCAGCAGACCTGCTGGATGAAGATTATTTTGCCCTGTTAGAGCAAATGCGCCCAGGCGCCGTACAGCTTGAGATCGGCATACAGTCCACCAACCGGCAGACGCTCAAAGAAATCGACCGGAACATGGACTTTGCCAAAACAGCGGACGCCGTGCGCCGCGTCTTGTCATGGAACAATATCCATGTGCACTTAGACTTAATCGCCGGGCTTCCCTACGAAGATTTTCATTCCTTTCAAGTTTCATTTAACGACGTATACGCCCTGCGCCCAATGCAACTGCAACTTGGCTTCCTAAAAGTATTAAAAGGCTCCGCCATAGAAGCGCGCGCCCCAAAATACAGCCTTGTATCGTCCAGCCAGCCGCCTTATGAAGTACTTTCCACAAAGTGGCTCTCCTATCAGGAAGTCTGCCGTCTAAAGCAAATAGAAGAAGTATTTGAGATCTACTACAACAGCGGTCAGTTCACGCATACGCTGCAACTGCTGCTGCCATATTTTTCATCTGCATTTGCCATGTATGACAGCCTTGCTACATGGTTTGCAGAGCACAGCCTGTTTGGTATCCTTTCGAACCGTGTGCGCAAATATGAAATCCTGCTGGAATTTGGCACTTCCTGTATTTTAAACGGACATGCCACAGACACCAAATGCCCTGCTGCGCGCCAGATCTTAAAGCTGCGTGAAACGCTTACCCTTGATTTGTACCTGCGCGAACATATGAAAAACCGCCCAGCCTTTGCCGTACCAAGCAGCCAATGGAAACAAACAGTCCAGGACATTCTTCTTAAAGAAGCACAAACACATGCGCTGTTTGCAGAATACAGCGGATATCGCTACAAAGAACTGGTAAAAGTACTGCATGTAGAAGTATTTGAAACGATCTATGCACAGCCGGAAGCTGTCGTTTTCAGCTATCAGAAAAAAGACCCGCTGACAAATAACGGGCGTGCTGTGCGGGCTGCACTGCCTCTTTAAACACAAAGGGGACGGCCTTGCTCGTCCCCCTTTGTGTTCATTGTTTAAAAGAATACCATGCATACAGCAAAATGCAAACTATAGCAGTATCTACAATATATCAATATGCTCCCCAGCCAGTGCCTTGTTCATGCTGCGCACCGCGCAGAACTTGCCGCACATTGAGCATGTGTCCTCATGCTCTGGCTTTCGCTCCGCGCGGATCTTTTTCGCTGTATCAGGGTCGATCGCGCACGCCCACTGTGCCTCCCAGTCCAGCGCTTTTCTTGCGTCTGCCATCTTGTCGTCTTCCTGCCTGGCTCCGCGGATTCCCTTTGCGATATCTGCCGCATGTGCCGCAATTTTCGATGCGATAATGCCTTGTCTAACATCTTCCACATTTGGCAGTGCAAGATGCTCCGCAGGCGTTACATAGCATAAAAATGCCGCGCCGCTTGCTGCCGCAACCGCACCGCCGATTGCGGAGGTAATATGGTCATACCCTGGCGCAATATCGGTCACCAACGGCCCCAGTACATAAAACGGAGCGCCGTGGCAGAGCGTCTGCTGGATCTTCATATTTGCTGGGATCTGGTCTAACGGCATATGCCCAGGCCCTTCCACCATCACCTGTACATCCTGCTCCCAGGCGCGTTTTGTAAGCTCGCCCAGGCGTACCAGTTCTTCGATCTGGCATACGTCGGAAGCATCCGCAAGGCATCCCGGACGGCAGGCGTCGCCCAGAGAGATCGTTACATCGTATTCCCTGCAGATCGCAAGTATTTCGTCAAAATATTCATAAAACGGGTTCTCCTCTCCAGTCATGCACATCCATGCAAATACGAGCGAACCGCCGCGGGATACAATGTTCATCTTGCGCTTATGCTTTTTGATCTGGCTGATTGTTTTGCGTGTAATCCCACAGTGAAGCGTTACAAAATCCACCCCGTCTTTTGCATGAAGGCGGACGACATCAATAAAATCCTGCGCTGTCAGCGTATCCAGGTCACGCTTGTAATGTATGACCGAATCATAGACCGGCACCGTCCCGATCATCGCCGGGCATTCGGCTGTCAGCTTCCTGCGAAACGGCACGGTATCTCCATGAGAGGACAGATCCATAATCGCATGGGCGCCCATATGTACCGCCTCCATCACCTTTTTCATCTCAGCCTCATAATCCTTGCAGTCTCTTGATACGCCAAGGTTGACGTTAATCTTTGTCCGCAGCATGGAGCCAACTCCCTGCGGTTTTAAGCATGTGTGGTTTTTATTGGCGCAAATTACAGCCTTTCCTTCTGCCACAAGCTCCATCAGCTCCGACGGAGCCATTCGCTCCTGCGCTGCCACGGTTTTCAACTGTTCTGTCAGGATGCCTTTGCGGGCAGCCTCCATCTGTGTCGCATATTCTCTCATCTTGTTTCCCCTTCCTCTTTCTTCTGTGTCATTTGTGTAAAATCCGATACAAAATAATCTGACAGCCGCCTGATCTTTTCTTCCTCCTGCCTGCTGGCTGCATCAGCCACGCCGATCACCCGGTAGCCTGCCTGTTTTGCCGTGCGTATCGCATACAAGCCGTCCTCCACTACCCAAGTGCTGTCTGTACTGCTGCCCATTTCTTTTGCCGCCGCGTGAAAAATAGCAGGATCGTCCTTGCCGCTGCCAAATACGCCGCACGTAAAAATATGCCTAAAACAGCGTTCGATACCAAGCCTTTGGAATGCCGCAAGGACAAGCGGCAGATCATTCGATGTCACGACTGTCATCGGAACGCCCGCCTTTTGCAGCGCCTTTAAAAATGCGGCTGCTCCTGGTTTATATCCGACCTCTTTTTCATATGCCCTGGCAACGACTTGTATAATCCCTTCCTTGATTTCTTCCGGCGTCTGTGACATCGCAAAGGCCTGCTTGATATACTCTGCACCCTTTTGCATCGTCATGGAAAACAATTCCCTGCCCAATGACTCCGGCGCCTTTATGCCAAGCGTCGCAAGATACTGCTCCCCGCTGTGCGCCCAGACCGGCATGGAATCAAGCAGTGTCCCATCCACGTCAAAAATCATGCCCGTTACTGTTTCTTTTTTCAAAAACTGTTCTATAAAGCTTTCCATAAAAACCTCCCGTCCTGCTTTATGCCTGCTCTTTGTAAAGCTGCCTGTCAATCCCCGCAGTTGGATCACAGTACTTTCTTTACTTTTTCTCTTAACCGCACTGCTGCCTGCGTAATGTCCGGCTGTGCAAAAATCGCACTGACAACGGCAACACCGCAAATCCCGCTGCCAGACAAACGAGCCACATTGTCTGCTGTAATGCCGCCAATCGCAGCTACCGGGATCGGCACCGCTTTGCAGACCTTTGTCAGACACTCCAAGCTTAACGCCTGCGCATCCGGTTTGGTTCCCGTCGCAAAAACCGCCCCTGTTCCCAAATAATCGGCTCCCTGTTTCCAGGCAAGCACAGCCTGCTCCACTGTCCTTGCCGATACGCCGATGATTTTATCCTCTCCTAGCAGTCTGCGCGCCGCGGGCACATCCATGTCGTTCTGCCCAAGGTGCACCCCGTCAGCATCCACTTTTTTTGCAACCGCTACATTGTCATTGACAATAAACGGCACCTGATAGTGCGCACAAAGCGCCCGGAGCTTTTCTGCCTCTTTAAAAAGCTGCCTGCCGCTCATTTCTTTTTCGCGAAGCTGTACCATCGTCACGCCGCCCAAAAGCGCCTGTTCCACCTGCTCGCAGAGCGCAGCGCCATGCAGAAAACTTCGGTCTGTGACGGCATAAAGCAGCAGGTCTTCCCCGCAAAACTTCCTGTTACCAAAACGCATTTCTCACCTCCACAAAAAAAGCAGGACACTGCCCGGAGCTTTCGGCAACGTCCTGCTTTTGACAATACAAAAGTACAAACGGTTCTGTAATCTCCCTACGTTGGCATGATCCAAATCAGGTTCCGGGTCTAAGCACTGTCAGCTTACTCTCAGCCCATTTGTATGGACTCCCCACTTTTTAAATAATGCAATGTTATATTCTCTCGCTTGTTATTATAACAAGGGAAGGCAAAATATGCAACTTTTTTTTCGTCGTGTTACAGCCACTCTACCTTCTCTTTCCATTCGCTGACGATCTCGCCAGCCGTAAACAGTTCCACCCACACTTCTGTTTCCTCCGCGCTGACTGGCTGGCGAACCAGTATTTTTTGCAGCGGCAGTCCATGCGGCCCCTGCTGCGGCTCACCCGTCTGCACGCCAAACAGCTCGCTAAAAGTTCCCTCCCTCTCGTCCGGTACCTGGCGTAAATACGTGCTTAAGTAAAACTGCGCTTGCAGATCCAGCGTGCACTCACACTCTACCACAAAATAAATCATTCCCTGCGGACACACCTGTCTGAGTGCTTCGCGCTTAGACGCTACCATGTCCTCATACGCTTGTTCCGTCATTTTTTCCAGTTTCTTCCTGCGGTAATCAGGATTGGAAAAGCATTCCTGCTGCTGTGCCCAAAAATCCTCGATCTGGATGCTGTTAATATAGCAAACAGCCTGTTTTTGTGTACCGTCTGCATCTACAACTGGAAATACAAGCTCCTTTTCGGATGCACTTGCCCTGCCGTCCTCGACCTGGATCTTTACCGGCATTTCAACAAAATGCTCCTTCATCTGTTCCGCCCAGACGACAGATACATCCGCATGTTCCCAGTCAGGCAGCCTGCCGCTTGAAGCGCGGAAACCGCACCTTAGCAGCTCGACCTGGTTCCAGTCTAATGCAAACAGCTCGCTGTTCTGCGGCAGCCTCCAGCCTGCTTCCATAAATTTTGCCAAAAGCAGCGGGCTTTCCATATCGCTTTGCCCCAAAGACTGCGTCACAACCGACTGATTAAAAAACATTCGGTCATTTACCTGCACCATTGCCATACTGGCAAGCACATTTTGCGCATAATCTTTAATAAGCTGGCGGTTTGGCTGCTTTCCCTCGTGCACCTTTAATGCCTTTGTTAATAAATAAAGCACAGTTTCCTCTTTTTCTTTCGTCATTGCAACCACATGCACCCGTCTTCCATACATCAACGCATCCCTGCCGATAATCTTAAGCTCGTCATACGCATGTCCTTCTGTTAATTCCGTTAACGTTTTAAAATCCATCTTTTACTCCCTTTCTACGATATTCTGTAACCAGATACCTTTTTTTACCAGGATAAATCCAATGAAGCATTTTATCCAATCTCCAATCTGCACCATAATATACACGGCGATCACCGGCAAAGACGTATAGCGGCTTAATGTAAACGCGATCGCTACGCTGACACACCAGATAAACACACTGTCAAACAAAAACGTAATCATTGTTTTCCCGCCGGAACGCAGCGTAAAATAAGCCGCATGTAAAAATGCGTTCTGCGGCATAAAAATAGCCGTTGCCATAATAAAATATTTTGCAAGCTCCCTTGCTTCTTCATTGATCTTATATAAACCTGGAAAGACCGGTGCAAGAATCAGCATAACGGCGGCTACACAAGTACAGCTAAATACGGAAAACGCAATCATCTTATTGTCCGTGTCCCTCGCCTCATCCATCTTTCCTGCTCCAAGAAGCTGTCCGACAATAATCGCAACCGAATCTCCCAGTGCAATGAATACAATATTAAACACGTTGCTAATCGTGCTGGACACATTCAGTCCGGCAACCACATTCAGCCCACGCACCGAATAGCACTGGGTCAGCATCGCCATGCCAGCCGCCCACAGCGTTTCATTCAACAGCAGCGGGCTTCCTTTTTTCAAAATCTTTCCTACCAGCTCTTTTGGCAGCTTCATCGTGCGGTACAGACCGGTAATAAACGCATACGCCTTTGTATCCTTGTGTACCTGATACACTACGATAAGCATCTCCACATAACGGGAAAGCACTGTCGCAACAGCCGCACCGCGTACCCCAAGCTCCGGCATCCCAAGTTTTCCATAGATCAGCAGATAATTAAAGACAAGGTTTACAAATACCGCTATAATACCCGCTTTCATCGGCAGGATAGTCTTGCCGCACTCTCTGAGCGTAGACGCATAGACCTGTACCACCGCAAAAGCAGGAAGCCCCGCCAGCATCAGGTACAAATACTGTTTTCCATACATTAAAGTCGCAGCCGCATCCTGTGCAGAACCTTCGCCTTTTAAATAAGAACGGATCAAAAATGTACCGCATCCTGTAAAAAGCAGCACCGTAAACCCTGTCACAGCAAGCGCCATCCAAAACTTAAAACGCATCGTCTGCCGCACGCCCTCATCGTTGCCCTGTCCAAAATACTGCGCCGTAAAAATACCAGCACCTGATACTCCGCCGAACATACATAGATTATACACAAAAATAAGCTGATTGACAATTGCCGCTCCTGACATCTGCTGTGTACCCACCTGCCCGATCATAATGTTGTCCAGCAGG
>Ga0137308_100208_pt1 | contig 89243 bp, 74 predicted proteins | sample Inofrocosms_June_FD_97181 | JGI IMG/M metagenome (GOLD analysis project Ga0137308, IMG submission 97181) | Mouse cecal microbial communities from Vienna, Austria - N-Acetylneuraminic and N-Acetylglucosamine D2O microcosms_June | ecosystem: Host-associated > Mammals > Digestive system > Large...
CACGGCGGTCATCTGGCCGATGGCATCGTAAGTATAGGAGGTCTGTCTTCCCTCCGGCGTGGTCACGGTGAGGGGCCTGTCCTCCCTGTCGTAGGTATAGGACAGGGTTCCGCCCAGGGCGTCCGTCACGGTAAGCAGGCGGTCCAGGGCGTCGTAGGCGTAGGCGGTGGCGCTGCCCAGCTCGTTGGTGGCAGCCGTCAGGTTCCCGGCCCTGTCGTAGGCATAGGTGCAGGTCCCGCCCAGGGGGTCCGTGGTCTTTACCAGGAGGTTCCTGGTGTCGTATTCATAGGTATAGGTCCTGGCATCGTCCCGGATGGAGGTCAGGTTGCCGTTTCCGTCATAAGACAGATACGTGGTTGTCCCAAGCTGGTCGGTGGTTGAGACCACCCTGCCCAGTCTGTCATAGGTGTAAGACACCGTGGAGCCGTCCGGGTAGGTGACTTTTGTCATCCGGCCGCAGGCATCGTTCTCATATGAGGTCACGTTGCCCCTGGCGTCCGTCATGGACAGGAGGGCTCCGGTGACGGGGTCGTAGGCGTAGGTGGTCGCAGCGCCGGTGCGGTCCGTCACGGAGAGGATCCTGTCCGCGCCGTCATAGGTGTAGACGGTGTCTTTCCCCTCGGCGTCCGTGATGGAGATGGTGCGGTCCATGGCGTCATAAGCATGGGAAGTGGTGTTGCCCTCCGCGTCCGTCTCCGTGATCCTGTTCCCATTGGCATCGTAGGCGTAGGCCAGGGTGTTGCCCAGAGGATCCATGCCGGAGAGCATGCGGTTCATCCTGTCGTAGGCAAAGGTGCTGGTGCCGCCCTCTCTGTCGGTGATGGCGGTGACTGCCCCTGCTTTATCAAAGGCATAGGCCGTCACGTTTCCGACGGCGTCCGTCTCCTCCGTGATCCATCCCTTTTGGTTATAGGCGGTGCGGGTGGTGCGGCCCTCCGGGTCTGTAGCGGAGAGCTGACGGTTCATGACATCGTAGGTGAACGTCCATGTGTTCCCCTCGGCATCGGTCATGGACGCGGGGACGGCACTGCTGCCCTCGTAGGCGTAGGAGGTGGTGTTCCCGTTGGGATCCGTCTGCGCCGTGAGGCGGCTCTGCGCATCGAAAGCATAGGAAGTCACGCCTCCCTCCGGGTCCGTGACGGACACGGGGCGGTTCTTTTCGTCATAGGCGTAGCAGGTGACTGCCCCGTCGTAGTCCATGGCGGTCTCCGGGAGGCCTGCCGCCGTGTAGGTATACTGGCGGGACGTGCCGTCTTGTCTCGTTTCCGTGGTCAGGCGGCCCTGGCTGTCGTAGGCGTATGCGGTGGTAACGCCCTGCCTGTCGGTGGCGGAGGAGAGGTGCCCCGATTCATCGTAAGTGCGGGCCTCTCTGGTGCCGTCCGGGTATTCGATGGCCGTGGTACGGCCCTGGGCGTCATAATGGTGGACGGTCACGTTCCCCCTGGCGTCCGTGGCATGGGTGGTGCCTGCGCAGCCCTCCCCGGCGCTTTGGTAGGAAAGGGTGACGGTGGCGCCCTCTGCGTCCTGCTGCTCGATGACGCGGCCCTGGCTGTCGTAGGTGTTCTTTACTACCTGATGGCTGTTTTCGTCGTACCAGGCAGTCATGTGGTGGGCGTCATCGTACTCGTAGCGCACGCTGTCCCCTGCGGGGTCCGTGACAGTGGTCAGGTCGCCCTTTTCATCGTAAGTGTAGGCTACGCTGCCGCCGTCCGGCAGTGTGACTGCCGCGATGCGGTTCTGGCCGTCCAGGGTGATGCCGTAGGTCTTTCCGGACGGGGTGTTCACGGCGCACAGGCGCAGGTCCATGTCATAGGCGTAGGTGGTCCTGTTGCCGTATATGTCCTCCCTGGCCGTCAGGAGGCCGTAGGTATTGAAGAAACCGGTTTCCAGGGTGGCCAGATCCCTTATGACGTAGCCGCCCTCGGTCTGCTCCAGTGCATAGTCCTGCCCTGCCGGGGCGCTGTAGCCGGTCTCGGTCTTTGCGAACGTGACGATGTTCCCGGTGCCCCTAAGCCACAGGAGGCTTCCGTCCGCCAGTTCTCCCAGCCGCTCATCAAAGGGCGTGCTCCAGCCATAGCCGAAAACGCCGCTGTAGCCTGCTCCTTTGGAGTTGTAGGCTCTTGTGACAGCAAACGTCCCGCCGATGTCTGCGTTCTGGGCATCGGTCTGCTCCATGTAGAAGTTGCCGGTGTTTAAGTTGATGGGCTCGTAGCCGAACTCACAGTGCTGGGCCCGGCCCAGGAGCAGTCCGTCTGCCATGGCCTTGTAGTACGCCGGCAGTTCGCCGGAGCTGTAGGCGCTGGTATTCTGGGGGCAGCGGATGAAGATCAGGTTGCCCTCCTTGGTCAGGGCGTCCTGCATCCGCATGTCCGCCATGATGGTGTCGGTCTCCACGCCGTAGTGCAGGGCGATGCGGGGGATCAGGTCGAAAGCGCTTTCCCTGTGGATCAGGAACGGGTCGCTTGTGACAGGCGCGCCCATGCCCTGGGCGTCCTCCGCGTAGGCCTGGACATAGTACACCTGTCCCGGCACCAGGCCTGTGAACACTTCGCTCTGCCAGTTGGAGAGCCTCCTCTTATACTCCAGGGCGGCGGGGAAGCTTCCGGCGTACTTTTCGGAATCCGGGTAGACCAGGGATTCCTCTGCCTCCACGGTTCCCGTAGCCCCGTTGATCAGCTGGTAGTGGACCGTACTGCCGGGCTTCGCCAGACCGTGGGCCACCACGCCCAGGGTATTCGTGGACTTGTCGCCGTTCCGTTCCACCACGGGATAGACCTCTATGGTGGTGTCGTCCAGGGTCAGGGCATCCAGGTCTGTAGGATCCCCTGTCCAGGAGAGGATGAGCTTGGGCGCATAGCGGGCGGAGGAGTTGTTGTAGAACACCTCGCACTGCATCTTAACTCCTGCGGCGGCAGTTTCGGCGTTGGGGGCCTCCACCTGGGCTTTCATGACGAATCCGTGGTTCGGGGCGGTGCCGTTGATCCAGGCGCTGACCTCTTCCGTCACGTCAAAGGAGAGTGCCTGCCCCCTGGTTGCGGAGGCGTTCTGGGCATCCAGGAAGTAGTGGCTGTAGGCCAGCTGGCTGTTCCAGGTCAGGCTTCCCACCTGCCATTCGTCCTCCACGCCGTAGAGGCCGAACTCAGAGGCTCCCTTGCTCCAGAATGTCTTCTGGTAGAGCTGGAAAGAGGCGGAGACGATCTCGGCTTCCGCCGCAAGTCCCGAGAAATCGTAGTTTATGGCGAAATAGGAGCGGCAGTTTTGATGCCTGCTGCCGAAGCCCGCCAGGTTCCCGGAGGTGATGCCGTCGTCATATCCCACGTAGGGGTACTGGTTGTCGCCTATGACGGTATTAGGGCTCCCCTCTTCCACGCAGGCGACGCGGATGGCGCTGCCGGTGACCTGGATGGCCGTGGGGTCGATGCGCACGGGGTAGACACGCTCCGGGGCCTCCAGCCATGTCCGGTCCGGCCGCACGGTCACAAGGTACCCGTCACTGCCCTGTGTCAGTTCCATCCTGACACCGAAACTGATCTCCCCGGCGGCATCCTCCATCTCCGGGGCCTCCAGCACGAAGACTGCTTCCGCCTCCGGGTCCGTGCCCGGCCCGTGGAGGTACAGGGTATTGTTCAGGAGAGTAGCCTCCAGGCCGTATGCGTCTACCAGGTAGGAGAAGCTATCCTTTTCCGTCTTCTCCAACAGGATGATGTCCTCCTTGACGCTGTTGCCGAGGACGGTGTACTGATAGTCGATTTCAGGGAACACGTTGCTGTAGCGGATGGCGTTGTCCCTTGCGATGCCGGAGGAGAACTTCCCCTCCGCAGGGTAGAGGGTGAGCATGTAATCCCCCTGGAAGATGGTGATTCCGCTCTCCGTGGCGGCTCCGTCCTCTGCTGTGCCGCCTTTTGCGGACAGGCTCTCCGGGAACAGAACCGTGTAGTCGTTGGCACTGTTGACATAGGAGGGCATGCCGCCCAGGGTGCTGAACGTGGACGCGGGATTCTCGGTGAGCCGGTTGTCCACTGGACACAGATTTCCCTCTTCATCTATGTAGGTGGCCCCATCGTTGCCAATGACGGTCACGTACCGGTTCCCCTCCACATGGTAGGTACGGCTGTAGGCGTCATAGGCTGTCAAGGTGCCGTAGTTTTCGGGAACGGCCTCCTCGTGGAAACGCTGGGGCTCCCTGGCCGGGAGGGTTTCCTCCTCCGGGGCGGCGTCCTCGTCCGGGCTGCCGGTTTCACCGTCTTCCGGATCTTCAGCTTCGCCGGCGTCCGGGGCTTCGGTTCCGTCAGCGGGGTCTCTGTCGGGCTCCATGTCGGATGGGGCGCTGCTGTCCCCGCTGTCAGTGCCGTCGTCTGGCTGGGCCGGAGCTTCAGTTCCGCTTCCCGGCTCATCCTGGTCGCCGCTTCCGCTTCCGGGCTGAGACGGGGCTTCGGTTCCGGGCTCATCCTGGCCGTTGTTTCCGCTTCCTGGCTGGTCGCCGGTATCGTCCCCGGGCCGGGACGAGGTTCCGCTGTCGGCTCCGCTCTGGTCTCCGGTCGCACTTCCGGGTTCATCACCGGGCCGGGGCGGATTCACGCTTCCCTCTCCGCTTCCGGGCTGGCTAGTTTCACTTTCGTCCTGGTCCGGATCGTCGGTTCCGGGACGACCGGTTTCACCGCCATCCTGATCCGGGGCGCCGGTTCCGCTTCCTGGCTGGTCGCCGGACTCGCTTCCGAATTCCTCCCGGTTGCCGGTTCCCTCTCCGGGCTCTTTCCCATCGTCAGAATCGCCTCCCGGTTGCTCCTGGCTGCCTGCTTCATCTCCCGGCCGGCTCTGGCCGCCGGATTCACCGCTTTCCGCAGGCGTGGCATCTTCGTTGCTGTCAGGGTTCTCGCTCATTTCTGCCACATACACATCTCCCTGACCAGGCTGTGCCGCCTGCAGGAAGACACTGTCGGTCACCATCAGGGTCAGTGACAGCATGGCTGCCATCAGGCGTTTCAGGTTTCTTTTTCTTCTCATTTGCTTTCCTTCCTTTCTTTTGTATGTATATTTATACTACAATTCGATCTTTTGACTACTAGTACTATATCATATTCTTCAACATTTGTACAGTACTAATATTCTGTCTTTTATTTTTTGAAAGAAAACCGAAAGAAAATTCCCCGAAAAATTCGGTCAGAAAAAGAAACGCAGAATTTAAAAAACCGCTTTCGCTGATTCCGACCAGCAAAAGCGGCTTCACATTTAGACATGAGATATTAATCCCCCGAGGAAACAATACCCCGTCTCACCATTCCATCACGCAGGCCCCGCAGGTAAGGCCTGCCCCAAAGCCGGACAGTACCAGCCGCATGCCCCGCTTCAGGCGTCCCCCACGGTTCAGCTCATCCAGCAAAAGGGGAATGGCTGCAGAAGAGGTATTTCCCACCCGTTCCAGGTTCATGGGAAAGCGGGAAAGGCTTATGCCCAGCCGCTTTGCCACGCCCTCTATGATCCGCCTGTTGGCCTGATGGAGCACGAACAGGTCCACATCCCCTAAGCCGAGTCCTGCTTTGAAAAGGGCCTCCTCCACATTCAGAGGCACCTGGCGCACCGCAAAGGCGAATACCTCCCGGCCGTCCATCTGAAAGAACCGGCGGAAATCCTGCTGCCCGGACCAGGGATTGGAAAGCTGCCTGCCGCCCCCGCCCAGCACATCCCCTTTCTTTCCGTCCGCGTGCTGCACAAAGCCCAGGATACCGCCCGTCTCACATTTCTCCACATATACGGCGCCCGCGCCGTCCCCGAAAAGAATACAGGTACTCCTGTCCTCCCAGTCCACCAGCTTGGAGAGTACCTCGCTTCCGGCAATCAGCGCGTTTTTGTAGATGCCTGCCTCCACATAGGCCCAGGCCGTGTGCAGCGCGAACAAAAACCCCGCACATGCCGCGTTCAGATCAAAGGCCGCGGCATTTTCGGCTCCGATCCCGCTCTGAATCCGGCAGGCCACGCAGGGAGCCGCTTCCTCCGGGGAGCAGGTGGCCGCCAGTATCAATTCCACCTCTTCCGCCTGCTTCCCTGCCTCTGCCAGGGCCTGTCTGCAGGCCTGCACCGCCAGGGACGCCACAGTCTCCCCAGTGGATATATGCCTGCTGCCGATGCCGGTGCGCTCTCTGATCCATTGGTCCGAGGTGTCTGCCAGACCGGCGATTTCCGTATTATCCACCCTCCGCTCCGGGAGGGCGCTTCCTGTTCCCATAATCCGAATTGACATAATGCTTCTCCTATTTAAAGTCGCTGCGCGACGGCACTGAAGTGTAAAGTCACTCGGCGCACATTTCGGAGAGATATTTTCATCCGTTAATGCCCGGATGAAAATTTCTCTCGTGCGCCTTCGCGACTTTACTTTGAAAGTCACTGCCTGTTCCTTTTAGTATCTGCGGAATCTTTCGTAGCGCTGGGCGGCGATTTCTTCGCCGGTCATTCCGCGGTAGCGCTCCAGGAATGCCATAATCTGCTCTTTCAGGTAGCCGCCGATGGCCTCCGCCGTGGCGCTGTCGGCCCCGCCGAATTCCGGAATGATCTTGTCGATGACATGCAAAAGCTTCAGATCCTGGGCCGTAATGCGCATGATTTCGCTGGCCTCCCTGGCCTTGGAGGAATCTTTCCAGAGAATAGAGGCAAAGCCCTCCGGAGAGAGGATGGAATAGGTGGCATTCTCCAGCATCCACACCTCGTTCCCCACTGCCGTGGCCAAAGCTCCGCCGCTGCCGCCCTCACCGATGAGGATGCACAGCACCGGCACTTTCAGAGCGGACATCTCCCGCAGACTTCTGGCAATGGCCTCTCCCTGTCCCCGCTCCTCCGCTTCGATGCCGCAATATGCGCCGGAGGTATTGATAAAGCTTAACACAGGGCGGTGAAACTTCTCCGCCTGTTTCATCAGGCGCAGCGCCTTGCGGTAGCCCTCCGGCATGGGCATGCCGTAATTGCGCCGCTGGCATTCCTTTCCGTCCCTGCCCTTGTGCTCCGCAATCACTGTCACCGGCTGCCCCTCCAGAAAGCCTATGCCTCCCACCACAGCCGGATCGTCACGAAAGCTCCTGTCTCCGTGGGCTTCCACGAAGTAATCAAAGATACTGTCTATGTAGTCACAGGCGCCGGCCCGCTCCAGCCGCCGCACTGTTTTTACCTTTTCCCAGGCCCCCGCAGGCTTTACTGTCCAGGTCTGTTCTTTCAGCACCTCGTTCAGTACGAAGTGGAATTCTTTCCCGCCGGTAAAGTTCCCATACTCTCCCTCTCTGCCCTGATGGGATTTGACGAGAAAATACAGAGTCTTTTTCAGCGTCTCACGCCTGACAATGCCGTCTATCATACCGTGCTCCACCAGAAATTCCGCCGTCTGGAAGCCCTCCGGCAGCTCCTGTCCGATGGTCTGGCTGATAACCCTGGGCCCCGCGAAGCCGATCAGCGCTCCCGGCTCCGCCATGATCACATCCCCCAGCATGGCAAAGCTGGCCGTGACCCCGCCCATGGTAGGGTCGGTGAGTATGGTACAGTACAGCAGTCCCGCCTGGTCCAGCTTTCGTATGGCCGCCGAGGTCTTGGCCATCTGCATCAGGGAGATGATGCCCTCCTGCATCCTGGCCCCTCCGGAACAGCAGAAGAAAAACACCGGAAGGCCCAGCTCCACGGCCCGCTCCACGGCTGCTGTTATCTTCTCCCCCACCACATGTCCCATACTGGCCATGAGGAATCTGGAATCACAGATACCAAGTACGATATCCTCGCCGAAGACCTTGCACCGTCCTACCGTAAAGGCTTCGTCCAGCCCCGTCTTCTCCCTTGCCTCCCCCAGCTTCTCTTCATATCCCTCGTAAGAAAGCGGGTTTCTCACAGGCATATCCGTAAACCACGGCTCAAACGTGTGTGGATCCGCCACCATGCGGATGCGGTTGTTTGTCCTGACCCGAAAATATCCGCCGCACTCATAGCAGATGTACTTGCGCTTTGCCACTCTGTCCCGGTCCACGGTCTTCCCGCATTTCGGACAGCGGATCCTATAGTTTCCCTTTTCCTGCGCAGGGGCATTCCGCTCCGGCCGGACGATCCCGGTCTCTGCCGCGGACGGGCTCTGGACTTCCCGCCAAAACTCTCTGTTCCGGACTTTATCCGTCTGCGTCCCCTGGGAATCTCTTTTCCGAATTGACTGTCTCCCGAAAAACGCAGCCCTTTTCTCCCGGAGTCGCTCTTTTCTTTCGGATCCTTTCTTCCTAAACAGTCCGCTCATGTCCATCCTCCCTGATCCGCTTAGTCTGCGGCAATGGCAAAGGTCAGCCGGGCCTGTGCCGCCACCTTGCCGTCCACTGTGGCCACTGCCTCGCTGATGCCCATAGGCCCCTTACATTTCACGACTTTGGTCTCTAAGGTCAATACGTCTCCGGGAACTACCGTCCTGCGGAATTTCGCATTGTCTATCCCCGCCAGATACGCGGTATGTCCTTTCCACTCAGCCGCAGACAGCATGGCCACCGCCCCCACCTGGGCCAGCGCCTCTACGATCAGCACTCCCGGCATCACGGGATTCCCGGGAAAATGTCCCTGGAAATAAGGCTCGTTTCCGCTGACGCATTTGCGCCCCAGGGCGCGCCTGCCCTCTTCCAGCTCCTCAATGGTATCTATCAGCAAAAAAGGATAGCGATGGGGAATGATCTCCATAATCTCCTTTGCGGTATACAATGACATACAACCCCTCCTATTTTATCCTGCCCAGCAAAATGCTTACATTGTGCCCTCCAAAGCCCAGGGAATTGCTCAGGGCATAGGGAACTTCTTCCTCATGGCTTTCCATGCAGTAATCCAGATCCATCTCCCCCTCCGTCTCCTGCAGGCCCACCGTCCTGTGGATAAAGCCCTCCTGAAGTTCCTTTACACAGGTGATGAATTCCACGGCCCCGGCGGCTCCCAGCAAATGCCCTGTCATGGATTTGGTGGAATTGATCCTAAGCTTCTTTGCATGGGCGCCGAACGCAAGCTTGACAGCCCTGGTCTCAAAAAGGTCGTTGTGATGGGTGGAGGTGCCGTGGGCATTGAGATAGCTCAGCGCCTCCGGCTCCACGCTCCCGTCCTTTAGAGCGTTTCTCATAGCCGCGGCTGCTCCCGCGCCGTCTTCCGCCGGGGAAGTGATGTGGTACGCATCGGAAGTGCAGCCGTATCCCAGCACCTCCGCATATATGCGCGCGCCTCTTTTCTCGGCGTGCCCCAGTTCCTCCAGCACCACGATCCCCGCACCCTCGCCCATGACGAAGCCGTTCCTGTCCCTGTCGAAAGGAATGGAGCACCGATAGGGGTCAGTGCTGGCAGACAGTGCGTTCAATGCGGCAAACCCTGCAATTCCTATAGGACATATGGCCGCCTCTGTCCCCCCGGCCACGCATACGTCCGTCTCCCCGTACTGGATAGAGCGGAAAGCCTCCCCGATGGAGTTGGCTCCTGTGGCACAGGCGGTGGCTACGTTCAGACTCTTGCCTTTCAGGCCATAAGCGATACTGACATTGCCGGCGGCCATGTTGGATATCATCAGCGGTACGAACAGAGGCCCTACTCTGGACGGGCCTTTCTCAGACAGCCTGGCGCATTCCCGCTCCATAGCCTGTAAGCTTCCCACGCCGCTGCCCACAAAGCATCCCACTCGGCAGGCGTCTTCCTTTTCCATATCCAGCGCGGCATCCGCCAGTGCTTCCCCTGCCGCCGCTACCGCGTACTGACAGAAAAGCTCCATGCGTCTGGCCGCCTTTTTATCCATATACCGCTCCGGCTCAAAGTCTTTCACCTCCGCGGCCAGGCTGCATCGATACCCCCCTGCGTCGAACCTCGTAATGGGCCCGAATCCTATGCGCTCCTGCCGGATTCCCTCCCAGAAAGCCTCCACACCATTGCCGATAGGGGTGATAGCCCCCATCCCCGTCACTACTACTCTTCGCTTCATACCATATCCTCCAAGAACTTCTTCTCACACTAAGCCGCCGTCCACGCATATAACCTGCCCTGTGATATAGTCCGACCTGTCTCCGGCCAAAAAAGCCACCAGCTCGGCTACGTCCCACGGGCTGCCCATCCTGCCCATGGGAATGGAGGCCACGGCCGCATCCCTTACTTTCTCAGGCAGGGCGCCGGTCATCTCTGTCTCAATAAAGCCGGGCGCTACCGCGTTGACGCAGATACTTCTGCCGGCCAGCTCCTTTGCCACGCTTTTCGTCAGTCCGATGAGTCCTGCTTTGGACGCGGCATAGTTGGCCTGGCCTCCGTTTCCCGTCACACCGGACACCGAAGAAATGTTGATGATCTTGCCCTTTTTCTGTTTCAGAAAATATCTGGTCAGATGGCGGATGGTATGGAACGCGCCTTTCAGATTAATATTCAAGACATAATCGTAGTCTTCTTCGGACATACGCGCCACCAGATTATCCCTTGTCACCCCGGCGTTGTTCACCAGAATATCCACATGCCCGTAATCCGCGATGATCTCCTCCACCATACGGCCGCATGCCGCGAAATCCGATACATCACAGCCTATGGCCCGGGCCGCTCCGCCTGCCGCCTCAATCTGCGCCGCCACCTCCAGGGCCCGCTGCCTGGATCCATTATAATTCACCAGCACCATGGCGCCCTGCCTGGCCAGCGTCAGCGCGATGGCTCTGCCGATCCCCCGGCCCGCCCCGGTTACCAGCGCTACCTTTCCCGACAATTCCTTTTCTGCCGGCAATGTCTTTTCCTCATCCATTTTCTCTGTTCCTCATTTTTCTTCCCCCGGATCCTGTCCTTGCAACGCTGCCAGAACCCCGTCCAGGTCCTCCACTTTCGCCACGTTAAATACCCTCGCGTCCCGGCTCATCTTCCGCAGAAAACCTGCCAGGGTCCGCCCCGGTCCGATCTCCACAAAAGTATCCACTCCGTCCGCCAGCATCCGCTCCATGGTCTCCCGCCACCTTACCGTGGAGGACACCTGTCTGGCCAGAAGCTCCTTTATTCGGGAGGCATCCGTTACATAATCCGCCTCCACATTGCACAGGTAGGGAATGCGCGGCTTATGCACCTCAATATGCTCCAGCTCTGCAGCCAGCTTTCTCCCTGCTCCCTCCAAAAGGGCGGAGTGGAACGGGCCGCTGACGTTTAAGGGGATGCAGCGCCTGGCCCCTGCCGCTGTCAGTCTCTCCGAAGCCGCCTGTACGGCCCGGGCCTCCCCGGTAATCACGATCTGCCCGGGACAGTTGTCATTGGCAATCGACACCGTTCCTTCCGTCTCCTCACAGATACCGCGGATGGCCTCCGCATCCAGTCCCAGCACCGCAGCCATGGCCCCGCCCACCGGACAGGCTTCCTGCATGAAGATGCCCCGACAGCGGATCAGCCAGAACATCTGGGGGAGGTCCATGGCTCCGGCTGCCGCCAGCGCCCCGTATTCCCCCAGGCTCAGGCCCGCGGCACAGTCCGCGCGGACGCCTTTCTCCTCCAACACTTTCAGGATCGCCGCCTCCGTGGCCAGCATGGCAATCTGCGTATATTCCGTGATATCCAGGTCTTTATTCTCCGTAAAGCACAGCCGGGCCACATCCATACCCGTGGCTTCCCCCGCTGTGACATAGACCTGTCTGGCTGTGGGGAAAGTATCGAAGAAATCCTTTCCCATGCCGCAGTACTGGGCGCCCTGCCCAGGAAAAATAAATGCTGTCTTTCCCATGTCAAATCCTTTCGTCCGCCCTAAAATCTTCAGCCATTGTATCCGTGCAGCAGCGACGCGGCCTGCTCCATAATCTCCGCAATGATTTCCCGGCAGGTCTGCTCCTTGTCCACCAGACCGGCGATCTGTCCTGCCATCAGAGTGCCGTTTGCGGTATCTCCCTCCGTTACGGCCCTGCACAGGGCACCCACGGTGAGCTTCTCCAGCTCTTCAAAGGAAGCGCCCGCTTTCTCCAGCTTCAGATACTCTCTGGTCATACGGTTGCGCAGCTGGCGCACGGGATGTCCGTGGCTCATGCCCGTAACTTCGGAATCAATGTCCTTGGCGGCGATGATTTTCTGTTTATAAGCCTCGTGGGCGATTGACTCCCTGGCTACCACAAAGCGGGTGCCCATCTGCACCGCCTCCGCCCCCAGCATGAAAGCCGCGGCAAATCCCCTGCCGTCCCCGATACCTCCCGCCGCAATCACCGGAATGTCCACCGCGTCCGCCACCTGGGGCACCAGCGTCATGGTAGTGGACGCGCCGATATGTCCGCCGGCTTCCATTCCCTCGGCCACCACGGCATCCGCGCCGGCCCGCTCCATCATCCGCGCCTGTGCCACGCTGGCCACAACCGGAATCACTTTCACACCGGCCGCTTTCCAGTCTGCCATGTACCGGGCAGGATTGCCCGCGCCCGTAGTCACAGCTTTCACACCCTCCTGTGCCACCACTTTGGCGATTTCCGCCGCCTCAGGGTTCATCAGCATGATATTCACGCCGAAAGGCTTATCCGTCAGGGCCCTGCAGCTTCTTATCTGCTCCCGCACAAACCCGGCCGGCGCCGCGCCGGCGCCGATGATGCCAAAGCCGCCCGCCCGGGAAACCGCAGCGGCCAGACGGCATTCCGCCACCCATGCCATACCGCCCTGGATCAGGGGATGCTCCGTTCCCAAAAGCTCTGTTATCCTAGTCTTCATCCTCTCCACTCCTGTCTCTCCCGGCAGCCGCCCTCTCCCTACATCTCGATGCCCTTGGCAGCCAGATATTCCATCACGTCCTTTACCGTCTCCAGCTTCTCCAGATCCTCGGAGGGAATCTCCACGCCAAACTCGTCCTCCAGCGCCATCACCAGTTCAAACAGATCCAGGGAATCCGCGTCCAGATCCTCCTTGAAGCTGGTCTCCTCCGTGATGACAGCGCCCTCCGCATTCAGCTTTTCCTCAATGACTTCCTTTAATTTCTCAAACATAACCGCATCTCCTTTTTTGTTTTCCCGGTTTTCAAAACCATGTGAAATAGTTTGAATTTCAATTTGTTTGATAATCAAGTTATTTGATATTCAAATTATTTTTGATGATAACTCGTTAAAAAAGAAATGTCAATAGAAATCTGGTAATTTTTCAAAAATATAGTATAATGTAGACAGGAGACTATCCACCGGGTTCATTTTCAAAGGAGATGCTAAGAAATGTCATCCCAGACAATACCAGAGGCTACGGGCGCCTCTATCCGCCCGCGGAACCTGATCAAGCACAAGCGCTTTCTCATCACCGATTTCGGCGCCAGGGAAGACGCCGCGCCGGCCCTGAATACAAAAGCCATCAACAGCGCCATTCAGACAGCCGCCATGGAAGGTGGCACCGTAGTGATTCCAGAAGGAACATTCCATATCTACACCATTCTTCTGAAAAGCAATGTGAATCTCTACCTGTCGGAAGGGGCTGTTCTGGCGGCCGCAAGGACGGACATCATCCATTCTTATGAGAAACAGTCCGGCGAGGGCGGCAATTACAAGGAGCCTGAGGTAAATCTTTACGTAGGCCTCCAGGACCACGGCTATTCCTATTTCTCCAACAGCATGATCTACGGATCCGATCTGGAGAACATCATGATCTGCGGTAAGGGTCTCATCACCGGAGGGCGCTTTGACGAAGAGAGCGGTATCCTGGAGTATGTGCTCCAGGGCGGCGACCCGGCAGAGCCCATGTCCCGGGAGGCGAAAGGGCATCAGGACGAATGGTTCGGCAATAAGGGAATCGCTCTGGTCCGCTGCGAGAACGTGGTTCTGGAGGATTTCTCCGTCACCATCGGCGGACATTTTGCCGTCATCGCCGAGGGGTGCGACAATCTGTATGTGAATCATATCCTCGTGGATACCACAAGGGACGCTCTTGACATTGACTGCTGCCGGGATGTGACAGTGCGGGACACCGTCTGCAACTCCCTCACCGACGAGGGCCTGTGTCTGAAAGCTTCTTTCGGAGCCGGTGTATTCCGGCCTCTCCAGAATGTGCTGATAGAAGACTGCACCGTCTGTGGCTACGATCCGGGCAGCGTCTATGCGGGGGAATATACCCGGGATAAGCTCATCGCCCTGGATCGCTGCGGCCCTACGGGACGGCTGAAGTTCGGCTCGGAAGCTACCTGCGGCTATCACCTGGTGACCATCCGGCGCGTAAAATTCGACCGTTCCAGGGGATTCTGCATGGAGTCTGTGGACTGTTCCTCCCTGACCAACGTGATCTTCGAGGACTGCGTCCTGGACAATGTGTCCAGTTCGCCTATTTTCCTGCGGGCAGGAGACAGGGCAAGATTCCCCGTAACGGGGAATGTGTCCTCCTCCGCTTACCCTGCCCCGGATACCAATGTCCGTCTGGATGACCGGAACTGGGTGCTGCCAAACGAAAGAGCTTACCACTGCTATCCTGCCAGACGCTACGCGCCCCATTACAATCGGACCAAAACCGTGACCGTGGACGGACACTCTTCCTTTGAAATCGTGGATCCTGACAATCCGGTACAGTGCAATCCGGCCAATTATCAGGAGATAGACGGACATTACTATCTGAAAACATGGCAGTCCGAAAGCTATGCCCAGAAAGATACCTCCAGCCAGGGAAGCTCCCGTCAGAACAACGGCGCCCAATACCCCGAGGCCCACGGCGCCTATGTGGCAGACCTCTCCAGAGAGCTGGAAAAGGCCGACCTGCCCCTGTACGCAAACGCTATCGGCTCCCCCACCATGGCCACAGTGTCCAATGTCATGATCCGGAATGTGACCATTACCAATGCGGATCCCCGATACCCCGTGCTGCTGATGGGCCTGACGGATTCCCATATGAAAAATATCGTCCTGGAGAATATCTCCGTAGAGTACCGGGGCGGTCTGACCATGGAGCATGCGGTGGAGCAGAGACAGCTGAATACCGAATGGAAATTTTCCCAGTTCCATACAAAGGAGCGGGTCCAAAACCTCCCCTGGCTGGTGAACACTTTCTTCTCCAAAAGCGAGGGGCTTCTGCCCCGGGCAGACTGGGATCCGCAGAACAACTGCTGGAAAGACGATCCCTACAATGTGCCGGAGCTGCCGGACGCTTATCCGGAGCCCAGCAACTGGGGCATTCTGCCTGCTTACGGCCTGTTCGCCAAGCATGTGGACGGCCTGACTCTGCGGAATATCCGCTTTTCCTGTAAGGTACCGGACGGCAGGCATGTCTGCGTGTTTGACGACGTGACGGACGTGTGCGTGGACGGCATGGAGGCTTACTGTGCCCGGGATGTGGCGCCAATCGCCGTAGTCACGGATCATTACAGGCGGCGCACCAATGCGGAAAACGTACCGGAGCAGCCCTATTTCACCACCAAAGTGACAGGCCTTGAGCTTCAGCGTCCCCTGCTGCTCTCGGACGGCACGAAAGATTCCGAACCCAGAGCAGTCCATGAAAAATCCCGCTGTATCAGGGAAGTGGAGATTAACGCGCCGGCGCCCGGCACCCCTCAGGACAGCCTCTATCCCCTGCCCACGGCGCCCTGTCAGGAGACCGGCTACCGTTTCCGGGTGGAAACTGACAATTATCCTCTGCCCCTGACCGTATACCGTCCCTATATCCGGCCTGTGGCGCCTGCCAGAGTCCGTCCGGGGGAGGCCTGCCATATTATTTTAAACGTGCGCAACCCGGCCAGCGATATCTCGGACATCACTTCCGACGGCAGAATGTACAATGGCCAGATACGCCGTCCCAACTACAGCGTAAAAGGCGTGGTATCGCCTCTGCTGATATCCTGTGATCATCTGCCGGAGGGAGCGGCTTTTGACGCCGCGGCCATGGAATTTTCCTGGACACCCGCCCGGAGCCAGAAAGGGGAGCACCTGATCGCCTTTGCGGTGGACGACGGCCTGATGCCGGAGAAAATGCAGATCAAGATTATAGTGGAAGACGAAAGGGAGAATCATGAAGAAACCCACCGACTATTCCCTGCTCCGGGAGCAGCTGGCAGCCATGACCGGAAATGAACGCGATACCATCGCGAATCTGGCCAATGCCTCCGCCCTGCTGTTCATGAGCCTGGACCATATCAACTGGGCGGGCTTCTATCTGGCGAGAGCATGTCAGCTGGTCTTAGGACCTTTTCAGGGCAGGCCTGCCTGTATCCGCATTGATTTCGGAAAGGGAGTCTGCGGAACCGCGGCGGCGAATGATACTGCCATTGTAGTCCCGAATGTCCATGCATTTCCGGGCCATATTGCCTGTGACGCCGCCTCCAGTTCGGAGATCGTCATCCCCATCCACCACGCCGGCAGGCTGACGGCTGTGCTGGATATAGACAGTCCCCTGTACGAACGCTTTACCGTCCGGGACAGAGAGGAGCTGGAACGCTTCTGTACCATTTTGGAAAAAAACTGCGACTGGCGCGTATAGAAGCAAACACAGCCAATACACACAGAAATGAGGATTGATATGAGCAACGAAACAACAAAGTGCCCTATGTGCGGCACAAAGCTGAAAATGATCAACGGAAGAATGACCTGTAAGGATTGCGGCTATTATGTGAGGGGCGCTGAGGAGCAGGGGAATTTCTCAAATGCAGGCGGCAGTTCCGCGCAAGGCTCCGGGGCGGGCAGTACAGGCCGCCCGTACGGTTCGGGACAGAACGGCTACACAGGCCAGACCGGTTCGTCGGGACGCAGCAGCATGAATCAGGGCGCTTCCTCCGGACGGCCTGCGGAGCACAATCCCACTGTGGGCATCGCGGTATCCGTGATAGCGGGCGTGATATGCGTGGTTCTGTTCGCGGTCATTATCCTGGTAAAGTCCGGCAATTTCAACCCCTTTGCCCCGGACCGGGAATCTGAAAAAAGCCTTGCCAACTCCTCCGTATCGGAGGCCGAAAGCACACAGGTATCGGAAGAAGACGATGTGCCCAAGAGAGGAAGCGCAATCTCCTACCCTACGACCCCCCAGTCCAGCTTTTTCTGGTCTGTGGCGGAGTATATCTGGAATAAGCCCTGCGACAGCATCACCGAGGAGGAATTCGCCAGCCTGACCGCTATCCAGCTGAACCGGGAGGAAAGGAGCATTGCCTATCAGTTAGACCACGGCGAGACCCTGACGGCTACCTATGAGACCGATGAGGGTCTGCTGCTTTCGGACCTGTCCTGTTTTACCGGACTGGAATACATCTCCGTTGACGCCTCCCTGGATCAGGGCGACTTAAGAGGATTAGAGTCTCTCACCACTCTTTACTCCGAGAATAATCTGGAGGAACTGGCGGAAATCATCCCTTATCCGGAGTATATCACGGAGCTGGGCGTGGAGGATACTTTCCTGGCATCCGGTCTCACCGGCCTGAGCACTTTCCCCAATCTCCTGTACTTAAGCGTGGATTATGCAGGGCTGACGGATATCTCCGCCCTGGAGCAGTTCCCGGATCTGCTGGGCCTGTCTCTCACCGGCTGCGACAGACTGACGGACTTCTCCCCCATCATGTCCCTGGGCAATCTGGAGGAATTAAGCATCCAGTCCGATCAGCTTAAAAGCATTGATTTCGTCAGGAACATGCCTGCCCTGGTCAGCCTGAACATTGAGAGTACCCAGGTATCCAGCGTGGATGCCCTGGAGGACTGTCCCCAGTTAGAGTACCTGTATCTGTACCTGAGCGGCTCTTATTCCATGACAGACTTCTCCGTCATCGGAAATCTGGTATCCTTAAACGAGCTGGCACTGGAGATGAGCAGCAATTACAACGGGGTCATGCCCTCCTTTGAAAATCTGACCTCCCTGACGGCGCTCCATCTGAAAGGCGTGCGGGACATCTCCGGCATAAAGGACGCCGTCAATGTCATGTACCTTTCCCTGGAGGAGTGCAACGGGGATCCCGCTTCCGTGGAGGCCATCGGCTCCCTGCAGCAGGTAACTGAGCTTACCATCAACGACTTTTTATATGCCACAGACTCTTTAGAGCCCCTGACCCATCTGCCGAATCTGACGTATCTGGATCTGAGCAATACGTCCGTCTTCGGAAATATCGAGGAGATCTTCGGCATTCCCACCCTGCGGTATCTGTATCTCAATGACTGCCAGATAGGGCTGGACTTTGCCAATATCCCCTCCAATGAGACGCTGGAGCTGCTGTCCATGAACGACCTGTCCGTGCTGGTGGATCCCTCCTACAACAGCGGCACAAAAGTGCCATTGTCCCAGCATTATGACCTGTTCGGCCATTTTCCGAACCTGACGGACCTGTATGTGAAATCCGCCGGGCTGGACAGCATTGCCTTTGTGGAGAACCTGCCGAAGCTCCAGTACCTGGACATCACGGACAACAGTGTTACCAGCCTGATGCCCCTGGCATCCTTAAGCGATTTCCAGGCCGTCTGGTGCGGACAGAACACCATTTTGGAAAATCTGCCGGAAGACAGCAATATCATGGTTTACACAACAGAATTCTGACCAAAGGAAGCTCCCCCTGCCGCTGGCTGCATGGCATAGGCAAAGGACAGGGCACCTTGGTTTTGATGGAGTTTTGTCAAAAACCTTTTCCCCCGAAAGTATCGTTAATACTTTCGGGGATTTTTCTTCTACCACTAATCATCTTTTGAAAAAATATAAGTTAGCCTTGACTATCCCCAGGTTTCCGTGTTATAGTATCTCAATCAACGAGAATACCTTTATGGGGGAGTAGTCAGCGCAGCTTGCGTGGCAAGTCAACATACGCGGCCTTTTGGGTCTGGCTTGTCTTAAATAACGAGACTCATACATAGCAGTGAAAATGGCAGGACAGATGACCCCGCCGGACAGTTTCGCCGCTATGCATGGGTCTTTTCTTTGTGGAAGAAATACAGACAGAATAAAACACGAAAGAAAGAGGATGAGAAAATGGAACTGGCAACGATAATCTTTTTGTTACTTGTAGGCATCGTATTCATCGTAAAGGGCGGAGACTTCTTCGTGGATGCCGCCTCCTGGATCGCGGAGGTCAGCGGCATCCCTAAACTGATCATCGGCGCCACCATCGTCAGCCTGGCCACCACCCTGCCGGAAATGCTGGTCTCCGTCATGGCCGCTGCCAAGGGCAGCGTGGATATGGCCATCGGCAACGCGGTGGGCAGCGTCACGGCCAATATCGGCCTGATCATGGCAATCTCCCTGATCTGCATGCCCGGCATCATCAAACGGGCGGACTATCTCATGAAATCGGTACTGATGCTGGCGGCCGCCATCCTCATCGTTATTTCCGGCCTGGCCGGCCAGATGGGCACAGCCATCACCATCGCCATGGTCGTAATTTTCTGCTTCTTCCTGTGGGAGAATGTGAGTTCCGCCCTGCGCTCCATGAAAAGCAGCAGAAATGTAGAGACCCGCAGGAAAGTAGAGGGCCGGAAAGACATTCTCGTGAACCTGGTGAAATTCGTGGTAGGCGCTATCGGCATCGTTTGGGGCGCGGATCTTCTGGTGGACAACGGAAGCGCCCTGGCCGCCATGGTGGGCGTACCGGAGCGGGTCATCGGCGTGACCATCATCGCCGTGGGAACCTCCCTGCCGGAGCTGGTCACCACCGTCACCGCCATCGCGAAGAAGCAGTCCTCCCTGTCCGTAGGCAATATCCTGGGGGCCAATATCATCGACCTGACTTTGATCCTGCCTCTGTCCTCCCTGGTATCCGGAAAGGCCCTCCCCATCGCGGCGGCCTCCGCCAGAATCGATCTGCCGGCCTGCCTTTTGGTTGGATGCATCGCGCTGATTCCCGCCATGTTTTTCGAGAAATTCCAGAAATGGCAGGGGCTTCTGCTTTTGCTGGTTTACTGCGGGTATCTGTACCTTACCTGTTTTGCGGCTCCTGTATAGGCATATCCTCACCAAAAGCCCTGTCCCTTTCGCTTTTTTGCATCAAGGGGCAGGGCTTTTATTTATGTATAAAAAAGTCTTAAGATTAGCTGTAACGAAACCGCTCCAGAACGGATATATCAGTTGAACGCGCCAAAAATCCCGGGAATAAGGCAGAACAAAAAGGAGGAGGCATGGAAGAACTGTACCGGCAATACTCGCAGATCGTATACCACTTTCTGTACAAAAAATGTAAGAACTCTGACCTTGCGGAAGACCTGACCCAGGAGACTTTTCTGAAAGCCCTGGAGCGCCTGGACAGCTACGACCAAAGCTGCAAGCTCTCCACCTGGCTGTGCCAGATCGCAAAGCACCTGCTCTACCAGCACTGGGCCAAAGTCGGACGGATACAGCTTGCGGAACTGGACGAGTCGTTGAAGTCCGGACATGACACCGAACAGACAGCCATCGCAAAGGTAGAACTGGCAGATGTCTGGGACAGGCTCCAGACGCTTTCGCCCGATGCCAAAAAGACTGTGGAGCTGCGGGTGCTCGGCGACCTGTCTTTCCGTGAAATCGGAGAACTGCTGGGAAGAAGCGAAAACTGGGCCAGGGTCACTTTCTACCGGGCGAAGCTTTTGCTGATCCAGGACAGCCAGGACGCAGGACAGCCCCATGCGCCCCAAAAGCCAGACTCCCGGCCAGGCGCAAACCGTCCCATATAACAGAAATATCCGCCCCGACAGGGACAGATTATACCGACTGCCGAAAACATTTTTCAGCAGAATACCAGGTGGAAAATAAAGGAGGAAAATCATGGAAAAAATCAATTGTGAAATCATACGCGACCTGATCCCGTCCTATGTGGACGGCGTGTGCTCCGAGGCCACAAAGCGCTGTGTGGAGGAGCATGTTGCAGCCTGCGACGGGTGCCGCCAGATGCTGGCATCCTATAAGAGCCATATGCTGTCCGGCGAGAAACTGGAACGCAGAGGGCTGGACGGACTGGAGAAAATAAGGAAAAAAATGAAGCTCCAAACCGCTGTCTGTTATCTGGTACTGATATTCCTGATCTACTGTGGCATTGAAGTGTTCATTGCCAACCATACGAACTATGCCATGTTCAATAACACCACGCTGCTGCTTGTCATCTGCATCCTGGCGAACCTCCTGGCCTCCCTGGGCTATAAAGCCAAAAGCCGCCCCGGAAAGACCCAGTATCTGTTGGGAGTCGCTTCCCTTATTCTTGCTCTGTACTTCTCCTTTCTGTTCTTTTACTCTGCTGTCAGTTTGGCTTCAGGGCGCGAAAGCCTGTTCGGCAGGGAACTAATGAATGTGGGGCCCTTTTTGGAAAGGCAGCTCACCATAGCCTTTGTGGCTCAGCTGGCATTTTTTGGCTGTAATCTGTGGGCCATCATCAGGCAGGAAAGAAACTGCGGCTGGCTGCTGAACGTGAACATAACAGGGATCTTTCTCATGATCAATTATGATATATGGTTGAAACATATGGATTCCCTGGAGACTCTGAGAGCGGCCATCCTCAAGGATACTTTGGAGCCTTTTGCCGTCTGCATCCTGGGCATCGCCGCCAGCCTCCTCCTCACCAGAATCTTTCAGAAGAAAGAGTCCTGACAAGGGCGTTCCCTGTGTCCGTTTTCATAGCCCGCTTATGGATAATTGCCTTACGAATCTGCTGTAAGCCGGGAGACCACCAACAGAGCATTCATCCTTGACCGCCCATGTGCAATCCAGTAGGGGAATGCTCTTCTACACTACTCGCCGCGCGGCCCGCATGCCGCCTGGGCGGCAAATTTCCATATGCGGGCCTGTGCATAAAAAGGAGCTGTACGCGGATTCCCCCATGCGACAGCTCCTTTTGTCTTTCTCTTACTCTATCTGCTCCTCTGGATCTCCAGCACCTTGTAGGTGAACATGCCGGCGGCAGTCTCAACCTCCACATTGTCCCCCACCTTGCAGCCGATCAGTGCCTTGCCCACGGGGCTTTCGTTGGAAATCTTGCCTTTTAAGCTGTCCGCTTCGGTGGAGCCTACGATCTTGTACTCCAGCTCCTCGCTGTACTCAATGTCCAGAAGCTTCACCACGCAGCCAATGTTGATCTTGTCCAGGTCTACCTCGTCCTCTACCACCACCTCGGCGTTCTTCAGAATCTTCTCCAGTTCCTCAATCCTGGTCTCGATATCCCGCTGCTCGTCCTTGGCCGCATCGTACTCCGCATTCTCGGACAGGTCTCCCTGCTCTCTGGCTTCCTTGATCTTCTGGGCCACCTCCTGGCGGCGCACTACTTTCAGCTCATGTAATTCATCCTCATATTTTCTGAGCCCCTCATAGGTCAGAATATTCTTTTTCTCCTGCATTTTGTTTACATCCTTCCTGTTCTATTCTTCCATTTCTTTCTATGTCTTCTACTGTCCCGGAAAGCCGTCTTTCTGCGGATAGCTTTCGTTCCTGTCTGTCCTTTCCCGGCTGTCGTCCTCTGGAATCCTACTGTATTACTCAACGGTAGGAGGCTTTTTTTGCTTCATATAGTATACGCTTGTTTTGGGACAGTGTCAAGGCAATATAGGGCAGTTGCATCTTTTTTGTACGATTTTCCATATATCTTTCATGGAAATATATGCAACCTTTTTCTCTCTGGCAAGAATCCTGCGCTTTTTCTCCTCCACCGAAAACATATCCAGCCAGATACTGCCCTCCGGCACTGTCAAAACCGCCATACAGTTTTCCCCGGTAAAATCCACCATATTCACCGCCTCCCTGCAGAAAAAACGCAGGCGCTTCAAAGCCGCCCAGTCCTCCAGAAGCTGCAGCTCGATAGCCAGGCCGTATTCCGTATAAAAGTCTTCCACAAAATCAGCCAGTTCCCGGTCATACTCCGCCTCCGTGAGAATCCAGCGCAGACTCTTCATCCGGCCGGCATATGCTTCAATCACGGGAAAAACTTCCGCTGCCTTTCCCAATAGGATAAAATGGGAACGCTCTGCCCGCCGAAACAATTGTTCTATCCAATATCTTCCCGTATAATCCCGGAATTCCTCCAGAGGAAAATATTTCTGCCACAGGACGGGCAGGATGCTTTTGGTTTTCTCCCGGGGCTGTCTTTCGAGATACCCGACCTCGTCCCCATAAAGCGGCGCATCCGAAAGGTTTTGTCCGCTCTCCCGGCTTTCTTCCCATTGGCCCAGGCCTCCGGCCCCTTTCGCCATGGGTGCTCCCAGAAGCGCCTTTCGCAGGCTGTCCTCATACACACACAGACAGCTCTCCATGTCTCCCGCCAGCTCTGCCACCTCTCCTGCCAGCCGCTTCATTTCTTCCTCCACCCGGCCAATAAGCTGCTCCCTGCAGGCCCTCAGCCGGGCCTCCTCCTGTTCTTCCGCAAGCCTCCGGGCCTGCTCTCTGCTCTGCCTTTTCCGTTCCTTTTGCTTCAGGCGAAGCTTTCTCCATGGACGGGCCAGGATACCCATGATCCCATTTGGATATTCCTCCGGCGGACAGTCTCCTTTCCCGTCCGACCCCCGCACTGCCGCTGCTGCCGGGATCTGCCCTGCCTGTGCTGTTTTGCCCTCCGAGGCATTCGGCCTGACTATGGCTTCCACCGACTTCTCTCCCGGCAGATCACGTCCGGACTTTCCCTCCAGCCTTTTGTCAAACCACCGGCCCTCCTCCACGTCCAGGCCAATCCGGATCAGCAGATAGGTCTTCAGCCCCACAGGCTCTGTCCGGGGCCGTTCCAGGTCCCTCTTTTTATAAATATATAAAATGGTGTCCATGCCAAAGTATATGCACCGTCACCCGAAAATAGTCTCCACTCCTGCAGTCAGTTCCTCCATGCTCTCCATGGAATTTATCGTCTGGCGAAACCGGGCGGAATGAGGCAGCCCCGCGGTATACCATGCCAGATGCTTGCGCATCTCCCGCACGGCAGTATATTCTCCCTTTGTCTTCAGCTGCAGTTGTGCATGCTCCAGCACCATCCGCTTCTTCTCCTGTCTGTCCGGCGGTGCGGGCACTGTCCCAGTCTCCAGATACTGCACCGTATCCCGGAATATCCAGGGATTCCCCTGTGCCGCCCGGCCGATCATGACGCCGTCGCACCCGGTCTGCTTCAGCATGGCTTTCGCCGCCCGGGGGCTGTCCACGTCTCCGTTGCCGATGACGGGAATCTTCACCGCCTGCTTCACCCGGGCGATGATGTCCCAGTCCGCATGACCGCTGTAGTACTGCTCCCTGGTGCGCCCGTGCACCGCAATGGCAGCCACGCCGCAGTCCTCCGCAATTCTGGCAATCTCCACGGCGCCTGCGCTGTTTTCGTCAAAGCCTTTCCGGATTTTCACCGTCACCGGCTTATCCACCGCTTTCACCAGCGCCGTCAGAATCTCCCTCACAAGTCCCGGCGATTTCATCAGAGCGGAGCCCTCCCCATTGTTCACCACCTTGGGCACAGGGCATCCCATATTGAAATCCAGGATGGAAAAAGGGCGATGCTCAATGCGCTTTGCCATGTCCGCCAGAATCTCCGGATCCGAGCCGAACAGCTGGAGGGACGCCGGGACTTCCTCCGGGTGGATTTCCAGGAGCTCCCCGGTATTTTTGTTGTTATAAAAGATGGCCTTTGCGCTGACCATCTCCATACAGACCAGTCCGGCTCCCGCTCTCCTGCAGAGCAGACGAAATGGCAGGTCCGTCACGCCTGCCATGGGAGCCAGTATCACATTATTGTCCAGCGTCACGCTGCCGATTGTAAGCTTTCCCATCACTTTTATTCCTTATCATACATGCATTTTCTCTCTCGCCATTAAATTACATTCATGTCTTATATTGGCTTTCTGTTTTTCCCGTAGAGAATCCGCAGCCCCTCCATGGTCAGGTGGCTGTCATAGATGTCGATGGCCTCCGTCTCCTGGGCTATGAGTCGCCCCAGGCCGCCGGTAGCCACCACTTTCAGACTTTTCAGGCCGCTCTCTTCCTTTACCTTTCGGATGATATACTCGGTCTGTCCTATCTGGCCGTAGACCAGCCCCGCCTGCATGCTGCTGATGGTCTCCTGGGCCAGAATGGATTTGGGTTTGCGGATCTCGATCTTTGGCAGCTTGGCCGCCTGAGTCCAGAGAGCCTCGGAGCTGATGCCCATGCCCGGGGCCGTGATGCCGGCTGCAAACTCCCCTTTCTCCGTAATCAGGTCGTAGGTGGTGGCCGTGGCAAAATCCAGCACCAGCACCGGACCGCCGTACTTCTCGTAGGCCGCCACCGCGTCTACGATGCGGTCCGCCCCGATGCCCCTGGGGTCCTCGGTGACGATGCGGATGCCTGTCTTCATACCCGGGCCCACGTTCATGGGGCGGGTCTTTGTATAGCGGACCAGGGCCCCTATGAGGGCATGCATCACGTCCGGCACCACGCTGGCTACGATAGAGCCCTCCAGGTCGGTTGCCTCTATTCCCCGATTCAGCAGCATCTGGGTAATCAGTACCCCGTACTCGTCCGAAGTCCTGGGCATCTTGGTCATGATGCGGAAAGTGGCAAGCAGTTCCTCCTTTTCGTACACGCCCAGCGCCATATTCGTATTGCCTACATCTATCACTAGTATCATAATGCCCTCTTCCCTGTCTGTCTCACTCGTCATCATAAATGCCGAAAGGAAACGCGTATCCCCCTCCGGTGATTGCCATGCAGGCCTCAATGATGCTTTTGTCATTACCTGCCACAAAGCTCTTCTGCTCCTCCCTGACCCAAAGCCGCAGAATATCCCAGACATTTTTTCCATTTACCTTTTCGATTCTCACCATTCCAATTACCCCAGCCGCCCTCATACCTCTCCTAAATACTCCGACACATCCTCTTTCAGAATGAACACCCTATAGTAAATCTGCAGAGACTCGAACAGTTCCTGGCGTCTGCGCCTGATCTCGCCTACCAGCAGACCGCTGCTGACCTCGTCATAGGTGATGTCATCGTCATCGGCGTTGGTCTCCAGAACGACATTTCCGTCTTCCTCAAAAGCTATGGCGAACACGCCGCCTACCTCCTGGGTAAAGAGCACACACAGAATGCGCAGCTCCTCCTTGACGGATTCCGGAATTCCCTGAAACTGTTCATTGAAATAATACTTCTGCTCATAGGCGTTGGCTGCGCACAGCACCATGTTCCTGCTCTCCATCTGTCTCCTCCGAAATGCTCTTCTTCCATCCCCAGTTCACACCCCGCCAAGCGCTTTCTACCCACAGGCGCGGCCCGGAAACCGTCAGCTTCAGGATGCCATGCTCTGCGAAAAACATGCCGCAGGGCACGGCCGCCCCAGAGATGTCACACATATCCATAAACACCCCTTACGGACACCTCTCCTGCATACACGGCCTCCACAGCGCCGCCCTCCTGTTCCACCAGCAGTTCTCCCGTACTGTTGATGCCGCGGGATATCCCCCGGTATTCCCCCTTAGGATCCAGGACCCGCACTTCCCCGTCCTTTCCGGCAAGCATCTCGTTGTAGCGCCCCAGAAGCCCTGTCAGGCTGCCGTCTCTTTGAAATATCTCATAATACCCCTCGAAAGTTTTTATCACATTGACGATGAGTTCCGCTCTGGATACCGCACGCCCGCATTCCTGCTCCAGACAGGCCGCGGTCCGGGCAATCTCCGCCGGGAAATCCTGCCGCCCCACATTGATGCCCACCCCCATGACCACATAGTGGATGAAGTCCCGCTCCGTGCTCATCTCCGCCAGCATCCCGCAGACCTTTTTCCCATTCACCACGATATCATTGGGCCATTTGATCCGGGCCCCCAGGCCGCAGGTCTTTTCTATCCCCTCCGCCACGGCCAGTCCCATCACCAGCGTCACCATGGAAGCCAGCTCCACCCGAAAATCCGGCTTCAGAATCAGCGTAAAATACACATTGGTCCCCGGCGGGCTGCTCCAGGTCCTGCCCCTGCGTCCCCGCCCTGCAGTCTGCATGTCCGCCACGATCAAAGTACCCTCTTTCGCCCCGTTCTCCGCATCCAGCTTGGCCTGGAGGTTCGTGGAGCCCAACTCATCATAGAAGTACACCGGCTTTCCGGCCCATACGGTATCCATGCGGCTCACCAGCTCGTGCTGCCCATAGACCTGCTGCCGGGACGCCAGCCGGTATCCCCGATTCTGCACCGCCTCTATCCGGTAGCCTTCCTTTTTCAGCTGCCCAATGGCTTTCCATACCGCTGTCCGCGACACCCCGAAGCGTTCGCACAGCTCCTGTCCGGAGACATAATCCTCCCGCTGCCGCAGAAGCGCCAATATCTTTGCTTTCATCTCTTTCTACCCGTTCCGATTCTCTTTGTAACTCCAATCCGGCATAACTAAAACCCGCCTAAGCATCTTTCCCGTCATCAGCGCCGGATCCGGCTTTCCTTCAAACCGCTCCGTGCTTCACCTCTCAATTTTCTTCATTCCCCTATGGTAGCAAGCATTACCGCCTTGATGGTATGCATCCTGTTTTCCGCCTCTTCAAACACCAGCGACTGCCCGGACTCGAATACCTCGTCCGTGACCTCCATCTCCGTAATGCCGAAGCGCTCTCCCATCTGGGCGCCGATCTTGGTATGCAGATCGTGGAAAGCGGGCAGACAGTGCATAAAAACGGCCTTTTCCCCCGCGTTCTCCATGACTGCCCGGTTCACCTGATAAGGGGAAAGCTCCCGGATGCGCTCCTCCCAGACTTCATCCGGCTCTCCCATGGACACCCATACATCCGTATAGATTACATCTTTGTCTTTCGTCCCGGCAGCCGCGTCTTCCGTCAGCGTAATGCTGCCGCCGGTCCAAGCCGCAATCTCCCGACACTGCGACACCAACCCAGCCTCCGGGAAATATTTTTCCGTGGTGCAGGCCGTGAAGTGCATCCCCATTTTGGCGCAGACCACCATCAGGGAATTGCCCATGTTATAACGGGCGTCTCCCATATAGGCCAGCCGGATGCCTTTTAAGCGTCCGAAATGCTCCCTGACGGTCAAAAGATCCGCCAGCATCTGGGTGGGATGGAACTCATTGGTGAGCCCGTTCCACACCGGCACCTTAGCGTACTTCGCCAGCTCCTCCACGATATCCTGCCCGAATCCCCGATACTCGATTCCCTCGAACATGCCGGACAGGACTCTGGCCGTGTCCGCTATGCTCTCTTTCTTGCCGATCTGGGAGCCCGCGGGATCCAGATAAGTGGTGCCCATCCCTAAATCATGAGCCGCCACCTCAAAAGCGCATCTGGTGCGGGTGCTGGTCTTCTCGAAAATAAGCGCCACATTCTTCCCCCGCAGGGTATCTACCGGAATTCCTTTCTTCTTTTTCTCTTTTAAATCCGCCGCCAGATCCAGCAGATACGCAATCTCTTCCGGGGTAAAGTCCAACAGCTTCAGAAAATCCCGTCCCTTTAAATCTGTTTTTTTGTCCATGCCTTTTCACAACCTGCCTTTCCGTTTCGTTTTCTTACTATTAATAAAATCCCTTGCTCAGAAGTTCCACCCTGTATACGGCAAATTCGGCATTCTCCAAAAATGCTTCCTCCAGACACAGTGTATCTTTGATAAAGCTGATTTCATCCACATTGTCATAGCTTTGATCTATTACCACTAACGTAGGATAGTGCTCTGGAAAGCAAGACCAATATTCCTGCAAACGGCTGTCAAAAGCAGGCGTACTGATGGTGGAGTGGACCGCAATCCGGCATTGCGTCAGCAGATAATACAGACTATGCTCACCCACATATAAAAGCGAATCGTCAGGCCCGCAGCATCCCTCTAAAAGCTCAGCGTAAGCATTATAGGCATAACCGTCCATATAGACACCATAAATACTTTTAGCCGGTCCGGTCAGAAACTTTTGCCTGGTCACAAAAATATTGTCGCGAAGCCCCTGATTCATGCATACCATGAATCCTTTGGCAAACAAAGTGGTTCCAAGCAAACCCATTGCAGTCAGCAAGGCCGAAAGCCGGCCCATGCGCGTCCGTCTCCCCTGCCCATCACTGCAGCTCTCCGGTTCCTGCATCAGCAGCAAGATCCCCGGTATCAGGCCGCTTGTAAGATAAGAACCCGTAACGCTAATGGTGGTATTGGTGACAAGGAGCGCCGCCAGCCATACACATCCGCCGCAGACAGAGCCGAACCAGAATAAACAACGGTTCCAGGGACTGCCCTGCTGTGTTTTTTTCCGGTAAGCCGCAATCCCTATGCCGTATAAAAGATAAAAATAAAGCAGCGGGTAATGAAAGTTCAGACTGTCTCCCAGCCAGGTTAAAATCTGTCCCACAAAGCTGACACACAAGATACAACAGGCAAACAGATGCCAGCCGGAATACCTGCCGTCCCGCCTCAAAATCAGCATACGGCACAGAAGGAAAAGCAACCCTGCCAACAGTATAGTCAGGCATAAATGCGGCGCCAGCTCCAACAGTTCCCGGCCATAGGACACCATGCGCTGCCAGGGTGAGTCGGAATGGTAGCTGTCAGTCATCATCTGCCTTAAGCCAAACAGGAATTCCGATAATGTCATATGGGACAGAAAAAAGGCTATATAGCATGTCCCCAGCAGTGCGCAAATCAAAAACAGCAGCCCTGCATCCTTTCGAAAAGTTTTGGGCCGCAACTTCTTCAAACTCAGAAAATATGCAGGCACTGCCAATATACAGGATGGATATGCCAAAACCAGCCCGCAGAGGAATACCCCTGCAGCTGCCAGCCAGGGCCGTGCGTGCTCCGCCCCACAGGCCCTGAAAAAACATAGCATAGCCAACACGCTGAACCACACCAGCATATTGGAGAATTCAGGCGTCTGAATCTGCTTGGGAAGCGTATTGTAAAAGAAGAAAGCCGCTGTAAGCGCTCCTAACCGGTTAAATGACGGTTTCAGCGTCTGATACAGAAAAACGCTGATTGCCGCCTGCAGCAGAGCGCCGCAGATGCGCAGATAAAGTACCATGTATTCCGTGGTACCGGTAAAAGTCTGATACAGCCAGCACAGACCTGCCGTAAGGAATCCGGAAGTCTGGTGGGGTTCCCAGATATCCCGGAACATCCTGTCTTCCGATAAAACGCGGCAGGACAAGGTGATGGCATATTCCTCATCTATGTTCAAATTCATAAAACAGATTTTAACGGTTGCCAAAAGCGACAGCAGAATAAGCAGCACCAAAATACCGTTCCTATAACGCTTTTTTTCCATAATCAACAAACTCTCTTTTTAGAAATATCCGTACCGCTGACACTCCCACAGCCGAAAGCTCCCGTCCGTCTCCAGGCAAAACAGGGCAGCAGCAGGATAAACGTATGAGAAAGCTGCCCAAATCTCCATACGACTTCCAGCATGCCGAATGTGGCGATAGATGTAAACAAAAGCAATGGCAAAAGATTATACATTTCTGTATCGCCTTTCAGACAAGCCAAAAACAGGCGTATGCCGGATATCGCCAAATAAAGCAATAAAATTACCCCAGCCGGTACCCCGTAGTTAAAGGCATACTGTAAGATTATATTGTGCGCATGGGGCGCATAATAATTCTCGTCTACCTGATATCCGTTTTCCGATTCCGCATGTCCTGACAGATTCAACTGTGACAGATAATATTGGTATATCCTGAACCTGGCAGACACCGAATAGCTCCGATCAGGCAATTTCGGGCTTATTTCTCCCTCTCCCCGGCCGTCCTCCCCGGCATAGCACAATACCACAGGAGGTTTCCCTACCGCAAAAGCGGTCAGCTCTCCCTCTTTTGCCAAACAAGCTGTCCCGGGATCCTGCCCCAAAGAGATCTGTAAAATAGACAGGTTCAGAAACAGCATTCCGAAATTCCCCCTAAGGACATCTCGCCAGTCCGTATACTTTTCAGAGTCGAAGCTATCCCAGGAATGTACCCTATCCTCAGAATATTCGCCCATAAACCAGATCGGATGATGAAACACGGGGGGCAGATATCTCACAGCCCCATACACCACCGGAAAAGCAAGCGCCGTAACCAGAAGAAAACCGCCGACATATACAAAGCCTTTCCGAAGCCATTTTTCACCCCTTTGCTTCCACAACAGAATGCCAAACCCTAGCAAAGTGGCAACTGCCATACCAAGCATAGCGCTGCGGCACATGGTCAGCAGAACGAATCCCCACATGGCACAGGCAAAGAAAAAACTGGCCAGCCGCCAAAAAACATGGATTTTCTTCCTTTCCGTCACACAGAAAAAAGACAGAAAAACACAATAAACCATCTGATACAACAGCGCATTTATATTCGTATTGGCATACATACCAAGATACCGCAGATTATCATAGGGCCGAAATACAAAGGCCAATCCCTGAAACAGGAAAAAGGCTGCTGCAACCGAGCCGCCCAAAGCCTTTATCATCCCCTCAAACTCCTGTTCCGTGAAATCCGTCAAATAAATCAGCATAACCGAAAGACACAACAGCGGACCGTTATATTTGTCATGGCGGGAGATAAGCATGCATACTACCAGCAAAAGCAGCAGTCCCATGCCCGGATGCCTGCCCCCGGGAATCCTTTTCGCAGAGTAAATGGCAAAGCCGGTCTGTATTACCACACAACAATACAAAACCGCGGCGATGGTTCCGCTGGCCAACTGCCAAGGGTAAAAAGTTTCCGGCCATTTCAGGGAAAAAACAATACCCGCCCCCGCCACACAGGGCAATAGTAAGACCCAGAACAGGCGTCTGCCATAGCAGGAAAACGGATAATGGCTTAACGCGAGACAACTCAGGATGCTAAGGACAATATTGGGACAGACAAGCTGAATTTCCCCGGAAGCGCTGCCAATCTGCTGGTCACAGATGCACATCGCAAAAAAGCACAGGAAATAGAATCCCCACTTTAAGTTACTCTTCCGATAAGATATCTTCATGCAGCCCCTTTCTTTCCATAAAAGTAAGCAGAAATAATGATGTTTCATTTTACCACAAAACAGGATAGGGGTCAATGCCCATAAAAAGACGCGGCGGAAATCCCATGGATTTCACGCCGCATCCAAAGCTGCTTTTTTCCTGTACTCTTAGTTCCTGGAACCCTCTTTCCACGCCGCCGCCAGGCTGGCAATGCCCTGGAGCTCTGCAGGGAGGAGGATCGTGGTCGCCTGTCCGTCCGCAACCTTTTCAAATGCTTCCAGGCTCTTGATCTTGAGAACGGCATCGTCCGCGCTGGCCTCTTTCAGCATCCTGATACCGTCCGCATTGGCCTGCTGCACTTTCAGGATCGCCTCTGCTTCACCTTCCGCCTCACGGATCATCTTCTCTTTCTGGGCCTCCGCGCGCAGGATTGCGGACTGCTTGTCAGCCTCTGCCCGCAGGATAGCGGATTCCTTGGCGCCCTCTGCCTCCAGAATCTTGGCTTTCTTCTCGCCCTCTGCGCGGGTTACGGCCTCACGCCTCTCGCGCTCCGCTTTCATCTGCTTCTCCATGGCGTTCTGGATTTCGGCGGGAGGAATGATGTTCTTCAGCTCCACGCGGTTTACCTTGATGCCCCAGGGATCCGTAGCGATGTCCAGCGCCGCGCGCATCTTGGTATTGATGGTCTCACGGCTGGTCAGTGTCTGGTCCAGCTCCAGGTCGCCGATGATGTTACGCAGGGTGGTAGCTGTCAGATTCTCGATAGCCATCATAGGGTTCTCCACGCCGTAGGTGAACAGCTTGGGATCCGTGATCTGATAGAAGACCACCGTGTCGATGCGCATGGTAACATTGTCCTTTGTGATCACGGGCTGAGGCGGGAAATCCGCCACCTGCTCTTTCAGGTTCACTTTCCTGGCCACTTTATCCACAAAAGGAACTTTCACATGGAAACCCACCGACCATGTACCCTGGTATGCGCCCAGCCTTTCAATGACATAGGCCTGCGCCTGGGGTACAATCTTCAGGCAGGAAACCAGGATCGCAAGAACCACCACGATCAACACAATCAAAATCCATCCCATAAACATAACATTACCTCTTTCCGTGCTCTTTGCCAAAGCACTATTTTTATTATTTTATGTTTTATAAATTATCTGCACCGTCCCGGAAAGCCTTTTCCTCCTCTGTCCCGGAAACGTTCGCCGACTCCTGATCGCGCTCTGCTTCCACGGCTTCCCCTGCAGCCTGCTCCTCTTCCCCGCAATCCGCTTCTTTCATGGATTCCGCACTTTCCCCGGGAGCCATCGTATTCACGTCTTCTGCAGCCTCCGCGGATTCCGCGCTTTCCACGGGTTCCGGAGCATCCGCTGTCCCGGGTTCATTGAACTCCAAAGGCATCTCCGCCGCCTGCTGCCTCATGCGCACGATCAGCTTCACGCCGCTGATCGCAGCAACAGTGACCACGGTACCCACAGGAATCCGCACCTTGTCATCCCAGCTCCTGGCGCTCCATTCCTGCCCGCTTACAGTCACCTGACCGGCAGCCTGCAGATTGTCGATTTCCTCAGTGACAATAGCCTGACGGCCTACCATACTCTCCACATTGGTCTTCACCCGGTCAGTGTTGAAATATTTTACCGCGATTGGCCTGGTGAAAAACAGCAGCACCAGCGAAACCAGAAGGAACAGAATCACCTGCACGAAAATCGGCGCGTAAAGTAAAGCGGCAAAGATGGCCACCAATGCGCCTGCCGCGAACCAGATCGTGGTAAGCCCCAAGGTCAGCACTTCGATTCCGATGCACAATATCAGCACCACCATCCAGAAAATCAGCACCACATCCATATACTATCCCTCCTCTTTCCTTTCTTCAAACCTTAGTTCTATAACCAGTTTACTATAAAAAACGCTTTTTCGCAATAGATTTCTTTTGCACGATACCGATGGATAACGTACCAAAAGGCGGCAAGGCATTTTTATGCCTGCCGCCCCTGTGTCAGTCTTTCGTTTGCATAATCAATAGAATACATGGTTGCCGATGACCAGTCCCTCGCGCCCGTTATTGCGGCGGAAATGGGTCAGATCGCCTACATTGGACACGCCTGAGAGCGCCTCCTGGGCCGCCTGGATACAGCTGGCATCGTAGCCGCCGGACTCATACACGCTGTTGAGCTTGCCGGTCATAGCCGGTGTAAACTGTCCGGAGGCATAGATCACGCCATGAATGGAATTGGGGTACGCGGCGCTTCTGACACGGTTCATGACCACTGCGCCTACCGCTACCTTTCCCTCATAGCTCTCGCACCCTGCCTCACAGTAGATCAAAGCCGCCAGCAGCAGGGTGGTGTCTGCGTCTGTGGTGTATTCGCCGTAATTCTGATGGCGGGAGGCCTCCTTTTCTTTCTCTACCCTGGCCGCGATCTCTTCCAGGGTCTCTCCGGCGTCAATGACGAAGTCCAGATCCAGAAATTCCGTGGATACATAGCCGTCGTCTCCCTCAAAGTCTATGCATACCCAGCCGTCGTCATACTGATTGAGCACCTCCACTACCTCGCCCTTGGGCAGCAGGCCGTAGATTCCCGACTCTGTGCTGGGCTCCATCCTCACCCGCAGCGTCTCGGTATTGATGGTGGCTACCATCTTACCCACGCTGTTTGCCAGGGTAAGGGCTTCTTCGTCAAACAAAAGATACTCGTCCGAGGCCCAGCCGATGATATTTCCCGACTGCAGCTTGGTCCATCCGTCCCTGCGCTCAAGGATCGTGCCTCCGCAGTCCTTGTACAGCATTCCCACCTTGTCAGCCTCCTCGCTGGCATCGCTTCTTACATTCAGCGCATTCTGTACATTGGCCATCACCAGCTTGCTTTCCTCCGGCTCTTCCTCCTGCGCTGTCAGATCCAAATTCAGTTCCCTGGCCGTAGCGTTCACCACATCCGCCGAGCTTGCGGAGCCCGGGCTGAACACTGCCGTCACGCCGCCGCGTGTCTTCTCCACATAGGAATCCTCACTGGCCTGTGCTGACATACCTGTCTCCAGAAGCAGGCATAACGACAGCAACAGCCCTGCCGCTGTGGTAAACAGCTTTCTGCATTTTGTCATGATTTTTTCCTCCATAAACAAATTCTTAAGACTTTGTATTAAATTATTCCATTTTCTACATAAACTTATTACAAAGTTATTAAATTTGTTAAGAGCATCATAACAGATGTTAACAGAAATGTCAAGTTTTTCGATTACGATCTTTGGCGATGGGCCTCATACATAAGCAAAGCCGCACTGACAGCGGCATTCAGGGATTCCACATGCCCCTCCATGGGAATCTTTAACAGGCTTTCGGCGCAGCTTGTCAGTTCTCCGCTTAAGCCCCTGCCCTCATTCCCGATCAAAAATGCCGTGCCTTTCTGAAAGCAAAAGCTGTCGTAATAGGTTTCCCCGTCAAGGCGGGCGGCATAAACCGAGATTCCCTTTTCCCGCATCCGTCTCACTGCCCCGGGCAGATCCTGCGCATACACAAAGGGCACCCGGTAAATGGAGCCCATGGTAGCGCGGATGGTCTTGGGATTATAGATATCCACTGTTTTATCGCTCATAATGATGCCCGTGACGCCCGCGCCCTCCCCGGTCCTGACAATGGTTCCCAGATTGCCGGGATCCTGCAGGTCCTCCAGCACCACAAACAGGGGAGCCGGCGCATCCAGGAGCTGTTCCAGCCGAAACGCCGGCCGTTCCACCACGCACAGGATTCCCTGGGGGGTCTGGGTGTCGGACATCTTCCGGAACACCTCCTCAGTCACCGTCTCCCGGCCAATCCGCTCCAGCTTTTCCCGTAAAAGAGGGCGCTGTCCGATTTTCTCCAGGGCCTCGGCCGTGACATAGACTTCCCGGACGGCCTCCTCTGGCGCTTCCTCAAACATCTTGAAGCCCTCCGTCAGAAAAATTTCCGCCTCCCGCCGCCTGGCTGCGCTTCCCTGCCACTGTACTATCTGTTTTACCTTTGGATTAGAAAGACTGCTGATCATATACTCTCCCCGCCTCCGCCCGCAAAAAGCCTTTGCCTCCTGCTGCCCTTATCACACACAAAGGCGGCCATTTCCCAGAAACAGCCGCCTGTCCATTGCCGGTTCCCACATCCGCCCGGCAAGTATTAAATTGTCAGTATCCTTGCCACATCGTACTGGTATCTGTCGATATCTTTCTGCATCTGCAGAGCCTCTTCAATGCCGAAATCCGTGAACTCCCCATACCGATAGCCCACTACCCGGTTGGTCTTGCCCTCCAGCATGATATCCACCGCATAGGAGCCCATGATAGAGGCATAGTAGCGGTCCATAGCCGTAGGGCTGCCGCCTCTTTGCATGTAGCCTAAGATCGTCGCCCTGGTCTCAATGCCCGTGGCGGCTTCAATGCGCTTTGCCATGGAAGTGGAATGGCCTATGCCCTCCGCGTTGATGATCAGATGATGGATCTTGCCTTTCTTGCGGCTGTCGATAATATGATTGATGATTTCCTGCTCATTGTAGTCATAATTTTCAGGCAGCAGAATATCCTCCGCCCCATTGGCCACGCCGCACCACAGGGCAATGTAACCCGCGTGCCGCCCCATAACCTCAATGATACTGCAGCGCTCATGGGAGGACGAAGTGTCCTTTACCTTGTCAATGGCTTCCATGGCCGTATTCACAGCCGTGTCAAAGCCAATGGTATACTCTGTGCAGGCGATGTCCAGATCAATGGTGCCCGGAATGCCTACGGCATTGATTCCCTGTCTGGAGAGCGCCTGGGCGCCGCGGTAAGAGCCGTCTCCTCCGATGACCACTATTCCGTCTATGCCATGCTTTCTGCAGATTTCCGCCGCCTTTTTCTGATACTCCGCTCTCTTGAACTCCAGACATCTGGCCGTTCCCAAGATAGTGCCGCCTCTCTGGATAATGTCCGACACGCTGCGGGGTTCCATATCAATGATATCCTCGTTCAGCAGACCGTTATATCCTTTTTTGACGCCCTTTACTTTCACGCCTCTGTAAATAGCGGTACGGACCACCGCACGGATGGCGGCGTTCATGCCCGGCGCATCCCCGCCGCTGGTCAGAACCGCAATTGTCTTGATTTCCTTAGCCATATTTCAACCCTCCTGCTTACGTTTCTGCACTGTTCGGCTTTATTTTAATCCATTTGTGAACGGTTTTCAATACCTATTGCCGTATTTTTACATTTTCCCGGCCAAACATCTCTCCAAGCTTCTGCTCCAATTCCCCGTCCGCATGCACTCTGCGGTTGGCGGGCAGAAGCTTGAACGCCCTGGTGTCCTTTACGAAGATCACCACATCATCATTTCCGTCCGAGTCTTCAATAGCAGCAAACAGTTCTTCCTCCCTGGCAAAATAGCTGTCCGCATCCGGGAACTGAATCCAGATGCCTGCCGGCACCTTTGCGGGCGAATGCTTTGCCGGATTGCCGTTTTCCGCGGCTGCCCCGGCGCCTGACGGTCCCTGGCCAAAGCCGCTGCCCCGGCTCGTCCTGCCCTGGCCGCCATAGGACCTCTGTCCATTTCCGTAGCCGCTCTTCCCGTAGTCGCCGTTTCCGTATTGATTCCGGAACAGGGAAGCGCCGTTTTCTTTCGCGGCATCTTCGAAGCTGACTACATGTTCACAGATCAGCTTGCCGTCCTTTTCCTCCTCCACATTGACCCGTCCCCTGATAAAGACTCTCGCGTCTTCCACCAGCAGGCTGCCATATTTTTCATAGTCCCGGGGGAATACGACGATTTCCATATTCCCTACCAAATCCTCCAGATTCAGGAAAGCCATCACCTTATCGTTCTTGGTATATTTGATATTCCTGTCCGCAATCATCCCGCCTACCGTCACGCGCCTCTGGTCCTCCACCCGGGCTCTGCCGATCTCCTCGTCCAGGGCAAAATCATTGGTGGTATTGGTAATATACTTCTGCCACAGCTCCTGATCCGCTTCCAGAGGATGACCGCTTAAGTAAATACCCAAGACCTCTTTTTCAAAGGCCAAAAGCATTTCCTTGGGATACTCGCCCACATCCGGCATACGGATGTCGAATTCCTCTTTCTGGGACTCCTCCGCTATGTCGAAAAGGGAAATTTGCCCGGCCAGGTTGCTCTTTCGATCCTTAGCGATATGATCCATGATCTGCACATATACGCTCATGAATTGTTTCCTGGTGCCTCCCAGCCCGTCCAGGGCCCCCGCCTTGATGAAATTTTCCACGGCCCGCTTGTTCACATCCTTGTCCGCGATGCGGGTGAGGAAATCTTTCAGATTGGTAAACGCGCCCCGGGCTTTGCGCTCCGCCACAAGATCGTCAATGGCAGTCTGGCCCACGCCCTTGATGGCAGTCAGGGCATAGCGGATGCTCTTTCCGTCCACGGAGAAGCCTCTCTGTCCCTGATTGATGTCCGGAGGCAGCAGCTGGATTCCCATATTTCTGCAGGTTAAGATGTACTCCGATACTTTCTTGCCATTGTCAATGACAGAGGTCATCAGCGCGGCCATAAACTCCACGGGATAGTAATATTTCAGCCAGGCGGTCTGATAAGCCACCACCGCGTAGCAGGCCGCATGAGATTTGTTGAAAGCATATTTTGCGAAGTCGGTCATATCGTCGAAGATACCGCTGGCCACCTGTTCGCTGATGCCTCTGGACACACAGCCCGGCACATTCTCTTCCGCATTTCCATAGATAAAATTGGCCCGCTCCTTTTCCATGACAGCCTGCTTCTTCTTGCTCATGGCCCGGCGCACCAGGTCGCTGCGCCCCAGAGTATAGCCGCCAAGATCCCGGACGATCTGCATCACCTGCTCTTGGTACACGATACAGCCGTAGGTGGGCGCCAAAATCGGCTCCAGCTGAGGGCAGGAATACACTACGTCTTTATGGTTATTTTTCCCCTTGATGTATTTGGGGATAAAGTCCATGGGGCCGGGGCGGTACAGGGAAATACCGGCGATAATGTCCTCCAGATTCTGGGGCCGCAGCTCTTTCATGAAGTTTCTCATCCCCGGACTTTCCAGCTGGAACACGCCGTCCGTCTTCCCCGTTCCGATGGCCGCCAGCACCTGCGGATCGTTATAGTCAATATTTTCGATGTCAATATGGTCTCCCGTGGTCTCGGCCGCGAACACGACGGCGTCATGGATCACTGTCAGCGTCCGCAGCCCCAGAAAGTCCATCTTTAACAGCCCCAGCTCCTCCAGTGTGGTCATGGTGAACTGGGTGGTGATAGAACCGTCGCTTCCCCTGGAGAGAGGTACGAACTCGTCCGCCGCCTCCGGACAGATAACCACGCCGGCCGCGTGCATAGAGGTATGCCTGGGCAGTCCCTCCAGCCGTCTGCACATATCGATCAGATGACGCATCTGCTCATCCTCCTGATAGGTCTTACGCATCTCCTGGTTCTTTTCCAGGGCTTTGTCAATGGTGATGTTCAGTTCATTGGGTACCATTTTTGCAATGGAATCCACCAGCGCATAGGGAAGATCCATAACCCTCCCCACGTCCCGGATGACGCCTTTGGCCGCCAGAGTACCGAAAGTGACGATCTGCACCACCTTGTCGGAGCCGTACTTCCTGTCCACGTAGTCAATGACTTCCTGTCTGCGGTTGTAGCAGAAGTCGATGTCAATATCCGGCATGGACACCCGCTCCGGATTCAGAAACCGCTCAAAGAGCAGGTTATAGCGGATGGGCTCGATATTGGTAATCTTCAGGCAGTAGGACACAATGCTTCCCGCCGCGGAGCCTCTGCCCGGCCCTACGGGAATGCCGTTGCTCCTGGCATAATTAATAAAATCCCATACGATCAAAAAGTAGTCCACATATCCCATACGCCTTATAACGTCAAGTTCGTAGTTGAGTCGTTCCCGCAGGGTCTGTCCCGTGTCCCCGGCCGGCTGATTCTCATCTCCATAGCGCTCTTTGAGTCCGTCGCTGCAGAGCTTGTTCAGATACCCCCAGGAGTCGTAACCCTCCGGCACCTCATATCTGGGCAGCTTTGTGACTCCGAACTCGATCTCCACATGGCATCTGTCGGCAATGCGCTGGGTATTTTCCAGAGCCTCCCAGGCATATGGGAACAGCCCTTTCATCTCCTCCTCACTCTTGACGAAAAACTGACCGCCCTCATAGCGCATCCGGTCCTCATCCGTCAGCTTTTTGTTGGTCTGGAGACACAGCAGGATGTCGTGGGAGTCCGCGTCCTTTTCATAGGTATAATGGACATCGTTGGTGGCCACTAAGGGAATGTCCAGCTCCCTGCTCATTTTTAACAGCTCTGTGTTTACCAGTTTCTGCTGGGGATACCCGTGGTCCTGAAGCTCTAAAAAGAAATTGCCCTTGCCAAAGCAGTCCTCGTACTTCCTCGCCGCTTTCCTGGCCTCTCCCGGCAGGTTCTTTACGATATTACGCTGAACCTCTCCGGCCAGGCAGGCGGACAGGGCGATAATTCCCTCATGGTAGCGATTCAGGACTTCCATGTCCACACGGGGCCTGTAGTAATAACCCTCCGTGAAGCCTTTGCTGACAATCTTCATCAGATTGGCATAGCCGGTATTGTTCTCCGCAAGCAATACAAGGTGATAATACCTGTCCTCACCCCCTGTGACTTCCTTGTCAAAGCGGGAATTCGGCGCCACATAGACCTCGCAGCCGATGACCGGGTTGATGCCGGCCTCCCTGGCTGCCCGGTAGAAATCAATGACGCCGTACATCACGCCGTGGTCCGTGATGGCGGCGCTGTCCATGCCCAGCTCTTTGACCCGGGAAACATATTCTTTTATTTTATTGGAGCCGTCCAGAAGGGAGTATTCTGTGTGGACATGCAAGTGTGCGAATGCCATGAGCGGGATCTCCTTTTGTCATATGCCTGTGAATAAATGCTACTTATAGTATACTGAAATCCGGGAAATTTGTAAAGATTTCGGAGAAAAGATTGTCAACTGGATTTTATTTCCGGCACTCTAATCGGCTCAACAAAAACCCTTTCACCTCATCCCGCGGATGGTGTGAAAGGGTTTTCGGAATTTCAGAATTGTGGGTTGCCTACAGATATTTTTTCAATTCTTCCGCCTTGTCCGTAGCCTCCCAGGGCAGGGACACATCGTCTCTGCCGAAATGTCCGTAGGCCGCGGTCTGGCGGTAGATGGGCTTTCGCAGATCCAGCATTTTGATGATGCCCGCGGGCCGCAGGTCGAAGTTCTCCCGGATAATATCCTCCAGCTTCTCGTTGCTTACTTTCCCCGTGCCGAAAGTACTTACCATAACGGAAGTGGGCTGAGCCACGCCGATGGCATAGGACAGCTGAATCTCGCATTTCTCCGCCAGGCCGGCAGCCACGATATTCTTGGCCACATAGCGGGCCGCGTAAGCAGCGCTCCTGTCCACCTTAGTGCAGTCCTTGCCGGAGAAAGCGCCGCCGCCGTGACGGGCAGCTCCGCCGTAGGTGTCAACGATAATCTTGCGTCCGGTGAGACCCGCGTCTCCCTGGGGCCCGCCGATGACGAAGCGGCCCGTGGGGTTGATGAAGAATTTGGTGTCTTCATCTATCAGTTCCCCGGGCAGGATGGGGTCGAAGACATATTTTTTGATATCCCCATGGATCTGCTCCTGGGTCACATTCTCGTCATGCTGGGTGGAGAGCACCACGGCCTCTAGGCGGATGGGCTTTCCGTTCTCATCATACTCCACGGACACCTGGCTCTTGCCGTCCGGACGCAGATAGGAAAGGGTGCCGTCCTTGCGCACCTTGGTAAGCTGCCTTGCCAGCTTGTGGGCCAGAGAGATAGGGTAGGGCATCAGTTCCGGTGTCTCATTGGTGGCGTAGCCGAACATCATGCCCTGATCTCCGGCGCCGATGGCCTCCAGCTGCTCGTCCGTCATCTGGGCCTCTCTGGCCTCCAAAGCCCTGTCCACGCCCATGGCGATGTCCGGGGACTGCTTATCCAGGGCCACCATGACGGCGCAGGTGTGCCCATCGAATCCCACTTTGGAATCATTGTATCCAATCTCGTTCACGGTCTTTCTCACAATGGCGGGAATGTCCAGATTGGCCGTGGTGGTGATCTCACCCGTCACTAATACAAAACCGGTACAGCTTGCGGTCTCACAGGCCACGCGGCTCATAGGATCCTGCTCCATACAGGCGTCCAGAATGGCGTCCGACACAGCATCGCAGAGTTTGTCGGGATGTCCCTCTGTCACAGATTCTGAGGTAAATAAATGCTTTTCCATTTGTCTCTTCCTTTCTTTCTATGTATGATAGTCATTTGTGTAATCAGGCATAAGGATGCCCCTCTTCCATGGAATGCCCCTCTTCCATGCCTGCCGCCCGGTGCGCATGCCACCCTGGCGGTAAATCTCCATATGCGAGCCCGTGTATAGAAAAACCGCTTACCATGGAATGTTTTTCTTCCATAATAAGCGGACTAAAATCTTTCGATGTCAAATCCTCTTATTGTTCGAAAAACACTCGCTCAGGTGGGCACCTTCCTCAATGGGGTTGCCGCGGCTTCATCGATCCTATGTATCTCCACCGACTCTGAATAAGAGAAATCATATGAAATTGTGTAAGGATACCGAAGATATCCTTTGATATCCTCTATCCGTTATCTACCTTACTACAAAAGGACCCTGTTGTCAACAGGATTTTTTATCCTGTTATGCTTAATTTTACCCAAGCCTCTTCTCCATATATTCGTATCCGTAATGGGTGCGGTATTTTAATGCCGTGGACTTGGTAATCTTCCCCTCCTGGCACAGACGCAGGAGGTTTCCGTCCATGGTGCACATACCCTGGTTCACACCTGCCTGCATGGCGGCGTTCAGCTGGTTCACCTTGTTCTCCCGGATCATGTTCTGGATGGCGTCCGTGGATTTCATCACCTCAAACACAGGAATCCGCACCTGATTGCCCTCTCTGTCCTCCACGGTGGAGGGTACCAGCTGCTGACAGACCACGGCTTTCAGCACCTGTGCCAGCTGGGTTCTGGCCTGTTCTTTCTCCGGGAACACATCCACAATACGGTTGATGGTGTCCGCCGCGCTGTTGGTGTGGAGCGTACTGAACACCAATACGCCGGTCTCCGCCGCGATGAGCGCCGCGGAAATCGTATCGTAATCCCGCATTTCTCCCAGCAGGATCACGTCGGGGCTCTCCCGCAGGGCGGAGCGCAGGGCATTGAGATATCCCGGCGTGTCGATGGAAATCTCCCGCTGGCTCACGATTGCTTTCTTGTGCCTGTGGATATATTCAATGGGATCTTCCATGGTGATGATATGGCAGTCCCGGCTGCTGTTGATCCGGTCGATCATACAGGCCAGCGTGGTGGTCTTGCCCGTGCCCGCCGCTCCGGTGACCAGCACAAGCCCTCCGTTGCGGTTACTCCTGCCCTCAGAGTCGTCCGTAAGGGCCAGGATATCCTCCGGAATCCCAAGCTTTACCGGATCCGGCAGCTCGAAGCGGATCACACGGATCACCGCCGCAAGGGAACCTCTCTGCCGGAACACATTGACCCGGAAGCGCCCGCCCGGGAAATTGTCCCTCCTGGACATGGACAGTGAGAAATCGTCGTCGTCCCCCGTCTCCAGCCTGGTCTTCCCGCGCTTGGCCTGTTCATAGATCTGCTCCACCAGTTCCCCGATGTCCTTAGGCATCAGGGGCGGCATATCCATCCTTGCCTGTACGCCGTTTCGTTTCATTGTCACCGGCAATCCGGCTACCAGAAAAATGTCCGCCACATCCTCGTCCCGCACTGCCTGCTCCAGAATCTCCTGCAATTTCATATTCCTGTCCACCCTTCTTTTCTCAGCCTCGTCATACCGCCCGATACTTTAATCGCTCATCCACAGATCCAGCCCGCCCTCCGGCTCCCACTCTCTCTGTATCCTCCAGCTCACCACCCGAAAACTCCCGTTTTCGCTGACAATTCCTATTTTCAGCCTGAATTCGCCCTCTTCCAGGGTCTTATAGAAGATTCCGTCTTCCTCCGTCCGGGTATCCGCAAGCTCCTGCAATGTCTTCCCCTCCTGACAGGCCTTTGCGGCATCCCGCAAAAAGCCTTGCCCCCGGGCCTCCAGAGTATATCTGGTCTGCACCGTATCCGCGTACTTCTGCGCCAGGTTCCAGTCTGCCCGGGCCGTGGCAAATGCCAGAATCCCAAGCGTGGTCATGCAGATACTGATCACGGTCAAAAGAAGCGCTAACGGCCCCAGCTTAATCGGTACATGTTTCATAACTGTCCACCTTTTTCACTGATAAATACTTCTGTCTCCAGGGTGTAGACGGGGTCCGGGCGATCCGTCCGGTATATGTTGATAATGCTTTTTACCAGCCCCTCCTCTCCGGAGTCCGGCTCTATCCATTGAATATCCATCCAGATCCCGCCCTCTGCGTCAGGATTCAGTTCCTCGTCATAATGCACCCGCAGGATTCGCGCCCGGTTTTCTCCGGAAGCGCCCTCATAAGCTTCCCCGGCCGCTTCCGCTTTGGAGCTTTCCAGGATCTCCCCGTTGCCGTTCTCTTCCAGGAGCCTTCTCACTTCCTCAAGGCTGCGCGAAGACGCCACTGCCTCGGCCCCGTTCTCCGCCAAATGCACCGCGTTTGTCAGGAGAGCCGCATCCTTTCCCATCTGTCCGGACATGACAAAGACTCTGGTCAGAATGAGGACCACTATGGTAAATACCCCTGCCAGAAGCAATGCTTCTATATAAAAGGCCGTCCCGGGGTGTCCGGACTTTCCTCCTCCGGTTCTGCCGCTGCCCTCAATCATCCGCGGCCACCTCCTCACTCCTGCTGCGCAAGCCGAACAGCACTCTGCCCGCGTCCGTGATTATCCTGTAAGTATCGTTCCCCAGGGCTTCGATGCGGAATTCTTTTGTCTCCCCGATGACCTGCGCCATATCCGGGTACAATGCCCCCTGCGCCTCTCCGTAATCTTCTACAAGCTTGTCTTCATATCGGTAGATCCGGAGCGCATAGCCGCTCTGTCCGTCCGCGATCACCAATACCGGTTCCCCGTCCGCCTCCGCCACGGACACCGCCCCTGTGGTGTCGTTCATCCTCACGCAGGTCGAGAGATAGGAAAGCAGCGCCCTTTTCTCATTGTTGCCGGACTGTCCGGCAGCGATGTCCCTGTAGGTCAGCGCGCCAAAGACAACCGTCAGGAAAAAGCCTGCCAGAAAAATTACAGCTATCACCATTGTATAGACTCCGGACGAACCGCCATCCCGTTTCACAGGCCATGCCCCCTCTCTCATAAAAACTTAGCTTCGGCTGATCACTTTCACCGCCGGCGGTACATTGGATGCAAAGATGTCATAGCTTACATAGAACTCTTTCTCATTGATCTGGAGTCCGTAATTTTCCACCAGATAATCCAGGCTGGCCGGATAGGCCCCCTCCACCACATAGCACTGCAGAGCGCAGCGCTCCACTGCGGCTTTCACAGCTCTGGTACTCTCCTCATCCATATCCCTGCCGGATACGGGAAAGGCATACCTGCACACACAGACAACCGTCAGAATCACAGCCAGGGCCAATACCGGCCCGGGCCATCTCTTTCTTTTTTTATCCACATACATCTGCCTTACCTCCCGATACTATGTATTCGGCTCCTCTGCCCCGGGCTTTCCCTGTCATCCCATGGAATTCATCATGCCGATCAGAGGCAGCATCACGCTCAGCAAAGACAGCCCTACGGCCAGCATCAGAACCCCTGACAGCAAAGGATCCACAATACCCACCAGCCGGTCCACCAGGTCCGCGCAGTGGTCTGCCAACAGTCCGGTAAGTTTGCGCAGCACTGACTCTAAGCTGCCGCTGCGCTCCCCGGCCAAAAGCATCCTCCCGTAGACAGGCTCGAAAAGCCCCTCCTCATATGCCGCCTGGGCAATGCCATGGCCCTGGTTCATGCGGCCCGCGCACCGGTCGATCCGCTCCTCCACCGGCTTACAGGAAGCCATCTTCCTGCTCTCCGCCACGGCCACATCCTGAATCTCCCCGCTGGCAAGAAAGGTGGACAACGCCGCGGTAAAGCGAAACATCCCCAGACTCTCCAGAATAGACGCGCAGAAAGGAATCTTGTGCAGCAGTTTTTCCACCAGATCTCTTTTTTTGCTGTGCCACAAAAGGAATCCCGCACTCAGCACCACAGCCAGCGCCACCATCACGGCCAACGCCGCCCGGCAGAGCGCATAGGCCCAACTCACATATGCATAGGAGGAAGCGGTCAGGCTTCCTGTGAGATTGTCATACACATCCGTAAAGGCCGGCAGCACCATGGCCAGCATGACGATCAGCACAATGATGATGATGCCCAGCATGGCCACCGGATAGAGAACCGCGTTCCGCAGCTTCCCCGTCATGGTCTTCTGATCCTCATAATACCGCGCAAGCTGAAACAGTACGTCCTCCAGCCGTCCTGCCCGCTCCCCCGCCAGAACCATCTGTATGGCATATTCCGGGAAAATTCCCGTGGATTCCATGGCGGCGGAAAGCCCTTTTCCCGCCTCTGTCTCCGCCTGCATGATCACAAGTCCCTCTTCCAAAGGGCCTCCCTGTCCGCTGCCGGACTTAAGCAGTGCCACAGCCTCGTCCATCTGGATTCCGGACTGCACCATCATCGCCATGCTTTCACAGAAAGCGCTGACCCCCAGACTGTCCAGTTTCCCACGTTTCATAGCGCCCCTCCTTATATGCTGATTCCTAATAATATTTTTCGTCCAGATAATTCGCGCCGTCCCCGATAAATGACGTGTCCGCGCCGTTGGCCGAAAATGTCAGGTCCAGCCGGTTCCAGCTTCCGGCTTTCACCTCATACTTCACCGTCACCCAGCCGGTTTCCTCCGTGTAGAACATGTTCCACGCGTGGTAGATATCGTCCGGAGACACATCGCCGAACACCATCTTGGTAGGGATTCCCTGGCTGCGCAGCATCCCGGCCACAAGGGAAGCATAGTCGAAGCAGATCCCCTTTCCCGTCCTGAGCGTATCGTCCAGCACCGGCATATAACCCGTGGTGGTCTGCACCGTCTGCGCTTTTTCCTTGTCGTATACGATGTTGTCACAGATATACTCAAAGACCGCGCCCACCACCCCCAGAGCGTCCTCCTCTTTCGACGCCAGCTGGGCCGCCAGCTTCACGCATTCGGAGTCCTGGTCATAATCCACATACGCGCTGGGCCGCAGAAAGGGCTGGAACTCGTCGGCCAGTTTCACTTCACAATCAATGGAAAAAAGCGGCCTGTACTTTGTACTCTCCACATTTTCCATGGCCTTAATGGTATAAGTGCCGTCCCCTTCCTGAAGAGGGAATATCACCGGGGTCCCGTCCGCGGGAACGTCATAGCGGTATTCCGTCTCTCCCATGAACACCTGGAGTTTGAGCCTGGTATCAGACTCTCCCGAAACACCTATGTAGCCCTCGCTCGTGTGCTCCAGGTCCAGCTTCACCTGCCCGTTTCCCTGGGCATGCTCCGCATGAAAGGCGGAATCCGCGAATTCGGGGGCCTGATAGGGCGTAAAATCCGCCTCCGCTGCGCCGCCAGGCCCCGGGGCCGCCTCATATTCCTGATTTTCCACCACCATAGAGACCTGTGACGTGCCCTCTATGGAAGATGCACTTTCCGTTGACGGCGCACTTCCTCCAGGCGACTCCTGCGGCACAGCAGGGCCGCCGCATCCGCCCGTAAACAGTGACAATAGCATTACCGGCAACAGACATGTCCATCCGCCGCGCCGCATAGCTTTCACCGCCTCTCCCGCATATTTCTTCCCATACTATCCTTTTTACAAAAAGGCCTTATCGGCACGACAAGACCCTTTTCCATCCTCTCTATCCATGCAGAATTCCCCGGCCGGAGATTTCCTGCCGCCGGACCCGTTTTCTGTCATCCCACCTTAAGCTTGAACTTCTGAATATCCTTATCCGTCTCTACCAGCTCAATCTGTGCTCCCAGATTCTGAAGCTTAATATGGAAATCCTCATAGCCTCTTGCAATATACTTGATATCGTCAACGGTGCTGAAGCCCTCCGCAGCCAGCGCTGCGATCACCAGAGCGGCCCCGCCCCGCAGATCCGGCACGGTGATACTGGCCCCGGTATACCGCTCCACCCCGTCAATGATAGCAGTGTCCCCGCCTTCTACCTTTACGTCCGCCCCCATTCTCACCAGCTCATCCACGTATTTGAACCGGTTCTCAAATACGCTCTCGGTGACGATACTGGTTCCCTTGGCCAGGGCCAGGGCCACGGTAATCTGGGGCTGCATATCCGTGGGAAAGCCCGGATAGGGCAGAGTCCTCACCTGAGTATGGGCCAGAGGTTTGGAGGCCACTACGCGGATACAGTCATCCGCTTCCTCCACTTCGCACCCTATCTCCAAAAGCTTTGCCGTAATCGACTCTAAATGCTTGGGGATGACATTTTTCACGGTCACATCCCCTTTTGTGACCGCTGCGGCGAACATATAAGTGCCCGCCTCGATCTGGTCAGGGATAATGGCGTATTCCGTGCCATGGAGCCTTGCCACCCCCCGGATCTTGATCACATCCGTGCCTGCCCCTCTGATATTGGCGCCGCAGCTGTTTAAGAAGCTGGCCACATCCACCACATGGGGTTCTTTCGCACAGTTTTCGATGATGGTCATTCCCTCCGCCATGGTAGCCGCCATCATCACATTAATCGTAGCTCCCACGCTGACTTTATCCATATAGATATGGCTGCCCCTCAGATGCTCGGCCTTTGCCTTGATCAGGCCGTGCTCAATGATCACCTCCGCACCCAGAGCCCGAAATCCCTTGATGTGCTGGTCCACGGCGCGGCTGCCGATATCGCAGCCTCCGGGCAGAACCACCTCCGCATGCTTATACTTTCCCAGAAAAGCTCCCAGCAGATAATAGGAACCTCTGATCTTCTTACATCCCTCATGCTCCACGGTCAGATTGTGGATATTGCCCGCATTGATCAGGACTCTGTGACGATTGACGCGCTTTACCGTGGCTCCGATGCTGACCATTGCTTCCAGCATCACATCCATGTCGCGCACATCGGGGATATTATCTATATATACAGTCTCATCCGTCATGGCGGCTGCGGCGAAAATAGGAAGCGCGGCATTTTTTGCCCCCGCTATCTCTACGTCGCCCACCAGCGGATTCCCGCCTTTGATTACATATTCTTCCATCTGATTTTCCTCTGTCCAGGGTCAATTATTTAACCGGCCGTCTCAGCGGCACGGCCATAGCCTTTTCGCATGCAGTCTATCTTACCACATTTTCCCTCGTTTGTAAATCGAACATATTTTCCAATCATCGATCCAGGTGGTCCAGAGGATTTACCTGTGAGCCGTTGATCAGCATCTCAAAATGCAGGTGCGGGCCTGTGCTGACACCCGTATTTCCGCTGAGTGCAATCCTGTCGCCCTGTTTTACGGTCTGGCCTGCGCTGACCAATACCTTGCTTAAATGCGCATACCTGGTCTGTCTGCCGTCCTCATGATTGATATAGACTACATATCCGTAGCCGCTTCCCCAGCCGGCTTTTGCCACGGTGCCGCCGCAGGAGGCATAGACGGGAGTCCCCGTAGGCGTAGCCCAGTCCACGCCTTTGTGATAGGAGCTGGCTCCCCGGGTGGGAGCGTTTCTGCGCCCGAAGCCGGAAGTCTGGACGCCGCCGGAAATGGGTCTGACATAGGTGGGAGGTATCTTGGTCCCCCGCTCTACAATTTTTGGCACGGCCTCCATGACGATTTCCTCTTTCAGGATTTCCCGGCCCACTTCCTTGTCATTGATATACGATACGTCAACTACCACTTTCCGGAATCCTGCCGAGGGCTGCTGGTGCACAAAGGTCTGGTTGGTGTACCAGTTGTCATTCTCGATATAGACAATGTCCGCATTGTAGCTCTCCTCGTAGTATTCCTCCTCCACTCTGGTCACGGACAGTTCCGGTTCCGGCACCGTAATCAGCAGCTGATCGCCGATCTGCAGTGTGGAATTGATATCCTCCAATTGATCGTTCATCTCCACAATGGTATCCATGGGGATGTTTACCTTGAGGGCGATCTCCGACAGGGTATCCCCGGACGCCACCTCATACACGCTGGGCGTCTCCTGTTCCATGATCACCAGGTTGATAGCCTGCTCCAGATCCGTCAGCTGGCTCTGAGGCAGATACGACTCCACGATTTCCACTTTTTCCGAGAAATCCATATTCTGGATTCCCAGCTCAAAATCCTCGAAATTCTCTTTCTCTTTGGTCTCCTGCTCTCCCTTGATGCCGGAGATCAGCGTCTGGACACCGGCCTCCGTATAGGAATGCCAGCTTTCATCCTCTTCCTCCCTGGCAGAAACCACGTCGGCAGTCAGTACACCGAATTCTCTGTTTTTATCGTTTCTGAGGGCAACGGTAAACTTCCCCTCATTTCCGTATTTATCAATGGCAGCCTGAAGCAGCGCCTGCACCTCAGCCATGCTGGCAAGATTCACCGTAAACTCATCTACTTTCAGGGTATAGGAGCGGTGCAGCGTCTCCTGAATACTGGCTCTGAGAACCTCTTCCATTCTCCGTGCCACATCCTCTTCCGAGTCTACTTCGCCCCAGAGGACCTGCTCCCCCGCCACTGTCATATCCGCTTTCATGAATACCAGCTCATTGCTCCCGGAAACCACATTCTTCCTGGCCTGAAGCAGCAGTTCGTCAATTCTCTCCTTGTCCCCCAAAGTCCCCACATCCTGCCCGTTTACCCGGATATGGAACAGGTTCTCTCCCGTCTCCTGAAAAGGGGTATAGCCTTTTAGAAAAAGCAGGCAGACAAAGAGTGTGCCGACTGTAGCTTTAATATATGTAAATCTGTACTTTTTATGATTGCTTTTCTTCTTTTCCATGGTTTTCCTTAAATCTTTCACTTTTGATTTTGTTTCCCGGCAGTCCGCCTTTTACATAGCATGTCCCGATTGTGCAATCCTATGCATTTATTTCTTTTTTACGCTGAACCCAAAGGTACCGACTGCTTTCCCGCATGTATAATAGACCCCGTGCGAATAGACAATGGGGTCTGCCTGTTCCAGATGAAATTTATGCTTTTCATCCATATATTTCCCGTCCGCATGAACCGCCGCCACATCGGCCAGAAACATATGATGGGAACCCAGGGGGATGATCCGGCGTACCTTGCATTCGATATTCACCGGGCTCTCCCCGATGAGCGGAGCCCTCACGAACCGGGCAGGCAGGGCCGTCAGTCCCAGCTCTCTGAATTTATCCACATCCCGGCCGCTTTTTACGCCGCAGTAATCTGTGGCAAAAGCCAGCTGTCTGGTGGTCAGATTGATCACGAATTCCTCCGTCTCCTGCAGAATCCGGAACGAATATCTCTCCGGACGGACAGAAATGCTGACCATGGGCGGATTGGTACAGACGGTACCTGCCCAGCCGATGGTGATAATATTATAATTTCCCTTACCGTCTGCCATGCTCACCATGACTGCCGGCAGGGGATAGAGCATATTCCCGGGTTTCCAGATTTCCTTAGCCATGTTCACACCCGGCCTAAAAAGGCAGCAAATGAAGTCCGCTCAGGACCTGAATCGCCACTCCTGCCAGGGACAGGATCATCGCCGCCAAAGAGATGCCCAGCACCGCGCCGAGCTTTCCTCTGACGGCTGTCAAATCTGCCTTTGTTCCGGACAGGGCTTCGCTCTGTCTGCCGCTCTCCTCCGCTATCACGGCCTGCACATTGCGGTATACTTTCACGCATTCTTTATGTACATTCTCCTCCATCAGGTCAAGGCGCTCTGACAGGCCGCCGCTGGCCTGGGCTTCCAGCTGGCCGCACAGCTGGTCAATCTTCTCTCCCACGGACGCGGAAAGCCCCTCTGTCTGTCCTGCCAGGGCTTCCATCCTGGCGCCCAAACCGGCACTCAGGGATTTCACCTGTCCTCCTAAGCTTTCCATCTGTCCGGCAGCGGATCGGTCTATCCCGTCCAGCCTCTCCTGCTGCTGCTCCAAGAGCTTTTGCAGGCTCTCCACGTCTTTCCTGAGAGCCTCTGTCCGCCCGTTCCCCTCTTCCAGGGCCCGCGCCGTCTCCTCTTCGCCTGTCCTGATACCGGAGAACTTCGCGGCGCCGTCGTCTATGAGCTTCTGCAGCTTCACCAGACATTCATTGTATTCCGCTATCTGATTCTTCAGTTTGTTCAGTTCCTCCACATCTGCGGCGGTATTCGCCTTGATGATCTCCTGGGCTGTCAGCTTCTGTGCCAGCTTGTCCATAAACATATCCATCTGTGTACCCCCACGCCCGCTTTGCGGGCATTGCGTTCCTACCCTGTCCGCCGCTTGCGCGGACAGCCGTACCTCTTTGCTTTCATCCTGACTATTCTATCATTTCTTTCCGCAGATTACAACAAAGAGCGCCTTTTATTTCCCCCGCTCTCTGGTAATCGCCAGAATCTCCTCATTGAGCTTCAGCATCCGTACATCCAAATCCGACACCATTTTGGCACACTCCACCAGCTCGTTCTTGATGTTCTCCGGCACGTCCCCCTCGAACTTATAGTGAATCTTATGCTCTAAACTGGCCCAGAAATCCATGGCTACCGTGCGGATCTGTATCTCCACCTTGGTATCCACGGTACGGTCGGAGAGATATACCGGCACTGTGACGATCATATGGTAGCTCTTGTACCCGCTGACCTTGGGAAAGGTGATGTAATCCTTTACCCCTATCACCTTGATATCCCTCTGCTCACTGATCATATCCACAATCCGGTAGATGTCGGAGGTAAAGGAGCAGATGATACGGATTCCCGCAATATCGTTGACAAATTTTACCATATTGTCAATTGTGGATTCATGCCCGTCCCGCTTGAGTTTCTTTACGATGCTCTCCGGCGTCTTGATGCGGGCCTTGATGTGTTCGATGGGATTATAGCGATGAACATGCTGGAATTCATCATTGAGTATCTCCATCTTGGTCTCCATCATTTTCAGCGCGGCATTGTAGATCAGAGTCACTTCTTTCCAGCTGTCGATTCCGTCCCCATTGTCTTCCTTAAATTCCATATTCGCTCCTTTTGCCAGGCATGTGTTTTCCAAAACATATCGCGCATACCATGTCCGCATCCCGCCCCGGGCCTTACGGCTGTCCGGCCGTTTTCTGCCTAATACAAGAACAGTATACCATAAATTCCAATACAAATATATATGATTCACAAAAAATTAATCCTTTTTTGAAAACCTTTTTTGAGATACTCTGTGGGCAAATGCCGTACCTTTCATATATATGGCCGCCCTCTCCAAAATATGCACCTTGCTTTTAGGGCCCAAATCCATTACCATGGAATCATGGGGCAGTACAGCCTGACACCAATATTTGGAAGCTTTCGATTTTATAACCGGAAAGGGGAATATCATGTTTCGTTTATGGGCAAGGATCTTCAAAGACAATCATATGCTTCAGGATACCTGTATCGCCGACAGCAGTGCAGACACCCGCACCCACAAGGTCTTCAGGGCGCTGGATGAGATATGCCTGCGGTTCGACCTGTCCAGGCCGATCTGGCTGGACAAGTCCATATCGGATTTTAAACGGCACGGCAAGGTGCGGTTCACTCAGGACAATTTTGTGGAAAGCATTGATTTCGATTATCTGGAAATTCATGTGATTGAGGAAGATTGAGGTTGACATTTCTCCTGAATTGAGTATAATATGGTAATATCAACACATGGTTTTTGAAACTATGTCATGGTTTTTAAACATGCTTGTCATAGTTTTAATATCTATTGCAAATAATATCCACATGAATAAAATGCTTAAAACAGGAGGTATTCATATGCAGATCACAATCAGAGAACCCGGAAGCGCCATCACTCATTTCATCGGCATGATGCTGGCTGTATTTGCCGCGGTGCCGCTTTTAGTCAAGGCCGGCGTGTCCAGAAGCGGGGAGCATTTCATCGCCATGGCGGTCTTCATGGCCAGCATGATACTGCTCTACGGCGCCAGCGCCACTTACCACTCGGTGAATCTGACCGGGCGGTATCTGCGCATCTTCCGCAAGCTGGACCATATGATGATCTTCGTGCTGATTGCCGGATCCTATACGCCGGTCTGCCTGATCGTGCTGGGCGGGGAGCTGGGATATACCTTGTTGGCTCTGGTCTGGGGCATCGCCCTGGCGGGGATGCTGGTCAAGGCCTTCTGGATCACCTGTCCCAAATGGTTCTCCTCGGCGATCTACATCGCCATGGGCTGGGTCTGCGTGCTGGTGTTCGGCAGGCTCTTCGACACCCTGTCCACGGCGGCCTTCCTGTGGCTGCTGGCAGGTGGCATCATCTATACCGTGGGCGGGGTCATCTACGCCCTGAAGCTCCCCCTGTTCAATTCCAGGCACAGGGAGTTCGGCTCCCATGAGGTGTTCCATCTGTTCGTGATGGCGGGTAGCCTGTGCCATTTCATCTTCATGTACTTTTATGTGGCCTGAAAAAGCCCGGGAAATCACCGACAGCTCTTTACAACTTGGAAACATTGCCGTGATATACTATTGCAAAAGATTCCTGTTGTAAGGGGGGACGAAATTGGCTGACATACTAATCGTAGAGGATGAGTTTTCCATCAATGAACTGATACGGAGGAACCTGTGCCTGACGGGGCATCGCTGCACCCAGGCTTTCGACGGGCCGGCCGCGGTCAGCCTGCTGGAAAGCGGGTCATTCGACCTGATCGTGCTGGACATCATGCTGCCCGGGCTGGACGGCTATCAGGTGTTCGAAAGGGCCGGGGGGACGCCGGCCATCTTTCTGACGGCCAGGAGCGAGCTGGCCGACAAGCTGAAAGGCCTGGCCATGGGGGCGGACGATTATCTGACCAAGCCCTTTCAGATGCTGGAGCTGGCGGCCAGAGTGGAGACCGTGCTGCGGCGGACGAAGAAGGAGGAGACGGACTTCACGTTGGGCTCCATGAGATGCGATTTCCACAGGCATCAGGTTTTCCTGGGAGGAACGGTCATCGAATGCACGCCCAAGGAATACGAGTTGCTGAGGGTGCTGATCCGGAACCGGAACATCGCCCTGTCCAGGGAGAAGCTTCTGGACATGGTGTGGGGATATGATTTCGAGGGAGGCACCCGCACCGTGGACGTCCACATACAGAGGCTGCGGCACAAGCTGCACCTGGAAGATTACATCAAGACCGTGTACAAGCTGGGATACCGGCTGGAGGTTCCGGAATGAAAAAACGGACTTTCTTCGCGGTGCTGATCCTATTTCTGGTATTTCTCAATTCCATGATCCTGATCGCCTCGCTTGTCATCCTGAACAGCAAGCTTTCCGCGGTCCGGGAGAGATGCCTGGCAGAGCATTATGTGATCGCGTCGTCCCTGATCGGGGACATGCAGGCCCTGGAACAGCGGGGGATCCCCGCGGCGGAAAGCATAGACCGGCTGATGCGCACTTACCCCCGCTACCTCCAGGGAAAGGAGGACGGGCTGGCTGTGGCTTTCTCCGGAGAGTGGATCTACAGAAGCGCCCTGCCCCGGGAAGTTCCGGCTCTTCCGCCGGACACAGGCCATGGGCAGGAGCGGCTGGTCTGCCTGGAGGACGGGACTCCCCCCGTGCTGTGGGTCTATGGCAGCCTTCCGGCCCCGTGGCAGGACTATGGGCTCCTGTACATGGGGAACCTGGATGAGGCCGTCTCTACCTGGCGCCATACGAAGAACATCCTCTTTCTGGCAGGGGCCCTGGTGATGCCCGTCATGGCGTTTTTCCTTTTTCAGTTCCTGAACCTCCTCTTCCGCCCTCTGGCCCAGATTTCAAGCGCTTCCGCCAGGATAGCGGAGGGAAATTACAAGAGCAGGCTTCCGATCCAGGGAAAGGACGAGGTGGCCAGCGTGGCCCACAATTTCAATCTCATGGCCCAGCAGGTAGAGGCCCAGATTCTGCAGCTTCAGGACATTGCCCGGCAGAAACAGCAGTTCATCGACAATTTCTCCCATGAGCTGCGGATTCCCCTGACGGCGATCTACGGATACGCGGAATACCTCCAAAAAGCTTCCGTTCCGGAAGAAGACCGCTACGAATGCACCCAGTTCATCATGTCGGAGTGCAGCCGCCTCCAGAGCATGGCCTATCAGCTCCTGGACATGGCCCTGCTGCGGAACAGCGCGCCCGAGGAGGAAGACTGCGATGTAGCCGAACTGTTCGCAGGATCCGAAAAGGTCATGCACGTCAGGGCGGCGGAGAAAGGGATACGGCTGTCCTATGCAATGCCCCGGGCCCTCCTGCTGAGAGGGAACATGGACCAGTTGTCGATCCTGCTCAATAACCTGATAGACAATGCCCTGAAGGCCAGCCCGCCGGAAAGCGAAGTGAGCGTCCGTGCCCGTCCGGAAGGGGCCGATATCATAATAGAGGTGGAAGACCATGGCATCGGCATGGAGCCGGAGCAGTTGTCCCACATAAAAGAAGCTTTCTACCGTGTGGACAAAGGCCGCAGCCGGGCCCTGGGCGGCACGGGGCTGGGGCTTTCTATCTGCGAGGGGATCGCGCAGCTCCATCAGGCAGAGCTGACTTTCTCCTCCCGGAAAGGAGAGGGCACCACGGCAAGGCTCCGTTTTTTCAGAGGATGACAGGGAAACTTTTACAACTCCATAAAAACTTCGTGATTGTTTTGATATAGCGGGGTCTTATAGTATATCTATCAAAACAAGAAAGGAGCATCACTATGAAACAAAAAAACTTCCTGAAACTCACTGCAGCAACATTCGCCATCATCGGCGCAGGCGCATTCCTCTTCAGCGCAGCGGCCGAGACGGCCATGGCGGCCAACGCCGGAACGGTGGAGACAGTCCCCACCAGCTACCAGGTGTCCGCCAGCCAGGCGGCAACGGCCGGGCAGCCGGAGGCTGAAGCCAAAAAGGAGAACCGGAAAGAAGCGGATTACCATGTGAGCATGGACCGCCTCAATACCGGGACACCCACGGAGCTGGACCTGACCATGGAAGAAGCCGCCCAAAAGGGCGCACAGTATCTGGAGAGCCTGTACGGGCTGGATCTGGAGGGCGCCTATGTCTACATGATGTACAGTCCGGGCACAGTGACCTTTCCCCGGGCTTTCTGGTGCGCGGACGTGCTTTTTGAAGAGGCCCAGACCCCTGAGAGCACAAGGTGGAACTACTTGATAGACGCAGTGACCGGAGAGCTTTTCAGCATCGACCACAGCAGGCATCTGGACGCCTCCCCCTCCCTTGAGCCGGACAGCGCCCTGGAGAAGGACTATAGCGCATATGCCGCCCTTGCCGAAGAGAAGGTCCGGACAAGCGGGCTCATGGACGGCGGCATAGACCGGGTGGAATACAACTGCCAGGGATACTCCGGAAACGATCCTGTCATCTCCCTGGATGTCATCGGGGAGAAAGGCGAAGTCCTCTGCATCGGCTTTTCCCGTTATGACCAGTCCTTCCTGGGGCTCATCACGGACACCTCGCGGAAGATCCGGGAGGCGGTTCCGAAGGATGTGACAGGCGAGGGCATAACCGAAATAACCGTAGAATATTCCTCTTCCTCTTTCTGAGGACATGCCGGAGCATCTGCAGGCGCGCCGGACTGGCGAATCAGTTGCTCCGGAGCATCTGCAGGCGCGCCGGACTGGCGAATCAGTTGCTCCGGAGCATCCACAGACGCGTGACTGCATCAATGTAGTAGTTCTGAGTACAGGCCCTGTGGGGGTCTTGTGAGATTCCTGTGGAAGGCCATGCAGGAGGCAGCGCGCAAACGCCAGGGGAGGCACCGGTTTTACGCCGGTGCCTCCCCTGTTTTCTGTTTTCCATGCCATTATTATACTGCATAACGCTGAATGCTGCCTAATGTAATCATGCGAATGAACCAGTCAGCGTTATGCAGTCTGGTTTCACGGCAAGTGAAATCGTTAAGCAGTATATCTTAAAGCAATCAGCCCTCGTATCCGTTGGGATTGTTCTTCTGCCATCTCCAGGAGTCCTCGCACATCTCCCTGATACCCCTCTCGGCAGTCCAGCCAAGCTCTTCCCTGGCAAGCTTCGCGTCCGCATAGCAGGCTGCAATGTCCCCGGCCCGCCTGGGCTTGATCGCATAGGGCACCTTCACCCCTGTGGCGGCCTCGAAGTTCTTCACCAGGTCCAGCACGCTGTAGCCGGTGCCGGTGCCCAGGTTGTAGATCTTCAGTCCGGCCTTTTCCTCAATCTTCTTCAGGGCCTTCACATGGCCTATGGCCAGATCTACCACATGTATATAGTCACGCACGCCCGTGCCGTCGGGGGTGTCGTAATCGTCCCCGAAGACCCCCAGCTGGGGAAGCTTTCCCACTGCCACCTGGGTGATATAGGGCATCAGGTTGTTGGGGATGCCATTGGGGTTCTCGCCCATGGTGCCGCTCTTGTGGGCCCCGATGGGATTGAAGTAGCGCAGCAGGATCACGTTCCACTCGTTGTCCGCTTTCTGGATGTCTGAGAGGATCTGCTCCAGCATGGACTTAGTCCAGCCGTAGGGGTTGGTGCACTCTCCCCTGGGGCAGGCCTCCGTGATGGGAATCTCCGCGGGGTTGCCGTACACGGTGGCGCTGGAGGAGAAGATGATGTTCTTCACATTGTGCTTCCTCATGACGTCCACCAGGGTCAATGTGCCCGCGATGTTGTTCTCGTAGTATTCCCAGGGCTTCTGCACGGATTCGCCCACTGCTTTCAGGCCCGCGAAGTGGATGACCGCGCCGATATCCTCCTTGGAGAAGATCTCCTCCAGGGCCTCCCTGTCAAGGATGTCCGCTTTGTAGAAAGGGACTTTCTTCCCGGTGATCGCCTCTACCCTTTCCAGGGATTTCTCGCTGGAATTACTCAGGTTGTCCAGTACCACCACTTCGTAATCTGCCTGCTGCAGCTCTACCACTGTGTGGCTGCCGATGAACCCGGCGCCGCCTGTCACCAAAATCTTCATAGCATCCTCTTTTCCGCACGGGCCCCGCAGGCCGTTCTCTGAATCTCCGCATTCGGACATGTATGGAGTCCTGTGGCCCCATTCATCCGCTTTCAGTCATGCTTTCCATATCCGCCCTCCGGTCCGGAATGGAGCCTGCGCACCGCACTTATTGTGATTTGTTTTCTTTACATTTTCAGAATACCGCTTTATCCTTGTTTTCTCAATATTTATATGTTGCATGAATCTGTCAAAATGTTATATAGCGCATCTTGTTCGTCTCCCTCCATGCGGGACGGCTCACTGGCGAAATGTCGCTTTCTTTTCTGTGTCAGCCGCCCGGACGGGACGGCGGATGCACAGATGTTAAAGTACGACCCCGTTTCGCTTCAGCAACTGTCTGGCGCTCTCCACGGAGTCGATGCCGGTCTTGTTCTTGATGGGGGCGAACTCTTTCTCCCGCACCACCTCGTAAGGCAGACAGCTCCCCATCTGGTGGATCATATCCAGGATCAGGTTCTCGAATTTGTACCCGTTGGGGGCCTGGGGCTTCACCGGCTCCCCGGACTCGTTCAGGTAAGGAATCTTCTTCTCCACCACATGCAGGGGGAGGCTCCGGGACACGATTCGCTCCAGCTCTTTCACATTGAACAGGTAGTTCAGGATGACGCCGAAGTGGTATGCGGGCTTGCCCTGGGCATCCCGGGCATCCATAAGCTCCTGAGTCATGTCATAGTATTCCACGATAGAGGGCCTGCCGTCCTCTAAACAGATGGCCCCCACTTTCTCGTCCGGGGTGACCTTGCCCACCACCTTGGCCCCTGCCACACATTCTTTCCGGATCGTAGCGCCCACAAAGCAGGGATCCGCAATCCTCTGGAGCACATTGTCCACCGCAAAAGCGTTGAGCCATTCTATGCCCTCTGCGTGGATCAAATCCACCAGCCCCGCCTCCTCCATGGAGACGAACCAGCCGCCGTTGCCGTTGGGGGAGCTGGCCATCTTACCCTTTTCCTCCAGGTAGACCTTTCCCTCATAGTCCACCGCCAGGGCCATCTTCTGCCGGAAGAAATGCACGTATTCCGCCTTGTAACCGAAAAATTCGTGCTCTGTCAGGAATTTTTCGGTGGCCTCGTGGTTCTTGTCGCTGGTCATCACGAAAAGATGGATCCAGGCATCGGTCTGACGCACCACCTCCAGCAGGTTGTTGATCAGGCACTCAAAGATATAGAGTTCCCTGGTGACGCCGATATTATACACGCCCTTGGGGGCATCCGAGCCTAAGCGCGTGCCCATGCCGCCTGCCAGCAGCACCGCGCCCACCTTGCCCGCCTGTATGGCCTGAATCCCGGTGGCGGTGAAAGCTTCCCGGTTGGCCTCGATCTCGGGAAGCTCCATGGCCGCAAGGGGGGTGATCACGCCCCGCTCCAACAGCTCCTCCTGATGCCTGCAGGAATCCAGAATGTCCATGTCGGAGCCCGCTATCTGCTCCAGCAGCGCCGCCTGTCCGGCCGGGGACAGCTCATCATAGTATTTCAGGACATGCTCCTGGTGGTACTTTTGCAGTTTCTCCTTTGCCTGTGCCAATGTTATGCTCATTTTTTCTCCTTTTCTTCTTTTCTTCTTTTTTATGATAAAAGTGGATGTCTTCTGTATTTACTATACCAAAATTTCCCTCATAATTCAATGTTCCGGTGCGGATCCGCGCAGATCAAAACAAATTTTCTCGGCGCTTCAGAGCCCCGCCAATCCGCCCGACCGCTGCGATGCGCTCTGTCACATGTCCTCCAGCACAATCTCCTCCCCGCTGTGCACATAGGCAATCTGCTCTCCCATGATTTCCCGCAGAATCTCATAGGGCCGCTCTCCGGTGCAGTGCCCGGTGAAAAAGCGGGTACGGAGCTTTTGTAGCTCCCTGGCGGTGTCCCTGACCAGGGCGTAATCCGCCTCGCTGTAATGGGACTTCCTGCTCATGTGAAAGCCGCTTATAACTACATCCGGGTCTTCCTCATAGTTCTCCCGGTATCTGTCCAGGATGTTCAGGATGCCGTTGTGGGCGCAGCCGGAGATCAGCACCCGTTTTCCCCTTTCCTCCAGGACAAGGTATTGCTCATGGAGGAAATCGTCCTGTACGAACCCCTCTGCCGTCTTCCGCCTCAGCTCCCGGTTGCCGTCTGGCCACAGCTGCCGCCCAAGGGCCTGGCCGAAGAGGAAGATTCCCTCATGAATTTTCCGGTCCCCCTCCACCCATTCCACCTGGGGCAGGGCCTTGATCCGCGGATCCATGCCAATGTATCTTTCTGATGTATCGTTTTTATGGTAATACGGTTCCCCTGCCAGACGCTGTATCCATATCCGGGCTTTCGGGTTGCGCTCCGCAAAGGCCAGGAGCCCTCCGGCATGATCATAGTGTCCATGGCTGATGACCACGGTGTCCACCTGGCCCAGGTCGATGCCCAGCTTTTCCGCGTTAGTGAGAAAGGCTCCTGTAGCCCCTGTGTCCGCCAGGATTTTGTGCCCTCCTGCCTCGATGTAGAAGCTCAGGCCATGCTCGCACAGGCAGCCTGTGGCGCCCTCTGTGTTTTCGATTAAGTTCAGGATTCTCATTTTATCCTCCCGCAGTACCTTTTGATGGTACGAAATGATGAATGGGTCTGTGTGTCATACATAACGATTGAACGATTCTTTCATATAAGGCAAAAGCGGCAAATGTCTGCTCTCACAAGTCTAATATGCCAGCCCTCCTTTGGTCAGCTTCCCTGTAAATATTCTTATATAGCATTTATGGAATGTCTCTGCATCCAGATGAAAAATTTCGTCTACAGACCGGGCCCCGGTTCTCGTCCTCCTCCAGGAACGCGAAGATGACCTGGTACTGTGGCGGCCGCTCCGGGTAGATGCCGTAGCCGTCCATGACAAAACTTTCCGTCCCCGGCAGCAAACGTCTTTTTTTAAGTCTACCACGGACAAGAGCGTTCTGTCAAAAAATGATTGAAAAAAGACTCTTGTGTGCTAAGCTGCTAACAGGAAACTATGGCAGAAAAAGACATTACTGAAAAAATCCTGCCCCCGGAAGTCCGGAAGCGCTGTGCGATATGAAGGAGGCTATCACTGGGGACGGGAGGTTTCGGGAGCAGGCGGAAAAGCTTTTGAAAGAACATCAGTCGGAGGGGCGAGGCCCAGACCCGTCAGCTGGCCGAGAACCGGCGCCTCTTCGCCGGGCAGATTGAACGAATGAAAGCCCATGACCAGCGGGCCCGGGCTTTCATCCAAGAATTATTGACAGACAACAGCCGGCTCTGAGAACGGCTCTCACTCATCGAAAAAGCCGTTCTCCCTCAGAGCCTTCATGTATCTGGACAGCGCGTCCTGCCAGGTCGGAAGACGATGGAAGCCATTCTCTGTAAGCTTCTCCTTATCCATCCGGCTGTTGGCCGGGCGCTTTGCCTTTGCACCGTACTCCTGCGTAGTCACCGGCACCACATTCATCTCAATGCCTGCTTCCCTGAAAATGGCGCAGGCAAACTCATACCAGGAGCAGATGCCCTCGTTGGTGGCATGGTAAGTGCCGTATTTGTCCGTAAGCACCATGTCCACCAGAAGCTTTGCCAGATCATAAGTGTAAGAAGGGGAGCCGAATTGATCGTTCACCACCCTTACCGTTGTATGGTTTTTGGACAGATTCAGCATTGTTTTTACAAAATTCTTGCCGTTCACGCCGAATGTCCAGGTGATACGGACGATGAAATATTTTTCAAGGAGCCCTCTCACCGCCACTTCTCCCTCATATTTTGTCAAGCCATATACGCTCTGAGGATTGCAGGCATCCTCCGGCTTCCAGGCTTTCGTCCCCTCGCCGTCAAATACATAATCGGAGCTGATATAAAGCATGGGGATATCCAGTTCCCTACACACTTTCGCAATGTTTTCAGGCCCCTGCGCGTTCACCCTGCGGCAGGCTTCCTCATTCTCCTCAGCGGCGTCCACCGCGGTATAGGCCGCACAGTGGATCACTTTGTCCGGAGCAGCCTCTTTGATCACCTTGTCCACACTTCGGGCATCCGTTATATCCATCTCCTGAATATCCACGCCTATGGCATCCATGCCTCTTTTTTCCAGCTCTTCCACCACATCGTGGCCCAGCTGTCCGTTCACTCCCGTTACCAGAATCTTCATCTCCATACCCCGCCCTATCTCTGTATAACAAGAGGGTGCCGTCCTGTCCGTTGCACCCTCCTGCCTCTCATTCCAAGTTCTTTCTGCTCATCTGCCCGGATTTACTTTTCTCCAGGGCTCCGGGCAGCCTCAGTCTTTCGCCTCTATTCGGTCTCGCCGGCCATAACCACATCCTCCTCGGCCTCCATGTCCGGGGCAGCCTCCGCCTCGTCCATCTCCTCCGCCAAGTCCTCTGTGTCATTCATCTCTTCGGCTTCTCCGGTCTCTTCCGAATCCGCTGCCTCTTCAAAGACGAATTCCCCCTCTTCCTCACCCAGCTCTTCAAAGGAAATGGTCTCCGTCTCATCCGTGTTCAGCTTTGTATTGCGATAGCGCTTCATGCCTGTGCCAACGGGAATCAGCTTACCGATGATAACATTCTCTTTCAGGCCGATCAAATTGTCAATCTTGCCCTTGATGGCTGCCTCTGTCAGGACTTTCGTAGTCTCCTGGAAAGAGGCGGCCGAGAGGAACGAATTAGTGGCCAAAGCGGCCTTTGTGATGCCCAGCAGCACCTGCTTGCCCTCCGCCAGCTCCTTGCCCTCCGCATAGAGCGCTTCATTCATATCCTCATACTCCAGCACGTCCACCAAAGTCCCCGGCAGGAAGTCCGTGTCCCCGCTGTTCTCAATACGCACCTTTTTCAGCATCTGGCGCACGATAACTTCGATGTGCTTATCCGCGATATCCACGCCCTGTAAGCGGTACACTCTCTGCACCTCCCGGAGCATATAGTCCTGCACGGAACGGATACCCTTGATCTTCAGCAGATCGTGCGGATTCACGGAACCCTCTGTCAGCTCATCGCCTGCCTCCAGCACCTGGCCGTCCAACACCTTAATCCGGGAGCCGTAGGGAATCAGATACGCCTTGCTCTCTCCGGTCTCGTCGTTGGTGATCACCACCTCGCGCTTCTTCTTGGTGTCCCGAAGTTCCGCCTTGCCGCCGAACTCGGCAATGATCGCAAGTCCCTTGGGCTTTCTGGCCTCGAACAGCTCCTCTACACGGGGAAGACCCTGTGTGATATCGTCGCCTGCCACACCGCCGGTATGGAAAGTACGCATGGTCAGCTGTGTTCCGGGCTCACCGATGGACTGGGCGGCAATGATGCCTACCGCTTCACCCACCTGAACGGCTTCGCCGGTGGCCATGTTGGCGCCGTAGCACTTAGCACAGATTCCCACATGAGAACGGCAGGTGAGAATGGTACGGATTTTGATGGCCTCGATGGGCTCGCCCTTCCCGTCCACGCCCGTGCTCAGAATCCTGGCCGCACGGCTGGGAGTAATCATATGATTGTGCTTTACAATCAGCTCCCCGTCCTTATCGTAAATATCCTCACAGGAATACCGTCCCGTGATTCTGTCTTTCAGGCTCTCAATGGTCTCCTTGCCGTCCATGAAAGCTTTCACTGTCATGCCGGGGATCTCAGCCCTGCCCTCGCTGCAGTCCACCTCCCGGATACTCAGCTCCTGGGATACGTCTACCATTCGTCTGGTCAGGTATCCGGAGTCAGCCGTACGAAGCGCCGTGTCGGACAGACCCTTGCGGGCGCCGTGGGCCGACATGAAATACTCCAGCACGTCCAGACCCTCACGGAAGTTGGACTTGATGGGCAGCTCAATGGTACGGCCTGTGGTATCCGCCATCAGACCGCGCATACCGGCCAGCTGCTTGATCTGCTGGTTGGAACCACGGGCGCCGGAGTCAGCCATCATGAAGATATTGTTGTATTTATCCAGACCTGCCAGAAGCACGTCCGTCAGTTCCTTATCGGTCTCGTTCCAGGTCTCCACCACCGCGCGGTAGCGCTCTTCCTCAGTGATGAGTCCTCTGCGGAAATTGGTGGAAATCTTATCCACAGTGGCCTGAGCCTGGGCCAGCAGTTCCGGCTTCTTAGCCGGCACCGTCATGTCGGAAATGGATACCGTCATGGCAGCCCGGGTGGAATACTTATAGCCGATGGATTTCACATCGTCCAAAACCTCCGCGGTCCTGGAAGCGCCATGGGTATTGATGACCTTTTCCAAAATCTTCTTCAGGCCCTTTTTGTCCACATGGAAATCCACTTCCAGCTTCAGGAAGTTCTCCGGCAGACTTCTGTCCACAAAGCCCAGATCCTGGGGCAGAATTTCGTTAAAAATGAAACGTCCCAGCGTAGACTCCACATTGCCGGTCACCATCTCGCCCTCCGCATTTCTCTTGGACACCCGAACGATGATTCTGGAATGCAGCGTACAATATTTGTTCTCATAAGCCAAAATGGCTTCGTTCACACTCTTAAAGACTTTCCCCTCTCCCAGGGAACCCGGCCTCTCCTGAGTCAGATAATAGATCCCCAGTACCATATCCTGGGAGGGCACTGCCACAGGGCCGCCGTCAGAGGGCTTCAGCAGGTTGTTGGGAGACAGCAGCAGGAAACGGCACTCTGCCTGCGCCTCCACGGAAAGAGGAAGATGCACTGCCATCTGGTCGCCGTCAAAGTCCGCGTTGAAGGCGGTACACACAAGGGGGTGCAGCTTGATAGCCTTACCCTCTACCAGAATGGGCTCAAATGCCTGAATGCCCAGCCTGTGCAGCGTAGGAGCGCGGTTGAGCATCACGGGATGCTCTTTGATGACCTCCTCCAGCACGTCCCAAACCTGATTGTCCATCTTGTCCACCAGTTTCTTGGCGTTTTTGATGTTCTGGCTGATGCCCTTTGCCACCAGCTCTTTCATCACGAAAGGCTTGAACAGCTCGATGGCCATTTCCTTGGGCAGACCGCACTGGTAAATCTTTAATTCCGGCCCCACTACGATAACGGAACGTCCGGAATAGTCCACACGCTTGCCCAGGAGATTCTGGCGGAAGCGTCCGGTCTTACCTTTCAGCATGTCGGACAGAGATTTCAGGGCCCGGTTTCCCGGTCCTGTCACGGGACGGCCTCTGCGCCCGTTGTCGATCAGGGCATCCACGGCCTCCTGCAGCATCCTCTTCTCATTGCGGACAATGATATCCGGAGCCCCCAGCTCCAGCAATCTCTTGAGACGGTTGTTTCTGTTGATGATTCTTCTATATAAGTCATTCAGGTCGGAAGTGGCAAATCTGCCGCCGTCCAGCTGAACCATGGGGCGAATGTCGGGAGGAATGACAGGAATCACGTCCATGATCATCCAGTCGGGCATATTTCCGGATTCCCGGAATGCCTCGACCACTTCCAGCCTCTTGATAATACGGGCACGCTTTTGGCCGGAGGAATCTTTCAGCCCGGTTTTCAGCTCCTGGGCCTCCTCGTCCAGGTCAATGGCCTGGAGCAGCTCCTTGATGGCTTCTGCGCCCATGCCAACGCGGAACTTGTTTCCGTAAGTCTCCCTGGCGTCCTGGTATTCCTTTTCGGACAATATCTGCTTGTAATCCAGACCGGTCTCACCGGGATCCAGCACGATATAGGACGCGAAATAAAGCACTTTTTCCAGCACTCTGGGAGAGAGATCCAGGATCAGTCCCATTCGGCTGGGAATTCCCTTGAAGTACCAGATATGAGATACCGGCGCTGCCAGTTCAATATGGCCCATGCGCTCTCTGCGGACACTGGACTTTGTAACCTCCACGCCGCAGCGGTCGCAGACTACACCTTTATATCTGATTTTCTTGTATTTGCCGCAATGGCATTCCCAGTCTTTGTTGGGCCCGAAAATCTTCTCACAGAACAGACCGTCCCTCTCGGGCTTCAGTGTTCTGTAATTGATGGTTTCCGGCTTCATGACCTCTCCATGGGACCATTCGCGGATCTTATCAGGTGAAGCTAAGCCTATTTTGATTGCGTCAAAGGTCATAGGCTGATATGCTGTTGCCTCATTCTTTGTCTCTGACATTAATGGCACTCCTTCCTTACTTTTTCCTAAGGAATATAACAATTCCTAATCGGTAATTGCTCCGGACGGCCGGACATCAGTCCGCAAGCCTTAAAACTCTTCGCCGCCCTCGAAGTCTTCGGAATCATCGGCATCCGACTCATAATCCAGGTCATCATCCTCGTAGTCCTCGTCCTCGTCTTCCTCAGAGTTCATCAGTTCACCGCTCTCATCATTGAACTCCTGCGCCTGATATCCCATGGCGCCCAGAGAGCCATTGTCATAATCATCATATTTGCGGTCATCTCCCATCTCATAGCGGTAATCCGTGTCACCGTAGTCAATGGTTTCCATAATCTCCACTTCGGTCTGGTCCTCCCGCAGCACCCTCACGTCCAGTCCCAGAGCCTGCAGCTCTTTTAACAGCACCTTGAACGACTCCGGAATACCGGGCTCAGGGATATTGTCTCCCTTGATGATGGCCTCATAGGTCTTCACACGCCCCACCACGTCGTCGGATTTCACGGTCAGGATCTCCTGCAGGGTATAGGATGCGCCGTATGCCTCCAGGGCCCACACCTCCATCTCTCCGAAACGCTGGCCGCCGAACTGAGCTTTGCCGCCCAGGGGCTGCTGCGTCACCAGGGAGTACGGTCCGGTGGAACGGGCATGAATCTTGTCATCCACCAGATGGTGAAGCTTCAGGTAATGCATGTGGCCGATGGTGACGGGACTGTCGAAGTACTCTCCGGTCCTGCCGTCCCGCAGACGCACCTTGCCGTCTGTGGAAATCCGCACGCCTTTCCACAGCTCTCTGTGGTCCCTGTTGTCGGAAAGATATTGCAGAACCTCCGGGCGCAGCTCGTCTTTGTGCTTTGCCTCGAACTCTTCCCACTCCAGGTTCACATAATCATTGGCCAGATCCAGCGTGTCCATGATATCATTCTCATTGGCCCCGTCAAAAATCGGGGTCGCAACGTTAAAGCCAAGGGCTTTCGCGGCCAGGGACAGATGAATCTCCAGCACCTGCCCGATATTCATTCGGGAAGGCACGCCCAGGGGATTCAGCACAATGTCCAGAGAACGGCCGTTAGGCAGATATGGCATATCCTCCACGGGCAGCACCCGGGAAACCACACCCTTATTGCCGTGACGGCCTGCCATTTTGTCGCCTACGGAAAGCTTTCTCTTCTGAGCGATGTAAATACGCACTGCCTGGTTCACGCCCGGGGACAGCTCGTCGCTGTTCTCTCTGGTGAATACCTTGGCGTCTACTACAATACCGTATTCGCCGTGAGGCACTTTCAGGGAAGTGTCCCTGACCTCTCTGGCTTTTTCGCCAAAAATCGCTCGCAGCAGACGCTCCTCAGCAGTCAGTTCGGTCTCTCCCTTAGGCGTCACCTTGCCCACCAGAATATCGCCTGCCCGCACCTCGGCGCCGATGCGGATGATTCCTCTGTCATCCAGATCTTTCAGGGCATCATCGCCCACGCCGGGCACGTCCCTTGTAATTTCCTCAGGTCCCAGCTTGGTGTCTCTGGCTTCCGCCTCGTACTCCTCAATATGCACAGAGGTATATACGTCGTCCTGTACCAGTCTCTCGCTGATCAGGACAGCGTCTTCGTAATTATAGCCTTCCCAGGTCATGAATCCGATCAGGGGATTCTTGCCCAGCGCCAGCTCGCCCATGGCTGTGGACGGGCCGTCCGCAATGACTTCTCCCGCTTCCACATGATCGCCCTTATACACGATGGGCTTCTGGTTGTAGCAGTTGGACTGGTTGCTCCTGGTAAACTTCGTCAGATGGAACTCCGCTTTCTCGCCGTCGTCATAAGTCATCCGGATCATGGCGGAGGATACATAGTCAATGGTTCCGGCTTTCTTGGCCACCACGCAGACACCGGAGTCCACGGCAGCCTTTGGCTCCATGCCGGTACCTACCACAGGCGCTTCCGTGGTCAGAAGCGGCACCGCCTGACGCTGCATGTTGGAACCCATCAGCGCACGGTTGGCATCGTCGTTTTGCAGGAAAGGAATCAGCGCCGTGGCCACGGAGAATACCATCCGGGGAGATACATCCATGTAGTCAAACATGGCCCGGGGATACTCCGAGGTCTCCTCCCTGTAGCGGCCGGATACCGTATTACGGACGAAACACCCCTGTGCATCCAGAGCCTCACTGGCCTGGGCTACATGGTAATTGTCCTCCTCATCCGCTGTCATATAGACCACTTCCTCCGTGACCCTGGGATTCTTCGGGTCGGATTTATCCACCTTTCTGTAAGGTGCCTCGATAAATCCGTATTCATTAATTCTCGCATAGCTTGCCAAATAGTTGATCAGTCCGATATTGGGACCTTCGGGAGTCTCAATCGGGCACATTCTGCCGTAATGGGAGTAGTGCACGTCACGCACCTCGAAACCGGCACGGTCTCTGGACAGACCGCCGGGGCCCAATGCGGACAGACGTCTTTTATTGGTCAGCTCTGCCAGCGGATTGTTCTGGTCCATGAACTGGGACAGCTGGGAGGAACCGAAGAATTCCTTTACCGCAGCGGTCACAGGCTTAATATTGATCAGGGACTGGGGCGAAATCTCGTCCGCGTCATGCGTGGTCATGCGCTCGCGGACCACTCTCTCCATACGGGAGAGGCCGATGCGGTACTGATTCTGCAATAGCTCACCCACACAGCGGATACGCCTGTTGCCCAGGTGATCGATATCGTCGTCATTTCCAAGGCCGTACTCCAGATGCATATTGTAATTGATGGAGGCAATGATATCCTCCTTGGTAACATGCTTGGGCACCAGCTCGTGGGCATTCTTCTTCAGAGCCTCCGCCAGCTTCTCCGGGTCGCCTGCGAACTCCTCCAGAATCTGGGCCAGCACCGGATAATACACTTTCTCCCGGATGCCGAAATCCCTGGGATTGCAGTCCACATAGGCTGTCAGATCCACCATCATATTGGAGAGAACCTTTACATTCTTCTCCTCTGTCTGGATATATACGAAAGGAACCGCGGCATTCTGCATTCTGTCCGCCAGCTCCATGTCCACCTTTTCCCCCGCCGCGGCAAGGATCTCTCCCGTGGAGGGGTCTACCACGTCAGCCGCCAGGATCTGATCCCGGATGCGGTTGCGCAGGGCCAGCTTTTTGTTGAACTTATATCTGCCCACCTTTGCCAGATCATACCTGCGGGGATCGAAAAACATGGCGTTGATCAGGCTCTCGGCGCTCTCCACGCTCAAAGGCTCACCGGGGCGGATCTTCTTGTACAGCTCCAGCAGCCCCTCCTGATAATTCTCGGCGGTGTCCTTGGTGAAGCTGGCCTCTATCTTGGGCTCGTCGCCGAAGACTTCTCTGATCTCATCATTGGTACCGATGCCCAGGGCACGAATCAGCACGGTCACGGGAACCTTACGGGTCCTGTCCACACGCACATAAAAAACGTCATTGGAATCCGTCTCATACTCAAGCCACGCGCCGCGGCTGGGGATGACAGTGCAGGAATACAGTCTCTTGCCCAGCTTGTCATGTCCGATGGCATAGTAGATGCCCGGAGAACGCACTAACTGACTGACAATGACACGCTCCGCACCGTTTATGACAAATGTGCCTGTCTCCGTCATCAGGGGCAAATCTCCCATGAAAATCTTATGTTCACTGATTTCTTCTTTTTCTTTATTATAGAGGCGTACGGTTACTGTCAGAGGCGCCGCGTAGGTAGCGTCCCTCTCCTTGCATTCCTCGATGGAATACTTCACGTCCTTTTCGCTCAGATCAAAGTCGACAAATTCAAGACTCAGTGAACCGCTGTAGTCCGCGATGGGAGAGATGTCGTCAAAAGCTTCCTTTAACCCCTCATCCAGGAACCATTTATAAGAATTCTTCTGGACTTCAAGCAGGTCAGGCATCTCCAAAACCTCTTTTTGTCGTGCATAACTCATACGCATAACCTTGGTACCGGCTGTTGGACGTATTCTGTTTTTTTCCATTGACACACTTCACCCCGTTCTTTCTGTGTAAAATCCGGAAAAGCTTTTACACTTTTATGCCTGCCTCCGCAGACATCCGTTCTGGTACATTTCAAGGCATAAGGCAAAAAGCCTGTCACATTCCTTGAAACAGGCGCGAAAAAATACTATGATGCCTGTATCGCACCATAACATCGCACAATAGTGCACTATCCATAATATCATAAATATGAAAAGGGGTCAAGTTAATTTTTAGAAAATACAGGAAATTTTATTATTTATTTTAGACCTCATCAGAAGAAAGAAAAGGCAGCCTCTCTCTTGTACAAGACTGCCTTTTGTTCCCATATCCCGCTGTTTTCGTTCTTCCCGGGCAGATTACTTCAGAGTAGCCTTTGCGCCTACTTCTTCGAGCTTCTTCTTGAGCTCCTCTGCCTCTTCCTTGGAAACGCCCTCTTTCAGTACCTTCGGAGCGCTCTCAACGGCATCCTTTGCCTCTTTCAGGCCAAGGCCGGTGATCTCACGAACAACCTTGATAACCTTAACTTTCTCGGCGCCGATCTCAGTGAGCTCTACGTCGAACTCGGTCTTCTCCTCAACCTCCGCCGCAGGACCGGCTGTCGAAACCACTACGCCGGCTGCTGCGGATACGCCGAACTCCTCCTCGCAAGCCTTTACAAGTTCATTCAACTCTAATACGGTCATCTCTTTGATAGCATCAATCAATTCCTGAGCTGTTAATTTAGCCATTTTCTAATCCTCCATTTTTCGTTTTTAAATTTCAGTATTTTGGAAAGCACATTACGCGGCGTCGTTTCCGCCGTTCTTCTCCGCGATCTGGTTGATAACCCGCGCGAAGTTGGTAACAGGGCTCTGCAGGCTTCCCAGCAGTCTGGAAATAAGCACTTCTCTGGACGGAATGCTTGCGATGGTGGCAATGCCCTTGGCGTCATAGGTGGTACCCTCTACCACGCCGGCCTTGATCTCCAGCTTGTCAGCCGTCTTGGCGAACTCGGCAAGAATCCTTGCGGGAGCCGTGGCATCCTCGGTGGAGATGGCAATCGCGTTAGGTCCTTCCAGATACTCTGAAAGCCCTTCGAACTGCGTTCCCTTGAACGCGAAGTTCATAAAGGTGTTCTTGTACACCTTGTAGACGACGCCTGCCTCGCGCAGATTCTTGCGCAGTGCAGTATCCTGCTCTACAGTCAGCCCGCGGTAGTCTACCAGGACTACAGACTGGGCATCCTTGATATGAGCGGAAATCTCATCTACAATGGGTTTCTTTAACTCAACCTTTGCCATTTCTTTTCCTCCTTTTAGATTTTGTGCCGATAAAGAGGATATCAAAAATATCTAAAAATCCTCCCCAGGAAAGCCCGGGGAGGAAATACTTTTCGCTACACTCTTCTCCTCGGTAGGATTTATGCCAGGGAATTCCCTCGCACCTACTGTCTTCGGCCTGGTTTAGAACATTTTGTATCATATCATAAGGGATGCCTTGCGTCAACCCCTATTTTCGTTTTCAAACATACCGCTTTGCGCTTAGAACTTCAGCACATTCACCTTTACGCCAGGGCCCATGGTGCTGGCCAGAGTGATGCTTCTCAGGTACTGACCCTTAAGTGCGCTGGGTCTTGCCTTTACGATGGCATCCATCAGTGCGTTGAAGTTCTGCAGAAGCGCTTCGTCCGTAAAGGAAACCTTTCCTACCGGAACATGCACGATGTTGGTCTTGTCAAGCCTGTACTCAATCTTACCGGCTTTAATATCTTTCACGGCCTTGGCGACATCCATGGTAACGGTGCCTGCCTTAGGGTTGGGCATCAGGCCTTTGGGACCCAGCACCTTACCGAGACGGCCTACCACGCCCATCATATCCGGGGTAGCCACCACTACGTCAAAGTCCAGCCAGCCGTCTTTCTGAATCTTCGGAATCAGCTCCTCGCCGCCCGTGAAATCGGCGCCGGCCGCCTCTGCCTCCGCCAGCTTATCGCCCTTGGCAAATACCAGCACTCTCACTGTCTTACCGGTTCCGTTGGGCAGCACCACCGCTCCGCGGATCTGCTGCTCGGCATGACGTCCGTCGCAGCCTGTTCTGATATGCACTTCCACGGTCTCGTCAAATTTCGCAGCCGCGGTCTTCTTTACCAGAGCGATTGCCTCTTCGGGCTCGTAAACGGCGCTGCGGTCTACGAGTTTCGCAATTTCGTTATATTTCTTACCATGTTTCATTATTATACCTCCTAGGTTCAAGCGACAACTCCCTGTTGTCTCCCAATTGTTTTCGCCTGACGGCTCTGACTACTCCTCGACCGTAATACCCATGCTGCGGGCTGTGCCGGCAATCATGCTCATGGCTGCCTCAAGGCTGGCCGCATTCAGATCGGGCATTTTCGTCTCTGCGATTTCCTGAAGCTTTGCCTTGGAAAGCGTAGCGACCTTGGTCTTGTTGGGTACTGCGGAGCCTGATTTCAGATTGCAGGCTTTCTTCAGCAGCACTGCCGCAGGGGGAGTCTTCGTAATGAAACTGAAAGACCTGTCCGCGTATACCGTAATAACTACGGGAATGATCACGTCACCCTTGTCCGCTGTCTTGGCATTGAACTGCTTCGTGAACTCCACGATGTTCACGCCATGCTGTCCAAGAGCGGGACCTACAGGCGGAGCCGGTGTCGCTTTACCGGCAGGAATCTGTAATTTAATGTAACCTGTTACTTTTTTTGCCATTTTGGCACCTCCTATAATGTGGTAAGCCGCAACCGGCTGCTGCCGCAGCCTGTTTTACCGGCAATCCGGCGCAGTTCCCAGATATCAGAACCGCTCCCACTTTTGTATCTCCAACCGCCCTCCGGGCGGGAAATACCTGAAACTAAAGCTTCCTGACCTCCGCAAAACTGATCTCCACAGGGGTCTCCCTGCCGAAGAGCTCTACATTGATGGTAGCCGTCTGCTTGCCGTAATCAAGCTTCTGTACGACTCCTATGGTGTCTTTCCAGATGCCTGCCACCACGGCGATGCTGTCCCCTTCGCCGAAGTCGATGGACACATTCTCCGTCTTGATACCCAGAGGCTTCATCTCCGCCTCCGTCAGCGGCACGGGCTTGCTCCCCGGTCCCACAAATCCGGTGACTCCGCGGGTATTGCGGACAACATACCAAGTATCGTCATTCATCTCCATATTGAGAAGCACATAACCCGGGAACATCTTCTTCTGGACAGTCTTTCTGGCGCCGTTCTTCATCTCCACCACATCCTGCAGGGGAACCCGCACTTCCAGAATCTGTTCCGCAAGATGCTTGTTGTTCTCAATGGTTTTCTCGATATTGGCTTTGACCTTGTTTTCATATCCTGAGTAGGTATGGACTACATACCATTTTGCCTCTGCCATGCAATCACCCTCGCCCTAAATTGATGTAATGAAGTTCACGCCGTTCTTCGCAATATAATCCAGCAATGCGATAATGACGCCCAGCGCCACCGAAATCGCCACCACTGCCACGGACTGTTTCAGAGTAGCCTGTCTGTCCGGCCATATGATTTTTTTGAATTCAGCCTTTACCCCGTTGAAAAAACCGGGACCGGCCTTTGCTTTCTTTTCCGCAGAATCTCCCATTTCAACCATACCTTTCCCCGAATAGCTGTCCGGCTCTTATTTGGTTTCCTTGTGCAGCGTGTGCTTCCTGCAGAATCTGCAGTACTTTTTGATTTCCATTCTCTCGGGATGGTTCTTCTTCTCCTTGGTAGTATTGTAGTTACGCTGCTTGCACTCGGTGCATGCCAATGTGATTTTTGTACGCATTTCGCTACCTCCACATGTTCTTTAGACTCGCCGTAATATTTTAAGCATAAAAAAAAGACCTAAAATCTTATCTCGTTTTTTCACTATAACATAGAATATGTCCTCCGTCAACTGTTTTTTCGCATTTTTACTATGTCTTTTACTATTTTACTATTTTACTATTTTTACTATGTTTCTAAATTCGGTTTCTAAATTCCATAATACAATTACGCATAAAATTTATGGTTTACTGTAAAAAATTTGCAGTTTCGATCCGATAACATAAATAATAGAATGGCAACGGATTGCCATAATGGATTACCTGTGAGGAAAGGAGGCCTGATAATGGGACCCGTTACAAATACAGTATACAATAATTATCTTACCACCTATACTCCGAAGCCCCTGACCAAATATGATACCCACAAAAAGAGTGAGCTCCGGAAAGTATACAACTCCATTGTCAAATTAAATAAAGACGAGCCCTGGTACCTGCCCACCACAAGCAAGGATACCCAGCGGTACGCGGTGGACTTAAAGGAAAACGCCAGAGATCTGCGCAATACCATCGCCCAGTTAGGGGGGCTGGAAAAGGACGGGCTGTTCCGCAAGAAGAGCGCCTATTCCACCGATGAGGGCGTCGCCACCGCTGCCTATATCGGCCCGGAAGATACGGGTACGGAGGTTCCGGATTTCCAGTTGGAAGTCCATTCGCTGGCTACCTCTCAGGAGAATCTGGGCTTTTTTCTGCCCGGCAACAGCCGTGCGGCCCTGTCTCCCGATACTTATTCCTTTGACGTAAATATCAATGACATGAATTATGAGTTCCAGTTTTCCGTGGGGGAGAACGAGACGAATCAGGCTGTTCAGGAGCGCCTGGTCCGTCTGATCAACAATTCCGACATCGGTCTGCGGGCTTCCCTTGCGGAGTCGGAAGGGCGCACTTCCCTGCGGCTCACTTCCGAGGCCACCGGACTGACCGGCGGCAAAGATTATATATTTGCCGTCAGCGACGACCACACCAGCAAGACCCATGGGGCCGTGGAATATCTGGGACTGGACTATACCAGCAGAGAGGCTTCCAACGCCAGTTTCTCCGTAAACGGCGAAGAGCTCACCTCGCCCTCCAACCATATGACCCTGGATCAGCTCTTCGATGTCCGTTTGACAGGCATCAGCTCCGGTGCCCAGCCTGCCAGAATCGGCCTGAAGACAGATGTGGAATCCCTCACCGACAATGTATCCCATCTGGTGGGCGGATACAATGATTTTATCAAAGCGGCGTCCAACTATCTGGAGACTCAGTCCAGAAGCAGACAGCTGATCAAGGAAATGAAAGGCATTGCCTCCGTATACGGCAGCTCCTTAGAGACCATGGGACTGAACCTGGAGGAGGACGGCACATTGGCCATCGACCAGGATACCCTGCGCCGGACCGCCGTCCACACCCGGGATATCAACGAGACTTTCGGTTCCTTAAAGAACTTCTCCAATATGCTCCTGCGCAAGAGCGACCAGGTGTCCTTAAATCCCATGGATTATGTGGAGAAAGTCATGGTGGCTTACAAGAATCCGGGCCACAATTACCCCAACCCCTACATCACCAGCGCCTATACGGGCATGATGTTCGACGGATATTTCTAGACCAAAGAAAGGAGCACCGATCCGCGATGCTCCCTTTTCGTACCACTTGCCTTGCTTGACTATCTGACTCCCTGTGCCGACTATTACCCTACTTGCTCTTTTTTCCCTTTGCTTTATACTTATCAATCTGTACGAAGTCGTCCATTAACTCCAGAACCTTATCCCGGCCTGTCTGATTCAGCTTTACATAATTCTGCATCACGCGATTCTCCAGCAGCTGCGCTCCTAAAGTAGCATCTCTCTCCAGAGAAGAGAAGTCCACCGGATTCAGGCTCAGCTTGTCACACATCTTGATGACCGTCCCGTAAGCCATGCCCTCAATGCCACGCTCCAGCGCAGTCACCAGCGTGCTGTAGGGGATATTCATCTCCAGTGCAAACTGGCGGACGCTGCGATACTGTCCCAAAATTTCTTTCTTTAATACTTCTGCTTTTGTCATTTCCTTCCTCCATATCAAGCGGCAAATCAAGTGTATAAAAGTAATATACGATTTTTCGTACGTTTTTTCAAGAGGTATCCTGAAAATTAATCAAGAAAATTGAATATTTTAGATTTTCTTAATAATCCGGGCTCAAACCGTAAATTTGTACCACCTCCAGGAGGTCGCTGCGGTATATATCGGAGGGTGTGACCACGAATCCTCCGTTGCTGTCAAGATCATAGCCGAAGTGCCGGTACGTGTACCACACCAGATGTGCGCACTGGGTTGCGGAAAGTGGCATGTCCCCGCCGTCCGTAAAGGCAGCCAGACTGTAGGGCAGGCCTGTGAGACATTCCCGGGCGTACGCGGCAATGCGCGCCCTCTCGCGGGCGGAAACGCCCCTGAGCCGAAGCAACGCAAACCCCGGGTACTCCTGCCAGCTGTCCAGAGAACAGATCTTGGAATCATACCCCGGCATGATGGCCTCCAGCGTCAGGCGTTTCTCCGCGTCCACCACGATTGCGGCATGGCCGCTGCGCCAGCCGAAGACATGACCGTTGAAAGTGATGAGAATATCCCCGTCCTGAACCGTGGGGAGAAAGTCAACAGCGTAGACTATAGAACGAAAATTCGTTAATCTCTCACTCTGGACAAAGAGACCGCTGTGGCTGCACTCCACCTCCGCGCCCGCAAAGAATCTCTGCTGCAGACCCAGAAGCTCCCACTGGCGGCCGGATGCGCGCAGCTCTTCCACCCCTGCCCTGGCAAGGCCTGTCTGTTGGAAAAGTAAGGCGTAGTCCGCCTCGCTCAGCACCTCCTTTTCCAGCACGGGCGTCAAATCCACCTGCGCGCATTCCGGCGCACAGTGTGCCAGCGCCTCTGCGCCGGCCGTCCATAGAACCAGAGCTGCGGACAGCCCCAGGACTGTGAATACGGCCGGTATCAGAATGCGGGATATTCGGTTTCTGCGGAACCAGTGAATTTTCATCGGCAGCCCTCATGTACGATTGATCTCGTATTAGGGTCTGCTTATTTGAAGAAGATTATGCACGTCCCGCCATTTGCTCTCAATGCCTCAGCTGAGCCTCTCGATTATCTGCCGTATCTCCTCGTCCCCGGGCAGCAATGCCTCCAGCTGCTTCGCCACCGCCAGAGCCGCCTGATGCTGCCCCGCATCCATAAAGGCCCGCAGCCTCCCCTTGATCTGCCTAGCCAGCACCTGGAACTCCCCTGCCGCCTGGCGGGACTCTCTGGACTGGCGTTTCAGCCGGGCGTTGATCCACTGCAGATAGGGCTTCATCAAATTGTCGAGCCCCGGCAGCAGCTTCCTGATAGCCTTGATCGTCCCCACTGCCTCGCCGTACTTCTCTTCTTCCGTCTGCCTCAGCAGATCCGCCGCCAGATATGCGCCCTGGTACTCCTCCGGAAGCATATCCCTTGCCTGATCTATGACTTCCTGTCTGTACATTCTGCCGCACAGCTCTTTCTGGCAGACCGCATATTCGTTCAGGCTTGTCCTGATGGATGCAAACGCTTCCTCCGCCTCCCTGCCGGTGAGCCATTCGTCCGCGTCTGCCTGGCCTTTCAGGGACATGGCTTCCTCCGCCGCCCGGGCTTTGGAGGCGGCCTCTATCTTCTCCAGCTGTCCCGCGGCCCTGATTGCTCCTGAAAGGCCGTAAATGCCCCTCCAGGCCAGCATACGTGCGTCCTCCTCCGGCAGGATTGCCGCAAACTGCCCGTTCCACCAGTCCGCATCCTCCCAGGAAAACTGTTCAAAATAGGCCATGATCCCCTTTTTCCACAGGTAAAACGGGATTCCCTCCAGAATGCGCCTGTTGCTTCCGCCCAACCGCTCCACGGCCTCCAGCATGGCATATGTCCGCACCATGGCCATACTGTCGTTTGGATTCTCCCAAACTTTCGCCGCCAGGCTCTCTACCTCTGTACTCTCTTTCGCCTCCGCCCTGTCCTCGTCCCAGGGCAGGTATGCCCGGGTCACGATTTTCTTCAGCTGAAAGAACCAATGCCCCGACTCCACGCCGTCGTAAGCCGCCAGGGCCTCCACCCTTTCTCTCAAAGTTTCCCGGCTCCTGCACCAGTCCGATATGCCCCTGAGCACGTGCCCCTCCAACTCGTCCCGCTCCATCATGATGTTGCACATCTTTACATAGCGCTCCCGCTCCGTCCTGTCCGCAGAGGGCATGCGTTCCACCACGGCTTTGATCATCTCCTGGCTGACAAACATCTGTCTGGCTTTCCAGTCAAAGCTGTCGAACCACTTCCAGGCCAGCTCCCCCTCTCCCAGGTTCACCGCGGCCCGTATTCCGTTTCCCAGCACATTGCTGCGGTTGTGCTCCTCGAAGCATTTACCGGTAATGGTGGTGATGTACTCCATAAAGGATTCTTCTTCTCTCAGATAGTCCTGATAGCCCTCCCAATAATATTTCGCATATTCCAGGACCTTGCCGTAATCCTTTCGCTCCATATAGGCCGTGGCCAGGTATCCGGCAATAAGATCTTTCACCATCTTGTCCGGCCTCTTATGCTTCAGGTACAGCTCTCCTTTCTCTATGGCCTCATCGTACCGATACAAGTCCATATAGCAGCCGATTTCATTGCCGAACAGCGACGAGAGGAAATATTCGTTATTGATCTTCCCTTTCTCATACAGGGCGATGGCCTCCAGCGACATTTCCAGCGACTTGCTGTACTCGTCCAGCACATTGTACTCCTGGGCCAGCTGCAGCGTATGCTTCATGTTCCCCGGATCCGCCGCATGCTCCTCCAAAAGCAGGCTGATATTCCGCATGGAATGGGCTTTGGACTCTTTCTCGGATGTGTATACATAGCCGTAATGATGCACGTAAATGTTGAATTTCTTCGTCCTGCCGCTGACCCTGTTGAAGCATTCGTGGATACGGTAGATGAACTTGGTATCCGGCTCCAGCTTCGTCATGCGGCCCACCAGCAGATCCGTGTACACGCTGCCGTTCTTCTCCAGATAATTCCGCTGGGTATACACACCCACCCCGTAATCCCTGTATTCGCCGGAATTGAAGAAATCGATCATCTCCGTGACATCATTGAACCACTCGTCGTCGTCCAGAAAGAGAAACCATTTTCCCTTTGCCCTCTCCAGCCCCGCGTTGCGCGCTTTGGAGAAATCCCTGCACCACTCAAATTCAATAATATTGTCCGTATACTCCTCAATGATCCCTCTCACTTTGTCCCCGCAGCCCGTGTCCACCAGGATCAGCTCCGAGGGTACATTCTCCAACAGGGGCTTCACAGAGTCCAAACACTTCCTTACCGTGTCCGGACGATTGGAAATCAAAATTGATATGGTAAGTAGAATCTGACTGCTCATATTCTCTGTATTCCTCCATACTTTCAGACATGCCGCTTCAGCCTCATACACGCATGCCCTATTCACTTTCTGACTGCCGTTTTATTTCTTCCATGTTTCGACTAAGTTCATTATAACATGAATGATTCAAAATTCAATTGTTAAATATTCGTTTGGATAAATTCCGGCATACAGAAACACACTAAAACAAAGAATACGGTGCGGGGACAAGCCCGCACCGTATTCTTTGTTTTTCCGTAAGCCGAGACATCTGTCTCTTTGTACATTCCTGCGCCGTTTTACTGATGCAAAATGCAATCCTATACCGTCGCTTCCAATTAGCCAAGGAGAGACAATACACCCTGATTCGCCTGGTTGGACTGCGCCAGCATTGCCTGACCGGCCTGGGCCAGAATCTGGTTGTTGGAGTAGGTAACCATCTGCGTAGCCATATCCGTATCGCGGATTGCGGACTCTGCAGCCTGAGTATTCTCTACTACATTGTCCAAGTTGGCGATGGTATGCTCCAAACGGTTCTGGACGGCACCAAGGGCTGCTCTCTGGTCGGATACTTTCTGCAGGGCGTCGGCTACGATGTCGATAGCCTTTGTGCCGTTGTCCACGGTGTCGCCGCCGATGTTCAGGCCGTTGACGCCAAGACCTCTTGCACTCATCATGGAGATGTTTACGCTGATCTTGTTGTCGCTGGAGGAGTCGGCTCCTACGTGCAGGCTGAAGTTGATGGCATCGTTCAGGTCGGCAAATGCTTCTACCTTTAAGGCAATCGTGCTGTCTATCTCGTCATAGTAGCTGGTAACGGACTTCAGTTCGGAACCATACTGACGGCGGATTGCGGAGGTCAGCTGATCCATGCTGGTGAATGCCTTAATATTGCTGCCCTTTCCATCCGCATCCGCCGCCTCATTAATTGCCTTTACTACAGCGCTGGCGCTGGCCTTGTCCTTGGATGAGTCATGGGCAGAAGTGCTCTCGATCAAAACATAGGTAGTAGTACCTACTGTAATCGTCTTGCCGGAGAACTTCGTGTTTGTAGCAGCGACACCTGTCAATTTAATACCATCAAACAATCCTGTACTCCCACTCTTGGCATCGCTTTTAACAAACTGTCCTTTCAAAGGAGTGTCAAAGCTAATCTTAGCCGTACCAGTCTGTTTGTCAATCTTAATATTCTGAGCTGTAGAACTGTTGAACGTTGAGCCACCTGTTTTGCTCAGCTTTAACATGCTGGCGTTGACATTTTTGTAGGTCAGGCTCCCCGCCACGCTGCCATTAGCACCTTTCAACAGATAGGTCTCGTTGAACTTGGTGGTGGTGGAAACACGGTCAATCTCCGTGGTCAGCTGGTCGATCTCGTTCTGGATGGCGTTTCTGTCGCTCTCGGACATGGTTCCGTTAGCGGCCTTTACTGCCAGCTCGTTCATTCTCTGCAGCATGTCGTGCACTTCGTTCAGAGCGCCCTCGGCAGTCTGCACTGCGCTGATGCCGTCCTGAGCGTTGGCGGAAGCCTGGGTCAGGCCTCTGATCTGCTTTCTCATCTTCTCGGAGATGGCCAGACCTGCCGCGTCGTCAGCCGCACGATTGATGCGATAACCGGAAGACAGCTTCTCGGTTGCCTTTGCCTGGGTATTGGTGGTGAGACCCAGCATACGATTGGAATTCATCGCTGTTAAGTTGTGTTGTACTACCATAGTTTTACCTCCTTGTATTACTGCGCAAATCCTTTTGCGTCAGTTGCTCTTTTTCTTTTCATCCAAATTCCGCTCCACAGTGCTTTGCAAAAGCCTGTTCGGCAAGTTAAGATCCGTTTTGCCGGTGGAATCCGGCTTTCCGGATACATCCTGCCCCGCACAATCGGAGTTAGGGATTGTGCCCGCCGGCTTTCGGCCCCGGGCCGATTTGATTATAGTAACCAAAACAGGAACCGGACGGCCGGGCCCTTGACTGCCCTGCCCTGCTTCGGTTATTATCCCAATAGCTCCCTTATGCCCTGTGCCTTTCCTGCTTTCCCTGCTTTTCGGCCACCGCGTAGAACCGGGGCAGCTTTGCCCTCTCCTCCGGACCGGGGATGCGGTTCTCCAGGGCTGTGCTCCTGACAATGCTCACTTCCTTAGGAGCATCCACCATAATCCGCATGTTGTTTTTTGAGCCGCCCAGGAAGACGATCTTTATATTGTTATTGATCATCAGATATTCCTCCGGGCTCACCGTCAGTCTCAGCATTCTTGTTCCTCCCGACTTTACATTTGCAGTATCCTTGTTAAGCTGGAATATGGATTTAACAGAATGCAACTTTCTGGGGGAGAATGTTGCAGAAAGCACAAGGAGGACAACTATGAGTACGACACAACCTATTAAAAGCCCCAAGCAACTGGCAATCTTCAAAAACTACTATCTGCAGGAACATCCCAATCCCCGAAATCATATGCTGGTCATCATCGGTCTGAACTCCGCCCTTCGCATCTCAGATATCCTGAATCTGACCTATGGGGATGTGTATCACTTTGAGCACAGGACATGGCGGACCCACATTGTGGTGACCGAGCAAAAAACCGGAAAGACCAACCGCATCTATATGAATCGGGAAATCAGAGAAATTCTTGAACTGTACACTGAAATCGAGACGAAAAGCCCTGACGCCTGGCTGTTCGGCAGCCAGATTCAGAAAACAAAGCCGCTGAGCCGCTTCCAGGCCTACCGAATCGTAAAAAACGCGGCCGCTTTCGCCGGCCTGGACGCCAATGTAAGCTGCCATTCCCTGAGAAAGACTTTCGGCTATCATGCCTGGAAGCAAGGGACTCCCCCTGCCCTGCTTATGAGCATTTACAATCATTCCGCTTATGGCATCACAAAAAAGTATCTGTGCATCGATCAGGATGACAAAGATGAAGTATTTGCCAAAATCAGGATTTAGGATCCTATTGATTTCAAAATATTTTGCGAATACACTAAAGTATTTCAGATTGGTTCCGATAATATATATGAACAGTAAAAATGCAACATTCTCCCCCAGAGTGTTGCATTTTTATTGTAACCATTTTTGCGGTACCCATTCTGCTGATATTTTTAGACATATTATTATCCAGGAAAAACAGGATGCAGTTTTTCTCCTGCATCCTGTCCAGTTCTGAGTCTCTGTATTCAATTCGGCAATGCCGCGATTTTGTCCTGCATCAACGCCTTATATGAAATGTCAATCTCCGCTCTATACAGTCCCAATCCTTACTTATTTCCCAGGTTCTCTGCAATTTTCTCCCTCAGGTCCTGCAGTTCTCCATCCCCGGGCAGGAGCGTCAGAAGCTGCTCGGTTACGCCCAGGGCGGCCGCGTATTGGCCGGCTTCCATCAGGGCATATACTTTTGCTTTGATCTGTCTGGCCAGCACCTGGAATTCCCCGACAGCCTGGGCGGATTCCTCTTTCTGCCGCTCCAACTGCGCATTCAGCCATTTCAAGTAATGTCTCATGATGCCCGCAAGTCCCGGGAGCAGCTCCTTGATTTCACGCACAGCCTCTACCGCTTCCGCATATTGCGCCGCTTCCGTTTTTTCCACCAGGTTCAGGATGGCGTATGCCCCCCGGTATTCCTCCGGAAGCACGTCCTGCATCCCGCTGATGACTTCCTCTCTGTATATTCTCCGGCACAGAGCTGTCTTACACAGGGCAAATTCTTTTAAGCCATCCAGCATTCTTTCCAGGGAACCGGGAAGCGTCCCTGTGCCCTCATCCTCCGGATACCGGGATGGAGCCTGCGCGCCCTCAGATACCTCTTCTTCCCGGGCGAAAGCAGCCGCTTCCGCGCTTGCACGGCTGATACCGCAGGCGGCCCTCCAGGCAAGCATATACATGCTTTCCGGGCCCTGACTTTCCGCAAAAGCCTCTGCCAGCCACAGGGTCTCTTTCCATGTATGTTCGCTGAAGTATTTTGCCAGTTCTTTTTCCCATTGGGGAAATGGCATGCTTTCCGCCACACAGGCAAAACGGCCGCCGAAATGCCGCACTGCCCCGGGAATGTCATAGGCTCTTATCCAAAGTCCGGTCTCTTCTCTGATCTTCCACAGTTCCAGCGCCGTCTCCTGGGCCTCCCCCGCAGTATAGGTGATTCCGGAGCCCGGGAAGAATGCGGCCGATGCCAGCCTGATCAGCTTCAGGGACCAGTGCCGGGACGGTATGTTCCTGTAAGCGGCGGCGGTTTTGATCCTGTTTCCGAACTCCGGGCTCAAATCCTCGTCAAAGCTCCCCATAGCTCCATAATTCCCTGGCTCGTCATCTACGGACCGGCGGACCGGGAATGCCCCCGGGGCACAGTTCTCCATAACGGTATCGACGATAAACTCCTCCAGTTCCGGGCGCTTTACCAGCTCACTGCACATTTTCTCATAATATGCCAGCTCCTGCTCCCCTGCCTGCGGCATGCGCCCCAGAATCTCTCGGATCACTCCCATGTCCAGCTGATAGATATCCCACTGCCAGTTCATATCCCGGAACCATACCCAGGCCAGGGCTGCTTTCCCGCAGCGCACCGCAGCCCGAACACCGTTGCCCAATACAGGCGTGCGTTTCCGCTCGTGAAAGCAGGTATTGGTAACAGGCGTGTCAAATGTCATGAAAGCGTCCCTGTTCTTCAGATATTCCTGGTACACTTTCCAGTAAAATTCCGTATAACGGAGCGCTTTCTCATAGTTCTCCTTATCCACAAAAGCAATTGCCAGCCGCCCCGCAATCACGGCTTTCACCAGTTTATCCGTGGGGCCTTCTATGTACTGCTCCCCTTTTTCTATGGCCTCGTCATAGCTGTACAGCTCCATGAAGCAGTTAATCACATTCCCGTATATGGAAGACAGGCAGTAGTCCTCCTCCACCGGGCCGCTCCCCGCCAGGCTGATGGCATTCAGGGACAATTCCAGCGATTTCTCCCTGTCATGGAGGCTATTGTATTCCTGGGCCAGCTGCAGCGTAATCCTCATGTTCCTGGGATGCTCCTGCAGTTCCTCCAGGAGCAGACTGATATTTCGCCTGGCATGTTCCCGGGCTTTCTCCTCCGTTTGGTAGACATAGCTGTAATGATGCACAAATGCATTCAGGCGCTTTGCCTTGCCCGGAGCCCTGCTGAAGCATTCGTGAATCCTGTAGATAAACTTTATGTCCGGCTCCAGGCGGACCAGCCTCCCTACCAGCATCTCCGTATAGTCCGTCCCCTCCATGGACACGTAATTGCGGACCGCATAGAGCCCCACCCCGTAGATCCGGTACTCGCCGGAATTGAAAAACCGGATAATATCCGTCACGTCCTCAAACCATTCGTCATCGTCCATGTACATGAACCATTTCCCTCTGGCCCTTTCCAGGCCTGCATTCCTGGCCCTGGAGAAGTCCCGGCACCATTCAAAATCCACAATCTTGTCCGTGTATTCCTCAATGATGCCCCGCACCTGTTCCCCGCATCCCGTGTCCACCAGGATCAGCTCGGAGGACACTTTTCTCAGCAGCGGCTGGATAGAATCAAGGCATTTCCGCACGGTATCCGGACGGTTGGAAATCAGAATGGATATGGTCAGTAAAATCTGGTTGCTCATATGTGGTTAATTCCTTTCTGTGCCAGGCTTTTTATATCTGGTTTTTCTATTTCATTATACTGGTAGTATGGCTAAAAAACAAGGGATGAGGAATTACTTTAGGATTTCGAGCTGTCTTTCCAGTAAAGTCCTGTTTTTTCCCAAGCCTCCCCAGGGCCCATATTCTTTTTGTCCATAAGGCTTTGGACGGCTGCATCTTTTGACGCGCCAAGCTCCTGGCAAAGCTCAACGAGCAATTTGACGCTGTTCTCCTCGGCTGTGTCGGCGCGTCTCTTCTCCTCGTCAGCCCGCGTCCTCTCAGCCTCCGTCTTCCTCCGCTCGGCCTGTATGTCCATCTTCTCCATATCCGCAAATAATTCTCCCATTTTCTTTTCCCTCACCTTGTCAGTCAGTCGCTCCGTCTCCGGTACAGGTACATTCATCTTTAGTAAAAAGGCACACAGTACATCCGCGATTACATCGACCAGATGGCCGGGGGAATCCCGTAGAATCGCTTCGATTTCACTGCCCGGAAGCCTCCGGAAATTCTCGATGTCCTCCGCTGTCTGGAGCTTGTTGATTAGCATGACCAGTGATATTTCATCCCTCTTCTCCATCAGCGCTTCATTGCTGTAGTCCCGCAGGGGCACCAGATAATAGGTAAAGTCCGGAAGATACTTTCCGAATGCCTCTCCCTCCCGCACGCGGCTTTTGAAATCCAGGGGCACATGCCACTTTCCGGCTCCCTCATAGTATATGATGGGCAGAACGGGCGGGTACAGAAAATCCTCTCTCCTTGACATGCCTTTCCGGATGCTCTCCGCCTCTTTCTCATAGGCGTTCCAAATATAGACCATATAGCGGAAAACCTGCATACACACATTGTAATCCGGCGCTGTCTTGTGCTCTATCAGGGACACAAGGAAGAAAGGAACAGTTCCTCCCTCTATGTGCACCCGCTTTACCCTGTCGGAATTCCGTTCCTCTGCAAACAGCGTCACATATTGCTCTGACACATCCTCGATGTCTTCCGGCTTCACATCCTTTAGGCAGGGCAAATCCACATAGTCACGCAAGAACTGGGAACAGAGCGTAGGATCATCGAAGATGACCTTACTGCTGCTGTCCCGAATCCGGGAATTCAGCACCATATCCCTGGGCTCTGCCGCTCTGTGCAGACCCGGAACAGCTGAAGTCACAGGCCCTCTTTTCTTCCTGATTTTTTTGTTTCTCTTTTTTGTCTGTTTCATACACACCTCCCGGCCAGGCAGATGGGAAACAAACAATATCGATTCTTTCCGCGTCTGCCTGCTTGTTCAATTATGAATGGGTTACTTCAGGCAAAACGCCCAGATCCATGGCTTCCGCAGGAAGCCGGATAGTACATGGCAGAAAGCTGTAACTGACAGCTTATGCCGTTATGAAAAATAGATTTTTTGAAGTGGTTTCATCATATCATATGAAAATCGGATTTGCAATACATTTTTGGACTTGCCGATGGCTGCCCATAAAACGCAGAAAAGACACGATGCAAAATTGCACCGTGCCCTCTGCTTTCTTTATCGCGTTTTCTTTTGTGCTTAACTTGTAGCTACCTATTAGCCAAGCAGAGACAGAACACCCTGATTTGCCTGGTTGGACTGCGCCAGCATTGCCTGACCAGCCTGAGCCAGAATCTGGTTGTTGGAGTAGGTAACCATCTGTGTAGCCATATCCGTATCGCGGATTGCGGACTCTGCAGCCTGAGTATTCTCTACTACGTTGTCCAGGTTGGCGATGGTGTGCTCCAGACGGTTCTGCACAGCACCCAGAGCAGCTCTCTGATCGGATACTTTCTGCAGAGCGTCTGCAACGATGTCGATGGCCTTTGTGCCATTGTCTACAGTGTCACCGCCGATGTTCAGACCGTTGACGCCAAGACCTCTTGCGCTCATCATGGAGATGTTTACGCTGATCTTGTTGTCGCTGGAGGAGTCGGCTCCTACGTGCAGGCTGAAGTTGATGGCATCGTTCAGGTCCGCGAATGCTTCTGCTTTCAGCGCAATGGTTCCCATCGTCTCATCGTAATAAGAAGTCACTGATTTCAGCTCGGAACCAAACTGACGGCGAATCGCAGAGGTCAGAGCGTCCATGCTGGTAAATGCTTTCACGGTAACCGAAGTGCCACCACCAGCTGTTCCCTTGATCTTGGCATCGTTGATTGCCTTAGCTACTGCACTGGCGCTGGCTTTATCCTTGCTGGAATCTGAAGCAGAAGTATTCTCAATCAAAACATACGTGGTATTGCCTACTTTTATCTGCTTTCCGCTGATGAGAGTATTGGTTGCCGCTGCACCATTCAGCTTTACACTGCTTGCCTTACTATCTAATACAGTATTAATCTCTGTCAGCTTTTTCCCGGAGATAGCGTCACCAAATGCAAGCCTTGCAGTTCCGGTCTGAGCATCAAGAGCTTTGAAGTTTGCACTTGTCTGGGTAAAGCTCAACGCTGTGAGGCTTGCTTTCACTCCAGTGTAGCTCAAGCTGCCCGCCACGCTACCGTTGGCACCTTTCAACAGATAAGTCTCGTTGAACTTGGTGGTGGTGGAAACACGGTCGATTTCTGTGGTCAGCTGGTCGATCTCGTTCTGGATAGCGTTTCTGTCGCTCTCGGACATGGTTCCGTTAGCGGCTTTTACTGCCAGCTCGTTCATTCTCTGCAGCATGTCGTGCACTTCGTTCAGAGCGCCCTCTGCGGTCTGAACTGCGCTGATGCCGTCCTGTGCGTTGGAAGAAGCCTGTGTAAGACCTCTGATCTGCTTTCTCATCTTCTCGGAGATAGCCAGTCCTGCCGCGTCGTCAGCCGCACGGTTGATTCTGTAACCGGAAGAAAGCTTCTCGGTTGCCTTTGCCTGAGTGCCTGTGGTGATGCCCAGCATACGGTTGGAGTTCATTGCCGTTAAGTTGTGTTGTACTACCATAATATATTCCTCCTTGAATGAATTGCCTCTTCCCTGAGGCTATAGAGGTCCGGATTCCGTCCGGTTCGCACGTCCGGACTCTCTCAAACCAATGTCGGAATATCTCCGCAATCGTGCGAATTGCTTCGATATTCTGAAGATAAGCCGAAAACTCACTCATCTGTTCTGTCTGTTATCTAGCTCTAAATAAATGACGCCGTCCAAAACATAAGGAGTTTTCGCTCCACTTGATATTTATATCGGCTGATTCCAAATTTAGTTTAGCACATAAAATCCGCTTTTTTAGTATATTTTCCTATGTTCTCCCGGCTTGGCTCCCTTTTTCTCCGCAAGACGCTGCCGCCCTCACTGCCTGCTGCTCTCCCTGCCCTGTCAGTTCAGGCCGTCTATACGCCTGCTATAGGAAAAGGCACGGTGCAAAAACACCGTGCCCTCTGATCTCTTTATCAGTTCCTCTTTTGTAATTAACTTACAGCTACCTATTAGCCAAGCAGGGACAGAACACCCTGATTTGCCTGGTTGGACTGCGCCAGCATTGCCTGACCGGCCTGAGCCAGAATCTGGTTGTTGGAGTAGGTAACCATCTGTGTAGCCATATCCGTATCGCGGATTGCGGACTCTGCAGCCTGGGTATTCTCTACTACGTTGTCCAGGTTGGCGATGGTGTGCTCCAGACGGTTCTGCACAGCACCCAGAGCTGCTCTCTGATCGGATACTTTCTGCAGGGCATCTGCAACGATGTCGATGGCCTTTGTGCCGTTGTCCACGGTGTCGCCGCCGATGTTCAGACCGTTGACGCCAAGACCTCTTGCGCTCATCATGGAGATGTTCACGCTGATCTTGTTGTCGCTGGAGGAGTCGGC
>Ga0137308_100300_pt1 | contig 88970 bp, 68 predicted proteins | sample Inofrocosms_June_FD_97181 | JGI IMG/M metagenome (GOLD analysis project Ga0137308, IMG submission 97181) | Mouse cecal microbial communities from Vienna, Austria - N-Acetylneuraminic and N-Acetylglucosamine D2O microcosms_June | ecosystem: Host-associated > Mammals > Digestive system > Large...
AAAATTCATCGAAAGCCTCTTGATATTATTCCTCCTCGCTTCTGCAAAAGCGCCTTCCCATCTTATGAGCATCCCTCCAATATCTTTGCAGTATGGCTTGATAGTAGCTGTAAACCATTCCTGCATTCCTCTAAGTCCGTCAAATCTGTCGGGCGGTTTTGGGAAACTGCGTTTCAGGTGTTCTTCCAACCAAGCTCTCCTGCATCCTTTGGTAGAATGATTGTGGATATCACTCTTTGGGACTTCCAGCAATTTGACTATATCATTCTCTAACAGACCCTCACAAAACAGGTTTTGCATATCATTGCTCCTTTCATATCTATCTTTACAAATTTAAATTGCCTTACTTAACCTCCAATTCTATCGCATTCAAACACACTAACAACTCCCGATTTATCGCTGGCTCTATTATACAGCTTTAATTTGCTAAATGGAATAGGCTCTTTGGAAACTTTTCAGTCAGCAAGTTAACAAAGGGGTAGCTGGCGGAGCCAGCGCGGAGGAAGGGTGCAGGGCAGCGAAGCTGACCTTTTCCCCTGTGATGATTGAAGCAGATTGAAAATCTACGGAAATCATCCGCTGTCCGCAGGGCGCACAACGTCCAGTGGACGTTGGCTCTGCGCCGACCGGAGCGGCAGCGGAGACCGCCCCCGGCAGGGCGCAATGCACCACTTTCCTAAGTGGTGTATAATTGCGCCCTATCCGAGTTCTTGGATAGAGCGCACTAATTTACCAGTCATATTCACTCAAAATAAATCTATAAGTTTCTCCCGGTATGATATCATAAATCACTACTGAATCATCCTTAAATTTATCCCCTTGGTCAAGAGAATCCAAATATATACTACCTGAAGCCACCATATATTCCCCACTGTCATATAGCTTGTACCTTATAACATCACAATTTGGCATAGAATCCTGTCTGCCATAGGTTTTAACGCCGAAAACTGTAATTTTTACTTGTGGAATATAATCTTTTTCAAATGAATATGCAACATCTTCTATCTGTATCGTGGACTCAATGCTTCCGTCATATCCTTTCACGTCTATGCTTAATGGAAATGTGTCAAATATAAGTTCCGCGTCTGAAATCGGCAGACAATAAAGTGCGCTACAGTTCACTTCATCAAAACATACTGTATCATTTTTATATACCGTTAAAAAACTGTCCCATTTGATGATCTTCCAGAAATGATATCTGAGGCAGGTATTCTCAATTCTGCAAGGTATTGTTCCCTCGCAGCTTGACTTGTATAGTAATCAAAATCGGTTTCAAAAACGTTTTTTGTTTCTTAATAAACTTCTTCGCCTTCATCGTTTACAATTGGGATATCAACATCAATCTCTGCCGATATCTCTTCATTATTTTTATTAAGCAAACCAAAGAAAAGGCTATAATCATTTGTCTCTTCATTAAATTGAAAAGACTAGTTTTTTAAAGTTTCAACATTATTGTTGTATAGAATTTCGGCATCATCCTCATAAGGAAGAGAGATTGGGGCGGAACAACCACACATAAGAAAAAGTGATGAAAATAATAACACATGGAAAGCTTTCTTCATACGATCTCCTCTTCTGTAATATATTTAATTTCCCTGTATGAATCATTCAATCTTTTAATAAGACAATTTATCTGGGGATTTGCAGATTTCTTTGTTGCTCTGGCTATATTGGTTATGATTCCTGCAACAGCAAGAGGATCTCGAAAATGAATAATATTTCCGTTTTCATGGAAATTAACCTCCCTTTTCCAATAATCTCCATAATAACATCCATTGTTGATAGATTCCTTTATCAATGATTTCAATTTTTCTTTTGTACTCTCATTATGCTCAATAGATTTTTCCAATGCCATTTTCAAAAAAGAGCTATTGTTTTCAATCAGCATATCCAACAGTTGAGAAATGTAAGGAAACACAAATACATGCTTGCGATTACTACCGTCTTTATATCGGATTCTGTCTCGGATTTCAAATGGATCTGTGAAATAATCCAGTACCTTATCGCTGGATTTTGCAATATGACTTACCATGTTTTTGTCATAATGAACATCAAAATCTGGACATGTACAAGACAGATAATGCGCTTTATAATATAATTCCGGGATTTCCCTTGCCCTCAACTTTTTCAGCATAGGCACATCATTGTGGTCTGCTGCAAAGGAAATGATATACATTCTTAATTGATCCTCTGTCGCAAGCTTATACTGCAAATCATCCATATCGGGTTTGCGTATGAAGACACCATTGTCACGTTCTTCAAATTTAATACGCTGAATGTTTGTCCCTGCACCAAATGTCATAACATAATCATTATCTTTTCGACTGTCAAACCATATGTAGTTTTTGTTTATTAAAAATTTTAGAAAATCATAATTTCCGAATATAATTGCATAATCCAGTACAGTTTTTCCATATTCATCCGGATTTAGGATAGGCTTATCTTTCTCATCAATGTAAGCAATCCATTCGGCTTCGTTGTGCGATTGAGCAACAGTATAATTTGTCATTCTATTATTTTTAGGTTCGCCACATTTCCCAGCACTTAATATCTGTTCAAAAGAAACATTAAGCAATTCTGAAAAGATTGGTAAATCATGAATCTGAATTGCATTTGCCCCCTTTTTTATTTGGGATAGACGGTTTGCCATATTTTGAATATCTTCTCTGGTAGGTTCATTTATTCCATCTGTTTGAAGATATGCCTTGCAAAACTGGCGCGCAGACTTAAATTCCCGTTCAATTAATCCCGAAATATAAATACCTATTTCCTGATTATCAATTTGATAAGACATTTTTATCACTCCTTCCAAGAAATAGTATATCGCATTTTTTAGGCAATGTATATCATTTATTTGCGTACATATATAATATATACAATTTACATGTTACAAATAATATATGCTTGATACATATATTATTTGCAATAGGGTCATTTTCTTGAATCTGTTCTTACTTCATTTTATATAACAATTTTATGTTTGTTTTTCAAAATATGCTATAATTTTTATATTGACTTGAAGTGCGCTTCATAGTTTATTCTAAATGAAATGAGGTGGGTTAGATGTATTCAGCAAAAGAAGCCGCAGAAATAACAGGGCTTTCCACTGCAACCCTAAGATACTACGAGAGAGAAAAATTATTGCCAAAGATAGCCAGAAGTAGTTCAAAATATAGGCAATATACTGATGAAGATATTGAATGGATAAAAATGATACAGTGTATGCGTATGGCAAATATACCCATTCAATCTATCAAACAGTATGTTTCGTTGCTGATACAAGGAGGAACAACTCTTGAACAGCGATACATTATGGTACAAGAGCATATGGAAGATATAAAAAGTCAAATAGCTAATTTGCAAAGTGCGTTAGTTTTGACACAGAGCAAATTAGCATTTTATGAAAATCTTCTAAAAGAACCTATGCACCAAAATATTACATATGTTGAGGAATGGAAAATGTTCAACCATGGAGGAAGATTATAAAAAATAACAGGAGGAGAAAGAAAATGCCCTATATTACAGTTGAGAGTGGAAATTTATCAGACGCACAAAAGGAAAAATTGATAAAGAGATTGACAGAGGTATCTTCTGAAATCATGAAAGTTCCACAAGAGTTTTTTGTAACTACAATTAAGGAAGTGCCCGATAAAAATTTTGGTATCGGCGGTAAAACGATTGATAAAGTTAAAGCAGAATATATGCGGACTCATAAACAAATTCAGTCAGCCAAAGATACGTTATGCTAATTCAATAGGAGGAAAATGTTGTGATTTCTTTTTATATAATCCGGCATGGAGAAACTTTACTAAATAGTTTGAACAGAGCGCAAGGTTGGAGTGATTCGCCACTCACTGGTAATGGGGAAAAGGCGGCAAAGGAATTAGGCATTAAACTCAAAAATATTACTTTTAGTGCAGCGTATACAAGTGATATGTTAAGAGCCGAACAAACAGCAAAATTGATTTTATCAACAAAAGGAAATGATGACATTAAGATACAAAAAGATATGCGCTTGCGGGAATGGTGTTTAGGCTCAATGGACGCTGAACATAATACCACTTTTATTCAAATGGTATCTGATTGGCTAGGCGGCATTACGTCATTTGCCGAATTAAATAGGCGACTTCCTGATGTTGCTATGGCGATTTATGAACATGATACGACAGGTATGGCAGAACCTTTTACAGATATTGCAAATCGTCTAAATAGTGTACTTGTAGACATAGCTCATAATAAGTCATTGAAAGAAAATAGCAGCATACTGGTTGTAACTCATGCCTTTGCCATTAAAACCTTTTTGTATCTATTTGCCCCCGAAAAGTTATGTACTATGGATAAGCTAAAAAATGCAACTATTTTAAAATTGTTATATGACGGAAAATCATTTCTCTTTGAAGAAACTGATTTTGAATAACGAAGAAAAATTTACAGCCTCTTGTTAGCAGATAGTCAACACCACCGCCGCGAGTGGGGAACCTGCCAGCCCCACGGCCACAATCCGCGAGGGACAAGCTGGCCGCTTGCCGCGAGGCTGTAAATAAAGGTTCTTACGGCAGGACTTAATTCAGCCAGCAGGCTCCTCCAATCATTCTGTTTCTCGCTCCCCTCATCCAGGCTCCGCAGTTCTTCTGTGGCAAATTTGCGGGGTTCACAGTATTTTGGCATGACCTGCTCCATTTTTGACAAGGTATCCTCGATGTCGTCTCTCGGATCATTGCAGGCGCCCGGAAACTCCTTCAGGAGTTTTTTCATATAATCGGAATTGTGTCTCACACATTCTTCCAGGTGTGTGTACCCTTCCGTTTCCTTTCCATTCGGCAAATCCCACACGCCAAACAGTCCTTGCGCTCCTTGGCCCCTTACAGCCGGACTATAATAATAGGATTTCCTGCAGAAATTCCCTGTGTTTCTCCTGCTCCCTTTCATAAACATCCACCCTGTTTGGGTCGCCGCTCCTGTCATGGAAAGCAGGGAACAGGAATCCGCACTCTGGTGTTCCCATCTCATAATCCTCGTCCACCGGGCAGACCGCACAGACCATGAACTGATAAACTTCCTCTGACTCTCCGAGGCGCTCCCCGTCTGAGGCTTTCAGCGGCACATCATAACTGCCATGAAAGAAGAAGACAGCAAACCTTCCCTCAGCCCGGTACTTCTCCCCGAACATCTCATAGAACACTTCCAACAGGGCATCGTTTTTCAGTCCACACTCGTTAAGCGCCGCCAACATCTGCCATATACCGCCCGATTTCTTAGCTTCCGCAGGAATGCAATACTCCTTAATCTGCACGTTCGTCTCTGAAAAGGGAATCGCCTTTGCGATATCCAGATTCTTCTGCTGGTCTTTTGCCGCAAGCCTCTGAAAATGCCTGTTGAATGTGCCATCCACATACCCCTCCTCATCAAAGTATGCCCCAGCGATCCTGTCAAAACAATTTCTTTTCAGCGTCATGCGCCTTGTCAGTTCCAACATATCCTCCCGGTTGATCCTGCCCATATCCTGTCCTGCCTCCTGCCTGTAATCCATATTATAACGTACAATCCGTAATCATTCTCCCGTCCCGGCTCAGCAGCCGTATTACGTGAATGCTGATATGGTATGAACAGCGCTATCTTGAAAGTTTACGGAATATACAGCCTGTCCATAATGCACACAAACCAACTACCATGAATATATGTACCGCGGCAAGCAGTGAACTATATGCCCCGAGCGGCACATACTTGCCGTAAAACATTTTCGTCCAAGTACATTTCCGCATTCATTACAAAACCACATACCAGCACAAATTCTCTTTAAGATTTTAGCCAATCATACCACATTATCTGCAACTATTCAATTTTCAAAACATTGTTCTTCCCGGACACTTACATGCCCTACACCGCCCACAGGCTCCACGAACACAAATATGTTACAGGTGCCGTTTCGGACATATTCGAAATCGATTTTCTATGTGTCACCCAGGCGCATGGGCAACCATAGATGTAGCGAACATAGTTGGCACACACGCGGTGTCACCTTGCCACATACAGTCTTATGGCTTTTCATCTCCCCACCATCACCCTTCCCATTAACCAGCCTTATCCCGAAATCCATAAAGAAATATTACACAATTCACTCTCCGGTACATCACCAACAGTCAGATCCGTTTTTCTGCATCTAAGTATATGAGGGACCAGTTAATGTTGTCAGCCTCATGGATTATGTTTGCTTAATCATTACCGGGGTCCGCATCCCGGACAATCAATGCTTCCAGGGCAGCATCGCTGTTTTTATTATAGCGCACGGATATACCTTTCAAAACCATGCCATATTATGTGCCGAGGTATGCATAGCCTGCAAATCTTTGCAGCCGCCTGACTGCATCCATTAGTCATCTGAAACTTACCCGCAGGATTGACTTTTCCCGCTGTTGGTATTATAATTGCAGCAAGAATGAAACAGAAAACAAGTACGCACATTTAAGTGTGATACTTACCTAAAGGAGAGTGTAAATTGGACAAGCGCTGTATATCACAAGAATGTCTGGAAACAACAGGTTTCAGCTACACATTATCCCTTATCAACGGAAAATATAAAATGACGATACTTTATACGCTTATGGAATTTGGCGTAGTCCGCTTTAATGAAATGAAAAAATATATTGGAGAAATCTCTTATAAAACACTCAGTTCTACTCTGAAAGAATTGGAATCGGACCAGCTGGTACATCGTAAGGAATATCCCCAGATTCCGCCTAAAGTAGAATATTCCCTAACTGACCGGGGCAAAACACTGATTCCCATTCTTGATTCCATGTGCGAATGGGGAGACCAAAACAGAATATGATTTAATGTATACTTTCTCCTTTGCGCATTTTGCCCCCTCACAGCGCCTTCTTCTTCCATCTGCCCGCTTTATAGAACACAAAAGTAATCAGTGCGCCCAGCACCCAGGAGGTCAGCAGCGAGATCCACAGGCTCTCATACCGCCCCTGGGGCAACTGTGCTGTCCTGGTAAGGTATACCAGTCCATAGGCCAAAGGAACCCGGACCGCCACCGTGGTGAGCAGGGATATCCACATGGGCGTCACCGTGTCACCGGCGCCACGCATAATTCCTGACAGACTCTGGGTCACGGCCATGGCTATATAGCCCACGGCCAGAATCTTCATCATGTCCGCGCTGAGCTGGGCCAGTTCCTGGGTATTGGTGAAGATACCCATCAGGTATGGTCCAAAAAGCAGAATCAGACCAGTAATAACCGCCGAGGTACATACGGCGATCAGTGTTCCCTGCCAGGCCCCCTTCTTCACCCGGTCGTACAGCTTGGCGCCCACGTTCTGTCCCGCATAGGTGGTCAGAGCCGTACCAAAAGAGAAATTCGGCATCATGGCAAAGCCGTCCACTCTCATGATAATCACGTTGGCGGCAATGATCATCTCCCCGAAGCTGTTGGTCAGGGACTGCACCACCACCATGGCCAGGGAAAAGATGGCCTGTGTCAGACCCGAAGGCAGCCCCAACCGGATAACAGTGAAAATATTCTTCTTGTCCGGCCTTAGATACTCTTTCTTCATGTCAAAGAGAGCCGTCATTTTCCGCAGCCTAAGCATACACAATATGGCGGATACCAGCTGCGCTATGACTGTGGCCAGCGCCACGCCCGCCACTTCCATATGTAATCCGGCCACGAACCATACATCCAGCACGATATTGAGCACCGTGGCCACCAGCAGGTATACCAGCGCGGATAGAGAATCCCCCAGCCCCCGCAGAATTCCGCAGAGAATATTGTAGTAGGCCAGCCCCGCAATGCCCCACAACAGAATCATCAGATAGGAAGTACACCAGTCTATGATGCTTTCCGGCGTGTCCAGCAGCACCAGCACAGGGCGGATGGCCAGAGTACCTACGATCATCAGCAGGATAGAGGCCACCGCCGTCAAAGTGATGGAACTGCCGATGGTCTTGGACAGATTCTCCCTGTCGCGGGACCCAAAATACTGAGAGACCATGATGCCCGCGCCCATGGCGATACCCACAAACAGCACCAAAAGCAGATTAAAAATGGGGCTTGCGCTGCCCACTGCCGCCAGGGCATTGTCCCCCACATATCTGCCCACCACAATGCTGTCCACAGTATTGTACAGCTGCTGGGCCACATTGCCGATCAGCATGGGAACCGTGAAAGTCGCAATCTTCTTCCAAGGCTGCCCCTCCGTCATATCCACCTGTCCGAACAGGCGAGTCACTTTTTCTAACATACGCTATCACCTTTTCTAAATCATAATATTCCTATTATACTGGCAATCCGGCAAAAACACAAGCATTTTATCCCGCGGCTATGCCTCCACCCCCAACCCGCGCAGCTTCTCCATCGCCAGTTCCCTGCTGTAAAATACGATCCCCGCCATCCCCTGCCAGACAGCTTCCTCCACATTTTTCTTCGTGTCATCCAGAAAAACGCACTCCTCTGCTTTCAGCCCATAGCGGCGCAGCAGCAACTGATATATCGCCGGGTCCGGCTTGATCAATTTCTCCTGATAGGAGAGAATGCCGCCATCCATCAGCGGCAGGAAATCCAGCACATGTGCACATTCCTGATGCGCCTTCCTTGAAAAATTGGACAGATAATATACCTTGTATCCCTTCCCCTTTAGATCCTGAAGCCAGGGTATGGCATAGTCATAACGCCCCAGCATATCGTGAATATTCTCTCTCACCCTCCGGATCTCTTTCTCCAGACCGGGATCATTTTCAATGAACTTATCCAGCAGCGCTTCCTCGTCCATCGCCCCCCTGTCAAATTCTTCCCACAGAGGGCTGAGTACCGTGGCCCTGGCCAGACGCTCCGTCACATCGGGACTATATTGGAAGCTCTCATAAAACTCCCGCCAACGCCATGCCGCCAACACATTGCCTATATCAAATATAATATTCTTAATCATCTTTATCCCTTTCCTATTCCTGGTGATCAACATCCCGCCGCCTGGGTGGGACGTTCCTCTTAATTAGCGCCCACGACCCCTATGATCTCGAACAGCGCCCTGGCTGCCGTGGACAGACCGGCTCTGCTGTCATGGACGATACATATGCTCCGCTTGGGAATCATCTTGTTAAAACGCAGTTCAAACAGTCTGCCTGAGTCGATTTCCCCCTGGGCGAAATCCCGCACCACGCAGCCCACGCCCAGGCTGCGCAGCGCAAACTGCACGATCATATCGCTGGTGGCCAACTCAAACTCCGGCAGGACGCAAATGCCCCTTTCTTCCAGATATTCATCCATAAAGCGCCGGGTGCTGGTATTTTTTTCCAGAAAAATCATTGGCAGCTGCCTCAGTTCCTGTAGATCAAGCATCCTGTTTTTGTAGGCTATAAAACGCCGCCCCGCCACAAAAATATCCTCCAGATCCCGCACCGGCACGGCCCTGACCCGCTCCCTCGGCTCAAAGGGCGTACTGACCACACCAAAATCAATGCGCCCCTGCTCCAAAAGTCCCAGTGTGTCCGGAGTGGGGGCGTTGGTGACAATGACCTTGATCTCCGGATACGCCTCATGGAATTGTTCCAAATAGGGCAGCAAATAGTACTGCAGAGTCATATCACTGGCGCCGATGCGTATCTCCCCAGCCTCCAAATCCCGCATCCGGCGCAGTCTCTGCTCGCCCATCTCCAGCTGCTCATAGCCCCCGGCCACATACTCAAACAGCGTCTCCCCCTCCTTAGTCAGGCGGACGCCCTTTGCCACCCGATAAAACAGAGAGACGCCCAGCTGCTGTTCCAGCTGCCGTACAGACTGACTCACCGCCGGCTGGGAAATGGACAGCGCCTGGGCTGCCGTAGTCAGGCTGCCCAGGCGTGCCACATGATAGAAAACCTTGTAATATTCCAGATTACTGACCACAATCGCTCTCCATTAGAGTTCCGCATATTCCCTTCCGAGTTAAACCTTCTTCAGCGGACTGTCACGGTAGATAATGTCCTCCCTGCCGGGGCCGTTGCTGACCATGGTGATGGGATACCCAATCTTCTCCTCAATAAACTCCACATATCTGCGGCAGTTCTCCGGCAGATCGGCATAATCTTTTATTCCACGGATATCACACTTCCAGCCGGGCAGCTTCTCCAGCACAGGCTTTGCCTTCTCCAGCCGGGCCGTCACAGGAAAATCCGTGGTCACTTCGCCGTCAATCTCATAGCCTACGCATACAGGAATCTCATCCAGATACCCCAGCACATCCAACACAGTAAAGGCCACATCCGTAGCGCCCTGCATGCGGCAGCCGTACTTGGAGGCCACACAGTCAAACCACCCCATCCTCCTGGGCCTGCCCGTGGTAGCGCCGAACTCACCGCCGTCACCGCCGCGGGTGCGCAGTTCATTGGCCTCATCCCCAAAAATCTCGGACACGAAGGCTCCCGCCCCCACCGCCGAGGAGTAAGCCTTGCACACGGTGACAATCTCCTTGATCTCATAGGGCGGCAAACCTGCGCCGATAGCCCCGTAAGCTGCCAGCGTGGAGGAGGATGTCACCATGGGGTAAATACCGTGATCGGGATCCTTCAGCGTTCCCAGCTGCCCCTCCAGGAGCACCGTCCTGCCCTCCTTAAGCGCCCTGTCCAGGAAAGCGGACACATCGCACACATAAGGAGCCACCATCTCCCTGTAGCCGTTCAATGTCTTGAGCAGTTCTGCCGGGTCTATGCCCGGCTTATGGTACAGATGCTCCAGCAGCACATTCTTCAGCTCGCAGATCCTCTGCACCTTCTCCTTCAGCAGATCCTCATCAAAAAGCTCGCTGACCTGAAAACCAATCTTGGCAAATTTATCCGAATAAAAAGGAGCAATTCCGGATTTGGTGGAGCCGAAGGACTTGCCTCCCAGGCGCTCCTCCTCATACTGATCAAACAGAATATGATAGGGCATCACAATCTGCGCCCTGTCCGAAACCAACAATTTCGGCATGGGCACATTCCTGTCCATAATGGACTTGATCTCATTAAAAAGCACCGGAATATTCAGTGCCACGCCATTGCCGATAATATTGGTGGTATGTCCGTAAAACACGCCGGAAGGCAGCGTGTGCAGAGCGAATTTCCCATAATTATTCACAATGGTATGTCCCGCGTTGGCTCCTCCCTGAAAGCGCACAATTATATCCGCTTTCTCCGCCATCATGTCCGTGATCTTACCCTTGCCCTCGTCCCCCCAGTTAGCGCCTACAACTGCTTTAACCATGTTTTTGTCCTCCTTGCTCTCATTCAGCAATATTTCACATTATAAAAGGGAGTGCCAAAGCGCTCCCCCTCTTACCTTGACCATGGTAAGTATAACATATTATATATCATAAGTAAAATCAATATTTTTTATGTGTCCTATAATATATACTTATATCAGGTTGTGTCAGCGCGGGGCCGCCAACACCCCTGGCGAGACTATTCTCCCGCTTGGCGCCTGTTATATGCTCAATCGGAGCATTGCTCCTGCCCATCCCAGCAATAAGTACACAACTTATCCTTCGGTATACCCACAGACTCAATCATATCATCCAGCCTGTGGTACCGCAGACTGGTAAAATTCAGCTGCTTTCCGATGCGGCCCACCATCTCCTGGTATCCCTCGCTCTCAGGGTCCACATAATCCTTCAGATCGATGCGCCGCCCCTCCTGCTCCATCTCCTTCAGGATCCGTCTGGTGATCAGATCCATCTCCGAAGAAGACCTGGAGAAATTCAGGTACTTACACCCAAAAAGCAGGGGTGGGCAGGCCGGACGGATATGCACTTCCCTTGCGCCGCTTTGATACAAAAACTCTGTGGTTTCTCGCAGCTGTGTGCCCCGCACAATGGAATCGTCAATCAGAAGCAGGCTCTTATCCTGAATCAAATCATGCACCGGGATCAGCTTCATCTTGGCAATCAGGTTCCTCTGGGTCTGGATCGTAGGCATGAAGGACCGGGGCCAGGTGGGGGTGTACTTGATAAAGGGCCTGGAAAAGGGAATGCCGCTCTTGTTGGAGTAACCGATGGCGTGGGCCGTCCCGGAATCCGGTATGCCCGCCACGATATCCGGCTGTACATTGTCCCGCTCCGCCAGTTTGGCGCCGCAGTTATACCGCATCTGCTCCACACTGATGCCCTCGTAGGAAGAAGAAGGATACCCATAATAGATCCACAGAAAAGTGCAGATCTTCATATCCTTCCCGGGAGCCGCCAAAGTACGGACTCCCTCCGGGGTCACAATGACAATCTCCCCCGGGCCTAACTCCTTCTCCCCATGATAACCCAGATTCAAGTAGGCGAAGCTTTCAAAGGAAACGCAGTACGCCCCCTCCTTATGTCCCACTGCTACGGGTGTTCTGCCCATCTTGTCCCTGGCCGCATAGATGCCCTTTGGCGTGAGCAGCAGAGTGGTCATGGAACCCTCCACCAACTCCTGTACATACTGCAATCCCTCGATGAGGTTGTCCCTCTGATTGATGATGGCAGCCACCAGTTCCGTGGCGTTGATGTCGCCGCCGCTCATCTCCAGAAAATGAGAATGCCCTTCCGCAAACAGATCTTTTACAATGGCGTCCATATTGTTTATCTTGCCCACCGTGGCGATGGCGTAGGTTCCATGGTGAGAACGCACCAGCAGAGGCTGGGGCTCATAGTCGGAGATACAGCCTATCCCCAGATTTCCACGCATCTCGTTTACATCCTTGTCAAACTTGGTTCTAAAGGGCGCATTCTCGATATTGTGGATGGCCCTGTCAAACCCCTTCTGCCTTTCATATACCGCCATACCGGCACGTCTGGTTCCCAGATGGGAATGGTAGTCTGTCCCGAAAAACAAATCAAATACGCAATCCTCTTTGGCTGCTACTCCAAAAAAACCACCCATAATCCATTCTCCTAATTTTAGTTCCGCATATTCCCATACACCACACGTACCTGTTGATCCATATATGGCCGCTTTCGGCGTCCCTATATGGATCAGTGTGCTGTATGGGAACATGCTGTTTTTAGTTCCGCATATTCCCATACACCACACGTACCTGTTGATCCATATATGGCCGCTTTCGGCGTCCCTATATGGATCAGTGTGCTGTATGGGAACATGCTGTTTTTATACGTTGATAACCGCTTTCACACCCAGCAATTCCTTGTTGGCCTCCAGTATCGGGCTCACCACTTTCTCCAGAAACGCCTCCACCTGTTCCTTGGAGCGTCCCACATACTTGGCCGGATCCATGGTCTTTTGCAAGTCCTCCAAACTCATGTTAAAGGCAGGATCGGAGGCGATCAACTCCAACAGATTATTCTCCCGGCCCTCCACCTTCACATTGCGGCCCGCCTCCATGGATAACTCCCGGATGCGCTCATGCAGTTCCTGGCGGTTGCCGCCGTTCTTCACCGCATCCATCATGATATTTTCAGTGGCCATGAAGGGCAGTTCGCTGCGCAGTCTCTTCTCGATGACCTTGGGATACACCACCAGCCCGTCCACCACATTCAGACACAGATCCAGAATGCCGTCAACGGCCAGGAACCCCTCGGGAATGGACAATCTCTTGTTAGCCGAGTCATCCAGCGTCCTCTCAAACCACTGGGTGGCGGAGGTGATGGCCGGGTTCAGTGCGTCAATCATCACATATCGGGACAGGGACGCTATGCGCTCGCTCCTCATGGGATTGCGCTTATAAGCCATAGCGGAAGATCCGATCTGACTCTTTTCAAAGGGCTCCTCCACCTCTTTCAAGTGCTGAAGCAGCCGGATGTCATTGCTCATCTTGTGAGCGCTGGCCGCAATGCCCGCCAGCACATTGGCCACACGGGTATCCACCTTGCGGGAATAAGTCTGTCCCGAAACCGGGTAGCACTCCGCAAATCCCATCTTGGCGGCAATCATAGGGTCGATCTTGTCAATGGTTTCCTGATCCCCGTCGAAAAGCTCCAAAAAGGATGCCTGGGTGCCTGTGGTGCCCTTGGATCCCAACAGCTTCATAGTGGAAAGCACATGCTCCAGATCCTCCAGATCCAGACAGAACTCCTGCAGCCACAGAGTGGCGCGCTTGCCCACGGTGGTAGGCTGCGCCGGCTGGAAATGCGTGAATGCCAGAGTAGGCTGCGCCTTATACTGCTCCGCAAAGTCCGCCAGTTCCTTCATCACATTCACCAGCTTTTTCTTCACCAGCTTAAGAGCCTCCGTCATAACGATGATATCCGTATTATCTCCCACATAGCAGGAAGTCGCTCCCAGATGGATAATCCCCGCCGCCTTGGGACACTGCTGCCCATAGGCGTACACATGGCTCATCACGTCATGACGCACTTCCTTCTCCCTGGCCCTGGCCACCTCATAATTGATATCCTCCGCATGAGCCTTCAACTCATCAATCTGCTCCTGGGTGATAACCGGTTTTCCGTTCTGAGACAACCCCAGTTCCTTCTCTGTCTCCGCCAGAGCAATCCAAAGTCTCCTCCAGGTGCGGAATTTCATATCCTGAGAAAAAATATACTGCATCTCCTTACTGGCATAACGCTCCGATAACGGACTCTGGTATACATCTGTATTCATGCTTTCTCTCCTTATCGTTCCTAAAGTCCCGCAGGTTTCCCTGCTGTTATATCCTAACCATTTAATAGTATAGCCCAGTGCCGGCCAGAAATCAATCCTATATCCGCAGAAAGTGCCGATACCCACCTAAAGCGCCCCTTGGAATAACCTAAAAACTTACCTTGTCCCTGCATGACACGGGCCGTGCCCGTGTTATTGCGTCAATCAGTATTTGGAAGTTTTACTTCCAAACTTTCCTCTTCGTGAATATCGCTGGCTTTGCCTGCGATATTCCTTAATACGTATTTGGAAGTTTTACTTCCAAACTTTCCTCTTTCCTGCATATCGCTGGCTTTGCCTGCGATATTGCACCAATCAGTACTTGGATGTGAAACATCCAAACTTACCTCCGGTATCCACTCTCATACCTGTCCACCATCTCCGTGATCTCCAGCGCATAACGTGGATAAGCCACCACAATATCCTTGATCTCCTGCTTTGCCTCCCCGGCCACTGTGTTATTGTAATCCATCTGCTTGCGCAGGGACTGCCTGCGCATAATCAGTTCATGGCGCCTCTCCACCTGTTCCCGGTGATCCAGAATCACGGACACCTTCCCCGACAGCTGCTCCGGATACTGGATATGGTAATGCCCCAGCTGATTCAGCAGCTGCTTGTGGTAATATTCCCGTCTGGCCTCCGTCTCCGCAAACTGTTTGCGCTGCTCCTTCTCCTCCAAATACTGATTAAAAAGCTTCTCCAGCTTTTTCCCGCTGTCCACGTCATACTTGATATAGTAATAGTCCAGCAGATTTTTGTTGTTCACATAGCGGATCTTCACCTTGTTCTGGAGTTTGATCAGCCTTCTGGCATCCCGCAGCACCCGATCCATCTCCCGGTCCGCATCCATATGCTTCACCGCCAGTACCGTCAGCGCCAAGGCCGCGGCCAGCACGGCGATAAAATAGCCCACCTGGGTCTGCATCCGAAGACCGAACTGCAGCACTGCCAGCAGTATCAGACAGATCACAAGAGCCGTCAGAAAGATCACCGCCATCCCCCGCTGATTCTCCATGATGCCATGCAGTTCATTTTTACGATACTCGTAGGCAAGCCTCTCCCCCTCCAGACGCTGCATATCCTGTTTTACCAGTGTACCGTAATGTTCGGTCTTACGGATTTTTTCAATCCCTTCCTGCATCTCCGATTCCCGGTTTTTCATCTGGTAATAAATTGCGTCATCCATCCGATTCTTGCGCTGGGTGAAGCTTTCATACTCCCGCTCCATATTCTGCAGTTTCCGGGCCGTGATCTCCAGCGTCTCCTTCTCCTGATCGGGCAATGCCTCCAGTTCCTCCAGATCCGTCAGATATGCCGTCACCCTGCTGTATTCTCCCTGAAGCATCTCCAGTTCCTGGGAAGCCTCCGCAATCTGCTCCAGACAGTCCGTCACATACCGGGTGCGCTCCTCCTCCTGCTCAAAATCCACGCCTCCCCTGGCGGTAACCAGTTTCTCCCATTCCCCTTCCTGAGCCTTCCCCCTGCTTCTGGAAGTAAATATCTTTTTAAAAAACTCTAGAACCTTCAAGTCTTACCTCTTTTCTGCATATCCCAGGCCAAGCCTGTGATACTGCCTTAATCAGTATTTGCTTTGCCGCTTTCCCTCGGTTCCAGCTTACGCCAGACTCTCTCTGGATACCCTTTTTCCGCCGCTCCTCTTGCGGTAATCACTCTTCAGCGCCTGCAGGATCCGCTCCGTCTCCTCACAGTACTCCGACATTTCCCCTCCTGCCCTGCGGGCCCGCAGCTGCGCCAGACGCTTGTATTCCGGGGTATCCCGCCATGTCTGCTCCGTGACCTCCAAAGATCGCTCCAATTCCAGAGAGGCCCGGTACTGCTCCGGACACTCCGCCACCAGGGCCACATAATCCCGCTCCGGAAGCTGCATCCTCCTGGCCGCCAGGTAATCCGCAAAATAAGCCTGCTGTTCCCCGCTGGTCTTCCACGCCTGGTAACAATACTCTGCCGCCTGTCCATAAAGCATCTGCCGGGCATAGATCACCCCTTTGTTGTGTAAGATGTCCGCCGTCAGTGCCTGCAGCGCGGGCACCTCCATCTCCTGATTCTCCCGGATGCGCGCCAGCAGCCGGTCATAGGACTTCAAAGCCTCCTCATAGCGCTTTTGCTCCGCCAGGTGATCCGTCTGCAATTTCATTTTTTCATAATCCGACAGCCCCGACCCCGCCTTCAGGGTCTCCTCCACCTGAAGAACCGTCTCCGAGTCGTACAGCCCCACATATGACAAAATCTGGGCTACAAAATCACTGAAAGCCTCCTGCCTGCGCGCCAGGGGATGCAGCGCCTGCGCCAGTCCCGGAAGTCCACAGTCTTTTCGGATAAAATCCAAAAGTTCATCGTTCATGACAGAACAATCCAGCAGAAACGCATTCTCTTTCAGGCAATAACACAGTTCCTCCATGCAGTATACCCGCACCCCCAGCTTGGGCAGCACATAGGGCTCCCGGGCATAATCTCCCACACAGACCAGAACCTCCGCCCCGCTCTGCGTACTGCCCGCAGCGGCATCCACAGTTTCCTCTGCCCTGCCGTCCCCGCAGGTGATCCGCTGCCGCCATGTAAGCTGTGTAGCAGCACGTATCTCACCGAAGCCCATATCCTCCATCTCCGCACAGAGCAGTTTTTCCCCCTCCAGATACAGCCGCATCCTGATTCTGGAAAATTCACAATACCCAAACTCCTCCTCCGACTTCTGTCCCTGGGGCAGTTCCCCCAGTGAAAGAGTCGCCTGGGTCACGCCTCCCGCAATCAGGGGCGTGATCGTCAATTGGATATAGGAAGCCTTTCGCACATAAAACTCGCAGCTGTATTCCGTATCATACCAGTTTCCCCCTGCGTCCAGCAGGGCATAATAGGATTCCTCCCCCTGGCGCAGCACCTTCATGCCAATATTGTACTTTAACTTGTCGCCTCCCAGAAACACGTGCTCCTTGCCCGCCTTGCTGCCAAAATGCTTGTCCAACAGGCAATAGACCGCGCCCTTGCTGTACAGGTTTACCCCCTGGAATACACGCCTGCCCTTACAGAGGTATTGCAGACTCTGGGGCATCCACTCTCCGGCAAAGCCCTCGCCGATGAGGTAGACCGAAGACACCGTCCCCTTCTCACATTCCTGACGTACCACCTGCAGCAATTCCTGATCCAGCTGGGCCAGCCTTCCCTCTTCCAGACCGCTTATATCCGGCAGGCAGCTTTCCCCGCAAAACGGGTAGATCCGCTGGTGGACATAAGCCACCACCGGGGTTGTCCTCTTATTGCACTCCATGCGCATACTGTAGATCCCATCTTCCCGGTAGTCAAACAACACCGTCTGGAAAGTCCACAAATCCCTGGGCTGGTAGAGCATATAGTCATAGAAGCTCTCCGCGTAACTCTGGTAATACACCCGGGTGTAGCCCAGCCCCAGCCCCGTCACTGTCTGGTTCAGCACCTGAATCAGCAGGCTGTCCAATTTCCTACTGGTGATCATCATAGCCACAATCCGCTCCGGGGCGGACACCAGGGATAACAGCCCCAGACTCCTTTTCATAAAGAGGGTGAGCAGCGCCACCGGCTCATAATTTTCTCCGTCTATCGGCACCTGTTCCCCCGCCGCTGCCAGTTCCACAAGGTTCTCCACCAGGATAGCCTCCTGGGGGTACTCCTCCGAAAACCGCAGCGCCTCTCTGCCAAAAAACCATTGCCCTGTGCCCTGACGCTTGCACAGCACAGTGGGAATATTATAATGCTCCTCTCCCGCCACACAGGACAATGTCTCCACCTCGCTGTCCTGGGACAGATAGGAGTAGCTGATTTGGGAAAAGACATTCCCCAGGTCGTAGCCTATGATAATCTTGTCACTTGCCGCTCCCAGCATAATGCACCTCCAAGCCAAACCATTCCGTCTATTGGGGCCGGAGCCGATCCCGAATTCGGATCCGCTCCGCCGAAGCAGGCAGACATTGCCGCTCACTTCAGCCGGAACAACTGTCTGTTATAATACTCCGCGCGGTAGAACTCCTCCATCTGCTGATCCAGCATGTCATAATCCCGCAGACTCCTGCTCACCGCCATGTCGTTGATCCGGGCAAAACGTCCGTCCTGCTCCGGCCCGGCGGAATCGTCCTTTTGCAGTTCGCCGCTCTCCATCAGCTGCTCCACCCTGCCCCGCTCCTCCACAATATAGTACTGCAGGCTCTCCCCGAAAAACAGCACAAACTCCTTGCTGCAGACACCGCCGTACACGGAACGCATCTCTTCCGTGATATAAAGATCCTCATTTCCGTCTTTCTGGGTCAGCAGGTAATGAATCCGCACCACACTGTCCGGGTGACCGTGATACTCGATGAATGTCCTGTCCATGATGGGCGTCAGTTCCCGCTCCATGCCCCTGTAAGCCAGAAAATCCTTCAGTCTGATGCCTTCCCCCATCAGCTGACAGATAAAATCTCTAGCAGTCCGCCAGATTTCCTCCGTGATCTCCTGCTGATGCCGCGCATAGTATTTTACATAGGCCAGTCTGCACACCTTCTGCACAGGCTCCTGACGCTGGTGCAGGCGCGTAATCTCCCGGAAAACCTCCTGCTGTATTTCTTTTCCTCTGACAAAATAATCATGGGCAGTCTGGAGCAAATAAGCGGCCTCCACCTCGGGCCTGGCCCCCTGGGACACATAGTGGGCAAATATTTCCTCCTGTTCTCCCACATAACACCCGGTCACCAGCATCTGTATCAGCAGCCGCTCACTGAGTTCCCGGCAGTCTACGTCAAAACTGCGGGCAGCCTTCCAGATACTGCGCATCTCTCTGGACGGGCCCTGGTAATACAGGCTCAGATACCGCAGGATTGTGCCGTCATATTTTTTTCCCTGAAATACCAGCACCGCCAGCTTGAGTACCTGTTCGTCCATAGTATACTCTCGCCTCTGGATCACCTGGCCCGCCAGTTCCACCATCACCCTGCTTTCCAGTTCATACAGCCCATAACGGGTCAGCCATTCATAAGCCTGTTCGCTGCGGCCCCGGATCACCATGTAACGCACTGCCGCCTGCCGCTCCAGCCGTCCCAGCAGTTCCCCGGACAGTCCCTCCAGAAAGGCGTCCAGCTTCTGCGTCTGATCCGCCGCATAGTAACTGTCCATCAGCTTCAGACATGCCTCCCGGCGCACCGAGAGTTCCAGGTCCTGGCAGTTCCAGATCCGAAGCCATCTGGCCTCCTGCTGCTCCCTGGGTTCCTCCGGCAATTCTCGGCTGTAATACAGGTACAGATCCAGTTCCGGGCTGTTCTTCACCCATTCCGCCACTTTTCCGATATGCCGCCCCGGCACCATCAGCTTTTCCAGGCTCTCCGTGAGCCCCTGGGTCTCCTGGACATACCTGCACCCGTCCCCGTCCTCCAACAGCACCTGACAGCCGCTGCCATACAGGGCAAACCAGGCCCTTTTGTCGGTGACAGGATAAAGAGTCTCCATCTGGTTCCCCGGCTGGCAGACCACCACTTTACGGATACCCGGATGACACAGGCGAATCTCATGGGCAAAAATCATGCGGCCAAGCTGCTCCGCCGTCTGCTCCCCAATCATCTCCTCCGTCAGCAATTCACGATATAAAAAGGCCAAGTCCCGGCTCATATGCTCTTTCTGTATTTGCTCCACCACAAACTGCTCTATCTGCTGACGGTAACTGGCGTACAGATCAATATACTCCTCCCTGTGCTCCTGCAAATACCGGTACAAATATGCGCTGTGGGCATAGTCCAGATTGTTTTGATAGGAAAAGTAAAGCAGTACCGTCTTGGGCAGGGCCACCTCTTTGTCCAGATCAAGGGCCATCATATAATACTCATACAGCCGGGTGATCCGCAGCTTGGCTTCCACCCCCAGCTGATACCAGCCAAATGCCTCGCACGTCACCTTGCTGCCCTTGATCAGCAGGCGGCAGATTTCCTTCAGCACCCGCTCCTGGGGCCATTCCTCATAGCTGCTTCTCAGCAGGGCATACAACTGCGGAGAATACTCCTTTGCCCGCTCTGCCAGATAATACATCTGTTCCCGCAGTTCCGGTGACAGGGCTTTCCGCTTGTCGCCATAGACCAGCACTTGCAGTTCAAAACTCCCCAGCCTGCGCAGCAGGGCGGGATTCATATTCAGCAGTTGCAGTGCCTCAATGTAGATCACCGGACTGCTGCAGCCGCGGACGGACTGCTTTTCCAAAAATGACCACTTGGCTCCCGGCGTCCGGTAATGCTCTTGCGACAAATACAAAAGCAGCCATGCCACACGCCACTGACCGGGCTGTTCATGGTGAATCCGCCGCACACGCTCTGTCACCTGGGCCGTGTAGGACTCGTCCTGTCTGACCAGAGTGGTCAGATAGAGATAATACGCCTCCAACGCCGCCGGGTCGCTCTCATAGAGTCCTTCCCCCACCTCCAGCAGATCCAGGGCGCGATCCAATGTCCACTTGGCCTCATGATACCGCTGGTTCGTGATCAGCAGCTGGGCCTGGAACAGTCTGGCCGCCACGTCCTGCTCGTCCATGGCCACCAGAGTCTCCACCAGTTTCTCTGACTCTTTCAGCCAGCCCGAGGCACTGATCTGCTTCAGACGCATGGCCTGATAATGCTCCATCAGCTGCATCAAAAGCCGCTTGCGCTCCCGGCTTCCCCCGGCAGTCCCCCGCCTCCGCCGGCAATACACCGTCACAGGCACTTCCATTCTGTGCTCCATGTCGGACAGCGTGATACGCCCCGGGTTCCGTCCTCCGTGCAGCATGCTGTCATCCACGAAAACCGGCAGACGGCAGCTGCTTCCCATGAAATCATTCTCTGTGATCGTCTGCTTTTCCGTGAAAAGAAACTCTCCATCCACTGTCACCTGCAGACAGGTGGCTCCCCACCCGCTGCGGGTCAGATTGATCTCCAGTTCCGTCACACCCACCGGGTCCTCTATTTCCAGTTCTTTTTCCACAAAGGAATACTCTATAGGCTGCTTTTTATGAACTGCTATCAGGAACTGATCCACATTGTGTTCATTGCCCTGGTTGGAGGACAGGCCCATATACAGAGTATGGTACTGTCTGTCATTGTCCACCAGTATATCCTCAAATTCCGGTGAATAAAACAGAGCCACCGCTTCTTCCCAGCTTTCACGGGCCAGGTTGGCAAAGTGGAACAGATTCTTCACCGGACCCATGGAGGACTGCGGCGCACTGCCGGATATAGTTACCACATAGGGCAGATTGTACTCTCCCAGACTGCTGACCACATTAAAACAGCCCTTGACCACTTCTCCCGCCTGCAGCTGTTCCCCGTGAAAGCGGAAGGCAATCTCCCCGTCCGCCCCCGTCAAATCCTGCGTCAGACACTCCATATGGATATCGGAACTGCAGATCCACCCCACCCTGTGTCCGCCGCCATGCATCTCTATGCCAAAGCTGCCCTCATAGCATTCTCCCGGCTGCAGATCCAATTCTATTTTTGTACACGAAAAATCCAGGGAACCGCTGTCGTAGTCGAAATTCCCCTCCAAAATATGACCGATCTGGCCTGTTAAGTCCTGCATGAATACCACCTGCCCTGAATGCCTGTTTTTCCTTTTACAGTGTAACATATTCGCGCTCGACTGGCAAACAAATATTCTCAGGATTCTTTCATGAAACCATTATGGGATTAGGCTGCATCGTTTTTCCAACGGTATACCTTCACTGACTCCGGTAAAAGTCATTTACTCGTTTTTCAATTCAGCCAACAATAAATTAATAAGTTCTTTTTCCTTTTTTCTCAGTTGTGCTAAGTATACACATACGTCCTCTAATATATTTAAAAAAGTACTGTTTTCGTAACCATACACATAAGTATCATGACAATAATGAGTATTTTGAAAGGAATTCGAATAAGATAAATAGTATTCGTCTATATTATAAAAAAGCAAATAATTTCCTTGATTAATTCTTTCCTTAATAAAATTTACAAAACAATCACAATGAATATTATCCAAGCAATACATATTCATTTCCGCTATACCTGATAAACGATAATCCTCCCATAAAACATTCGTAAAATTTAGTTTCACTTCTTCTATATTGTCTGTATCTATGCACTGGATGTTTATATAATTATTATAATAGACATTTTTAGTATTTTCGTTTGCGAGTAATACGCCCAAGATAAATGAAATGCCTTGATATGTTTCTGTTGGAGGACTTACAAGTGGTAAAATCTTTTGCATTGTTTGCTTACCCTTTTCTGATTTTTATTTTGTCAATATTTCAATATGTTGGCATCTCGAAATATTACTTGTTATATAAACTTACCTGCGCATTCCAGAATTTATAATATTGCCCTTTTAAAGCAACCAACTCATCATGAGTTCCTATTTCAACTATTTCTCCGTTTTGAAAAAACCAAACCAAATCCGAATTTAAAACTGAACCGAGTCTATGTGTAACAAATATGCTTGTTTTTCCCTTTGTCATTTCCGCAAATTGTTCATAAAGTTTTATTTCTTTGACAGGATCAATTGCCGATGTAGGTTCATCCAAAATAAATATACTATTATGATGGAAGATTGCCCTTGCCAGAGCAATCTTTTGCCACTCGCCGCCAGATAATTCCACACCGCCGAACTCTTTCGATAACATGCAGTCAAGATTAATATCTTTCCGGAAACCGACCACAGACAAGACCCTTTTTATTTTGTCATCTACATAGATACTATCAATATCGGAAATCGAAACATTATATCTTAGCGAATCCTTATATTTGGAGTAATCTTGAAATACCGCAGAAAACATATTCCAGTATTTCTGTTTATCAACTGTGCTTAGATTTACTCCATTATTCCTGATTTCGCCAATAGACGGTGTCAACAGCCCAAGCAGAAGCTTTATAAAGGTTGTCTTCCCACTTCCATTTGCGCCTACAATTGAAATATGCTGACCTTCTTCTATTGTCACATTTATATTGCACAAAGCATATTTATTCATAAGAGGATACCTATAACTCACATTTTTGAATTCAAATTTAGATTTTTCTTTTATCAAATCATCTGTGTTTTCTATGGTAATCTCGCTGTCGAGATCCATAAACTCATAAAATTGCTTTATTTGATATGTAAGCGTAAAAACAGTTCCTATATTTTGAGCCAGACTGTTTAAAGTATAAATAAGATTAAATATTATTGCAAATGTGGCCGCCAACCCACCTACTGACGCATTTCCAAGAATCACTTGATACGAAACGAATAGAATGCATATTATTATTACTATATTTCTCAATATTTCTTCAAAAAATAATAGCTTTGTTTTTTCTATTTCAATGTTTCTATGCTTGTGATATACTTCAGCAGCCTTATACTTATACTTTTTATAAAAAAATTCAAACGAGTTAGTCGTAGCGATATCTTTTACTAAACTTTGATCGAATATTGTATTTTTATAATAATTACATTCATTTTCATCATCTGTAAGTTGTCTATCTGCCACTATTGAAAGTTTATCTCCTATAATCTTACTGACAATTGTTGGTATAATTGTCAAAAGAGCAACTCCAGATATTGCAGGGTTAATTATCCATAAGGCTATAAAGATCCCTATCGCCTGCGCTGTATAAAGTACACAGTTTAGACTTGTCTGATAAAGCCTCACATAACTGCCATGACTGAATTCCCATGCTCTATTTATTCTATTTTGTATGTTCGGTATTTCAAAATATTCACTATGAATTTTGACTGCCTTTTCATTTATTGCTTTATCTAATGTTCTCCATGACGCGAAATTAATAGTGTCCATGAAACTCATAGAAAAAAAATAACACAGATCCAACAGGGCCTTGGTCAGTACGTATATCGCAAGCAATAAAAGACTGAAAATGACGTCTGTTCCTTCTGATGCCAAATCCATGTATCTTTTCCAAATATAAGTAAATATTGGTGTCAAGGAAGCCATAAAAACGAGAAATACCGCATATTTAATAAATAACGACACCTGCTCTCTTATAATATAAGTCCCAAATTTTATATACACACTTAAACTCATTTTGAGCCGTACACTATCTTCCAATGATTTTTCAATTTTAGCGGTATTGTCAGTCATGACCCGTTCCCCTTATTATAAAGTTTTTTTTGCATTTCAAACATTTTTTTAAAGCTGCCATTTTGACTCATCAGTTCTTCGAATGAGCCTTCTTCAAGTATTCTATTTCCTCCAATTAAAATGATTCTGTCTACTTTCGTTGTAAACCCTAAACGATGGGTAATAAATATGGATAATTTATCTTTCGTTATGAAGTCTATCTTTTCAAACATTTCAACTTCCCGCACAGGGTCCAATGCAGCTGTGGGTTCATCAAAGATCAGCACATGATTAGTGCCTACTAAAGCACGTGCTATTGCTATTTCCTGCCATTGCCCTCCGGACACGTCAACCGCCCCTCCAAACGACTTACCCAGTAATGTATTATACCCATTGTTAAGGGAATCGGAAAAATTGTCAGAGAAAATATATTGGACTTTTTGCGCAAAATCTTCTTCCTCCTTGCCCAGGATTATATTCTCTTTTAATGTAAGACAAAACCTTCCAAAATCTTGAAAAGCAACTCCGAATATTTCACTTTTTTCATCCAAAGACAACTCGTTAACATCTATTCCATTTATTAATATTTTGCCTTTATTTGGTTTATATAGTCCAAGCAAAAGCTTTATCAAAGTGCTTTTCCCTGCCCCGTTTACTCCCACAATAGCAATAGATTCTCCTGAGTTGAATTGAATATTAATATCTTTCAAAATAAATTCTTCTTGCTGGGGATATTTGAAGGATACATCCTTAAACTCAATTAATATGGTAGATTTCGTATTTATTTTTTTCTTACATGTAAGCTCTGTTTGCGTTAGCTTTATCACTTCTAAATATATCTTTTTAGTAAGACTAATTGTTGTTATTTGTGTTACAATAGTCTGAAACTTGGACAATATTCTCATCGAGAATATTTGATTTGATGCAGATATAAAGATACCGACACTTATTTCTCCATTTATATACGAAAAAAATATGATAATGAGATTGATTAATATTACAACATATTCTATTTTTCTAATTAATGTGCTCAGGAGACCATACTTAAATCTGTTTTTTAATACTTTAGAGTCAATTGCTTTTTGCGTATTTTCCCAATCCCTTATCACATAGTCAGCAACTCTATTTAGCCGAATGTCTTTGGCATAATCTCTTGAACGCATTAATGAAGACTTATAGATACCATATCTAAAATCAGGATTCATTTCATAACTTCTCTTATATTCCTTATCCGCAATATAAGAAGATAAATATCCAATAGCCGGGGCCAGCAGTAAAATAGATATTGTCAACCATACAGAAACTTTAACCAGAATATACATATAAGCCATAGTGCTGACTATAAATGTAAAAATCGAAAAAACACATGATACTACAGATAAATAAACATTATTTTCACTCAACTGCTTGATTTTATCATATGTCTCTTCACTTTCATATCTATGATATGGTATAAGCCTGACAATCTCATTTACCCGTCCGTTCCATACAATATCAAACAAATAAGTATACCTCAATGCCACAAGATTTGCTGCTTTATTCAACACGGGAATCATCAATGACACAAAAAGTAATACTGTGGGATAAATAAATTGCGCAATAATGAACCCCTTGCCAACCATATTGTGAGTCTGATTAATAAAAACGGATTGCGCATATAGAGAAAACGGTCCGGATAGTGCTAAAATAAATAGCAGAAGAAAGTTAATAAGTATAATTAATCCATTTTTTCTAATTACAATCCATATTTCTTTATTTATCTTCATACTATTTACTCCTCTAAATAGTTAATCAGACAGCTGACTATTTTGTCTATTTCATCAATTCCAAAGCATGGTACATTTGTCAATGACATTATTCTTTCAGCATAATATATGATCTCTTCTTGTGTTAGTAACCCTTCATTCAACTCTAAGGGAGACCATTTCCCTGTTTTGATGAGGTTCCTATAACTGTTATTTTGGGCTTACCAATTATTCTAAGTTTTTCACATATATCAAATGAATGATTATTCAAACTCATATTATAGCAAATTATATCTCGTTCTTTAAATTGCTGTAATTCAGTTTCCGGTATTGTACCAAAGCTCACCATTTTCTTACACTCTATATCCCAATCCACACCAATAACATTCGGAAATGCTGCCGGGTATGTCGCGGAATTATAGTTATTAAAGGCCGCAATGATTAATGTTCCCTTATACTGTATTTGTTCACAAATCGCAATTAATTTACTGTATTCCATAATACTTATGAATTCATCTTCGCTATTATCAGCCAAGTCTTTGTGCAATAAATTCACACCAGTGTCTATTACTCCAATGTTCATAGTTAATCCCTCGAGGCAATTTTTATAAAAAGTCTGCATCCGCGATGAAAATTATTATATCAGCAGATACAGACTTTTACTTAAAAACGGCTCAACAATATGTATATTATTTTATCAGCACGAAGTTCCGCTATGGTAGCAATTTGAAGCGTAACATACGCCGCTCCAACATTGCGATTCATATGATGACATCGGCGATATTCCAGTACATATAGAAACAATCCGCTCCTTAAAATACCTTTTCTTGACCAACCTCTTAGCCATAACTCTCACCACCTCTCTATAGTACCACAATGCTCTTGGCCCCGGAATACTTGAAAATTTGAAAATTTCATATCACTTGTACTGTTCACAATCATATTCCTCTTTTGCATTTATTTTTATAATAACCTTATCATTCATCAATCACTTTGTCAATATATGGTAAATTATTTTCGCAACATCCACATGAATGTCTCATTCATCCAATTTATAATCTTTACTTTATTATATTTTGCTGACAAAGAAGAGGATAGAAACCAAATCTTGTAACGTCTCCGTCTAGCAAAGCATATATTGGTAAGAAAGAACCTTGACTGATTACAGAAAGGCATCCTATGTATGAAAGAAGAGCAGACCTGAGAGCCGCGCAGGAAGACAGTGGGAGCGGGACGCGCACCCAAAATACCGGTACGCTGCAGATCATTGTTACTTCCTCGGTGGCATATATTCCCATCAAGGGGGCCACAGTCACCATCTCCTACACCGGAGATCCGGATAGTCCCATCATGACCCTGACAACCGACAGTTCAGGAGAGACGGAGGTTGTCACCCTGCCCACCCCGCCCCTGTCCTACTCTCTGAACCCGGAAAGTCTCCAACAGCCCTATTCGGAATACAATATCACGGTCACGGCCGAGGGTTACGAGCCAGTATATGTGACCGGCTCCGAAATGTTTGAGGGCGAATTATCCCTGCAGCCCATCCGCATGAACCCGGTGGAGATGGAGGCGGGGGAGAATGAAAAGCTGGTGGCCATCCCTGTCCATACACTGTTCGGCGACTACCCGCCCAAGATTCCGGAGGACGAGATCAAGCCCATAGCTGAAACCGGGGAAATCGTCTTAAGCCGGGTAGTAATCCCCGAGTACGTGATTGTCCACGACGGCGTACCCTCCGATTCCTCGGCCCCAAACTACTGGGTGCGATACAAGGATTACATTAAAAATGTGGCCTCATGCGAAGTATATTCCACCTGGCCTGAAGCCACGCTGTACGCCAATATACTGGTGATTATGTCCTTTACGCTGAACCGGGTATACACGGAGTGGTATCGGAACCAGGGCTACAACTTTACCATCACTTCCTCCACCGCCTACGACCAGAAATGGGTCTATGGCCGCAATATCTTCAGCAATATTGACTTTCTGGTGGATACTATATTTGCCAACTTCCTGTCCCGTCCCGGGGTGCGGCAGCCCATTTTTACCTCCTACTGCGATGGCCAGCGGGTCACTTGCTCGGGCCTTAGTCAGTGGGGGTCCAAATATCTGGGAGACCAGGGCTACTCCGCAATAGAGATTATACGCTACTACTACGGCAACGACATGTATATCAACACTGCCGATGTGATATCCGGAGTCCCCTCATCCTGGCCCGGGTACTCCCTGACCGTCGGATCTTCCGGAGAAAAAGTGCTGCAGTTGCAGAATCAGTTAAACCGCATTGCCCGCAATTACCCGGCCATCCCTGTCATTACCGCCGACGGCATCTACGGCCCCCTCACCGCAGGCGCGGTCCGCACCTTCCAGGGTATCTTCAATCTGCCTCAGACCGGCGTGGTGGACTATCCCACCTGGTACGAGATTTCAGATATCTATGTGGGCGTCAGCCGGATTGCGGAGCCAGGACAATAAACGCGCAAAAGGGAGTATTCGGGCAGTTAATCTACCCAAATACTCCCTTTGTATATATATTAGGCTTATTACTTCTCAGCCATAGCCGCCTTCAAAGCAACAGTCAACTGAGGAACGATCTTGTTCAAGTCGCCCACCACACCATAGTCAGCCACATCAAAAATGGGAGCATCCTCATCCTTGTTGATGGCTACGATGATATCGGACTCCTCCATACCGGCCACATGCTGAATAGCGCCGGAGATACCGATGGCAAAATAGATCTGGGGACGAACGGTTTTACCCGTCTGGCCCACCTGCAGATCCTTGGGCTTCCAGCCGCTGTCAACCACGGCACGGGAACAGGATACAGTACCGCCCAGAACCTCTGCCAAATCCTCCAGGATCTTAAAGTTCTCCGGACTACCCACACCGCGGCCTCCGGAAACCAGCACCTTGGCATCCATGATGTCCACGGTGTCGGATACGGCCTTCACCACCTCTTTAATGGTTACATAGCGGTTGTTAGGTGTAAAACCGGGATTATACTCCTCCACCACAGCCTTTGCGCCAGCGATGGGATCGATCTTCTGCATAACGCCGGGACGAACGGTTGCCATCTGGGGACGATTGTCCGGGCAGGCGATGGTGGCAATGGTGTTGCCGCCGAAAGCGGGACGGGTCATCAGCAGCTGATTGTGCTTCTGCTCCTGGCCCGGAATGGGATTCAGCGGGAAATCGCCGATCTCCAGCACGGTACAGTCCGCGGTCAGACCGGTGGCCACCCTTGCGGATACGGTAGGGCCTAAGTCACGGCCGATGGCAGTTGCTCCCACCAGCACGATCTCGGGCTTATACTGGTTAATCACGGATGACAGTGCATGGGCATAGGGCTCGGTTCTGTATACCTCCAGTTCCGGGTCGTCCACCACGATCACCTTGTCCGCGCCGTACTCTGCCAGCTTGTCGGCCAAGCCCTTTACCTGATAGCCGATGAGTACTGCCACCACCTCTGTATTCAGCTTGTCAGCCAGTTCCTTACCTTTTCCCAGCAATTCATATGCGATACCGCTGATCTCGTTATCTACCTGCTGGGCAAACACATATACGCCTTTATATTCTTCTAAATTCATGGTTTGGTTTACCTCCTAATTTAAGTTCCGCATCTGTCCTGCCAGCACACATTTCCCGAGATCAATATACGGCCCCTTGGGCGTCCGGATATTGATCTGTGTGCTGTCCGGACAGGTGCTGATTTAAGTTCCGCATCTGTCCGGGCAGATGCTGTTTTCATTATACGATATGCTTCTCCTTGAACTTGCCCACAATGTAAGCAACCGCATCCTCGGGGGACTCAGGAACAACCTTCTCGCCTGCGCCCTTGCGAACCTTGTCGGAAGCCTTAGCAATCTTGGTGGGAGATCCCTTCAGACCCAGGTTGCTGTCATCCACGTCCTTCAGGTCTGCTCTGCCCCATGTAGTGATCTCCGCCGCACATGCGTCAAAGATGCCGCCGGGAGTCATATAGCGGGGCTCGTTCAACTCGGACAGAGCGGTGATCAGGCAGGGCATCTGAGACTCCAGCACATGATATCTGTCGTCATACTGACGCTGTACAATCACTTTATCGCCGTCAATCTTAATATCCTGCGCATAGGAAATCACGGGAATCTGTAAATGCTCCGCAATCTGAGGACCAACCTGCGCAGTATCGCCGTCGATAGCCTGACGGCCGGTGATGATCAGGTCATACTCCAGATTACGGATGGCGCCTGCGATGGTGGTGGATGTAGCCCAAGTGTCTGCGCCGCCCAGCACACGGTCTGTCACCAGAATGCCCTTATCCGCGCCCATGGCAATGGCCTCGCGCAGCACGTCCGCCGCCTTGGGCAGACCCATGGTCAAAACAGTTACCTCTGCGCCGTACTGATCCTTTAAGCGCAGCGCTGCTTCCAGGCCGGCCTTGTCGTCAGGGTTCATAATGGCCAGCATTGCGCCTCTATCCAGTGTTCCGTCCGGATTGAACTTAACGCCGCCCTTGGTATCCGGAACCTGTTTAATACAAACGATAATTTTCATTGTATTTTCACTCCTTACTTTTTATATTCTAATCATACGCTCACATGTCCGGCCCGATTCGCCGCAGACTTTCGACTAAAGCAGACCAGCTGCGCCGTGTCGCGGCATCCGGACTATCCTCTGCCTGCATAGCGTGGGCTGTGCCCCCGCTATTTGGTTACATGTGAGTCATTTACCGGTTCTGCACTTATTTCAACAGGTTGGAAGAGATAACCATCCTCTGAACCTCGCTGGTGCCCTCGTAGATCTCGGTGATCTTGGCATCGCGCATCATGCGCTCCACATCGTACTCTCTGATATAGCCGTAACCGCCGTGCAGCTGAACGGCCTTGGTGGTCACTTCCATAGCTACTTCAGCGGCATACAGCTTGGCCATGGCAGCCTCAACGGAGTAAGAAATCTTGGGATCTTTCCTGTACTCGTCCTTCTTGCGGGCAGCCTTGTACACCAGCATCTTGGCGGCCTCAACCTTAGTAGCCATATCCGCCAGCTGGAACTGGGTGTTCTGGAACTGTGCGATAGAACGTCCGAACTGCTTTCTCTCCTTCACATAGGCAATGGTGGTCTCTAAAGCGCCCTCCGCCAGACCCAGGGCCTGCGCGGCGATACCGATACGTCCGCCGTCCAGGGTGTGCATGGCGATATTGAAGCCCTTGCCCTGCTGTCCCAGCAGATTCTCCTTGGGAATGCGGCAATCCGTAAAGATCAACTCATAGGTGGAAGAGCCGCGGATACCCATCTTTTTCTCTTTGGTGCCGAAGGTAAAGCCGGGTGTTCCTTTCTCCACGATAAATGCGGAGATCTCTTTCAGGAACTTGCCTCTCTTCTCAATCTTGCCGGTCACGGCGATGACGATGTATACATCCGCTTCCTTACCGTTGGTGATGAAGCACTTGGAACCGTTCAGCACCCACTTGTCGCCCTCCAGCACAGCCTTGGTCTGCTGCCCCTGGGCATCGGTGCCCGCGCCGGGCTCGGTCAGGCCGAATGCGCCGATCTTACGTCCGCTGGCCAGGTCGGGAAGATATTTCTCCTTCTGCTCCTTGGTACCGTAGGTCAAAATGGGATCGATACACAGGGAAGTATGGGCGGAAACGATAACGCCTGTGGTGCCGCAGACCTTGGAAAGCTCCTCCACACACATGGCATAGGTCAGAATATCACAGCCCTGGCCGCCGTACTCCTTGGGAACGGGAATACCCATGAAGCCATATTTTGCCATCTTCTCCACGGTCTCTCTGGGGAAACGCTCCTCCTCATCCACTTCCTGTGCAAGAGGCTTTACTTCATTCTCGGCGAAATCCTTGAACAGCTGTCTCGCCATCTCATGCTCTTTGGATAATGTAAAATCCATGATTAATTCCTCCACTTTCATCTAATATTTGGACATACAGCAACTTCCCTGTACATTGATCAACTCGTCCTATGACCAGCCGGAGACAAATCCACAGCCGATCAGGAGCAAAACCAGGGAAGCTGCCATAGCCATAATTACATCTTATACTCACGAGCGGTTAAATTTTCCTCTCTGCCCGGCGCGGATCGCCCAAACATGCGGTATGCGCCGGGCAGTAATTGGAAAATGTTAACGTTCGTCAGTATACGTCCGTCACAATAAAGCTTTGTGACAGCGCCTTCAAAAACGCTTTATTTTGCGTAGTTGTAGAAGCCCTCTCCGGTCTTCTTGCCCAGCTTGCCTGCGCGGACCATCTTTCTCAGCAGGGGAGCGGGAGCATACTTGGAATCGCCGGTCTCCGCATAGATAACCTCCATGATGGCCAGCACGATGTCCAGACCGATATAATCGCCCAGAGCCAGAGGTCCCATGGGATGATTAGCGCCCAGCTGCATAGCCACGTCGATGTCCGCCACGGATGCCACGCCTGCGGCATACACATTGACAGCCTCATTGATCATGGGGATCAGGATTCTGTTTACCACGAAGCCTGCCGCTTCATTTACCTCCACGGGAGTCTTGCCGATCTCGGCGGCAATGCCTTTAATCTTCTCCACCAGTTCCGCGGGAGTGTTGGCTCCTGCGATAACCTCAACCAGCTTCATTCTGTCGGCAGGGTTGAAGAAATGCATACCGATCAGAGGACGATCCAGGCCGTTGCCCATCTCTGTGATGGACAGAGAGGAAGTGTTGGAAGCGAAGATACAATCCTTCTTCACGATCTGCTGCAGTTCTGCAAAGGTCTGCTTCTTGATGGCCATGCTCTCGGGGCACACCTCGATAACCAGATCGCAGTCCGTGCAGATATCCTTTAAACCGGTGACGATCTTGCCCAGAATCTCCTCGCCCTTCTCAGCGGTGATCTTCTCCTTGCCAACCAGGAAATTGATGTTCTTCTGGATCTTAGCCTTGCCGCCGTCAGCAAACTCCTGCTTGATATCACATAAGCATACCTCATAGCCATCTGTCATGGCAAAAGCCTGTGCAATTCCGGCACCCATGGTGCCTGCGCCGATAATACCTACTTTCATGTATAGTCCCTCCTTTAATTAATTCCACTTTTTTATTTGTTCTGGAACGGCTCTTTCACCTTTTCCTTGTTCTTGTCCAGGAAGAAAGCCATGCCGTACTTCTGATCCTCAGTCTCAAAGCAGTCGCCGAACAGCTTCTCTTCAATGACCACCGCCTGATCCATATCCACATCCAGGCCCTCGTTGATAGCCTTCTTGCAGTTTCTCACGGCGATGGGGGCATTCTTGGCGATGCCGGAAGCCATCTTTTCGGCTGCTGCCATCAGCACTTCCTGAGCGGTCTTTACCACATTGCCCTCCGCGTCCGTCTCCGCAGAGTACACCTCGTTCACAAGGCCGATTCGATATGCCTCCGGCGCCTTGATATTGCGGGCCGTATAGATCATCTGCTTTGCCATGCCCGCGCCCACCAAACGAGCCAGCCTCTGGGTACCGCCAAAGCCGGGAGTGATGCCCAGGCCCACCTCAGGCTGCCCGAACACCGCATTGTCGGAGCAGATGCGGATGTCACAGCTCATGGAGATCTCACATCCGCCGCCCAGCGCAAAACCGTTGATGGCCGCGATCACGGGGATGGGGAAAGTTTCCAGCTTGCGGAACACATCGTTGCCTTTCTTTCCGAAAGCCTCGCCCTCTGCCTTGGTCAGGGTGCTCATCTCTCCGATATCCGCCCCGGCCACAAAGGACTTCTGTCCCGCTCCGGTGAGAATCAGACATCTCACCTCGTCCAGATTCACTGCATCCAGGGCTGCGTCCAGTTCCTCCAGCACCTGGCTGTTCAGGGCGTTCAGCGCCTTCTCACGGTTGATGGTGAGAATTGCGTACTGCCCTTTCTGCTCATAAAGAATATAATCCATGTCTACCTCTTTCTGCTAACCCGGGACCAGTTCACGGCCCCCGGCTTGCCTTATTTCTAAAGTAAACGACATTGAAATTTCTACCCTCAGTTCTCGCGAAAGCCTTATACGCAGGCTTTTGCAAAGCTTTTGGCGAAATTTCTCATGACCGTTTATCCGTTTTGTGCGCAGGATTTAATCACTGAATATATAATCCACAGCCAAATTACATCCGCTGTGCCTGCCATATGTCCACAATTTCAAACAGCCCGGAGAACACGGCAGTTCCCCCGGGCTTTGTATGGCTTATTAATCTTCGATCTTGACGATGGTGGAGCAGCCCATACCGCCGCCGATACACAGGGTAGCCAGACCGGTCTTGGCGCCCTTGGCCTGCATTTCATGCAGCAGAGTCACCAGGATACGGCATCCGGAAGCGCCCACGGGATGGCCCAGCGCGATGGCGCCGCCGTTGGGGTTCAGCTGCCTGTCCACGTCGATGCCCAGATCCTTGCCCACTGCAACGGACTGTGCGGCAAAAGCCTCGTTGGCCTCGATGATATCGAAGTCCTCAATCTTCATGCCAGTCTTGGCCATCACCTTCTTGGTGGCAGCCACGGGGCCGATGCCCATCACTTCGGGACGAACGCCCGCGAGAGCGCCTGCCACAAAAGTAGCCATGGGTTTCACGCCCAGTTCCTTGGCTTTCTCCTCGCTCATTACCACGATGGCGGCGGCGCCGTCGTTGATGCCGGAGGCGTTGCCTGCTGTCACAAAGCCGTCGGGATTGATGGGACGCAGTTTTGCCAGACCCTCAATGGTGGAACCGGCGCGGGGCCCCTCATCTACCTTGAACTCGATGGTCTCTTTTTTCTTCTTAACCATAACGGGCACGATCTCGGCGTCAAAAGCACCGGACTTCTGAGCCGCCTCTGCCTTCTGCTGGCTCTTCAGCGCGAACTCGTCCAACTCCTCACGGGTCAGGCCCCACTCACGACAGATATTGTCGGCAGTCATAATCATGTGGTAATCGTTGAAAGCATCCCACAGAGCATCCTTGATCATGGTGTCCACCAAAGTGCCGTTGTTCATTCTATATCCGTAACGAGCCTGAGGAATGGCATAAGGCGCCATGGACATATTCTCCATACCGCCTGCCACTACGATATCCGCGTCACCAGCCATGATCATCTGCGCAGCCTGGTTCACACAGTTTAAACCGGAACCGCACACCACGTTCATGGTCACTGCGGGTACCTCGATGGGCAGACCGGCCTTGATGGAAGCCTGACGGGCCACGTTCTGTCCAAGCCCGGCCTGGATGACACAACCCATGTAAACCTGATCAACCTGCTCGGGAGCCACACCGGCCCTGTTTAAAGCCTCCTTGATAACAATTGCACCCAACTCTGCGGCAGGGGTTGTGCTCAGAGTTCCGCCCATGGTGCCGATGGCGGTACGGCAGGCGCCTGCTAATACTACTTTCTTTGCCATTTCTTTCTCCTCCAACTAGTTTATTTCGCTTTATTTATGCGGCTTCGGCAATGATTGTTATTTTTTTGACATTGCCATTGCTTCTAGTGTAGCATACCGTTTCCCGTTTTGCAACGGCTTTCTTTTATTTCTGATCTGTTTTTGACTGCCCAGGCCCCCATACCTCCAATTCACCCCTGCCTTTTAACCATAGGAGCATACTTTCCCTCACGGTCAAACCGTATTCCGGCGCACCAGACTGACTATGAAATCGGTGGGCGAACAGAATGGTTCAAACGGGCGGTCAGAGCAGGACCTATTCTCCGATTGCATATTCCGCAGCCTTGTGATAAAATAGGAACGATCAGAACATATTTTCGATTGTACAGGAGAAGAGAAATTATGAACCAGTTATCGCTGTTTGATATAAATCCCAGCAGCATCTCCGGCCAGAGCGATACATCGGGCAGCACACCCATGACTTCTGGCCCCCTGGCGGACCGACTGCGTCCCGCCACCCTTGCGGAATATGTGGGGCAGCAGCACCTGCTGGGTCCCGGCAAGATCCTGCGTCAGCTTCTGGAGCGGGACCAGATTCCCTCCATGATCTTCTGGGGACCTCCGGGAGTGGGCAAGACCACCCTGGCCAGTATCATCGCGAACCGTACCCGCTCCGGCTTCGTAAATTTCAGCGCCGTGACCAGCGGCATCAGGGAGATCAAGGATATCATGAACCAGGCCCAGGAAAACAGGGCCTATGGCATCCGTACACTGGTGTTTGTAGACGAGATTCACCGCTTCAACAAGGCCCAGCAGGACGCCTTCCTGCCCTATGTGGAACGGGGCAGCATCACGCTGATCGGGGCCACTACGGAAAACCCTTCCTTCGAGATCAACGCCGCTCTACTCTCCCGCTGCAAAGTGTTTGTGCTGAAGGAACTGACGGAAGATGACCTCACAGGACTTTTGTCCAGAGCGCTTACAGATAAACGCAGCTTCGGCAGCGCCCGGGTCCATATGGAACCGTCCCTGCTGCCTGTTATCGCCGCCTTTGCCGACGGGGATGCCCGCACGGCCTTGAATACTCTGGAGATGGCCGTACTGAACGGAGAACTTTCCCCCGACGGCTCCGTGACCGTGACCCGGGAAACCCTGGAGCAGTGTCTGGGCAAAAAGACGCTGCTGTACGACAAAAAAGGCGAAGAACACTACAACCTGATATCCGCCCTGCACAAATCCATGCGCAACTGCGACCCTGATGCCGCCGTCTACTGGCTGGCCCGGATGCTGGAGGCTGGGGAGGATCCTCTGTTTATCGCGCGTCGACTCATCCGTTTTGCCAGTGAGGACGTGGGGCTGGCCGACCCCCAGGCTCTGCCCTTAGCTGTAGCCGCCTACCAGGCATGCCATTTCAACGGCATGCCTGAGTGCGATTTAAATCTGACCCAGGCCGTGGTGTACCTCTCCCTGGCCCCCCGCTCCAACGCCCTGTACCGGGCATACGAAACCGCCAAAGCGGACGCCATGACCCGCTTAAACCAGCCCGTGCCCCTGGTGATCCGCAACGCTCCCACGGAACTGATGGAGGACCTTCACTATGGGGAGGGCTATGTCTACGCCCATGACACCCGGGAGAAAATGGCCCGCATGACCTGCCTGCCGGAGGATCTGAAAGACCGCCGCTATTACCTGCCCACAGAAGAAGGAGCGGAAAATATTCAGAAGCAGCGGCTTGAACGAAGCCGGGCTTTCCGGCTGGAAGAAACAGCCGATTCCTGATATGGAAAATTTGCCCTCTCCCCACTCACGAACCAAAACCACTGTGGGACGGCAGCAGATTATGTTGTCCGTATAATACTCTACAACACGCTCCTGTCCCCGTCACTCCCCGGGGCATACAGCAGCATATCATGGTTCACGGTCTTATAGAACAGGTGTCGGAACTGTCCAGACAGTTCTTGCTCCTTTGCCTGCCCCAGAGCCCACATGACTTTTGTCACTGTCGCCTCCAAAGTCATATCATAGGCTTCCATCAGGTGAAAATCCTCCTTGATAATCCGCCCCACCTTGTAGACCTCCATATCACTGCCCTCATGGGTCACCTGGGTAGCCATCATGACGATCTTTCCCGCATCTGTCCATCGGCGTATTTCTTCATAAAAGGGAACCTGCCCGTACTCCGGGAGTCCCCCGACGCCGAATGCCTCTATCACCACGGCATCATAGCAGGGGAACAGGCGTTTCAGCATCGAACCGTCCATACCCGGCATCAGCTTGAGCAGCAAAACATTCTCATTCAGTTTATGGTAGAATACCGTCGGTTCCGTCACCCGGTCCTTATCGTCAATATAAAATACGATTTTTCCGTCACACAGCGCCGCCACATTGGGATAATTGATGCTGGAAAAAGCATTGTAACTCTTGGAACGTTCCTTTTTTGCCCGAGTCCCGGCGATAGCATTACCGCCAAAAACGATGTTAACTCCATGCGCCCTGTCATCAGAGGCAAAGCGCAGGCTGTCCAGCAGATTGGTCCTGGCATCCGTCACCGGCAGGTTTATGGGCTTCTGAGAACCAGTGATCACGACGGGTTTTTTGCTGTTCTGTATCAGATAGGACAGGGCTGCCGCCGTAAAAGCCATGGTATCCGTTCCATGGCAGATCACGAAGCCGTCATAACCCGCATACTGTTCCTCGATTAATTCCGCCAGCTTCAGCCAATGCTTCGCGTATATATTAGTGCTGTCCAGGCTGAAAGGCTGCAGAATGTCCACCTGACAGAATGCTTTATAATCCTCCACATATTGCAGCAAATCCTTCGCCGCTATCCTTGGGGCAAGCCCTTCTTTTGTATACCCCGACGCTATGGTGCCTCCCGTGGCTATCAATAGTACTTTTTTCATATATTCCGTCTTCTTTCTTTATCCTTTCAATAGCACGGATGGTTCCAAAGTCTCCCCGGTTCCTGCTCCGATATGTCAGGCCAAGCGCCTTTGGACCAACAGCCATGCCATCACATGCACTGCCTGCTGGAATCTGCCGGCGCGGATCATTTCCTCGATCTCCTGCGGTGTGCGAAGTTCCACCTTCAGAAACTCCGTATCATCCAGATGCTGCCGGGCTGCCATACGACAGTTTTTCGCCATATATACATGGACAAAGTTATCGGATATCGTGGCATTGGACGGAATTGTAAGCAGATGCGTCCATTCGGATGACAAATATCCGGTTTCCTCCAAAAGTTCTCGCTTTGCCGCGGCAAGCGCATCTTCGGAGATTCCGTTTTCGGATGTTGCCGTACCAGGCATTGCCGCCTCCCGAAATGCGTATTCTCTCCCGTCTGACCGCTCCAAGCCGCCTGCCGGGAACTCGGTGGTTACTTCCCTTATCCCCTGCCGGAACTGCCGCACACAGAGATAATTGCCGTCACAATCCGATGCCACAATAACCACATAGTCCCTGCGGCTGAAACTGTAAAACGGTTCAAACACATTTCCGTCGGGGAGACGATATGCCGACCGCCGGAAGTCAATCCACTCATCCTGTATAATATGTTCTGTACGGACCTCTTCCCATGTGAGGTCTGCTCTGTTATCTTCCATTTTAATGGTCCCTCCGCTCTATTCTTCCCTTTTATACTTTCTTTTCAATGCCCGCAAAACGCGTTTGACCTCCGTCCAACTCCTTACGGATACAGCTTTTTCAGAATCCCGATAATCTCATTATACCTCGGGGACCCATGTTTCACAATAGATATTTTATGTCTCAAGCGGCCCCTTTTGCCTTTTGAGAGCAAAAAAATAAGGGGACAAGTTAGTGCACCCCCTTGCTTTTACTGGGTTCCTCTAACTTGTCCCTATTATAACACGGTCATCTGCATCTATGTGTCTGGCTCTTTGATGATATATTTACCCGCCCGATAGATAGGAATTTGGCTTTTTCTATACAAAAAAAGTTCAAATATATCAGTTAGTAACTTATTTCAATTTAATTTCTATTTTGTAATATTTTAAAAAATATGGCACAAACAAAAGAGCCCCTATTACCAATTCAGCAATAAATTTTCCAATTTTTTCTTGATTCATTTCTTACCTCCTAGTTATATCATACATAATAAGCATTTTTTTGGAAGGAACTATTGGTTGATTCTCTAATTCAATCATCAGTTGACTACTAGTACATCGAATAATTAATGCCGGCTATTCTTTATCTTTTTTTGCCTGTAGCTTTTGTCAATCATTTTAATATGATATTTTAACCACATATTTTCATCATCTGTCTGTCGGCAATTAATACCAACTGTAACTTTTCTTTTATATGTTCAATAATCTCAATATCTATTTGTCACCTCTAACACAATTATAACCACCTATACTGCCTTTCTCAAGATTCTAATGTGAAAGGTACGAATACAGACACTAAGATTCCAGAAAAAAGCGACAGAGATTTAACCCTCTGCCGCTGTATTGCTTATGTGTAAATAATTTCCTTATTCACAACCTCCCTCGCACAATCCCTTATATTATTCACTCTTCCTGTCCATTCTAACGCATTTTCAGCCTTTAACTGTTCCGTTATGCCTTGTGCCTGTTTCATGTCCTCTATGAGCCTTTCAAGGCGTTCCTGTGCCTGTATACATCGACAAGGCAGGCGTTGAGCCTGCCGCTTGTGAGAAGATTGGTGTATGTAACCCTGCGGTGCTGCTTCGGATAATCCAAGTGCCGTTGTCTGTTTCCTCCACATTCTTTTTATTTTGTATGTCGCAAAATCCGTCCTACATCACTCCACCGCAACAGCGGCATACATTCCCCGCATCCTACCGTCCACAATCCGGCTCTCCCTGATCTAAAGCGCATGAAACAGATCATCCGCAGTACGGCAGTCTTTACGGTATGCCTGGGCGGCGTTCTCTCCATTCTATGCTATTTGGGCAGAAACACCATCATCGCCGCCATCATCGACAATGAGGAGGTCATCGCCTACGGGCAGGTCTTTGTATTTGCCTCCATCATCATCGGGCCCTTTTACGGACTCTACCAACTCTGCCAGACCTTCCTGCAGTCAACGGGAAAGGTCTCCTATGCCAGCCTGGTCGCCCTGATGGACAAGGGACTGTTCTATATTCCCCTGCTCTTTATCCTGGGCAGGACCTTCGGCCTCTACGGCATCATTTTCACCGGAGCCGCCACCCTTTTCCTGTCTCTGGCGGCCGGCATTGTCTTCAGCATAATCTGGAACCGAAAAATCAGCGCTCCTGTCGGGCAGCGCTGATCAATCTCTCGTCAGAAGATACATCTGGTCTGCCAGGACCCTCTCCGGATAGTGCCCGGTACACCTTTTGAAGCGCTCTCCGCACTTTCTTTGCCTTATGCTTCCTGCACTTAGCGAATGCCAGGTACTCTTTCCCGGCCCGCCTCCTGTAGCGCCTTGGCAGCCGAGCATCCTCTCAAGGGATCCCCTGCCCTCGTTCAGCAGAGAGATGTCCTGTGGATAGCGGATATGGGACGGCGCACAGGTCGCGTCGAGGGTCAGGGTTCCCTTGTTCTCCGGTTCCTTTTCCGGACTCCCTCCTTCGGTGGAGGTGGTGTCTGCACCTCCACCGAATTCCTCGCCCCATACTCCTCCACCGCCGGATCCTTGATCCCATTGGTCCGTACCCATTCCTTGGTCCCCTCCACCTTCACCGCCGTTTGGGTGTGCTTCGCCAAAAACCGCGTCAGCGGATACACATCAATCCAAATCTCATTGTTCCCTTCCTTCTGTGACTCGTCAAAAATCAGCTGCAGCCCCCAGTGCAGATGCGTAATCTCGATATTATTCACATTTTCCTTGGTACTATACCCGGTATGCCCCATATATCCGATCACATCCCCGGCCGTGACAATACTGCCCTCCTCCAGGCCCTCCGCATAGGGATAATTCTGCCTCAGATGGGCGTAATAGTAGTAACGCTTGCCGTCAAAACTGCGGATTCCCACGCGCCAGCCGCCGTACTGGTTCCAGCCCAGGGCCTCTACCACTCCGGATTCCACCGCCATGATAGGCGTACCCGTGAGTCCCATCATGTCATGCCCCAGGTGCCTACGCTGATAGCCGTAACTGCGGCTGACTCCAAAATCATCATAATGGGTATAATCAAAGCCTCTGGCCAGCGGAAAATAACCCTTAAGTCCATACCGCCGTTCATAGCCGCCATCCTCACACTCTTCCTCATATTCCCCCACCAGCCCGCCGATGGCGGCTTCATAAGCCTCCTTATAATATGGGTAATATTGTAGCTTTTCCGTCAGTTCCTCCAGGTTTTTCTCCCCTTCGGAGAGAGCCTGCGCCGCCTTTTCCATAGTCTTTAATGCGCTTTTGTCAAACTCCCCGCCCGTCTTGGCCGCCGTGTAGGCAAGCAGTTCCACCCAGTGGACTTCATGCTCGGTGCCATGGGTTTTCACATCCCATTCATAGGCGCTGCACAGCGCCTCGTAAGACACCGTGAAATCCACCCATTTTATGTAGTCCTTCTCTATGGCAAGTACGGCACTGCCCGCCGCCCTGCGCTCCTCCAAACGGCTCTGCTGCCCGGCCAGCACCGCCACCGCCATCACCACCAGCACACATTCCGCCAGAATACCTTTTTTGACCCGCACCAGATATTGCGCCCTCTGTCTCTTATCCATTGTCTCTCCAGGTTATTATTTTCACTGGAAATATATGAAAAAAACGGCCAGCTTATGCAACTCTGCCGCTGGCCTTATCCTCCCTGGCTGTACTGCCCAGCGCCATACAGTGCAGCTTCCTGCTCGCTGGACAAGCGACATAAAAACACCGAAAGAAAATACTTTTTCCTTTCGGTGTCTATATGCCGCCTATTTACTTTTTTGTCCGCATTTCAGCATCATAGCCGCTGCCACTCGGTAGTATGCCCCAAACATCTCTACGCTTCCGGCTCAATCAGTCCGTAGGTATCGCCCTTCCTCTTATATACCACGTTCACCTGATCCGTCTCCGCATTGCAGAACACAAAGAAATTATGTCCCAGCAGTTCCATCTGGATGCAGGCGTCCTCAGGATACATGGGCTTGATGTCAAATTTCTTGGTGCGGACGATCTTGACTTCCTCGTCCTCCATGTAATCGTTCTCCACAAAGGCTTTGCTGAAGGAACTGGCATTCTGCTGCTTGTCCACAATCTTGCTCTTGTACTTCTTTAACTGCCGCTCGATAATCTCCTCCACCAGGTCGATGGACACATACATATCATTGCTGACCTGTTCGGAACGAATGATGCTGCCCTTTACAGGGATCGTCACTTCTATCTTCTGTCTCTCCTTCTCCACACTCAACGTCACATGAGCCTCTGTATCAGGATTAAAGTACTTCTCCAGCTTGCCGATCTTGTCCTCCACCGCTGCCCTTAACCCCGGAGTTACTTCAAGATTCCTTCCAACAATCACAAATTTCATACAGATCATTCCTTTCTGATTATGCGTTCCGCTGCCAGGAAGGGCAGCCGCTTTATTGTATAAAAAGTATAACATAATAAGAGTTGTTTTGCAACAATTTAACCAGTTTTTTACATATTTTTGACATCGAGATTGTCAACAGAAAAATTGCTTTTTTGACCAAAAATATAATTTTTAGGAGAATCGCACAAAACGCATGTTCCTATTTTCGATATCTAAAATCTGATTTTTCTGCCCCAAAACCTGTGGATAAGGTGTATAACTCCGTGTATAAATGCATTTTAGATGTATTAACGCTTCCAAACCGGTGGATAACTTCCATGCGGAAGTGAATTAACAGAATGACGTTTTACCGATATCTATCATTTTTTTGGTTAAGTTGCACAACTCATCCAACATGCAAGTCTTTTTTCAACTTTTTATTCCCGCAAACAATGACCTAAACAGATATACGAGCATATCCATATGGCGAAAGCAATGACGGGAAAAGCCCTCTCAACTCTGCCGCAGGATAGTCGGTTATGGAAAATAAGAGCATCCTCCTCTCAGAAGATGCTCTCTAAATAGCTTTCTCTATTCTTTTCAGCCGCACGAATTCCCCGCTGACAATCGAGCCGTATGCTTGTTTTAGAAGATACGCCGGATAGCCAAAATTCTCTTGTAATCCGCCCTGGAAATGATGATGCCGGTGGTGCTGTTGGACGCATGTACGATATTGCCGTCACCGATATACAGGGCCACATGGCCGGAGTAACAGATCAAGTCTCCGGGCAGGGCATTGGCCAAGCTGTCCACCGCATATCCCTGCTTTCTGTCCGCAGAGGAGGAATGAGGCAGGGACACGCCAAATGCAGCGTATACGCTCATCACGAAGCCGGAACAGTCCGCACCGTTGGTCAAACTGGTGCCTCCCCATTTGTAAGGGTTACCCACAAACTGCACCGCATAATTCGCCACTGCCACACCCATCTCATTGTCGCCGCTGATGGTGACGCTGGAAGGATCAATGCCATGACTGCTGCCCTGGGGCGCTGCCGCCTGGTTCTGGGCCGCCTGCTCTGCCTGAGCCTGCCGGGCCGCCTCTCTGGCCGCTGCCCTGTCTGCCGCCTCCTTGGCAAGTCTGGCCTCTTCCTCCTCCTTGGATTCAGCCTCTACAAACTCTGTATGTAAGTCCACATATTCTCTGGAAACCCAGCCGTCGCCTTCCTCCGTATCCACCTTAACCCAGGTATCTGTCTCCTCCAGCACCAGCAGGTCGTCCATATATGCCACCATGCCCAGTCTCTTGCTCTCCGTGCTGGGCTCTTTGCGCACAAACAGACCGTCACAGTTCACGGAAGCTATCCTTGTGCCCACCTCCCTGGCCAACGTAATGGCTTCATCGCCGGTCACACAAAACTCGCCTTTCACATAGCCTGTCACATTGCCGGAACGAATCTGATACCAGCCGTTTTCCTTGGACAGAAGAGTTCCTACTGAATTATTGTACAGTTTTCCCACAACCTCGCCGGATTCGCTGGGGAGACTCCTCACATTCACATAGGCGTTCACCTGGGCAATCACCAAATTCTTGAACATCTCCTCTTCCTGTGCCTTCTCCCGCGCTAACGCTTCTGCTGCGGCGGCGGCTTTAGCCTCACCCACTCGCTCCACATCCACCACGGTCTCAATCTGTATAGTTTTATCGCCTGTCTGATCCCGCAGGCTCTCCAGCCCTGTTCCGTTATCCAGAACAATATTGATGCCGCCGCTGGGCAATACCGAGGAAACTCCTGTGGCTGCATATACATCCATACCGGTGCAGAGCAAAACAGCGGATAAAGCATATGCGGTAATCTTTACTGTGCGTCTAAGCATTTTGTCCTCCATCTATCAAACCAAATGTTACATCTATTGCCGAAATAATTACAAAATTGTTACATCCGCTATTAACTATAACATGCTCCACACAAATTGTCAACACCATGTATAAAATATCAAAAAATCTGCAAAATGCCGAAAATATCAAGCTTTTCAACCTGTACAAGCAAAAAGAAGCCCCTGATTTGGCTTCTTTTTCCAGTAAAAAATATTTCATTTTTCTTAATATATTAATTATTTCGTCCGATCCATGCCGCAGCCGCCGTGACGGCATTGGCGCCGTCCGCAACCGCCGTCACCACCTGGCGCAAAAGCTTCTTACGCACATCCCCGGCCACATAAAGGCCGGGCACATCGGTGGCGCCGTCCTCGCCGGCCAGCGCATAGCCCGCCTCATCACAGGCCGCCAGCCCCTCGAGCAGCTGTGTCTCCGGTCGTATACCCACCGCCACAAACACACCGTCCAAAGGCAGAGTGCGCTGTGCACCGCTCTTTAAATCCTCCAGCAACACGCCTGTGACCTCATCCCGGCCCTGAATCTCCCTTACCACATGGGAATACAAGATCTCCGCTGCCGGCAGAGACTTCAGCTGCTCCTGGAGCACATGAGCCCCCCGCAGTTCGTCCCGGCGGTGAACCAGATACACCTTCTCGCAGAAGCGGGTCAGATAGATGGCATCCTCCAGCGCCACGTCACCGCCTCCCACCACCGCCACAGTCTTCCCCCGAAAAAAGGCGCCGTCACAAGTGGCACAGTAGGACACGCCCATACCGGACAACTCCTCCTCACCGGGTACCTCCAGACGCGCGTGGCGGGCGCCAGTGGCCAGGATCAGGGCCTTGGCCCGCAGTTCTCCCCCTGTGGTACAGACGGTCTTAATCTCTCCGTCCGCGATGCCCGTGACTTCCGCCTCCACAAAAGGCGTACCCAGCTTATCCGCATGTTCCCGGAACTTCATCCCCATATCAAAGCCGTTAAAGCCCGGCATACCCAGATAATTGTCCACCTCATAGGTGTTCAGCACCTGGCCCCCGCTCATGGGGTTTTTCTCGACAACCAGCAGCTTCAGTCCTGCCCTCATGCCGTACACCGCCGCCGACAGGCCCGCCGGACCGGAACCGATAATTATCAAATCGTATATTTCCTGCATAGTGATCTCCTCCTCATTTATAGTTTCGTACCCACCCTGCCGCCTTGGCGGATGCTGTATATCTTTTCCATCATTTTATGAGTTTATCAGTTCACAGGTGGAAAAGCAATAGGCAAATGTGCTATACTGACATTGTAACCAATCCGTTATTACTTTTCACGCCCCTGCCGCCTGTATTTTCTCTGTCAGCTTGGGATAAACGGCGCAGCTGGGGGACTCAAAATAGAGGAGTTGCTTTATTATGAAGAAAACCGCACTGATCACCGGGGCATCCAGGGGCATCGGACGGGCCATGGCGGAGGCTTTCGCCGCCGCAGGGTACGATCTGGTGCTGACCTGTCTGCATAATATAGAAGAATTGGAAAATTTGGGACGAAAACTGGAAAGTTCCCACGCCGTCTCCTGCCGCTGCTTTGCCGTGGATTCCGGGGACTGCGAGGCAGTAGACGCGCTGTTTTCCCGGATAAATCAGCTGGACGTGCTGGTTAACAACGCCGGGATCGCCCACATGGGACTGCTGCAGGATATGACGCCGCAGCAGTGGCACCGCATTATAGCCACTCACCTGGACGGCTGCTTCTACACCTGCCGAAACGCCATCCCTCTGATGCTGGCCCAAAGCAGCGGCCATATTCTGAATATCTCCTCAATCTGGGGCAATGTGGGAGCCTCCATGGAAGTGGCGTACAGTGCAGCCAAGGGCGGTGTCAACAGCTTTACCCGGGCTCTGGCCAAGGAGTTGGCCCCCAGCCATATCCAAGTCAACGCCATAGCCTGCGGCGTAATTGACACGGATATGAACCGATGTCTCTCAGAGGAGGAGTTGGAGATCCTGCGTCAGGAAATCCCGGCGGACCGCCTGGGCACCCCCCAGGAGGTGGCGGCACTGGCTCTGGGGCTGGTACAGGCTCCCGGCTATCTCACCGGTCAGGTCATCACACTGGACGGCGGATTTGTGTGAGAAACTTCACGCGGATTGGATCCCGCAAGATCCTTCACCACCTCCCCGGCGATAATCAGTCCCGCCACGGAAGGGACAAAGGCCACGCTCCCGGGGACCGCTCTCCTGCCCGCAGGCGGTTCTTCATCACTGTATTCCGGCGTCAGGGGCAGTTCCTGTGAATAGACCACTTTTAACTGCCGGACGCCCCTCTTTTTCAACTCTCTTCGCATAACCCTGGCCAGGGGACAGACACTGGTCTGGTAGATGTCCGCCACCTGAAAGGCGCTGGCGTCCAGCTTATTGCCCGCTCCCATGCTGCTGATCACGGGAACACCCTCCGCCTGGGCTTTCAGAACCAGTTCAATCTTGGCAGTCACCGTATCCACCGCATCCACCACATAGTCATATTCCCCAAAGGGAAACTGCTCCGCATTGTCCGGCAGAAAGAAGCAAGGGTATTTATGTACCTCCGCCCGGGGATTGATATCCCTGATCCGCTCCTCCATCACGTCCACCTTGTACCTGCCCACGGTACTGTGGGTGGCGATCAGCTGCCGGTTCAGATTGCTCTCGCTCACCGTGTCACTGTCGATCAGGTCAATCTCACCTATGCCGCTGCGCACCAGCGCCTCCGCCGCATGGCCTCCCACGCCGCCGATGCCAAACACCGCCACCCTGGCCCCCGCCAGGCGCTCCATGGCCGCATTCCCCAGCAGCAGCCGGGTTCTGGAAAATTGTTCGTTCATGACTTGCACATCCTCTCTCCTCTCAAAATGATAGCCTGACGCTCCTATTCCTGCGATACTGCGTTAATACGTATTTGGGAGTTTTACTACCAAACTTACCTCTTTCCTGCATATCGCAGGCCCAGCCTGCGATACTGCGTTAATACGTATTTGGGAGTTTTACTCCCAAACTTGTCCAAAGCTTTTTTATTATATAGTATATACAGACTATACAACTTCGTCAATTGCCGCCCCTCTCAGACAGAAAATACACAGAAAATCCACACCTCTAAAAGATGTGGATTTTCCGCTAATCTCAGCCGCTTGCAGGCCCCTCGTACAATGCGCTGATCCTGCCCTCCGGCACCTCTTCTTCCACGATCCGCCGGATTTCTCTGTCAGACTTGGCGTCCCGGCAGCGCATCAGCAGCTGCTCCTTCTCGCTCTCCGTCATGCTGGTGTACCGGTCCCGAACCGCCTCGTTTTCCATCATATCCAGGTCAAGACCCAGGGGTACCATGGAAAGGGGGTAGCCGGCTTCGGCGGCAGCGCCGAAAGCTGTTCCGTTAAAATCCATATTTACCATTCCTTTCCGAAATTTAATTCTCTTTTACAAAAAAGGTGATCCGTCGACTCATGTCCGAGGATCACCTTTAGCATTCCCTGGGTATGGGATACTATTCCTTACTTACGCCAAATACTTTTCCATCAAATAAAACAGACCTTTCCTCCACTGTGTTGTCCCAACTTCTTCAAAGCCCCTGTTCCGGTACAGCTTTAACGCATGGGGATTTTGCGAAAACACGTCCAGCCGGATAGCCTGGATGCCCTTTGCCGCCGCTTCCTGTTCTATATGTTCCATGGTCCGCCGGGCGATCCCCTGGTTCTGAAAAACAGGATTCACACATAGGCGATGCAATATACAGAAAGACTTCTCCGGCTCTTTCCACTTCGCGCTATCATATTCCGGCTCATATTCCTCATTTATGGTATAAATAACGGCAATTTCATCGCCCAGCATCCCAACCGTCAGCTGACCGCCGTTGACATCCTGTTCAAAATCCTCCCGAAGAGGATAGAACTCATCCCACTGGTCAATTCCCTGGCTGAGCATCCGGGCGGCTGCCTGCCCGGCAAGCGCCGCGATGCCCTCCAAATCGGCTTTCTCTGCCTGTCTGTATTGTATGTCCACTTTAATATGTTCCCTCCTATTGTAAGATGGCAGGCAATTTCCTCTCCTGCCACTTTTTTCCCTGCTGCTGTCGTTAATCACACACCTTTTCCAGTGCAGCGCTCAAACTTACCTTGCCCGTGTTATTGCGTTAATCAGTAATTGGATGTATAATATCCAAACTTACCTCTACATGCATATCGCTGGCTTTGCCTGCGATATTGCACCAATCAGTATTTGGAAGTTTACTTCCAAACTTTTCCCTGTCAAACGCAATTCCCAACGCGTCAAGCAAAAGACCTTGAGAATATAATCCTCCCCAACTCTGTACACCAGATCTCCGCTTCGGTGGTTCTCCGTGATCTCTACCAGTTCTTTTCCCGCCAGCCGTTCCATGACGGCCGATGGCAGGCTTATCTCCCTCTCTTCCATATGAATCCTCCATATAAAACCGCCCACTCCCGGACATCCCCCATTGTCCGTCATGAGCTTTCGTCCGCCTTGGCGCTTAAGCGCCTATCCGTTAAAGCAGCTTCACCCTATACATCCGCCTCCCTGCGCTGTCCCTCCTCCGCATCCTCCAGGCTCTCATAGCCGTACATATGCACCGAGTGGGTCATAATCTCACGGGCAAGGTTCTGTCCCGCCGCCGCGTGGGCCGCTATATATCTGCCATAAAGCTCCAGCATCTTGTCGGAATAGGTGCTGATCTCCCCCCGCAGATAGGTCTCATAGGAGGTGTCCCACCCCTTGTCCTCGTAAGTGTGGATACTGCGGGCATTGCCGGCCAGATAGGGATAGTCCGCCGCAAACTCCTCCATCCATGCCACCTGCATGGCCACAATCCGCTCAATAATCTCCTTTTTCTCCGGTGTGATCTCCGGAAAACGCGCTTTCATCTCCTCATATTGTCCGGGGGCGGTGCTCTCCATCATCCTGCCGTATTTTTCTTCGATTAGATTATGGCCCCGTTCCAGTTCCCGGTCAAAATCGTAGAGATACTGCAACAGCATCGTGTGGTCCCAGGTCAGATACTGGCTCTTGCGCATGATGGAAAAAGTGAACCAGTCATCCTGGCAGCTGGCCCTGCCCCCCTCGTTCTTCACCACGTCAAACGCCTCAAACTCCCTGCGGGCTATGGCCTCCGCCAACTCCTCCACAGTCTTGTCCGCAATACCGGACTTATATAGAAGTTCCGCCACATGCTCCTCCAGAAAGCTCTCAATATCGCTGATATAGCCTGCCCGGTACAGCCCGTGGGCCAACAGTCCGCCCACATGCTCCATGCTCCGGCAGGCATTCTCCCCAGGGCTCTCCATCGCCGCCAAAAGCAGCCGCAGCAAATCCTCATATCTGCCGTCGCCGCCCAGTCTGCGGACGCCCTCCGCCAGCCACTTGTCATGGGGCGGAAAACTCCTTTCCATATAATAGACCAGCTTCAGGGCTTCCTCCGCCGCCCTGCCCAGCAGAATGCGGCTGCTCAATCTGTCCCCCCGCTGCAGCATACGGCCGCTGTTGTACTGCCCATATTGACAGAACCGGGCCGCCGCCTCCGCGATCCTCAGATACCGCAGACGCTCCGGATAATGCTCCGTGAGCAGCATGCGTATCTGGGTAAAAATGCCCTCATCGTCCCGAAACACACTGCCGTTCACAGCCGCTGCCAGAGCGCTTTCCTCCATCTGCCGGAAAGGAACCAGTCCCGGATTCTCCGTTTCCATAGCCTTGTATATTCCCTCCATATGCTCCATGCCCAGCAGCCTTCCATAAAAACCCCTTATGGTCTGCACACCCCTGCGGCCTGCGCCCTGGCGGGAAGTCTGATAAGTATAGCCCAGAAAAGTCCGAGGCAGTTCCTCATAAGCCGCCTGCAGCCGCTCCCCGATCTCCTCGTATACCTGATCCGACACCCACATCAAAAAGCTGGGGCCCCAGTCATGATCCCGGGAAGCCTCGTCGTCATAGCCAAAGCAGTCGGATCCCTCGCCTGCCAGGCCCACGGCGATCCGGTCCTCGTATTCCGAAAATTTTTCATGGATCATGGCCCGGCCATAGGTCTCATAGTAGGCCCGGCACAGTTCCATACCCGTGACCTGCTGCCCAGACTGTGCCTGTCTGCCCTGGCCTGCCATAGCCGTGCCACCATCCCCATTTCGCTTTGCGGCATCGGGTTCCTCCTGCTCCTCCCTGGCCCGACGACACGCCTCCGCGTTCTCCTTAAGCCGGTAATAAGCCTCCGTCCTGCCCAGGCTCTCCTCTATGCCCTGCATGGCCTTGCCAAAATATACCTCCGCCCTTTCAAGCTCTCCCTTTTGAAACAGATAGGCCGCCAAAGACGCCAGCGCCGCGCAGTAGTGGGCGTCCCTGACGCCATGGGCCTCAAACATGTCTATGGCCCGCCGGAAACAGTCCGCCGCCTGCTCTTCCCTGCCCAGCTGCAAGTATGTGGCAGCCAGGTTGGCATAGCTGCTGGCCTGCTCATAATAGCGCTCCGGGTGCTGCAAGGCAATCTCCAGCGCCCGCTCCAAATATGCCCCGGCGGCCTCAAACTCTCCCATCTCCTGGTACAGCAGAGCCTTGTTGTTATACAGACTGGCCACCAACATATCCCCCGGCTCCAGAACCTGGCTGTAGATCTGCTCCACCGCCCGGTAGCAGGTCATGGCATCCTCCAGCCGCCCGCCGGCCCGGTAAGCGCTGGCAATATTCAGCACCGAGGTAGCAAAGGGCAGCGTCCCGGAAAGCCCCATTTCCTGAAGAAGGTTTAATACCGCCTCCCCGTAATAATAGGACTTCTCCGCCTGTCCGGTCTCCCGGCAAAAACCAATCAACTCATTCAGCAGTGTCACCGCACTGCCCCGATCTCCGCTCATCAGCGCCTGCTCCAGGCCTTCTTCCATCAGCGCCTGGGCCTGGGCTCCTTTATTTTCCTCCAAAAGCCTGTCTATCTGCTGTAAGATTTCCTCCATGTCTGTCAGCCCCTTTCTCTAAAATAGGAATCGCCGCCCGATTCGTCATCACACCTCCGACTTCCATATGCTTATCATCGCACAATCTCTCCAAAATTACAAGAGCACATATTAGTTACAAGTTATCTCCAAAAAACTTGAAAACACTGAATCGCCCTCCTTTCTCTCGTCCGGAAGGCTTTTAAAACCCAACCAAAATATGATTGCAACCACTTGCCCCTGATAAACTAAACACGGGAATAAGTTCTCTCCCTGCTCGCCATACTAAGAGAGAATTGCATCACGATAGTTGATGAGACACAATAAAAGGAGACCATGCCATGAAGCTCACCACATCCCTGGAGGAAAATATGACCGCCGCCAAGACCCTGCTGCCCATCGGCCTCAGCTTTGACATTATCACAAGAAAACTGCTGCTGGGCAAAACCCGGGCCTGCCTTCTGGGCATCAACGGCATGTGCGGCACCGAAGTATTGCAGCGTATTTTTTCCGACCTGCAAAACCCCCAATATATGCAGGATGACGTTGTGGAGCAGCTGCAGCAATATATGTGGGCCCGAATCGGCTATGCCCAGGTGCAGCTGGAATCAGACTGGGACAAGCTGCTTCGCCAGCTGCTCAGCGGTCCGGTGGTGGTGCTGGTGGACGGCTTTGACCAGGCTCTGATCCTGGACGTGCGCAGTTATCCCGCCCGGAGTATCTCCGAGCCGGACGCGGAGCCGGTGCTGCGGGGAGCCAGGGACGGCTTCGTGGAGACCATGCTGTTCAACGCCAACCTGATCCGCCGCCGGATTCGTTCTCCCCGGCTGACTTTCCGTCTGTGCAGTGTGGGCGCGGACAGCCGTACAGACGTGGCTCTGGCCTATGTGGACGATCTGGCGGATCCGGATCTGGTGGAGAGGACTGCGGAAAGCCTGGCCCGGCTGCAGGTCTCCAGTCTGACCATGGGGGCCAAAAGCCTGGAGGAACTGCTGGTAAAAAAACGCTGGTACAATCCCCTGCCCAGTATGCACCTGACAGAACGGCCGGATGTGGCCTGCAGCTACCTGATGGAGGGACATGTGCTGATCATCGTGGACAATTCCCCCACGGTGCTGATCCTGCCCAGCACCATCTTTCAGTTTACCCAGAGTCCCGACGACTACTACAGCAGTCCCCTGGTGGGCAGCTATTTCCGGCTGGCCCGTTTTGCCTGCATCCTGGTGAGCCTGGTGCTGATGCCCCTGTACCTGCTGCTCACATCCTATTATCCCGACATATCCGCCCGGTATCATTTACTTGACAGCGCGGACGCCGGGCCTGTCACCGTATTTTTCTATGTGCTGGCAGTGGAGTTTATGCTGGATCTGTTCAAGTACTCCGCCGCCCACAGCACCAGCCGCTTCTCCGGTTCCCTGTCCATCGTGGGAGGACTGATCATCGGAGATATCGCTGTGGAACTGAACTGGGCTTCCGTGGAAGTGCTGTTCTATGCGGCAGTGACGCTGCTGGCCACCCTGTCCCTGAGCAGCACCGAGTTCGCCGACGGGCTGCGGCTCTATCGGCTGTTCCTGATCCTGATCACCGGTCTGGGAGGGCTGTGGGGCTTCCTTATAGGACTGGCTCTGGTAGTACTATCCGTTGTCACCACTCCCACTTACGGGGACTACAGCTACCTCTGGCCCCTGTATCCCTTTAACTGGCAGGCCCTGAAAACCCTGCTGCTGCGCTATCCCACCTTTCGGGCCCAGCCCAGCCGGGTATGGAGGCGCGGTAAATCTCCGCAGCCGCCCCAGGATGCCGCCTGATTTAAGACCCAAAAATGGTTCCGCACTGCCCCATACGCTGCCCCCTTATCACAAAAGGGAATCCCTGGCAGGACAATGGGCATACAAGAGTATTTATGTCCATATACTGTAGAAAGTGTAATATAACGGGCGGGATTCCAAGCGCTTAATTGTACGCTGGCTTATGCGCCGTCCGGAAGGATTCTCTGTGCGTTTATTGTCAGCCATCAACCAGTTTCTATGGAACGGGCCCCTGCTGCTCCTGCTCCTGGGCGTCCATCTGTACTTTACAATCCATCTGCACATACCCCAGCGGCATATCGGCAGAGCCATCCGTATGTCCCTGCGCCCGGAACCTGCGGATTCGCCGGAAGACAAATCCGCTGCTATATCCCCCAACGCCTCCTCCGGGGGCCCAGCTCGTTCCGGGAAAAAAAGCCCCCCGCGCCACCGGGTTTCCCCCTTCGGCGCGCTGGCTACCACGTTGGCGGCCACTTTAGGCACCGGCAATATCATAGGCGTATCCACGGCCATAGCCCTGGGCGGGCCCGGCGCCGTGCTGTGGTGCTGGCTCACAGGGGTGCTGGGCATGGCCACAGCCTATGCGGAATGCTATCTGGGCGTCCTCTACAGGCAGCGTGACCCGGAGGGGCACCATATCGGCGGCCCCATGTATGTCATCCGCGAGGGACTTCACTGCAAGCCTCTGGCTGGTTTTTATGCCCTCTGCACCGTGACGGCGGCCTTCGGTGTGGGATGCACCACCCAGGCCAACTCCCTGACCCAGACCACCTCCCTGACCTGGGGACTGTCCCCCCATCTGGTGGGCATGGCAGCCGCCGTCGTCACCGGGCTGGTGCTCATCGGCGGTATTCGGAGCATCAGCCGGGTCTGTATGCGGCTGGTGCCTGTGCTGGGTCTGCTCTACATAGCCGGATGCCTGGCCCTGCTGTGGCGCTTCCGCGGTGCCCTGGGGGCAACCTGTCTGTACATTCTGGAGAGTGCCTTTTCCCCCGGGGCGGCCCTGGGCGGTGTGGCAGGCGGAGGACTGCTGCTGGCGGCGCGCTATGGCATTGCAAGAGGACTGTACACCAACGAGGCCGGCATCGGCACCTCCGCCATAGGCGCAGCCTCCTCCGACGCAGTTTCGCCGTCCTACCAGGCTTATGTGTCCATGACGGCCGTGTTCTGGGATACCGTAGTCATGTGCCTGCTGACCGGATTGGTCATCGTGGCCAATATGCTGCTGCACCCTGAATCCCTGGCCGGCGTAAACGAGACCGGACTGGCGGCTGCGGCTTTCCGCTCTCTGCCCCTCCTTTCCTCCTGGGGACTGCCTCTGGACGGCGAAGTATTCCTGTCTCTGTCCCTGGCGGCTTTTGCGCTGACCACCCTCATCGGCTGGTCCTACATGGGCGAGAAGGCGGCGGAATACCTGTGGGGCCCTGCCGCGATCCCGCACTACAAGCTGGTGTACATCGTCATGATCTATGTGGGGGCCGTGATCCCCATGCAGCTGGTGTGGGAATGTACTGACCTGGTCAATGCCGTGATGGTGTTTCCCAACGTGATTGCTCTGGTGCTCCTTCGAAAGAAAATCCGCCCATAGCCAATCCGTCGTCAGGACATACTGCTTAATTGTGGGGGCTGTGAAAAAAATAGCTTTTTCACAGCCCCCACTCCTGTTTTGTTATATCAATAGTTGTTTTGCCTGATACTCTAGTCTTCCAGAACCGCCGTGCCAAACACGCCGGGAGCTGACCATCCCTGACCAGTCTCGTCGTACCAGTTCAAAGTGCCGATCCGCTTCCCGTCTGCCGCGTCATTGATCTGAAGTTCAATGCCGATTTCCATGTTTCCAACCGGCTTGATGTCTGTCCACTTGATGGCCGCCTCGATAATATAGCCGTCCTCTGTTGTCTTTGCCGCGGACTGAATGTTTTCAGCCGTACACTTTTTGCCGTTATAACTCTGTTCCGCCATATAGTTAATGCGGTACTGCTTGTCATCCTCTTCGTATGCGTCGGATTTGTGATTGTTCTCGTCAATAAATATTTCCAGAGAATCCTGCTCGTGGGCCTGGCTTGCGGACTGATCTAAAACGGTATCTCTGACCTGCGCAAGCACATACAGATACTCCTGATCCCACATAAGGCTCACCAGCGCATGGGCTTCGGCCCCCTGGCGGATGGTCAGGGGCACAGTCACGGCCTCATCCCAGTTTTTCTCCCTTACACCGTCTACCGCCGCTGTTCCCTTGGGAATATAGGTATAAGGTTTCAGAGTCGCAGCCGCAAAATATTCGCTGCTGGTCTCCTGGGAAAGAGTTGTGTCATTGTATGCCGCCTTCTGACTACCGTTGGTTACTACAATATCCAATCCCACCGTTGCTGCCGTCTTCAGCAGAGAACTGTCAAGTTCAATATTCACAACGGCGATATAGCCGTCCCCCGTCTCCGCTGCATTGGCGCGCGTACGCTCCGCGGACAAGATGTTTCCGTTCTCGTCTGTAAGATACAGGGTCACTTTATCCTCCGGGTCCTTCACAGGATCTGTCACCTTCACCTGCACGGAAATTCCATTGTCGTTCCATACCGGCGTAAAACTCACCGCTGTGCCGTTGCGGGTATAAGACTGCTCAATACCGGATTCAAAAGACTCCTTGTAACTCCGAACCACAGCCAGCTTGCGGATGGCCGGTTTCAGAGGCTCCACATTGACGAACGCCCAATAGGAAGGCTTTACCTGATAATCGTCGTCAAAAAGAAGCGGGCACTGCTTCCTCTTGCCATCCGTTCCTCCGCCCACCGAGCTGGACGTCTGGAGCCAGGAATTTTTGTCGATCACACCCCATATGGTAATACTGCCGACCCGATACCCCTCCTCTTTCATGCGCCGGATAGCCGTATAAATATCCTGGTAGCGCTTGGCCTGTCTCTCATATTCCGCTGCCAAGGTGCCTTGGGTTCCGTCGTAAGAACTGCTTGCGGCCATATCCAACTCAGTAACCTGTACCTGACCCACCACTTCGCAGTAAGCCCTGGCCGCCGCCTCAAATTCCTCTATGGTAGGAGAGCCCCCTGTCTGGTAATGCCCCTGCATTCCCATTCCGTCGATTCTGGCTCCTTCCTTGGCCTTGACATCCTTCAAAAGCTGTACGATACCGCCTCGCTTGTTCACGAACCACTCGTTATAATCATTGTAGTATAGTTCCACGCTGGCAGGCATGTACTTGTTGGCATAGGTAAACGCATTTAAAATATACTCGTTGCTCTGGTACACTGCCCACCAACTGGAATTTTCCTTATCGGTCCGATAAGTGCCCGTACCGTCGCTGACCGCCTCGTTGACCACGTCCCAGCCATAGAACATGTCCTTATATTTGCTGTCGGGACCGGTAAAGTGCTCCGCCATGGTCTTGATGTACCACTCCAGCCTCAAATCCATTGTGTCCTTGTCCACATATGGCTGTTCGGCGTCATAGCCCACATGGAAAAACCATTCCGGCGTCTGAGAGTGCCATACCAGCACATGCCCGCGAACCATGATGGCCTCTTGGGGATGCTCCTGGTTCCAGTCATAGAGGACATCCAGGGTCTTTTCCGCGCGACTGTAATTCAGTTTGGGAACCTGAATATCCTGCCCGTTTATGGATACTGTGTCTGTACCCGGACAAGTGCCGGCATACCCAAACATTGCATCCGGCTTTAGTTCATTACCTATGGTCACGGCATTAAAATGCTTGGTGACAAGCTGCATGAGCAAATCGTCTGACAGTTCGGAATTCACAATGGAAACACCCGTCAGGAAATCCTCTCCCATCTCCTGGGCAACCGCTTCTTTTAGATCGGGAACATCCTGCTGAATCTCTTTTTTGGGTTGGACTATTTCACGGAGTTCCACGCCGGTGGCATAGTATGTACCCTGTACACCGGGACCGCTGCCATACTCTGTCCCCTGTTCCAGAATACGCATCACTACCTTGTCCAGCGTACCTGTCCAGGAAGGAGTAAATGTTCCGGTAAATTTTGTCCACACGCCGGGTTCCAGAACCATCTTTGTGTCCCCGGTGAGATTGCAGGAATAGTTAGACGTACCGTCCGAAACGATAAACGGCGCCATCTCCACGGTACGCTGCTGGGCAGGGGCATCCCCGTAGTCATTTTCATCCAGCATCACGTAAAAGGTAAATTCATATTCCACATTTTTGGTAACCACATCTGTGATATCCTGCGCAAAACAATTATAGTTTGAACCGCGGTTTGTAATCTTACCGTAAGTTCTGATCTCATCGACGACCGCGTTCTGAGCCACCAGGGCAGTGATATCAGCACTTCCCTTTTCCGCACCCCACACATCCAGCTTATCGGGATCGGCAAAGTTTGGATTCTGAATCAAATTGTCTCCCAGCGGAATCTCCTCCGGGGCGCCGTTCATTGTAAATTCAATGCTGACCATCTCGGCTGTAAACGGGTACGTATTCCTCTCTCCGTTTGACATTACACCGACGCAAACCGCTGTGCCGGTAAAATCAGGGGTAAAGGTGTATTCATTTTGACCGGAATTTTCATAATAAGCCTTTAATTCATTTTTGGCGCCGTCATACACCTTAAAGGCTAATCCTCCGTTCTGGTCCGCTGTCCTGACTGTGATGCTCTCACAGTTGGACATGTCCAATGCCTTGGGTAAATCCAGACAATACTCCTCGTATACTTCGGAAAAAGATAACACCAGTTTCCCGTCAGTGAGTTCTACGGGAGTATTATTCCAACGGCCGTAGACTTTTAAATCCTTTGCCGCATAGGTCTCTGCTCCCTCAACGGTGTGCTGAGCGTCTGACAAACTCACTGCAATGCTGTTCACATCTTCGTGACTGACACTGTCATTGCCCGTAACAGTTTCCTGCGCCCCGGGAACGACACAGGTATCCGCATCCCCATCCATCTGGGACGCCTGCACGGTAATTCCGGTTAACCGGATGCTGCCAAACACCAGGCAGCCTGCCATAAGCAATGCCAGTTTACGATAAAAACGCACTTTCATTTTAGTACCTCCTCTATAATAGTTTTTCAAACAAATGTAATACCCCTCATATACAGTATATATTATGTTGAGAATTAATACTAATCAAATATTGCTTTTTATTTAACAAATATTGCTGACCTGTACGCATCACAGTCTTTTAATGCTTTCATTTGTATATTATTTTCTTTCACCCCGCCGTAAGGTCTGCCAAACAGGTCCTGCCGCGCAAAAAAACCTGCCGCATGGTTTCCCATACGACAGGCATTCCTTTATTTTCCCGTGCATAATTCAATTTCAGTTATTGCTTCCTCTTCTTCTTCCGCGGTCGGAGTCACGAGGCTTTTTCAACACCACAAAGGCCATCACCTCTATGACAACAACAACCAGTACAACAACCACCGCAATCACCACGAATATGTTGACTCCCTCGAAGTCATCATCCGATGTCTGGCTGTCGTTCCCGTCGCCGGGCAGGGAGGAAGGAAGAGAGATATCTTCATCCAACACTGGCACATCCTCCGAAGGGTCCTCCTCCGGCTGCCGGGACTCGCTTTCCGGCGGCTGAGAACTCTCCATTGAACTGTCGGGGGCTTCCGTTGGCCTGGGGGTTGCGGTAGCCCTGGGCGGCAGCGTGGGCCGCGCCGTAGGCTGTGCCACCGGAAGCTGGGGAGGAGCCGTTGGAAGCACCATCGGAGCCTGCGTGGCCACAGGAACCTGGGGCTGCGCCGGCGGCTGGGGCTGCGCTGGCGGTTGAGGCTCCGACGGGGGTTGAGGCTCCGACGGCGGCTGGGGCTGCACTGCAGCCGGACCGATCTGCACCGCGTCCGGAAGTTCAGCGCCCTGCATGGTCTTTACCTCCGTGCCGTACACATACTGCAAAGAATTTTCTACGGCGCTGACCGTGGCAGTCACTTCATTGCCGCTGCCGTCCAGCACTTTGATCTTTCCCACAGCCAAAGCGTCCATGCCCTCCGCAAACAGCGCTTCTGTCCCTGCCAGATAGACTTTCAGGCTCCCGGTGGCCTGGTCGTAGCGGAAGTCCTTTATTTTTGCCCTGCTGTCCTCAAACTCAAATTCCACCCTGGCGGCGTTTGCCGACTCCACCGAAAGACTGAAACACAGGGAGGAAACCTCTTCTTTAGCCGCATGTTGAGAGACGACCGTAACCGTTCCGCCCTGGTCCAGCCGCAGCCCGTCCCCGCTGGCCGCCAGGGCCCGCAGGGGCTGCAGCAGAGCCAGCAGCAGGAAAGCAATCATTATGTTACATATATGTTTTCTCATGACAGTTCCCATCTGTGCGCTATTACTGCACATACATTTTATACTCGCTGGCAGGAAAATCTGCCCTTTTACCCGACTCACGCTTTTGTTATCACTCGCCAAGCTCGATATTCGGCAGCGTAGCCGGCATGTTCTCAAACAGAGAGTCGCTGACAAGCCTCTGTCCCTCGTTTGTCACTGCATCGTTGACACGGTACAACTCCGCCCGCACCCTGGTCAATCCGGTGAGATCTGTCTGCTGTCCGGGTTCTATCCAGTAAATCCATGTGCCGTCCCACACATTCTTGATATCGCCCTCCGCCGGCACTTCCGCCAGCAGTACCTGCTGCGCCTGCAGCTCTCCCGCGTCATTGATTCCGCCCACGATATTGCCGTCCTGGTCATACAGAATCAGCACATTATAAGCAGGGTTCCCCTTATAGGATCCGGTAAAGACAATGGAACCTTCCGGAATCACGTCCGTATCCTTGTCTCCGTACTTATAGGCCGAAGCCAGACGGCCAATCACCACCTCGCCGCTGTCCGTCCGCCTGAAGTCCACGTTGTCCCCTGTGGCGCCCAGCACATCCAGTTCCGCTATGGACACCTGGCTGCCGGCGGCGGTTGTCAAAATCAGTTTCACGGCAGTGGCCGCATAGGTACTCACATATTCCTGGGCGCCGTTGGAGAAATAGATACTTCCCGTGCCGGATGCGTCCAGACTTCCCTCTGCCACCTTGGTCCAGCTGCCTTCGCAGCATGCCTGCACCTCGTAACCTGCGCCGGTAATCCCGCTCACGGCGGTATACTTCAGCCCTGTTACCGTGGAAGTCCTGTTAAACTCCATGATAATCTGAGCCTGGCCGTCCGCAGTGGCCGTATAGACAGTCCCCGTGTCATTGTCAATCATTTTATCCGCCGGGTTCTCCGCCTCCGGCTCGCAGGGAGAACTGTCCGTTCCCTCACCCTGGGTCTGTCCCGTGGCCGTCAGGTTCTGTGTGCTGACGGTCCAGAATGACTTATCCAGACTTCCGTCATCCCCGATCTTGACAGGTTCCAGAGTCTTGGGCGCAGAGTAGTTTAAGTACTTGTCAACGACTCTCACCTCGTACCAGACCACCCTGTTGTTGACGGGAACCGTGTCGCTGAAGGAAGTGCCCGTAGTGAATCCCACCGCCTCCTTCACGGTCTCCCCGCCGCTGATCATACATCTCACGATCTCATATCCCAGCACATCCGCCTGCGGAATGTTCTTGGACCCCAGAGCAATATCCACCTGATTGGGTCTTCCCGCATGTACGGAGGCCGTGACGTTATCTCCCACGGCTTCCTCTGTGCCGCTCAGAGAACTTACACCGCCCTGCAGGCTGTATACACGCGCGTCATCATTGGCATAGTAGATGGCTCTGGTTTCCTCGGGGAACTGGCCCGCGTACCTGCGGGTCTCCTCGTCCGGGGTCATGCCCCACCGCTCAAAGAATGTCAAAATATTTTTCTTTGCCGCCGCACAGGACAGACGCATCAGAACCTGGTCCCGGTCTCCCGCCAAAGTCAGCGCTATGTTGCCCGGCGCAGGCGCCTTTGCCGCATTTCTGGCATAGGTGTCCACTCTGGCAAAGAACAGATTGTCGAGCTGCTGGGTGTAATCCGCATATGTTTTATAATTGTAGCCTCTGTCGTATGCCAGGTGAAGCTGCCAGTACATGCCAAGCTGGGTAAATACATTGGAAGCCATGCCCTTTGACCCTGATGTAACTTTTTTGTATATATTATCGTACTGGAACCTGACACTTCCGTTATTGTCCCTGGCCTGGGCCAGCACCGCAAAATAATTGTTGGTGATCTCGGCTATGGCATACGCGCCCTGGTTGATGCAATGACCGATCTCATGGGCAATGCCCCAGCCAAAGTAAGCCCCGCTCTCATATCTGCCCTCACTGTCAGCCGTCACGGGCACCGCGCTCACCATTCCCGGAGCGGACCCCCACTCGATACCGATGTGGTTGCCGGAAGCATACATGAATGCTCCCGAGAACATTCTCTGATAACGGATGTTCAGGTGCCCCTTAGGAATCTGGTCCGACTCCTCAGGCGCTGCCGCGTTTAATCCCTTGTGCTGGTAGAACAGATACATCATATCCTCCATGGCCTGCATGGAATTTAAAATTATCTGTGCCTTCTGCTCGGTGGTACCGCTGCCTGCGCCGCCTAAAATCTGCTTCGCGGGGAGCGAGAGCATCATGGTGTCCAGCAGAATATCGGATGCCCCCAGGATACAGTCAGTCTCGCTGTAGGCGTACTTCACCTGGCTGTTCTGTGAATTACCGTGAACTTCCCCGTGGACGGTCTCCATCTGTGCCACAAAGGCTTCCAGTTCCTCCACGTATGTCTTGGCTCTCGCCAGCCGTTCGCTCTCCTCCGTCACCTGATACAGATCCAGGCGCGGGACCTGTGTGCCGCCGCTGACCCGCACCGCGTACTGGCCATCGCTGCCGTTGCCTGTGTACTGCACATACAGCGCGCCGCCGGACTCTATGCCCGTGGTACTTCCGATCTTGGGAACGGTTATCTTGTTTGCGCCCACTTTCAGCGTAGCCACCACTGTGCTCACGCCCGCCGCCTCAGAATGGTACTGGGTGGACACGAGCTGGAGGTTGGCGTCATCCCCGGTTTTCTTGCTGCTGTGGCCCACATAAACCATGATCTCTTCCTGGGCCGCCGCCACCACACCCAGAGGCTGCCATGCGTTCAGACCGCCAAACCCTCTGCCCACGTCCTTGGTGGTGATCCCGCTGTGAACCCTCACCGAGGCATTCAGTCTGCCGTCCCGCAGGATGGCCTCCGCCGTCTGCAATTCCCGCTCCAGCAGTTCCCGGTCGGGATGGTACTCACCGCTGACCGGATCCACCGTGTTGATCCGGGTCCGCAGGGCATCTATATCCGCCTGGGTCACTTCCGGTCTGAGCACTGTGTGCAGGTCGTCCTGGTACAGGGACATGATATCATCCATCAATGTGTCATAATAGTAGAAATATACCTCAGCGACGGAGATGGTTCCCGATGCCGAGTAACGAGCGATGCCGAACTGTATCTTCTTGGCGTTTACGGCCTGGGGCAGCTTTATCACATAGTAAGTCCTGCCGCCCGCGTCCGTCTTTCTCTGCAGGGAGACACCGGCCACATCCGTCTGTGTACCATTCTCGTCCCAGTACCGCACTTTGGCATAGGAATATCCCGTATCCTGGGAAGTCATATCGTAAAAAGCGAAAGTATCCAGCTTGTATGCCTGATCAAACTCATATATAAGCCCGTGTTTGGCGCCCATGGGGTTAAAGCCTCCCACATCCCAGGTGTTGGCAAAATAGTAGGACGCAGGATCATGGTCCACCGTGCCCCAGGCCGTGCCGGACTGGGTGTCCAGAGGGCTGTTCTGCATTGTGGCGCTCATGGCCGCGCTGACGATATGCGCACCCTTTTCCCCCGGATTACCCACGTTGATCAGGTTATATTTCGGCATGACCGCAGGATTGCTGTCCGTGGTGGTGGCCGCCGCGGACAGGGAGGGACCGCTCTCACCGAACTCGTTGACCCCCGTCACATATACCGTGTACTCTGTCAGGTCCTTAAGGTTCCTGATGATGTAACTGTTCTCCTTGATCCCCTCTATCTTCTGGTACTCTCCCGCAGTACTCTCCTTATAATACAGATTGTAGGTCACAGTGTCCTTCATATTCTTCCAGGACACCACCACGCTCTGGTACTGTCCCTTTGCAGACACATTGTCCGGCTTATCCGGCTTGCCGCTTGGCAGGGGCACCGCCGTCACCTCGTCGCCGTACCCGCTGCGCCAAGTGCCGTTGACGGACTGCACACGGATCCGGTACTCCAGATAATTGGTCAACTCTTTGCCGCCAAAGGAGGTGATGTCCAGGGCATTGCCTGTGACCATCACGGTCTCCTGGCTGTCCCCCTGCTTTACCAGTACCTCATAGCCTGTGATATTGACGCAGGGCTCCCAGGTCAGATGAATGATCTTGTTTCCCGCCTCCGCCTCCAGCTTCTGCGGTATATCCATCTCAGGATCCGGAATCCTCTCCTCCATGCCGTTGACAAACTCCACCCTGGAGATCTCCGCGAGATTATTGTTATTCCGCATCCCTGTGATGGTCAGCGTCACTTTTTTTACGGCCACCTGGGATCCCAGGTGCAGACGGATGTTGCCCTGTCCGTCCCGCTCGGCCCTTATGGCGGAATCCACCAGAAGGTAATGCACCCCGTCGTCCACCGGGATCTCCTTTATCTGTTCCGCCCCGTTTTCGTCCGTATAAGCGATTGTGATTATGCTGTTGCTGATGGGATTGTCGCCGCCCGTCTCAATTATGATCCCGTCGGCAAGGTTCACCTCCCCCGCCTCCGCAAAGTAAAACTCCAGCGAAACCGGTGTATCCCTGGAAATGGCGGCTGTGCTCCCGTCCGGCTTAAGAGCCGTCAAGGTGACACTCTCCCTGTTTTCCAAAAGTCCCTGCAGATCGCCTCCCACTTTGGTGCCGGTCCCCTCCATGGGCCGTATGGCTTCCACGGGAACGAACCGCTCCACTCCCGCCTGGATATCTCTGGAGTCATCGTAACCCTTCGCGAAATATTCCAAATCTACCAGATCTACCACGCCGTCGCCGTTTAAATCCGTAACCAGACCCGCTGTGCCGGAATCTCCTCTGTCGATGGCATCCACCAGTGCATCCCTGTCAGACCCATCCATCCTTCCGTCCCCGTTGACATCGCCAAGCAGCAATACGCCGGGGTGCATTGCCCCCTGCGCATAATTCACCCCGCCCAGAAAACCCGTCATAAGATTGACGGCGTATGCCTTGTCTTGTACGAATATAGTCTGTGTGTATGTAGCGAAGCCCTTGGCCGTCACTGTCAGGGTGTACTCGCCCTCCGCAAGCCGGCTGAAACTCACCCTGCTCTTCTGGCCGGCCCTCTCCTGGGTCTCATCCGCGCCCAGAACAATCTCACCTCTCATGACCTGTCCCCGGGGATCTGTCAGTTCCACCGTGAAAGCCACCGGACTCTCCAGAATGAGCGCCGCGCCTATACACACGTCCACCTGGCCGCTCTGCCCCGCCTGAATCCTGGGGCTCAGTCCGCTGCCAACGTCATAGAAAGCATTGTCTCCCGACACGGACTCCAGACTATCCCCTCCCGAGACAGTGTCCCCGAGCCCTGTGGCATAAGCCGTCAAGCCACAACTCAGCACCAGCACTGCCGCCAGCAAGAACGCCAATAACCTCTTCATACTTTTTCTCCTCCGTTTCATCCGTTTCAAGTTCTGCCTGTTCCCTCTTGCCTTTTCTTTTGCAGACTATATATTATGCCGCTGTGAAGCTCATATTCCATCTTCCTTACATTTCCTGCGGGCAATGCAGGATTAAAAAGTCGCAAAACCTTGATTTTCCTGCGAAAACCCTGTTCTGCGACCTTTAAACATCCTGGAGCATACGGGACTCGAACCCGTGGCCTTCACACTGCCAGTGTGACGCGCTCCCAGCTGCGCTAATGCCCCGTAGGGTTAGTATAACACAGCTTGAGAAAAATGCAAACATTTTTTTTATTTTTTCTGATAAAATTTTCCTTATATGTTATTTTACGGCTTTGAATGCCTCCTCCAAATCCTCAATTATATCATCAATATGCTCCGTGCCGATGGACAGACGGATCGTGTTGGGCCTGATGCCCTGCTCTGCCAGTTCCTCCTCGTTGAGCTGGGAATGGGTGGTGGATGCCGGATGAATCACCAGACTCTTCACATCCGCCACGTTGGCCAGCAAAGAGAACAATTCCAGGTTGTCTATGAAGTCCTTGGCCTTGCGGGCATCCCCCTTGATCTCAAAGGTAAATATGGAACCGCCCCCATTGGGAAAATACTTCCGATACAGCGCCTGCTGCTTTGGATCATCGGACACGGAAGGATGATGTACCTTTTCCACCTGGGGATGATTCGCCAGGTACTGCGCCACTTTCAACGCGTTTTCCACGTGACGCTCCACCCGCAGGGACAGGGTCTCCAGGCCCTGCAGGAAAATGAAGGCATGGAAAGGGGACAGAGTGGCTCCTGTGTCACGCAGCAGAATGGCGCGGATCTTAGTCACAAAGGCCGCCGGTCCCACCGCCTTGGTGAAGCTTACGCCGTGGTAGCTGGGGTTGGGCTGAGTCAGAGAAGGGAACTTGCCGCTGGCCTCCCAGTCAAATCTGCCGCTGTCCACAATCACGCCGCCGATGGTGGTTCCGTGCCCGCCGATGAATTTGGTGGCGGAATGAACTACTATATCCGCGCCGTATTCTATGGGGCGTACCAGATAAGGCGTGGCAAAAGTATTGTCTATAGCCAGCGGTATCTGATGCGCATGGGCAATACCCGCCAGTTTTTCAATGTCTACCACGTCGGAGTTGGGATTACCCAGAGTCTCGATAAATAACACTTTCGTGTTGTCCCGGATCGCCCTCTCCACCTCCTCATAGTTGAAAGGATCCACAAAAGTAGTGCTGATGCCATACTCCGACAGCGTGTGTGCCAACAGATTGTATGTACCCCCGTAAATATTCTTGGCCGCCACAATATGCTCTCCCGCATGTGCCAGATTCTGAAAAGTGTAGGCAATGGCCGCCGCGCCGGAGCCCACCGCCAGGGCCGCCACGCCTCCCTCAAGGGCCGCAATCCTCCTCTCAAACACATCCTCTGTGGGATTGGTCAGCCTGCCGTAGATATTGCCCGGAGCGCTTAAGTCAAAACGTGCCGCCGCATGATCGCTGTTGTGGAACACATAGGATGAAGTCTGATAGATGGGCACCGCTCTGGCATCCGTCACCGGGTCCGGCTGCTCCTGCCCCACATGTAACTGCAATGTCTCAAACTTTAAATTTCTGTCTGCATAGGCTTTTTTACTCATAGGGATGATCCTCGCTTTCGTTTTATATAATTCCTATCGGTTTACAAGGAATTGTAATCCTTTTATTTCCATTTGTCAACTGTTATTTCAGAATTCTCGAAAAAGGATACACTACCCCCTCTGCTTTTTTCGTTCCCTCTTGTTCTCGTACATACGCTCATCAGCCTGCTTTAGCAGTTCCCGATAATCCGCTTCCCCCTGTGTCATAACATAACCAAAGGAAAATTCCAGCTTGACCCGCAATTCCTCGTCAAGATAGGCCAGACAATGCTTTTGGATAAATTCCAGCATCTTGACGGCCTCGGTCAGTTCGTCCTGTTCATACTGATACAGGAACAGGACAAATTCATCGCCGCCCTGTCTGGCGGCAACACTGTTCTTCGGCTCAAAGGTGTTGATGGTATCCGCTATTCTACACAGATATACATCCCCCTTATCGTGCCCGTAAGTGTCGTTGATCCTCTTTAAGCCATCCGCGTCAATCATAATCATAGCGTAATAACCCAGTTTTTCCGGTTCAGCAAAAAGTCTTTCCAGCCGGGTGTTCAGTCCCCTCCGGTTGTATAGTCCCGTCAGGGGATCTATATCCCGTTCCACCTCAATCTCCCTGCGCTTGGCCACATCTTCCGTCACATCAATGACCACGCCGAAGGTCTCATTGTTTTCATGAACTTCCTCCAGCTTCACATAGCGCTCGCAGGCTTCGCTAAACTGGAACACCCCATTTTCCCCCTGTACCGGATGATTGCGGATTTGCTCCAGAAACTCCCGGAACTTCCTGCTGTCCCCAGTCAGGCGCCGCACCGCCTCCTCATCCAGTGAGAATATTCTGGGAATGTGCTCTGTAAAGCGTACTCTCGGTGTGTGTTCACTATATTCGTATACACCTATGTACATATTGGTCTTACTGAGGACATAGGACATCTTCCTGTTGTTAGCCAGAAGACTGCAGATCATCTCATTGATATAACTGCCCAGTTCGGAGAGTTCCACGCTGCTTTGGATATTGATCTTTTCCTCCAGATTGCCTGCGGCTATCATGCGCAGCTTCTCGTTCACGCCGCGGATTCCCTCCACCACATAGTGGTTCATGCACCAGATCACGGCGTAGGACAAGAATATAGCTATCACTATCAGGCATATGACCAAAAAAATCATATTGGCCGGGAGCCGCCCGTAGAGCGTCCGGCAAGGTATCACTCGCACGATATAATTCCCCTCAATCTGCGTATAAACGCAAAAGGAATCCACTCCGTTTATCCTTACGTGAAAACCGTCCCTGACACCCCGGATATAGGCAAAATCCAAGCCAATCTCTTCCATGTCTTTCCCCACACTCTCCAAGTCCGTAGAGCCGGCAATCTTTCTGCTGCCGCTGTCAATCGCATAATAGTCCGCCTCCAGATCTATCCGCAGCAGAGAGAAGATATAGGATAATTCATTTTTTTCCGTGGCCTTCATCAGGCGCACCGGGGCCATGCCTACCTGTACGATAAAATGTCCGTCTTTGCTCCACAATGCGGAATATTGCATCATTTTGCCCTCTGCCGTATTGGGCGTAACCTCCTGGACAAGTTTTAAAGATTTGTCCTCCAACATGGGCTTGAAAAACTGCATCTGCTCCCCGGAATCAAAGGTATAGTCAAAATATTCCGGGTGCGTCCCGGCAAAAATGCGTCCGCTTTCATCAAAGATGTGGATTTCGTCCACCTCCATCAATTCCGCGATCCTTTTCAGTTCCTCCGTGCTCTCCCGCGCGGCGGGATTATTCTGGAGCATGTAAGCGATGGCTTCCGCATTGTGAATGCAGGTCTCATTATATTCCAGCCCTATCTCCTGAAGTTCCATCTTATTCCGCTCCAGCGTCTGAGCCAGCTGCTGGAAAGCCCCTGCGGCATTCTCATACGCGTTCCCCTGCGCTCTGGTTATCTCCATACCCCCAAAAATGATCAATAGGACAAACACCAATATCAAAGTGATAATCTGCATATATCTGCTGATAATTCTTCCCAATGTCCGCATTCGTCTCTCCTCTGCCCGTTTCCGGCCTGCGCCCATACCACGCATTAACAGCAAAATACCCCGTCGCAAGCGGCGGGGCTGATCCTCACAGCAGTTGCCAAAGTATCACATACCACCTTTGGTTCATGCTCACAGCAATAAAAAAAGCGCGAGACGGGAATCGAACCCGCGACCCCCTCCTTGGCAAGGAGGTGCTCCACCGCTGAGCCACTCGCGCATATGTCAGATTGCTCTGAACAAAATATACTATACAATAGGTTTCTCCGTTTGTCAACCCATAATTTTAAAAATATGGGGTGACAAACGGAGATACCCTCTTTCCCCGCTATTCCACTTGGTTCAGCCGATCGGCACATTTTATCCTGTAGATTCTGCGCAGGGCATCGTTGATCCTCTCCTCTGAGATGGTTCCGTCCTGAACCGCCGCCAACACGGCAGCATAAGCTTCCTCGAAATTTTCCGGCATCAAAATCATGTCACAGCCCGCCTTCAGGGCCAACACCGCCGCCTGTCCCGAACCATAATACTCCGAAATCGCTTTCATATCCATGGCGTCCGTGATGATTACGCCTCCGTATCCCATCTCATTGCGCAGCAGATCGGTCACGACGATGCTGGAGAGAGACGCCGGGGTATTGTCTCCTGTCAGAGACGGAACAGCCGTGTGCCCCACCATGATCATCTGTATGCCGGAATCAATACTGCTCTGATATATTGTCAGTTCCTGGCTGCGCAAGTCCTCCGCGCTGCGATCCGACACCGCCAGCCCTTCATGGGTATCCGCCGCCGTACTGCCGCCGCAGGGAAAATGCTTCACACACGCCACCACTCCCTGTTCCCGCAGACCGTTTGCCATATTGTTCACATAGGCCGTCACCGCCATGGCGTCATTGCCATAGGCTCTGGATGCCATCACGCTGCCGTCCACATTGGCAAGATCCGCCACCGGGGCAAAGTCCACATTGATACCGTAGGAAGCCATCCCGACTCCCATACTGACCCCCGCCTGATAGGCGGCTCCTGCGTCCCCTCCTTCGCCGATATCCGCCGCGGAGGGCTGCTTATCAATCAGTCCGGCGGACGCCAAAGGACTGACGCTTCCCCCCTCTTCCTCTATGCCAAGGAAAATCGGGTATTTGCTGTACAACTCTGTATTGCCCAGCATCTCACCAAATTGTTCCGCATTCTGAATATTCTTTTTGTCATAGACAATGCCGCCCACCGCATATCGGATCAGTGCCTCCCTGGTGCCGTCCCCTGCCCGCACCGCCGCATTCACATCCGTGATGGACTCCGGTGTTACAAAAAACAGACCGGAAACCTTATCTTCCAGGGGCATGACCTCAATCATGGTATTGATAATCCCGTCCAACTTCTCTTCCGGGGTCAATTCCGGTATGGGCTCCGGCGTCACTTCCGGCTTCTCCGGCGGAGCCTCAATGCTCTCTTCCGCCGATTCCAGCTGCTGCTCCAGCTGGGCCTGCATACTTTCCTGCTGCCGTTGTTCCTCCTGCTGTCTTTGCTCCTGCCACTGGGTCAGGTATTTGACTCCAATGACGATGCCCACAGCCATCAGTGCGATCAGTACCAGCACCGTGGCATAGGCCAGAATCTGGTTGCGCTTCCTTCTCCTCCGCCGAGCCTCCCTTTGCTGCTGCAATTTGTCCTGCTGATTCTCCATCTGTATCCAAAGCCTTTCTATGATCCCTCCGGTTGCCTACACTGCATATACAGCAAAAGTATAACCTATCATGTGCTAATTTTCTACATAAAAATACTTTTTTTTAGAAAATTAAGAAATGTTCTCTTATGCAAAAGGAAGAGAGCACATCAATTCTTTCTTGATGCGCCCTCTTCAAACTATGCTGTCCAATGGTCCTTACCTCCTGTTGTATTTTTTGATTCCATTATCATTAGTACATTGGCCCTTCCTCCTGTGTTTATTTTGGAATCAGTTGCTTAATCTCTTTTGTATGATTTAATTATAGCAGGTATTTTCTATTTGTCAACACATTTTTGCAAAAAACTTTTATTTTTTTCAAATATTCTTTTTATACGTCAAATTTTGACAAAATTTGACATTTTTCTCGTTGTATTCAGTAATCGGCATTTCTTTCCTCAATAGCAAAAACCTGCCCGGATCTGTGGTTTCATCCGGGCAGGTAAATCTTTACCGATTTATAGCTGTGCAATCACAAAGATATCGTAGATGGCTCTGATGGCATTCTCGAAGTCCTCGTTGGCCACGCCGATAATGATGTTCAACTCCGATGATCCCTGATCGATCATCTTCACATTGACATTGTTATGTGCCAGCGCGGAGAAAATGCGGCCCGCCGTGCCCCGGGTGGACTTCATGCCCCGTCCTACCACGGCAATCAGGGCCAAATCGGACTCGATATCGATGGACTCCGGTTCCGCAAGGCGGTGAATCGCCGAAACCACCTTCTGTTCCTTGTGCATGAACTCATCCTGATGGACAAATACCGTCAGCGTGTCGATACCGGATGGCATATGCTCAAAGGAGATACCATTGTCCTCAAAAGCCTGCAGCACTTTGCGGCCAAAACCGATCTCCGAATTCATCATATCTTTTTCAATATTTACGGAGCAATATCCCTTCTTCCCGGCAATACCGGTGATCACGAACCGGGACTTCTGACAGGTGCTGCCCACGATCCAGGTGCCGTTGTCCTCCGGCGCATTGGTATTGCGGATATTGATGGGAATGCCCTGCTGGCGCACCGGGAAGATCGCATCCTCATGAAGTACGGGGACACCCATATAAGCCAGTTCCCGAAGCTCCCTGTATGTAATCACGTCGATGGCCTCCGGTCCGTCAATGATATGGGGATCCGCGATGAGAAAGCCGGACACATCGGTCCAGTTCTCATATACGTCCGCTTTGATGGCTTTGGCCACGATAGATCCTGTGATATCCGATCCCCCTCTGGAGAAAGTCTTCACCGTGCCGTCCGGCATTGCGCCGTAAAAGCCGGGGATCACCGCCGCCTCACAGCCTGCCAGTCTGGCGGAAAGTACCTCGTTGGTCCTATCTGCGTCAAAATTCCCCTCTTCGTCAAAAAAGATCACCTGCGCCGCGTCCACAAACTCATATCCCAGGTATTGCGCCATAATGACACCGTTCAGATATTCGCCCCGGGAGGCGGCATAGTTGCTGCCGGCCTTATCCTGGAACTTTCTCTCAATAACGGCAAACTCTTCCTCCAGGGACAGGGACAAATCCAACCCGTTGATGATTTCCTGATAACGGGCCTTGATGGCCTGCAATTCCGCGCTGAAATCCTGATCCGCATCCGCCAGCGCATAGCAGCCATACAGCATATCGGTAACTTTGATATCCTTGTCGTACCGCTTGCCGGGGGCGGAGGGCACCACAAATTTCCTCTCCGCATCCGAGCGGATGATGTTTCCTACCTTCTTAAACTGCTCGGCGCTGGCCAGGGAACTGCCGCCGAATTTCACTACCTTTCTCATGATACCCGTTTATCCTCTCTCCTCATATAATATTTATATTTTAGGCGATTGTAAAACTCTCTTTCTGGTACAGTGGATGGGCAATATATACAAAATACGGGCGGCTTGTCACTGCGTCGGAGCCCGTTTTTGCATATATTGACCAGCCACGTCACTTGCAGAGTACCTTTCGCAATCGTCTAATTTACACCATTTCCAGGCGTATCCTCCCCAGAACCTTATCCCCCAGAGCCTCATACTTGGCGGAGAACTCCTTCTCTTTCATGGGCTGGGTGAAATAGCCGCAGTCCTGGATCCGGCCTTCCACCTGTATCCGCTCCGCGCCGGGAAAAGCCGCCTCCACATCCACCGCGGCATCTGCTTTGGCCCTGACGAAAAAGCCCCTCTCCACATCGCCGATGTCCACCAGTTTTGCCTCCTCCCGATTCCAGAAGCACATGATGGTCTTGCCCTGGTGCCGGGCGCAATCCACCACATCGGACACCACTGCGCTGGCGGTGGGCAGCTTGCCCGCCCCTCTTCCGTAATACATGGAGTCCCCCAGCATGTTCCCCCGCACACACACGGCGTTGAACACGCCGCTTACCATATAGAGCGGGTTCTCCGGACTGATCATGCAGGGGGACACCATGGCCAGTGTACCCTCCGTTGTGTCCTTGCTCATGGCCAGCAGCTTGATGGACTTGCCGGCCGCTTTGGCGTACACAAAATCGTCCGCCGTGACCCTGGAGATCCCCTCCGTGTAGATATTCTCATAGGATACATTCCGCCCGGTCATCAGGGAGGACAGGATCGCAATCTTGCGGCAGGCGTCATAACCTTCGATATCCGCCTCGGGATTGCGCTCCGCATACCCCTTCTCCTGGGCTTTTTTCAAGGTGGCGGCGAAATCCGCCCCCTCCTTCTCCATCTTGGTCAAAATATAATTGGTGGTGCCGTTTAAAATACCCGTGATGGCCTCCAGTTTCTCCGCGGTCAGAGAATAGTTCAGCGGCCGGATAATGGGAATGCCTCCCCCCACGCTGGCCTCAAAGAGATAATTGCAGCTGTGCTCACGGGCGATCTGCAGCAGTTCAGGACCATGGGTGGCTACAAGTTCCTTGTTGGAGGTACACACACTCTTGCCCTTCAGCAGCGCCGCCTTGGTAAAATCATATGCCGGCTTCACCCCTCCCATGGTCTCGCAGATGATGGACACTTCGGGGTCCTCCAGGATGATATTCACATCATGGACCACCTTCTGCTCATAAGGATCTCCGGGAAAATCCCGCAGATCCAGAATATACTTGATCTCCAGCTGCGCCGCGGACTTTTTGTTCACCATATCCTTATTTTTCTCAATGACTTCCACCACGCCGCTGCCCACAGTGCCATATCCCAATACCGCTACATAAATCATATCTTCCTCACATTCCGCCGCCTCAGCAGCCCTTTATTCTTTCGCCAAAATCATTACATGATGTACGCCCCGCTGGTTCTCCAGTTCCTGAATCATCCGGGCCACGTCCCCGGTGGTCTGCAGCACCTGTATACTGATACTCAGGGACGCGATCCCGTTGATGGGGATGCTCTGGTGAATAGTCAGAATATTCCCCCGAAACTCCGCGATGGTTCTCAATACATCCGACAGAAGCCCCGGTTCGTCCTCCATCTGGAGGGTCAAGGTAATCGTCGTCCCTCTCGCATTGTCATGAAACTCAAAGATGTCGTCCTTATACTTATAAAAAGAACTCCTGCTGATGCCCACCGCATCCACCGCATCCTGTATGGTGTCCACTTTCTCCGATTCAAGAAGGCCCTTGGCCTCCACAACTTTCAGAAGCACCTCCGGAATAGCTTTCCTGCGCACCATATAATATTTGACATTATCCTTCATGATGTGTTTCTCCTGCGCACATTTGTGCGTCAACGAAAGATATTTTAGCACGAACCTGCTGTAAACGCAAGGATTTTTTCCTGAACTTCGCAAATCCCTGTACCCATGACTTTCACATCCCATGGGCACAGGATACCTGCCGGACTGCCTACTCCACAAAAATGCCGTTGTAGTCCTCCACACGGTCGGACAGCACCACATAGATATGCTGCAGGCCGCCCAGATACTCATGAGAGGGGTCCTCATAGGGCACTCCGCTCTCCACCTGCTTGATCATCCATTCAAAAGCCTGTATCAGGCCATTCCAGTTGCCCGCGTACACCTGACGGTTGGACAGGGATTCCTTCATAAGCTGATTGCTGTCACTGACCGCCTCATCGTAGGCCGCCGCCGTGGCCTGCATCTCCTCAAACAGCGGGTAGATGGGAGTCAGGTCCAGTTCTGTCAGGTTAAAATCGTCAATTCCCTGATCGTATATTTCATCCAGAATCTGGGAGGACAGGGTCAGCATATGGCTGAAATTATAGATAATCAGTTGTCCCTCCTCCAGCATTCTCGCCTCCTGAGCCGCGCTCCTCTCGTCGGCGATAACGTCAATCTGTTCCATGTACTCATAGGCATATGTGGTAAACGTTTCCAGGCAGGCCATCAGGCGAGCATGGTTTTCCTTCGGCTGCTGGTACTGGTTCTGCTCATAGGTGTACTCGGAGTCGTCTATAGCGTCAAAGGTCTCCATGATCTCCCGCATGGAAGGCAGCATGGCTTCCACCAGTTCATCCAGCCTCTCATAGGCGGGCTCCACGCCATACACCAGTTCCGCGTCATCCACCGCATCCAGGTTAAACCCTTTGATCCGGTAGCCGTAGCTGTACTCCGCGTCATCCCGGAAGCGGAACTCCTCCGTGGTATCCACCACCAGGAAATAGTTGTTGATGTTGTCCATTATCTCCACGATGGTGTTGTTCAATTCCACATAGATATTGTACTTGACTATATCCATGGTCTCCAAATCAAGGCCAAACTCGTTCAGTTCCCCCGCAGCTGCGTTTTCAACGGAGGTGTTGTTAATGTCCGTGATTTCCCCGCCGCTCTCCTGGGGCGAAGTACTCTCCTGGGGCTGACTGCTCTCCTCCCTGGTATAGTCCTCCATGTCGAGACCTCTGTCCACTGCGCCGCCCACCTGGGCGCCTGTGCCGCAGCCGGACAATCCCAGCGCCGCGATACAGGCCAGCGCCCCTACCCCCATTTTTACTTTATTACACATACTATATAACATTCGCTCTATCATCTCCTCGTTATATCTTTCGAAACATGAAACATTCCCGTCTTAATTCAGCGGATATTTGTGGGTAAGTTCCTGCACCATGGCTCTTGCCTGGGGCACTTTCTCTTCGCCGCCCTTGATCACCATGGCAATGGCCTCCGCAATCCTGTCCATATCCTCTGTATTCATGCCGCGGGATGTCACGGCGGGAGTTCCCAGACGCACACCGCTGGTCACGAAAGGAGACTGGGGATCGTTGGGAATCGTGTTTTTATTGCAGGTGATATGGGCCGCATCCAGCAGCTTTTCCACCGCTTTGCCTGTGAGGCCGTAGTTCGTCAGATCCACCAGCATCAGGTGGTTGTCCGTGCCGCCGGACACAATTTTGATGTCACGGCTTATCAATCCCCTGCACAGCGCCTGGGCATTGTCGATGACGCCTTGCTGATATGCCTTGAACTCGTCACTCAGCGCCTCCTTGAAGCACACTGCCTTGGCGGCGATCACATGCATCAGGGGTCCGCCCTGGATGCCGGGGAAGATGGCCTTGTTAAAGTTGTACTTATCGGCTGCCTCCTTATTGCAAAGGATCAGGCCGCCCCTGGGTCCCCGCAGGGTCTTATGAGTGGTGGTGGTGGTCACATCCGCATAGGGAATGGGACTGGGATGCAGCCCCGCCGCAACCAGACCGGCAATGTGGGCCATATCCACCATCAGCACGGCGCCCACCTCATCAGCCACCTCCCGGAATTTCTTGAAATCTATGGTTCTGGCATATGCGGAAGCGCCGGCAATGATCATCTTCGGCTTTGCCTCCAACGCAATCTCGCGCAGTCTGTCATAGTCGATGAAGCCCTCGTCGTTGACGCCGTAGGGGACGATATGGAAGTATTTTCCCGACATGTTCACCGGGCTGCCATGGGTCAGGTGTCCGCCGTGATCCAGATTCATGCCCATGACGGTATCCCCGGGCTTGCACACCGCAAACTGTACCGCCATGTTGGCCTGGGCGCCGGAGTGGGGCTGCACATTGGCATAGTCGCAGCCGAACAGTTCCTTGGCCCTGTCGATGGCCAGATTCTCCACCACGTCCACGCAGTCACAGCCGCCGTAATACCTCTTGCCGGGATATCCTTCGGCGTATTTGTTGGTCAGAGGGCTTCCCATGGCTGCCATCACGGCCCTGCTCACCCAGTTCTCGGACGCAATCAGTTCGATATGGCTGTTCTGCCGGGCCTGCTCATCCTCGATGGCCCGGGCGATCTCGGGGTCAACATTTCTCACTTCATCTAATGAATACATATGCTCTCCTCCTGTTTTTGCTGTTTTTCCTAAAAATGCACATACACATAGAAGTATAACATATCTGTTCCAGTTTGCAAGGAATTTCGTTATTTTTACGAAGGTTTTGCAGAGGTTCGCCCATAGGGAACGCTCCTGTTTGTCCGGGGCAGAGGCTTCCATTCTTACCAGGCAAATCTTGCGAAATCCGGGACAATATGATATACTGCTTAACAGTTAAAATTGCCGAGTAACCTGACTACATAACGCCAGCCATATACGTTTAACCAATGCAATACGGTAAATTCTGGCGTTATGTAGTATAGAATCAAGACAATAAGCCAGGGGTATCCTAGGTTGTATGGATATGCGGGGATGTGGCGAAATGGTAACGCGGTGGGGAACCCGGTTCCCGGCGATCTGTGAGTTCAACCCTCACCATCCCCATGCAAAAACAGCATATGCCCGGACAAGCCGCTTGCTCCATATGTGGGCTCTAAAGAGGCCATATAGGGAGTTTCGCGATCGCCTGGAAAACTCTACCAGGGAGGAGATAATGGAGAAAACATATCATTTTATATTAAATCCCGTATCCCGCTCCGGCAAGGGACGGAAGCTGTGGGATACGGTGATTGAACCTTATCTGCAGGCAGCGAATGTTTCTTATGAGGCTCATTTCTCCAGGGAGGCGGGGGATATCACCCGCCTGACCAGGGAGATTGTCTCCGGCAACTCTTGGGAGCCGCACCGTATTGTGATTCTGGGCGGGGACGGCACGATGGACGAGGCCCTGCAAGGGATCGATGATCTCTCACAGGTGGCGCTGGGCTATATTCCCATCGGCTCCGGCAATGATTTTTCCCGGGACATGCCCATCCCCCGGGAGCCTTTGAAGGCGCTGAAACGGATATTGGAGGCTGATGATACCACTGCCGTGGATATCGGCACCACCACCTATGGAGACGGCTCCAGCCGACGCTTTATTGTCAGCAGCGGCATCGGCTTCGATGCGGCGGTCTGCGAGGAGACCAACCGCTCGGAGATGAAGGGCTTTCTGAACAGAATCGGCCTGGGCAAACTGACCTATCTGGGGATCGCCTTGAAGCAGCTTTTTGCCAGCAGGGCGGTATCCTGCCAGATCCGCATAGACGACGGCGACCCCATATCCGTCCAGAAGATCCTGTTTGTGGCTTTCATGAACCATATGTATGAGGGAGGCGGCTTTAAATTTGCGCCCCACGCCGACTATAGGGACGGCCTATTGGATCTGTGTGTAGTGGGGGATCTGTCCAAGGCGCTTATTCTGGCGGCGCTGCCCACCGCCTTTATCGGCAGACATTATATGTTCAGGGGCATCACGGCCTACCGCGCGCAAAAGGTGGAAATCCGGACTACCGCCCCTCTATGGGTACACACGGACGGGGAGGTGGAACGCCGCAGCGACCGGCTGACTGTCACTTGCCAGCACCGGGCATTGCGGATGTATATCTGAAGAAAATCTAAATATTGCTGTGTATTTCCTAAATTTTGTTTTTTTCCTCTTGAAAAAAGATAAATTTGTGTTATATTTAGGAACGTTAATACAACCTATCTTTTGAGAAAAAGGGGATAAAAATATTATGGAAAGAGCAAAGAAATTCTATCAGAAGTATAAGCATGGCATCCCGCTGATACTCTATGGGATACTTTATATGACCTGGTTCTGCTACCTGGAACGAACGGTGACCAAGCATTACCATGTGATCCATATGGCAATTGACGACCACATCCCTTTCTATGAGGTATTCATCGTCCCTTACCTCTTGTGGTTTTTGTATGTGAGCGCAGTGGTACTGTTCCTCTTTTTCAGGAGCAAACCTGATTACTGGCGGGCATGTATTTTTCTGTTCACAGGCATGACGGTGTTCCTGCTGGTGTCCACCCTGTGGCCCAACGGTCACCACCTGCGGCCCTACGTCATGCCCCGGGACAATATATTTACCCACATGGTCGCCCGGCTGTGGCAGACGGACACCCCCACCAATCTGTGGCCAAGCATCCATGTGTACAACTCCATCGGCGCACATGTAGCCCTGTGCCGCTGCTCTCTGGGGAAAAAGCGCTGGCTCCGCAATTCTTCACTGACGCTGTGCGTCTCCATCATCCTGTCCACCATGTTCCTGAAGCAGCACTCCATGTTTGACGTGCTGACCGGTTTAGGTATGGCCTCTGCCATGTACGTTCTGGTGTACCGTCAGGATCTGCTGGCCCACATGAGAGAAGCGCTCCGCAGCCGAGGAAATTCCAGACCTCAGGCCCAGGGCTGATACAGCCATTCGTTATCTTATAATCTTATAATAAAAAGCGGGACGGCCCCAACAATAGGGAAGCCTCCCGCTTTTTCCATGTCCTGTTCCACACCCAGACAACGCCAATGACTGAGCATGTGTCGGCCGCATTAATTGAATTTAAAAATCTTCTGACAGATATGGTAGGCATCCACCGCCACCCTGCGTCCTCCCCTGCCGGGCAGGTTCATGGTCGCGCCCATGATTCCGCGGCGCATGGATCCGAACAGTTTCTTGTCCTTGCCCTTCAGATACTCCCACAGTTCTTTCTTCATGGTCAGATGCTCCTTTGTGCCTGAACGAAGCAGCAATACACTGGAGACAGTGGTGATGATCTCCAGATAATTGTACATGTACTGGTACAGACGCCTGTCCGCGCTGATCTCCTCGCCCAGTTCCGTGAAATAGTCGATCATCAGCTTATTCACAAGAATCTGCTGGTCAATGCGGGAGATCATGACGCTCTCATTGACCGACTGATCCTCCCGTCCGATATAATACCGGTAAAAGTTCACATCCAGATAGTACATATTTTCCACATAGGGCAGAGGCTTAAACACATAGAGATTGTCCACATAAAAGGTGTGTCTGGGCAGTTCCAGCCCACATTCCCGCAGCAGCTTGGTACGGAAAATCACTGAGTGCATCAGGATATAGTGTCCCTTGGTGAAGTGATGGCAGTCCTCCCAGGTGAAAAGCTGGTCCGTGGGGAGAATATGCTGGTAATTCATGACTTTCTTGCGCTTCTCGCCCTCTTTTTCATAGACAAAGTTACAAATCAGCATGTCCAGTACCTTGTTGGTGCCCGTCTGTTCCTTCAGCGTCTCCAACACCTGCATATAGGCTTCTTCTTTGACCCAGTCATCGCTGTCCACCACTTTAAAATACAGACCGGTGGCATTCTCGATGCCCGCGTTTACGGCGGCGCCATGACCTCCGTTCTCCTGATGCACCGCCTTGACGATGGCGGGATACTTTGCCGCATACTCGTCCGCAATCTGAGCCGTGCGGTCTTTGCAGGAGCCGTCATCCACAATGATGATCTCCACATCCTCGCCGCCGGGCAGCAGGGAATCAATGCATTTTCGCATATAATTCTCTGAATTGTAGCAGGGTATTGCAATGGATAAAAGCTTCATGTCGTCTTACTCCTCATATTGATTTATTATATTACCACCCATTCCCTGACGAATATTCAGACAGGGCAGATAGGCGGCATAGGCGGAGGGAATCGGATACCGCTCCCCGGCCTCCCCCGGCTCCACATACAGCCACTCTTTTGTCTCCCGGCTGCTGCCCCTGGGCTCCAGTTCATCCACCCGGATCATATAGCCCCACATATGCCATTCCCTGTGGGTGAAGATATGTCTGCTGTCCTTAAGCTTCTGAATCCGGAGGATTTTCAACCCGTTATCCGCCAGGTAGCGGGTGACTTCCTCTGCCGTCCTGTGGCCTTCCAGGCTGGGCAGCTCATACATGCCCGCCAGCAGTCCCTTGGCCGGACGTTTGCGCAGCACAGCCAGATTGTCATCCCGGATGACCAGCACGGTTTTCTCCTCGATGGTGCGTTTCCTCTTCGCCGCTCTTTTGGGATAGTCCCCCTCACAGCGGCGGTCATGGGCTATGCAGATTCCGTTGAGAGGACATTCCCCGCAGCGGGGCTGGCTCCCCGGAACACACACCAAGGCGCCGATCTCCATCATAGCCTGGTTGAAATCGCCGGGACGTGTCAGGCTTGCGTCATCACGAAGCAGAGACTCCAGTTCCCGCTCCACCCTCGCCTTTACTCTGGTGTCCGTGATCTCCCCATCGTCCATGCGCAGTCTGGACAGTACCCTGAGTACATTGCCGTCCACCGCAGGCTCCCTCTTCCCGAAGGCTATGGAGGCAACGGCCCCGGCGGTATAACTGCCGATTCCTTTCAGCTTGAGCAGTTCCCTGCGGGTATCAGGCATCTTTCCGCCATATTCCTCCATAATCTGCCTGGCCGCCGCCTGAAGGTTGCGCGCCCGGGAATAATATCCCAGTCCCTCCCACAGCTTTAACAGCCTCTCCTGGGAAACCTGCGCCAGACTGGCAATATCCGGCAGTTCCTCCATAAAACGCTTATAGTATGGCTTCACCGCCTCCACCCTGGTCTGCTGCAGCATGATCTCCGACACCCACACATGGTAGGGGGTGGGATCCTCCCGCCAGGGAAGGATTCTCCTATACATATCATACCATTTCAGCAGCGGCTCCGCAATCGCTGACAGTTCTCCCTTTCTTAGGTTTTCCTTAATATTTTCTGAAATGCCGTTAAATTTTTCCAAAAGGGGCCTGGAGGCTTGCTGCGCATTGTCTGCAGGCGGTATCAAATATACAGGTATGGCATCCGCCAGGGTCAGACTATCCGCGGTCACCAGGCAGTCGTAAGCCAATATCCGCACTCCCGCCCCGGCCGCCCGCTGCAGCGCCCGGGCAAATTCCAGGTGGGTTCTGACATTGGGAACCAGATGGCTCACCCCCTTCATCTGGATCACAAACAACACATAGGCCCCATAGCCCTCCTGTCTGGCCCGGATCAGTTCCTCCACATGCTTGACCGCACGTTCCGAAGGGGCGTCAGGAAAGCGGGCCTCCCCCTCTTCCTCCAGGGTCACACCCTTCACCTCCATGAAGATTTTCTCCGAAGCGGTCTCAATGTAGAAATCAAACCGTGAACTGCCATATACCGTCTCAGGGCGGACGGATACCAGATCCGGAAAAAGCTGCCTGGTACGCAGCCACTCCAGTACCACACGGTTGGGGGCCTGGGAGTCCATATTGATCACACGGCCCCCTTTTTCCACCGCTACCAGATCATAGGCCGTGCTGCGCGCGGGATTACTGCTGCGCTCCAGATAGACATCTGCATCCGGGATGAGCAGTTCCCTGCATCGGCCGGTGTTTTTCACATGCACCTTCTCCTGTCTGCCATCAATGTCCACATATGCTACAAAGCGATTGGGGCGCTGGATAAAACGCCCCTTGACTATGTTCTCGTATCTCATTTTGTCCTTATACGTATCGCGGCCTTGCCCCGATCGCTTACCCCACAAACTATTTCTGAGCCATATATCGCAAAATCTGCCCATAATATTGGTGTTCGCGCCATTGCTAAAACGCGGCCCGGCATTTTCTCACACTAACCGCTTGATCTCAAAGCGATCCTTCATGATCAAACACTGCTTCAAGTCCTCATAGCGCTGTTCCACATCATCTCCCTCCACCTCGATGTCACAGCACAGGGCCATGGTGGTAATCATCTCGTTGGTGATCCTGTGGTGCAGGGCCGCCAGCACATTCAGACGCTGCTCATAGGTACGGGCATCCAGAAACTCCAGAACCAGGGGATCCAGGCCCGGCCCCTCCGGCTCGGACTGCGCTGTGCCGATCTGCCCTTCCGGTTCAGACTTCACGGTGGCTGACTGGCCTTCCGGGGGTATATCGTTCAGACCGCCTTCATATGCATCCAGCCGCGCTTTGGCTGCGTCCGCCTGCGCCGGGGCCGCCATATCAATGCCTCCCGGCCTGCTTACGGCCTGCTGCCGCCCCGCCTCCGGCCCCTGTAACTGAAAGCGGTACTCCTGTGCCGCATCCGGGTATTTGGCCCGGTCCACCGGGCTGACAAACATCTCCAGAGGTCTGGCATATATCTCGAAATCTCCGTACAATGCCTGGTAAATCACCAGCTGCTCCCTGGTCTCCGTGTGCTTTGCCACAGCTATCACCTGGTACAGATTCCCCTTAAAATGTCTGTAAATCTCCTGTGCCTTGGGTATAAATCTCTCTGCCATATCTCTGCCTCCTGCTCTTTTATTTCTGTGGGCAACGGATTTTATTGAAGCATCTGTGCCGTAAAACTGCAGCCCGGCACGTAGAAGCCCATGTCCTCTATCTGTCCCAGCACAGAGGCCTGTGCCTCCTCCTCCAGCCGCTCCAGCGCGCCGTGATGCACCAGCATCTTATAGCTGCGCTGCCCGTCGCTGTCCACCACCCGATTCAACATGATGCCGCTGTTGCGGTATCCCTGCTCCTCCAAAAACCGCTGCACCCGGCCGATATAATCCTGCTCCAGCTGTTCATAGTATGCCTCCTGGGCCTTCCATGTATCCGCCGCCTGGCTCTTAATGCCGCTTGTGATGCACATTGCCGCCGCCATCGCCAGCACGATTGCCGCCAGTCCCCATATAAGCCTATCCGTCCATGATTTTCTCATAATCACCTCTTTCCCGCACCCCGGGAACTGCGCTCCCTGGTTTCTGCGATGTTTTGTTCTGTACTTATGAGTCAATCATAGTGGATATTGTGTCCAATAAAACTCCCTTAATTATACTGTATCAGTGGTGGATATATCTTTCCCCCAAATAACATCTCCTCCCGTGGTGATGCCTGCCAGGCCAAGACATTCCCGGCTGTTTTCATAATCATAGCAGGCGAAGGCCAAAGCCCGCCCCGGGGGCAGATCTTCCGGCAGCGGGCCCACAGTGCCCCGGGCCTGTCTGTTGTCCTGTCCGCGCAGCCGCAGCCACTCCCACTTTAGGTCTGCGCCCGATTTCTCCGACTCCGGCTCTGCCTGCAGCAGCCAGGGTTCTCCCTTTTCCCCTGCGTAAGGCTGGGGCGACAGGACAGGCCACCCGTTCAGGAAAAACATGCGCCGCACTGCCATATAGTGCATACGGAAAGAATCCCTGCCGTGCTCCCTGCGCCGGAATACCTCCGCGCCGTCCCGCACATGATGCACAAAAAAATATTGCTTCGACACCGGATCCAGAAATGGCACACCGTGTCCCGGCCCGCGGAAACCCGCGAACTGCCAGCCGGGGGTATCTGACGCCGCCCATGGCCTGTCTGCCCGGAAACGATAGCTTCCTGCCAGCTTTAACCCCCACCCGCCGCCGTCCAGACTGTTTCCCTGATAGTCCAGATAGGGCCCGGTGATCTCACGGCTGCGGCCCACGCGGATATCATAGTCGTCCCCCAGCCAGCCATAGGACAAAAAAAGGTAATAATATCCTTCCCGGGGATGACGGATCACCGCCGCCCCCTCCGGCCCGTCAATATAGGAATGCTTTGGACTGTGGGCTATCCTGAACCCCTGATAGCGGGGATCGGGGTTTACCGGCATCCCCGTGGCAGGGTCCAGTTCCTTGATGAAGATGCCTCCAAAGAAGGAGCCGTAGATCATATACTTTCTGCCCTCCGGCGTATCCGCCACATGGGCGTCAATGGCATTGGGCTCCGTATCCGGCGTGTGCCAGGTGTCCATGACCACGCCTCTGTTTTCAAAGGGACCTTCGGGATGTGCCGCCACCGCCAGCCAGATCCGTGACTCCGAACTGCCGAACGCCTTGGTAGCCGAATAATACATACGGTACTCGCCCTCCGCATACTCCACATAGGGTGCCCAGAAACCGCCCGTGGGCTTATAGTCCCTGCCATTGTCCCTGCCCTGGGAAATAGCCTGCCGGGACAGGGCATAGCCCACAAACTCGAAATGCACCAGATCCCGGCTCCTGCGGATCGGTATCCCCTGACGGTAGGCGGAAGTCAATGCCGTGTCCGTGCTGTAGGAATAGTACATCCCGCCGACAGGATCGTACATCATTGACGGATCGTGGGATTCAAAACAGGGATTTTGGTTCCGGCTATGCAGATTCAGCCTAAATCCTGGTTCCATATTCTCCTCTTTCTACATAACTGGAGTTTGGCCTGAGCCAAACTCCTGCTGTGCCCGTGTTGCTGCACTGTGATACTGCGTCAACCGATAATGGCTGTCGCACATCCGCTCTTACCTCTTCCCTGCATATCGCAGGCGATCCTGCAATACTTCGTCAATGCATATTTGGATGTGCGTCGCCCAAACTTACTGCCGATTATAATAGTCGATGCCGCCGCTGGCAATAAAATAGGTTCTGATATAGCCGTCTGTGGACACCACCACAAACTCGTTGGTGGCCTCCAGAAAATAGACGTCGTCATTGTCCTCGGCCTCCAGCTTATGCAGCGCATCCGGGTGATTGATCACCGCGTTGGCCGCCGCCACATACTCCTCTACCGTACCGAACCCCATCTCAATTCCGTGCTTTTCATAGTGTTGGTTCAGCAGACGCTCATTGCGGAAGGAGTACAACTCCTCCGGCGCGCCCTCCGCCCAGCCGACAGACTGTGCGCCTTCCAGAATGGATTCAACGGTGACCTCCGTCCCGGGTTCCGAAGCCTCTGGGCTTTCAAAAGCGCTGCCTTCCACATCTGCCGAACTGACCTCCCGTACATCCCCCGTCTCCAGGGCGTCGCTGCCAGGATCCAACAGCCGCGCCGCGCCGACTATTATCAACACAGCCACTGCCAGCACACTGCCCAGCAGGGTCTGCTTCTTTCCGTTTCCCGCTGTGTTACCTGCCATCTTCAGCCTCCTCAAACACTGATACGATCAGTATCTCCACGCTCATCACGTCGTTCATGCGCCCGGTCTTCACCGCCTCCTCCGCTTCCACACATCGGGTCAGCGCCTGGCGCAGCGTGGAGGATTTGAACCGGGATGCCTGGCTTAAGTATTTGTTCACCGCAAAAGGGGGCACACCCAGGCCGGACGCAATCTCCTTGTTTGACTGGCCCTTGCTCTTCATGGCCTTGGCCTGGAGCAGCAGATTGCACTGCCGGGCAATCAGAAACAGAATCCGCCTGGGAGGCTCCTTCAAAGTCAACAGGTCATAATACAACTCCAATGCATCCTTCTGACGCTTCTCCGCAATGGCAGTGACCATGTCAAAAATATGGTTGGACACACGGGTGGTACAGACTGCCTCCACGTCCCGGGGTTCCACCACTTCCCTGTCCATGCAGTAGCAGATCAGCTTCTCCAGTTCCATATGGATGTTTTCCATATCCGTGCCGGTTTTACTTAGCAGCAGCAAAACCGTGTTCTCGGTGATCTTCTTCCCCTCTCTGCCCAGTATGCCCGCCACCCAGCGCTTCAGGGTGTTCTCGTCCTGGGCCGCGAACTCCACGGCGCAGCCCTGGGCCTGGACCGCCTTAAACAGCTTGCTGCGCTTGTCCACCTCCGCCTCGGTGAAAATCAGTACGGTGGACTCATTCTGCACCTTCAGGTACTCCGCCATCTGCTCGCCGCCGGACTTAAACAGGCCGCTGTTATCCAGAAAAATAACCCGATGCTGCGCCAAAAAGGGCAGGGTCTCCGCCAGATCAATAATTTCCCCGACAGACACATTTCTGCCCTCGTAAAAATGGTTATTCATATTGTCGTCCGGGGTACACAGCACTCCCTTAAGCTTGTCCCGGTACTGGCGCTTTAAGTAGCGTTCCTCCCCGTATAGAAGGTACACCGGCTGAAACTGCCCCGATTTGATGTCATTTTGTATCCGCTGCATGACGTCCTCTTTTACCTACATTTCTCATCCATTCAGATGTTGTCTGAAAATCTCTCATATTCTTTATCCACAATAACACAAAATCCTGTATTTTTCAACGTAATTTCTTATATCAGCAGGAATGCTTAAGCAGTAATGCCGATAAACTATCAAATATCTCCCGGTTTAGCCGTCGCATCCACCCTAAGTAATTTACATTTCATTTAAGATTCTCTATTTGATTTATACTTTAATAATTATAAATTGAAATCCAATATATTATATGATATACTATATGAATCCATTTGTGGGCAACAATCCAAATGCATGCAACTCACCTAATTTCAGTTACATTAGTTGAACTATTCGAAATACTTCATGAGCAAACACCTAAAACCAGGTATTTCTACAACAACCAAAGCATATAAATGTGGCATTAAAATCGCTTCTATATATAAAAAAATATCCCACTATACTGTTCTCAATGGGGGGATGTCGTGTTGCATTTGAACTTTGATAATTACAATACCCAAATACTATTGCTCCTCTATCGGCATTTATACCTTTAAAGACAGACAATTATTGTTCTGACGGATACCAGATTAAAACATTTATACAAAAAAATAAAATATCTTGGAAACAGACCATATCAGCAGTCCTATTTACTATTAAAAGTATGTTAAATACCACTGTAACGCTAAGGAAAAACACACTATGAAAGCAATTTTTCTTATCTTAAAAAGACGAAACCCAAAAACGGCAAAAAGTATATTCTTTCTGATCCTGTTGATTTTATACCCTATAATTTACGGAACGGGAAACCGTTTTTTGTCTGGTCGGTACAATTATAGCAATATGCTCTATATTAACAGGCTTTTGTTTTTTGTCCTGATCTGTATTTTGCTGGTGTATGTCAGATTAGTGTTTCATAAATTTATCAGGGAAGTTTGGGAGTGTCTGGTTCTATTTGGCCTTGATTTTCCACAGCGTTTTATCTTATTTTCTCTTACTCATTATGAAATATTTTTTCTGCAGATTTACTTTGGAACCATGATTGCCCAGGCCCAGGGTATAAGCATAGTTCATTCTGTTTTTGCTAATGTTTTTACTGCTCTTTTAATTGAACTGTTTGGCATATGGATAAGTCTGCACACGCATTCGAAGCTGCTAACCTCTTTCACTTTTACCATGATAGGTCTGTTAGGTATATTAGTGGGCACAAAAAAATTATCATTCAAGATGGTTTATACAATTGTAATGTCTGAATCGATTACAGGTTTTTTGTTTCCCCAAAGCATGATTTCTATTTCAATAAGAATTATTACTCAAACTTCCCATAAGGATTTCCGATGGAAATCCTTATAAATACTGTAAAATTTAACCATGAAAATGGTACATTGACAACAAAAAGGCACTGATCTTTGGTATAATAAGATTAGCCAAAAATCCAAATCACACCGAAGGAGAGTGCCTAATCTTATGATACAACATAATGGAGCAAAAGAAAACCCCAATCATGAACTTAACATAAGTTTTATTGCTGCCATCAAGGAACTTAATATAAGCGGCCTGCTATTCTGCTGTGGGATCCGTAAAGACAGCCGCAAGCTTAAAGGTGAATCCTCCGGTGAAAAACGCACAGCGTTTGAAATATTCCAGTTCCTCCTGCTGATGGTCTTCCAGGGTTGTAACCTTTATCGGTATCTGGGCTCCAAGAAGCAGGACATTGCCTGTTCAAAGAGCACATACCACCGCTTCCTTAGCAATGAACATTACAACTGGAGACGCTTCATAACGCTGCTCGCCGCAAAGGTGACGGTATTTTTCGATACGCTGACAAAACGCAGCCGCTTCAAGGCGCTGGTCCTTGACGATTCGGTCATTGGCAGAAAACGCAGCAAAGCCGTGGAACTGCTGGCATTTGTATTTGACCATGTCATCGGCAAAAGCGTCAGGGGGTTCAACCTGCTTACACTCGGATGGACGGACGGCTTCAGCTTTATCCCCGTTGCTTTCAACATGCTTTCCTCCGCAAAACAGGAAAAGCGCTTCAAGGAAATCAACTCTAAGATTGACAGGCGTACAAATGGCTACAAAGCAAGGGTATCCGCAACCATGCATAAACCGGACGCCGCCATCACGATGATCCAGGAGGCGCTTGCCGCTGGCATCCCTGCACAATACATCCTCATGGACACATGGTTCACCAATGAGCCATTCATCAAAAGGATACTTGGCTGTGGGCTTGATGTCATCGGCATGCTCAAGAACAGCCGGCAGATGTACCATTTTAACGGAGGGCTGTATAACCT